>Ga0136846_1208269_pt1 | contig 112870 bp, 100 predicted proteins | sample HopSoiMetagenom2_FD_96841 | JGI IMG/M metagenome (GOLD analysis project Ga0136846, IMG submission 96841) | Grasslands soil microbial communities from Hopland, California, USA - 2 Assembly 2016 (version 4) | ecosystem: Environmental > Terrestrial > Soil > Grasslands | place: USA: Hopland... | reverse complement strand
TCCAGCCACGCCGCCTGCTCACGCCTGTAAGAGTCAAAGTCTACAATACCTGCATAAACCGGTGCGTCATCCGGTTTGTCTTCTCCCGTGTCAAGTACAATATTATAAACCGGGCCCCACTGGTATGCGTAATAATATTTACCCGAGGGCGACGTAAAGTAATCTGCGAGTTCGCGGCTGTATTTTCCCCTGGTTTCGTGATTGCCTCTTACAAACAGGAAAGGCTTTGTGCCGGCAAAACTCTCCAGGCAAGGCGTAAGCATATGATCAATGATCTGCTGCTCGTCGGTTTGATAGTCAAATACATCGCCGTTAAAAAACACGTAATCGTAAGGGTCTGCTCCGTTTATTTTCATCAGATGGGGAATCGACTGCGGACGATCGTGAATGTCGTTCATAACCAGCCAGCTCACTTCTTTTGCTTTGGGTTGTATTGTTTTAAACGTACGTGTATCGCTGGTAATGGTAGCTCCGTAAACCAGTTTATAGGGTTGAAATTCGAGGATTTCTTTGGATACAACCCGATAACTGTATTGTGTATCGGGCTTGAGATTATTTAAATGAACCGCATTCACGCGATTGTAGGCGTTTACCAAACCGTCTTTAATTTCGTGGGCTTTTTGATTAAGCTGATCTCCTTCTCCATATTCTACCCAGCTGTAGCAAAGTTTATTAGTGATCCACATAATACTCATGCCATTTTCGGAAGGCGCCTGCAAATAGGGCTGCGATAAAAATATATGTCCTTCTGCCGGGCGAGCGGCCAAACTGTTGATGTTTTTAATACTTGGCGCGGCATTGCCCACACCTAATACTCCCAACAAGCCGGCCTTGGATATGTTTCCAATAAAGTCGCGGCGTTTAACCGAAGTTTTTGTTTGCATAGTTAAATATTGAAGGTTCCGATCGAAGAAAAACAATTGTTTTTGAGTTCCGGGATCAATCGCTTTATAAAGATACCTGAATAGCAAGGCCTGCCGTTGCGCAAACGGTTGAGCTAAAATGAAATTTTTGAGAGCTCTAAAATGGGCTGGCAGTGGGAGGCATAATTACTGCTTCGTTCTGAGTTTTTTGTAGATCCTGATTGCCAGTAACAGGATCACTACCAGGAGTGCGGTGCCAACTAAGCCCCAAACCAGGCTGATGCCCTGTTTTACCACTACCAGCATTACAATGCTGATCAGGAGCAGCGTAGCGGCTTCATTCCACATTCTCAGTTGCTGGGAGCTTAAGGTGAAAACACCCTTTAACTGCTGTTTGAAAATGCGATGCGTGTATAAATGATAACCATAAAGAAAGACCACCAGAATGAGTTTGAGCAGCAGCCATAAACCTTCTTTATGCAATAAAATAGCCGTCCAGGGGCCTTTGAGTAGAACTGACAGCCCAAAGATCAGCGTTAAAATAGCCGATGGCCAGGTAATGCCGTACCAAAGCCTTTTCATCATAATGGCAAACTGTGCCTGCAGTGCCTGTTTTACCAAAGGTTCTTTATCGTTGGCTTCTACGTTGTAAATAAGCAAACGTGGCATGTAAAATAAACCTGCAAACCAAGTGACAACAAAGATGATGTGGATAGCCTTAAAATACAGGTAGGACATGCGAATAGTGAGTAATGAGTAATGAATAGTGAATAGTCAGTGGTAAAGCGTCATCCGTTTATTTGCTACTAATTAATATAAAACTAAATTAAATGAATTTTGTAAGCTAATACCTAATTGGGCTAAAGATAGCTCACCATCTCTGCTGTTTCAAGAGCAGCATCAATTTCAACAACGAAACCTGCCGAAAATGCCCTTATTCAATCTTCACCTTTGGCTACGCACTTTCTTTCACTATGATCTCCGGTTGATGCGCCACGGCAAAGTTCAGGGAATTAGCAATAAAACAATACTTATTGGCTTCTGAATGTAACTCTTCCGCTTTACTGATCATTTCATTTGACGAAATAGTGACAGTGGGATGTAAAGTTACATGGGTAAATTTTCCACTACCATCAGCTTGTTCCTCCATAATACCCCGGGCATTGTCCTGATAATCGAGCACAATTACGCCATTTACAGCGCATAAATGCAAATACCAAAGCATATGGCAATTGGAAATAGATGCCAGGAACAGCTCTTCAGGATTATACTTAGCTGGATTGCCTCTGAAAGATGGATCGGAGCTTGCGTCTATTGCAGGTTTGCCTGCTACTGTAATGATATGATCTCTCGAATAGATGGTATAGCCACTTGTTCCGTTGTCATCCTGCCATAAAACAGCTACTGTATATTGATGTTGTTTTGCCATAAGATGGAAAAAGCCGCAGCGCAGCTTTGTATTATTTTTGAATGCTCATTCTTTCGTAGGGCGCGTCCTTAGCCTCTTCTATAAGTTGCACCAATGCATTTACCCATGGTTCGCTGGTATTAACGCAGGGAATGTACTCATACTTTTCGCCGCCGTTGGCTATAAAATCTTCCTTGCCTCTTTCTTCAATTTCCTCCAGTGTTTCCAGGCAGTCGCTGATAAAAGAAGGGCAAACCACTTTTATTTTCTTTACGCCCTCTTTGGGCAGGTTGGGCAGGCGCTCCTGCGTGCTGGGTAACAGCCAGGGATCACGCCCCAGGCGGCTTTGGTAGCTTTGTGCCCACTGGTTTTTTTTCAAGCCCAGTTTTTTAGCTACCAGCTCGCTGGTCATGGTTACCTGGTGCCGGTAACAGGTAGGGTGAGAGTCGCTCGCTTTATAGCAACAGTTTTCCACCTGCATACAATGTTGTTTGGTGGGGTCTGTCTTTAGTACATGCCGCTCAGGAATGCCATGGTAGCTGAATAAAAGCTGGTCATAATCGTCCTGTAAATAGGGCTTCATGCTTTCTGCCAGAGCGTTGATATAAGCAGGGTGCTTATAAAAGGGCGGTACTGTTTTTAACTGGAAACCGTAATTGTATTTTTTGTGAATTTCCTTCATGTATACAACAGCCGTTTCCCAGCTGCTCATCGCATAATGAGGATATAAAGGTACAAGGATCACCTCTTCCAGGTCGGGTATTTTCTTCAGTAAATTATCGTAAGCTGTTTTAGGGTTAGGCTTACGATACCGCATAGCAATTTCAACAGGTTCTGCCACCTTTTCCTGAAGCGCTTTTTGCAGGCGTTCGGTAAGCACCACCAGCGGCGATCCTTCTTCCCACCATATAGTTTTGTAGGCCTCCGCTGATTTAGGTGCGCGGGTGGGCACGATAATACCTTTTACCAGCAGGGTTCTCAGCCATAGCGGTTTGTCGATCACGCGCTCATCCATCAAAAACTCTTTCAGGTACACTTTCAGATCGGGCACACTGGTACTATCGGGCGAACCTAAGTTCATTAATATAATTCCTGTTTTCATTATTCAGTTCAACGCAGATTTTAAGCACTGCTGTGGGTATTGAGCCGGCGCCGGCTTTAACCTCAATGGTTATCCTTCGCCTGTGTCAAAATTTTTGCAAAGGTAACAAATAGTTCTCCAGGCACATCTAAGGAAATATGATTTTGATCATATTATCAGTTGATATCTTTTTTATCCAGATGACATTTTTATGACGCTCAGATGGGGAACCTTATATACATTTGCAGCACTCAAATGTCTGCAGAAGATTTTCATATTTCAAAACAAGTGCTCGACAGGTTTTGCGTTGCGGGAATCAACTACCACAAGGCAGATACTGCTACCCGGGGCCTGTTTTCTATTAATAATGACCAGTTTGCAAAGCTGGCACTGGCCGCCAAGGCAGCGGATCTTAAAAGTGTTTTTGTAGTTTCCACCTGTAACCGTACCGAAATTTATGGATTTGCAGAGTCTGTAATGCAACTGGTAAACCTTTTATTAGACCAGTGCCGTGCAGACCGGAATACGTTTTTCGAATATGCTTATTTAAAGAATGGGAACCCGGCTTTACAGCATTTATTTAACGTGGCTTCCGGTTTGGATTCTCAAATATTAGGTGACTACGAGATATTGGGCCAGATCAAAAAAGCGGTAGACCTGGCAAAAGCGAATGATATGATTGGCCCGGTAATGGACCGCACCCTGAATTTTGTGTTCCAGGCTTCAAAAAGGGTAAAAACAGAAACGGAGCTTAGTAATGGTACTGTTTCTGTGTCCTTTGCTGCAATAGAATTGTTACAGGCTATTCCAGACCTGGCGAAGAAAAAGATATTAGTGATAGGTGCCGGTAAATTCGGGGGTAATGTTTGCAAGAACCTGGTAACCTATTTTCCGGGAGTAAGCCTTACTGTAATGAATCGTACCGATGATACGGCATATGCTTTATCGCAGGCTAACGGCATATTATTTTCTGCCTATAAAAATAAAGCGGAGGCTATTACTGAAGCAGATGTAGTGATTGTGTGTACAAACGCCAATGAGCCCACCGTACTTCCCTCGCATTTTAATGAAACGGATGATAAGCTGATCCTCGATTTGTCGGTACCGGTAAATGTGCACCCAGGTGTAAAGCAAATGAAGGGGAAGCTGGTGATTGATGTAGATGAGATCTCAACAACGATTTTAGATAAAACCCTGGCAAAGCGGAGGGACGAAGTGCCTAAAGCGGAAGCCATTATTGAGCATTATACCCGGGAGTTCTGGCAATGGCTTAAAGATTACAGATATGCCTTGCATTTGAAAACCTGGAAAAGTAAGCTCGAAGAAATTGATAAATTACAATTGCACCCTTGTGAGTTTGCAAGAGATGCGCAGCTAAAACAACAAACGGTGAAAGCCCAGAAGGCCGTAAAACAACTGGCTGTAAATCTGAAAACAAAAAACGATAAGGGCTGCCAGTTTATCAATCTGATCAATGATTACCTGCAAATGTCCTGATGCAAAATAATCCTATCCGAATCGGTACCAGAGAAAGTCAGCTGGCAGTATGGCAAGCCGACCTGGTAAAAAAAATACTCGAAGATAATGGCCACGCCGCTGAGCTGGTATTTATAAAAAGTGAGGGCGATATAGACCTGGTCACTCCTTTGTATGCAATGGGGGTGCAAGGTGTATTTACCCGCAGTCTTGACGCCGCACTGCTGAACAACCGTATAGACATTGCTGTGCATAGTATGAAGGATGTACCGGTACAATTACCCCGGGGTATTGTTCAGGCCGCGGTATTGGAAAGGGCGAGCTATAAAGATATTTTAGTTTACAGAGAACAGTTTACAGATTACAGCATAGCTCAGATACAAGAGGGAGTTCCGTCGGCTGGCAACCATCAACTGTCATCTCTCCTTATCGGCACCAGCAGCATCCGCCGCAAAGCACAATGGCTGAACCGCTATCCAGGAACTGTAATAGAAAATTTAAGAGGAAATATTAATACGCGTTTAAAGAAAGTAGAGGAGAGCCAATGGCATGGGGCAATTTTTGCCGCAGCAGGTTTGGAGCGGATCAATGTAAGGCCGGAAAATAGCATAGATCTTGACTGGATGCTGCCTGCTCCGGCACAAGGCGCCATAATGGTAGTGGCCCGTGAAACGGATGATAACGTATTGGAAGCTTTAACACCAATCAATCATAACGACACAGCAACAGCTGTAAAAATAGAAAGAGACTTTCTGAGTGCATTAATGGGCGGTTGTTCAACACCTATAAGTGCATTAGCTGAAGTTACACCGCATAGCATCCTGTTTAAGGGGAATATTATATCGCCTGACGGATTACAGAAAGTGGCTGTGGAAAGAACTTTTAGCAAGGAAGAAGCCGATAGCGCCGGAACTGTGGCCGGGCATGACGTTCTGGAACAGGGCGGCCGGGAAATTGTGACCGCGTTTAAAAATGCAAAATAAAAGGATACAAATATTAAGTACCAAAGTGTTGGATGACGCGCTCCTGGCCAATGCGGCCGATCATGAAATGGATATTCTCTGTCTTCCTTTTATTGATACGGTACCTATAGCTGACAAGGCAACAACTGATGTTATAAGCCGCCTAAGTGATCAATCTATTACTGCTATTTTCACCAGTTCAAAGGCGGTTGCCGTGGTAGCTGCATTAACAAGCGGAAGTATTAATTGGAATATCTATAGTCTTTTCGGGGCTACAAGAGAACAGGTGCATAAATATTTCCCGCAGTCTGCTGTTCATGCAACTGCAGCCGATAGCGCTTCGCTGGCAGATGAAATTGTAGGGGCCGGTGTTAAGGAGGCCTATTTTTTTTGCGGGGATAAACGAATGGATACGATTCCGGAGAAATTAGCCGGTAAGACAGATTTGAAACAACTCGTTGTTTATACCACGCACGAGGTGGTTCATAAAGTGGAACAATCATTTGATGGGATATTTTTTTTTAGTCCCAGTGCTGTAAAGAGTTTTTGTAGTGCAAATCATATTGGGAACGAAATTGCCTGCTTTGCGGTTGGAAGTACTACTGCAAGATCTCTGCAGCCGTTTACACAAAACATCATTGTTGCGGCTGAAGCAAGCGGACAGGCAATGATCAAAAAGGCGAAAGAAACATTCGGCAAAATATAAAATGTAAAGAGATTTTAAGTAATAAGAAGATGAAAAGAGATACTACTATAAAAAATGATTTATTGATCCGGACATTATTAGGTGAAACTACAGAACGTACGCCGGTTTGGATGATGCGCCAGGCAGGACGTTATTTACCTGAATACATCCGGTTAAGAGAGAAATATTCTTTTTTTGAAAGATGCCAGAATCCTGAGCTGGCTTGCGAAATTACTTTGCAACCGGTAGATATAGTAGGCGTAGATGCTGCCATCTTATTTTCTGATATATTGGTAGTGCCTCAGGCCATGGGCCTTGAAGTGCAATTAATAGAGAAGCAGGGGCCTTTATTGCCTGACCCTATAAAAACACAAAGCGATTTAAACCGTATTAAAGTTCCTGATGTAAATGATACACTGCATTATGTATTTGATGCGATTAAATTAATTAAACAGGAGTTGAACGGGCGGGTGCCATTGATTGGTTTTGCAGGCGCACCGTGGACCTTACTTTGTTATATGGTACAGGGCAAAGGAAGTAAAACTTTTGATGAAGCCAAAGGGTTTTGTTACCAAAACCCGGAGCTGGCGCATACTTTATTGCAAATGATCACCGACACAACGATCCAGTACCTGAAAGGACAGATAGCTGCCGGCGCTGATACTGTACAATTATTTGATAGCTGGGGCGGTTTATTAAGCAAACAGGATTTTGAAACTTTTTCTCTTCAGTATATCCGCCAGATAGTGGCGGCGGTTAAAGAAGAAGCGCCTACGATTGTTTTTGCAAAAGGTGCCTGGGGCTCGCTGGGAGAGATGGCGGCTACCGGAGCACAGGGTCTGGGCATCGATTGGTGTATTGAACCTGCACTGGCCAGGCAATTCGCTGGCGCAAATGTAACTTTACAGGGAAACTTTGACCCGGCTAAATTGTTATCACCCATACCGGTGATCGAAAAAGAAGTAAGGCAAATGTTGCGCGATTTCGGGCCGGGAAAACATGTTGCAAATTTAGGCCACGGTATTTTACCGAATGTGCCGGTAGATCATGCCAGGGCCTTTGTGAACGCGGTAAAAGAATTCCGCTTCTAAATTGGAATGGGTTTGTAAGCCTGTGTGACCGATGCCTAAGACTTTATCCAATCAAAGAATTAATGTATGAAAAAAGTTGTTGGGTTTTTATTGCTGGTTTGTTTCTCTTCTTTGTTGAGGGCACAGGAGCTATATATGCCCCGTAATATCAAGGCTGCTTATAACAAGGGAACCCGATCTGTAACAGGTATACCCGGTGCGGCTTACTGGCAGAACCAGGGGGTATATGATATTAACATAAAGGTGGAGCCGATATCTAAAACTGTTACAGGCACCGAAACAATCCTGTACAGTAATAATAGCCCTGATACGTTAAAAGAGTTGGTGATCCGTTTTGTAAATAATTTGCATAAACCTGAGGCGCCCCGCTATGATTATTTCCCGGGTGATTTTTTGACGGACGGGTTAAAGATAAAAGCACTCTCCGTTGATCATTTCCGTTATAAAACCGATGGCAGCGACTGGGGAACCGTAGGTTCAGTAGAGCTGGCCAGGCCTATATTACCCGGGCAAAAAGCCCAGGTTAAGATAGAATGGAGCTATCCCCTGTCCAGGCGCAGTGACAGGGAGGGCCAAATAGATCCTCAAACCTTTTTCTGTGCGTATGCTTATCCGCGTATCTCGGTGTATGACGACTATAACGGCTGGGACAGGTTACAGCATGTTGGCAGACAAGAGTTTTATAACGATTTTAATGATTATAACCTGAAGGTGCAGGCGCCTAAAAATTATGTAGTATGGGCTACCGGTAAGCTGCAGAATGCGGAAGAGGTGTTATTACCAGAGGCAGCCAAAAGATTTAAATCATCTTTCACTGACCCGGATGTGGTTCATGTAGCTACGGCCGACCAAATGAAAGAAGGAAACATTACTGCGCAGCAAGACTGGAATACCTGGCATTTTACTGCTCAGAACATAACGGATATATGTTTTGCTTTAAGCAACCATTATGTTTGGGATGCCGGAAACGTTGTGGTAGATGCGGTTACAGGAAAGCGGGTAAGTATGCAGGCTGCTTACAAAGACGGAACGGCAGATTTTAAACAATATGTTGACTGGGGGAAGTATTGCCTTCAGTGGTTTTCATCCAAATGGCCGGGAGTTCCCTATCCTTATCCCACAATGACAGCCATACAGGGATTTGCAGATATGGAATACCCGATGATGGTCAATGATGCAACGTTAGAAGATCTAAAGGATTCACGTTTGACGCTGGATCATGAAGTGGTGCATACCTACTTTCCTTTTTATATGGGAACCAACGAAACACGTTATGCCTTTATGGATGAAGGATGGGCTACAGCTTTTGAATACCTTATAGGTATAGAAGAAAACGGCCAGGCCTATGCCGATTCAGTATTCAAAGCATTCCGTGTGGAACGTTATATTCAGGATCCTTCTGCCGAGCAGGATCAGCCCGTTATTTCAATGTCATCTCAGCTAAGTGGGGTGGGCTATGGCAATAACGCCTATGTAAAACCTGCGCTGGCTTACCTGGCACTGAAAAATTTGCTGGGAGATACCTTGTTCAGGAAGGCTTTGCACCAGTACATGACTAACTGGAATGGTAAACATCCCATTCCCTGGGATTTCTTTTATTCCTTCAATGCGGCCACCGGGCAAAATCTCAACTGGTTTTGGAACAATTGGTTTTTTAGTAATCACTACATTGATCTGAAAGCACAGCAGGTGGATGCCAGCACAGTACGTGTTGAGAATGTAGGGGGATTTGCAATACCTTTCAATGTAAAAATGATGTTTGCCGATGGAACCGAGAAAATAACACACTATAGCCCGGTAGTATGGCGGGGCACAAAAACGATCAACATTAAAACCACTACCAATAAGAAAGTAAAGAGCATTGTGATAGACGGAGGTATTTATATGGACGCAACCCCGGCTGATAACAGTGTTTTATTATAAACGGAGATCATGAATGTAAAAGAACAATGGATTGACTTTATCCACGACCTGCAAAACCGCATTTGCAACGCGGTAGAGCAGGAAGACGGTCAAGCGAAATTTGTAGAAGATCAATGGACGCGCGATGGCGGTGGTGGCGGTAAAACCCGTGTTATAGCTAACGGGAATGTGTTTGAAAAAGGAGGCGTTAATACATCCGTTGTATACGGCCCCGTAACGGACATAATGCGTAAAGCATTGAATATTAACGGCGATCAATGGTTTGCCGCGGGCCTTAGCCTGGTAATTCATCCCTTTAATCCTTTCGTACCCACTGTCCATTGTAACTACCGCATGTTTGAACTGTATAATGAACAGGGTGATACGATCGACAGGTGGTTTGGCGGTGGAACGGACCTGACGCCTTACTATTTATTTGAAGAAGATGCGGTACATTTTCACAGCACATATAAGGATGTATGCGATGGTTTTGATAATTCATTTTATCCGCGGTTTAAAAAAGTGTGCGATGATTATTTTGTGAATACGCATCGTGATAATGAGAGGCGCGGTATAGGCGGTATTTTTTATGATCATCAAAAAGCTGATGATTTTAAAGATGTGAATTTTTGGATAAATTTTGGAAAAGCCTGTGGCGATGCATTCATACCAGCCTACCTGCCTATCGTTAGCAAAAGGAAGAATATCGTATTTAAAGCGCCTCATAAATACTGGCAGGAGATAAGACGTGGAAGATATGTTGAGTTTAACCTGGTACACGACAGGGGCACTATCTTCGGCCTTAAAACAAATGGCAGAACGGAAAGTATCTTAATGAGCCTGCCTGCTACCGTTCGTTTTGATTACAATTACCAGCCTGTGCCCGGAAGCGAGGAGGATAAATTATTACAGGCTTGTAAGCACCCGCGGGAATGGGTGGTGCCAACCGAAATTACCGAGGAGGATTGGGCATCCCGTGTTAATAAATGTTGATATGGTACACCTGAGTAAATATGCGCTCATGAAGCATCTGTTCATTTTTTTTATGCTATTGCCTTTTTTGGGCATTGCTCAAATAAAAACCTGGTATAATTGGAAAGGGTACCCATTGGAAGTTTTTGAAAAGCCCGATCGCAAAAGCAGGCAGATCGGCACACTTGGGAAGGGTAGTAAGGTAGAGGTGGTTGAATTCGACAGTAATGCCAGGCACCTCCCCATTTATTTGTGCTATTACGGAGATACGGTAACTACCCGGACCGAACAGTACGCCGATAATGATAAACACGTTTACACGCTACGATCTGATTGGGCTAAAGTGGTATATAATAATAAGGTAGGGTATGTACCTGCAGCTTTCCTGGTGCATATCCCTATCAGGCCGATTCATAAAAAAAAGACATCCGATGAATATGTTCCCGATGTTCCCATTATTGACGCGCTCAAAGAATACTTAGGCAAGCCGCTCAGCTATAAAAAGCAACAACTAGAAAAACAGGATAAAAACGAAATTCATTTTAGCGAAACTTATACTTTTAATGGAGGGTATACCTACAAAGCAGTACAGCAGTATATGGAAGAAGGCGGCGCCGGAGGCGAGGTGCATACCATTTTCTTACCTGGTTTCAGGCTGCATGAGGCAGTTTTATTCCTACTCGAACTGCAGCATGCTTCGGGCAACCGGCCAGAGGAAGTTAAAAGCTTTAACCACCTAAAAAGCAGTTATGATTATTTTAGTTGGTGGTACCAGCCTGTGAATTACGATGATGAGGGAAATGAGGTAAAAACCCCCGGTATTTATAGTTTCCAGTATAATAGCGAAGGAGGCGGCAGTGGCGTGAAGTTTACGCAGAAAAAAGATGGTGTACAAGTGGAGTATAGTTTCGGGGGATGCTGACCGGAATCGAATAGGCTATTTTCGCGGTCACTGACAAGACGAATTGGATCAGCTATTAAAAATGTCTGATGTAGGATGTCTGATCTCTGATATCTTGATAGAAAGAAGAGCGAAATGATTCTAAAAACTTTTAGCAATGGATGGGCAAGAGTTACAAAGCAGGACAAAGAAATTTCATGTAGATGTTATTAAGCTTTGTGAAGACTTTCCAAGGAATGCAGCTGGTTTTGAAACAGCAAAACAGTTGATACGTTCTGCAGGGTCTGTAGGGGCTAACTATAGAGCATCTGTAAGGGCAAAATCTCCTGCGGATTTTTTATATAAGATTGAAGTTGTGTTAGAAGAAGCAGACGAAAGTCATTTGGCTCGAAGTGGTAAATGACGCCGGATTAAGTCAAGGGCCTGAAGTTGACCGATTAATTAAGGAAGCAAATGAGCTGACAGCAATTTTTGCTGCTACAGATAAAACAAACAAGTCAAAGATCAAAAAATAAATAAAGTTCTGTTGTATGATTTTGGGGTATCCTAAATCATACATCCTCCATCATAAATAGAAAGATTATGTATTTACAACGTAGAAATCGTATTACGCGTAAGTCAGCGGCTATCAGGAGTTTGCTGGCAGAAACAGTTTTAACACCTGATGATTTTATCCTGCCGTTGTTTATAACCGAAGGAACAGATGTGATAGAAGAGATACCATCCATGAAAGGGTATTACAGGCGCTCACTGAATAAGACTGTTGAAGAGGTGAAAGGGTTGTGGGCGCTTGGTATTAAAGCGGTATTGTTGTTTGTAAAAGCACCGGACGAAGTAAAAGATAATACGGGTAAAGAAGCCTGGAACCCGGATGGTTTGATGCAAAGGAGTATAAAAGCTATTAAGGATGCAGTGCCTGAAATGGTAGTAATGACAGATGTGGCGTTGGATCCTTATTCTATTTACGGGCATGATGGTATCGTAGATATAGAAAAAGGTACGATCGTAAATGATCAGACTGTAGAAGCTTTGACCTTAATGAGCTTATCTCACGCAACTGCCGGGGCTGATTTTATCGCACCCAGCGACATGATGGACGGCCGTATTGGTGCATTCAGGAAAGCGCTGGAAGAAAATGGATTTACGGATGTAGGCATCATGAGCTATAGCGCTAAGTACGCAAGTTGTTTTTATGGACCTTTCAGGGATGCCCTGGATAGCGCGCCCGGCTTTGGTGATAAAAAAACCTACCAGATGAATTATGCCAATCGCCTGGAAGCGATCAATGAAACTTTACAGGACGTAGAGCAGGGCGCTGATATAGTTATGGTAAAGCCAGCAATGGCTTACCTGGACATCATCAGGGAAATAAAAAATAATGTAACGGTTCCGGTAAGCGCTTATCATGTAAGCGGTGAGTACGCCATTATCAAAGCCGCTGCTGAAAGAGGTTGGCTCGATGAAAATAAGGCGATCCTGGAAAGTCTGACCTCTATTAAGAGAGCGGGCGCCGATCTCATTGCTACTTATTTTGCAGTAGATGCAGTGAAACTACTGAATAGTCAATGAGCCTGGTAACAAAATATAATATTCCCGGTCCACGGTACACAAGCTATCCCACTGTTCCTTATTGGGAAGAGGAGTCTTTTACTGCAGACCAGTGGACCGCAACGCTTCGGAGAAGTTTTTTGGAAAGCAATACGAGGGAAGGTATCAGTATATATATACATCTTCCGTTTTGCGAAAGCCTATGCACGTTTTGTGCGTGCCATAAACGTATTACCAAAAGGCATGACGTAGAAAATCCTTACATAGATACTGTATTGAGGGAATGGGTAATGTATGTAAAACTATTAGGTGATCGTCCACGTATAAAAGAGCTGCACCTGGGCGGTGGCACGCCTACTTTTTTCCAACCTCAAAACCTGCGTCGTTTATTGAAAGGCATATTTACGCTCGCAGATATAGATGATCACCCCGAGTTTAGTTTTGAAGGACATCCTAACAACACTACAGATCAGCATCTGCAAACCTTGTATGATCTCGGTTTCCGGAGAGTAAGCTTTGGCGTGCAGGATTATGATTTAAAGGTACAGAAAACTATTAACCGCATACAGCCTTTTGAAAAAGTAAGAGAAGTGACGATCAATGCAAGGAAATTAGGGTTTAAAAGTATTAGTCACGACCTTGTTTTTGGTTTGCCGCACCAAACCTGGGAAAGCATGAAGGATACTATTGAAAAAACCATTTCACTTAAACCAGATCGGATTGCTTTTTATTCTTACGCGCATGTTCCCTGGGTTAAAGGGGTGGGGCAAAGAGGTTTTGATGAACAGGATCTGCCTGCTCCCGAATTAAAAAGAGCATTATATGAGCAAGGTAAGCAGTTGTTGCTTGACCTGGGTTATGTAGAAATAGGCATGGATCATTTCTCTTTGCCCACCGATGGCTTATACCAATCCGTATTGGATAAAACTATTCACCGGAATTTTATGGGCTATTCTTCTTCATCCACGCAATTGATGATAGGATTGGGTATGTCGGCTATCAGCGACAGCTGGTATGCTTTTGCGCAAAATGATAAATCGGTAGAAGGCTATACCGAAAGGGTTAATAATGGCAACCTGCCTGTTTTCAGAGGGCATGTCCTGAACGGGGAAGACCTGGTAGTAAGAAGACATATCCTAAACCTGATGTGTAATTTAGCAACATCATGGAATGAAAAGGACATGCAATTGCCGGAAATGTCCGCAATAGTGGAACGGTTGAGCGAAATGCAGCTGGATGGATTAATTGAAATCAAAGACAATCATTTGCTGGTAACAGAAAAAGGCCGCACTTTCGCACGCAATATCGCGATGGCATTCGATCTCAGGTTGATACGCAAACAACCGCAAACCAGGATATTTTCGATGACGATATAAAACCGCATTATGATTATAAAAGTTCCTATAAATAAGTCAAAAGCTACCAGGCGATTTACACTGTTTGTTATACTCCTTTTGGTATTTACGCTAATGGCCTTGCAACCACAGCTGTTTATAAAGAGTGGCAGCTACGGTTTTGTAAAAGTCGCAGGTTTTATCGGATCTTTTATTTTTATTATTGGAGCTGCTTTTGTAGCCCAGAAAGTTTTTAATAAAAAACCGGGACTCATTATAGACAATGAGGGTATCGCAGATGGTTCTCTGGGTGTGATGTTTCCAAAGGTAAGCTGGTCGCAGGTTACAGAGATACGGCACCTGGAAAGCAATGGCGATCATTTTATTAAAATTACGATTAAGGATCCTGAGAAATACATGGCTGCCGAGCCCAACCCTCTTAAAAGAAAAATGCTGGAAATGAATTACAATACGCTGCGTACCCCGGTTAATATAGCGGCCAGCCGTTTGAAAATGGATTTCCAGGAACTTTATGCGATGGTGAAAAGTAAACTGGAAGCATTTAAAACCAGATAGTATAGGCGGGTGGGACAGGTGATTGATTAAATTAAATCGATATTCAAATGATGTATAGTTACGAATCAAGTAAGGCCCTGTTTGAGAGAGCGCAACAGAGTATCCCGGGAGGTGTAAATTCCCCGGTACGGGCTTTCAAAAGTGTAGGCGGTACCCCTTTATTTATTAAACGCGCAAAAGGAGCTTATTTATATGATGCCGACGATAACCATTATATAGACTATATAGCCTCATGGGGACCTATGATCCTTGGTCATGCTTACGAGCCGGTGGTAAAAGCTATATGCGATAAAGCCCGGTACTCTACTTCCTTTGGTGCTCCTACCGAGCTGGAGATAGAGATGGCCGAATTGATAAAGTCCATTACGCCTAATGTAGACATGATAAGGATGGTGAGCAGTGGTACAGAAGCTTGTATGAGTGCTTTACGCGTGGCAAGAGGTTATACGGGGCGCAATAAGTTTATAAAGTTTGAAGGTTGCTATCATGGCCATGCAGATGCTTTTTTGGTAAAAGCCGGAAGCGGGGTAGCTACTTTTAATATACAAACCGTACCCGGCGTAACTGCGGCTATTGCCAACGATACGCTTACCTGCGCCTATAATGATCTTGATGCCGTTAAAAGGCTGGTAGCTGAAAATAAAGACCAGGTAGCCGCCATCATTGTTGAGCCGGTGGCGGGTAATATGGGCTGTATTCTCCCGCAGCCGGGTTTTTTGGAAGGATTAAGAACTATATGTGACGAGAATGACATAGTGTTGATATTTGACGAGGTGATGACGGGGTTTAGGCTGGCGCTCGGTGGTGCCCAGGAAAAGCTGGGAGTTGCTGCAGACCTGGTGACCTACGGTAAAGTAATCGGCGCTGGTATGCCGGTGGGCGCTTTCGGAGGTAAGCGCGGGATTATGGAAGTGGTAGCGCCGTTGGGTAATGTGTACCAGGCAGGCACGCTTAGCGGCAACCCGATTGCGATGATCGCCGGATATACATTGCTAAGCGAATTAAAAGCAAATCCTGCCTTGCTGCAGCAACTGGATGCTAAAACCCTGTACCTGAAGGAAGGGCTGGAGAAGGTTTTAAGGGAATGGGGACAGGCTTATTCTATCAATCATTTAGGTAGTATGATCAGCGTGCATTTTGGTGACAACCCGGTAACCGATTTTGCCAGTGCTGCAGCCTGCGATATAGAGCGTTTTAAGCAGTTCTTTCATGCAATGTTGAAACGGGGCATTTACCTGCCACCCTCGGCTTATGAAAGCTGGTTTTTAAATAATGCATTAACATATGAGGATCTGGATAAAACGATAGACGCGGTTAAAGCAAGCCTGGCTGAATTATAACCATATATTAGAAAGTTAGATAAGTTAATTAAATAGGAAGAGCTGCCTTTAAGAAATGGCGGCTCTTCCTATTTTGAAATATGAGTAGATAAGGCCACTTCGAATAACGGGCCAGTGTTGATGCTGCGACGGATTCGAACGAATGAAACTATTTCAAACGTTGTAATTAAGTATTTGCCGCAATCGACGTTTAAAAATATTATTTTAGTTATGACATTAGTAAAGCCATAATTAGTCAACTAAATAATAAACCTCTGTACTTGTTTTTGTGCTAATAATCCGGAACTGTAGTTATAACGATTGGCTGCAGCTTCCAAGGCCATATAAATTTTAAAGAGTAAACCTAAACTGATATTGATGATAACATCATGTTATCACTGATATCTATTAACGATTAAATTTTCATTCACATGAGAAAAAACAACCGGGTATTTTCCAGGTCGGGCTTTTGCCTGCTGCTATGTTTTTGTATTTCGTATTTGTCTTTTGCCCAGAATGTACGAACGATATCAGGAACCGTTAGGGATGATAAGCAACAGCCGCTGAGCGGTGTAAGTGTTGTAGTAAAGGACTCGAGAATTGGGGCTGCCACCAATGAAAAAGGAGATTACACATTAAAAGGAGTTCGGGAAGGGGCTACCCTGGTGTTCAGTTACACTGGTTTTGCCGATCAGGAAATAAGGGTAACTGATCAGCCGAGCATTCACGTTACAATGACTGCCACGTCTTCAGATATGAATGAGGTCGTTGTGATCGGGTATGGCACTGCCAGGAGGAAAGATCTTACAGGTGCCGTTGCATCTGTGCAGGCTACCAAGCTTGAAAAAGAGGCTCCCCGTTCGGTGCAGGACCTGCTTCGGGGAAACGCGGCCGGCCTGGTTATAGGCCAGGGCAATTCTGCAAAAGCAGATGCTAACCTGCTCGTTAGGGGAGTAGGTACCTTAAAGGCTGGAAGCGGCCCGCTCAATGTGGTAGATGGAGTTATTTTTTATGGCGCCCTCTCCGATATTAATCCCAACGATATTCAATCTATAGATATTTTAAAAGATGCCAGTGCTACCGCTGTGTACGGAGCAATGGCTGCCAATGGCGTTGTATTGATCACAACCAAGAAAGGCATTTCGGGAAAACCCCGAATCACCTTTAATGGTAATGTAGGCTTCGTTGAGAAGGCAGGTATGCCAAGAGTGATGAATGGTGAAGAATTTTTGGCCTGGAGGTATGATTATGAAGTGGGTAGAAGAACAGCGGCTTATTTGAATCAATATCCCGAGATGTTTGTAGATCCGCGAAAGCTTAGCAATGTAAACCAATTAACCTGGTACAACTACGATAAAACTACTCCCGCAACATCTGCTACTGAAGAGGAATTAATAAGGACCTGGCTAAGCCGGCTTGAGCTGAAAGCGCCTGAGATTGATAACTATCTTGCAAATAAACTTACCAATTGGCAGGACCTCGTTTTCCAACGTGGGTTTCAGCAGGATTATACTGCGGCTGTTTCAAACCGTAATGAGAATTCCAATTATTATTTTTCTCTGAATTATGTAGATAGGGAAGGAATTATTGTTGGAGATCGGTTTAAAAACTTTAGAACCAGGCTCAACCTGGAATCTAAGGTTACTTCCTTTTTGAAAGTAGGGGCCAACACTAATTTTGCTGTACGTAACGAAGGATTTTTACAGGCCGACTGGGGCCAGTCTGCCATTATTTCACCCTATGGATCCAATAACCTTGATGATCCTGCTAGTATTTACCGGCGATTTCCAACCGGTGATGTAACACCGGTAAATCCTTTTCACGATAACCTGTACCGTGATCGGAAAAATATCTACAGTACATTGAATTCGAGTATCTATGGTATTATCACCCTTCCTTTAGGTTTTGAGTTTCAATCCAACTTTACACCATCTTTTACATGGCATGAATATTATAATCACGAGTCATCCAAAAATCCGCAGTGGGCGGCTAATGGCGGAAGCAGCGAACGCACTTTTGAAAAAACCTACGACTGGTTACTTGATAATGTGCTGAGGTGGAAAAGACGTTTTGGTGAGCACAATTTTGAAGTGACTTTATTACAAAATGCCGAAAAGGGGCAGTTTTGGAGAACGAAAGCTACGGCGTCCAAATACTCTCCGAGCGATATTCTCGGATGGCACAGAATTCAGGCGGGGTCGGTGCCTCTGAATGAAAGTAATGATACCTATCGTACAGGAGACGCGCTTATGGGGCGTTTATTTTATTCTTTCAAAGATAAATATATGTTAACCGGCTCCATCAGAAGAGATGGATATTCTGCCTTCGGGGCTCAAAACCCACGTGCTACTTTTCCGGCACTTGCCTTTGCCTGGGATTTTTCTGAGGAAGGATTTATGAAATCAACTTCTGATTGGTTAGATTATGGTAAACTACGTTTGTCGTGGGGTAAAAATGGCAATCGCGATATCGGCCAGTATGAGGCTTTATCTGATATGACTTCAGGTCTTCATCCTTACATCAACCAAAGCGGCACCGTGTATGTATCCTCCCAGCTATATGTTAATCGTATGGCAAACCTGGGATTGCGATGGGAGAGCAAATCGTCCTACAACGTAGGATTAGACTTTTCTATATACAAAGGCAGATTAACAGGTGCAATTGATGCTTATACTGCCACCACTGTCGACTTGCTTGTAGACAGGGCGTTGCCGGAAATAATCGGCTTTAATAGCGTAGCGGCTAATTTGGGTCAATTGAATAACAAAGGTTTTGAGTTTTCCCTGAACGGCGGAATCATCAGGAAGGAGAATTTCAGCTGGAATTCCGGTGTCATCTTTATGTTAAACCGAAGAAAAATAGTAAGCCTGTATGGAGACATGATTGATATAAAAGATGCCAATGGAAATGTAATTGGCCAAAAAGAAGCTGATGATATAAAGAACCGTTGGTTTATAGGAAGGGATCCCGATCAGTTTTGGGCTTACGAACGTATAGGAGTATGGCAGCTGGGAGAAGAGGCAGCTGCTATGAAATATGGAAATCAACCCGGCGATTTTAAGTACAAAGATCAAAATGGCGACAGTGTAATGACAGATGCAGACAGGGTCTTTTTAGGTTACAAGAGTCCGCGCTTTCGTTGGACCTGGAGAAACGATTTCGACTATAAGAACTTTACTTTTTCTTTCTTTATCTACTCTAATTGGGGACAGCGCGAGCAGTTCAACCGCGCCAGTAATAACTCAAGCTTTCCGGATAGAACCACTGATTACGTTCAGCCCAGATGGACGGCAGATAACCCGATTAATGACTATGCGCGTATAGGATCAAAAAATATCGGAACCAACTATGTAGAGAGGTCTTTTATAAGACTCGATAATGTTTCGTTGTCTTACGCGTTGCCTAAGTCGGTACTAAGTAAAATTAACGCCCAGAGTGTACGTGTATCTGCTTCCGTACGGAACGTTGCATTTTGGGCCCCCCATTGGACTTATGGTGATCCGGAGTCAGGCGGGTATCGTACATCCGACGGCGATGGTAATGAATTGACACCCGGCCAGCCTACACCTCGCACCTATAATTTAAGCCTTAATATAACTTTATAATTCTGGTATCATGGAAAGAAATTTATATAAAAGAATTACGTTGTTTTCAGTGGCAGCAGTAGCAGCAATAGGTTGCTCAAAAGAGTGGTTAACTCCCAAACCTCTTTCATTTTATGAGCCGGGCATTGCTTTATCGGATGCCAATGGTATGTATTCTACCCTTACAGCCTGCGAAAGAAATATGCGTCATGAGTATTTTGGAGATAACCCGGCCGCACTTACAGAGATTATTCAGTCGGAGGTAGCTGTAGAGGGAACAACTGATAAAGCAGGTCCCCAGATGGATATGGATATATCCTTGTTGCCGGATGCGCAATTAAATAGTACCGATTATACAAAGGTAGGTTGGTATTGGTACGAAGGTTATAAGGGCGTTAAGTACGCCAATTCTGTTATATCTAGAATTGACAATGCAACCTTTAAAGATGAAAATGAAAAAAATGCCGTACTTGGAGCCGCTTACTTTCAAAGGGCATATCGCTACTTCAAACTAACGCACCAATTCGGCAATGTTCCTTTTCTGGATAAGGAAATAGAAGAACCCAAGTATGACTTTTATTCATACGACCGCTGGAGTATCCTCGAGAGGATGAAAAAAGATCTGGAATTTGCTTATCAGTGGGTACCGGAAAAAGTGGATAGAGGACGCACTTCAAAATCGGCTTGTGGTGTTCTGTTAATGAAGGTTTGCATGGCATTAACTGACTTTGATAGAGCCATACAGGTAGGGAAAGAAATTGTAGCGCTGCATCCTTTAATGAAATCGCGTTTTACAAGCAATAGCACTAAGCCCAACACCAATTTAATGTTTGACCTTCATAGTGTAGAGGCCAAACTGTTTGTAGCCAATACAGAAGGATTGATGTATGTAGTATCGTACCCGTCTATTGATGGTTCAGACCGTATTCGTACCATGCGTAATGCTGTTCCCTTCTGGAATAGCAGTAATATTAAAACACCTGACGGCAAAGCCGGAACAAGCGTGCCGCTGGCTGCCGGGGAAACCGATCCTGCGCTCGACCTCAATAAATCCTATGGCAGGGGAATCGGAAGATTACGTCCAACATGGTATTATACCAACGAGATTTGGCGTTCCGATAAAGAAGCTAATGATATGCGGGGGATTCTTAATAAAGACAGTTGGAGGCGAATGGAAGATATAAAATACAATCATCCCGACCTGAAGAAAAACAACAGTGTATGGTACGGTAAAAATTTAGTAAAACCGGCCGCCATGAGCGTAGAGGATACGATACGATTATGGTTTTCCTGGCCGCACTATAAAGTTTTTGTACCCGATCCCCTGCAAACTCAATGGGAAGGAGGCGAAACGCCCTGGTACATCTACCGATCGGCAGAGGTTTTCCTGATGTTAGCCGAATGTTATTATTGGAAAGATGATCTGGCACAGGCTGCGATTAATCTTAATGAAGTGCGTACAAGAGCGGGCGCATCTCCTTTAACCGCGGCCGATGTAAACATAGGTGAAATACTGGATGAAAGAGCCCGCGAGTTGTACTACGAAGAGAACCGGCATATTGAGCTGGTAAGGATTGCCTATACCTATGCTAAAACAAAGAAGCCTTGCGAGATATTTGGAGGGCGTGTGTATCAATTGGACAATATCAGCGGTCCGGGTGGTATTAATTCCAACGTAAAGCAGATGGGCGTTAATTTCTGGTACGATAGGGTAGTGAGCAAAAGCAATTTTTATAATAAAGGCGTAAAGCACAGGTGGGCTGAGTACAAGGTAAGCGTGCATCACATCCTGTGGCCTGTTCCCGCCAACGCGATCAATACCAATATTAAAGGAGTGATTAACCAAAATATAGGCTACCCCGGTGCAGAAAAAAATGTGCCACCACTACAAGTAGAGTAATTTTTACGAATAGGTTCTTTTCAAATTGGAAGGTGGTTTTCGGTATTAAGGCTTCTTTAGTGGAGCCTTAATTATAAAACCGTTTTTATTTCAAACGTTGTAATTTAAAAGGTACTTGTGCTCTTGATCTGAACCTTTATCTTAGTACTCCTGCATGTGTTAAAATGATCGCTGCCTGCCTGGCCATTGAAGTTTTTAGTAAATCTGGGTGCCGGCTTTAACCATAATTCTTACGATAAAAAATTTTAAGAATGTCGTCCAATACAAAAAAAGGAAGAAGAGATTTTTTGAAAAATTCTTTTACGCTTACTGCCGGCGGAATACTGTTGCAGGGAGCGCCTACTATTGTTCCGTCAACCGTGTTTGGCCGCAATGCGCCCAGTAATAAGATCAATATAGCACAGATAGGTTGCGGGCGTATAGCACGAACGCATGACCTGCCGGAAACCTTTAAAAATGATATCGCAAGAATTATAGCGGTAGCCGATGTAGATAAATACCGGCAGCAAAAAGGCAAAGAGCTGATAGAGGGATGGTATGCCAAAAAAACGGGTCAGGCCAATTATATCAATGTAAAGCTGTACGACGATTATCATGAGCTTTTGGCTAACAAAGATATAGATGCGGTTATCATCAGTACGCCCGATCACTGGCACGCGCAACCCGCCATGGAAGCAGCAATCGCGGGCAAGCATATTTATCTTCAAAAACCCACTTCGCTTACAATAGAAGAGGGGAGGCACATGAGTGATGTGGTAAGAGCTAAAGGTGTGGTTTTTCAATTAGGCAGCCAGCAGCGGTCGGTGAGCCCCTGGCCTCAATTTAAGAAAGCTTGTGAGCTGGTGCGTAATGGCCGCATAGGGAAACTAAAGGAGGTACATGTTGGATTGCCGGCTGATCCTCCCGGTGGCAATACAACCGAGATGCCGCTGCCCAAAGAGCTGAATTATGATATGTGGCTGGGCTCTACGCCCTATATATATTATACGCAAGACAGGGTGCATCATCCTACTGATCTGGATTCAAGACCAGGTTGGTTGAGATTGGAACAATTTGGTGCCGGTATGATCACCGGGTGGGGGGTGCATCACATTGACATTGCGCACTGGGGCATGAATACCGAATTAACCGGGCCCATAGAAGTAAGCGGCTCCGCCCAGTTCCCCAAATCGGGTTTGTGGAATGTACATGGCGACTATGAAGTGGAGGCGAAATATGCCAATGGCGTTACCATGTATGTGAACAGTAAAAATCCTAACGGCGTAAAATTTGTGGGAACAGATGGTTGGATTTTTGTATCACGCGGCAATGTGGGCGTTACTGCTACCGACCCTACCAGCGGCGACAAATCTCAACCTAAAGCCTTTAATGCCAGTAACCCGGCAATATTAAACTCTGTTATCAAACCTAATGAAATACATTTGTACGAGAGTCCTGAGCAGCACCGCAACTGGTTGGAATGTATTCAAAGCAAAAAAGCCACGATCAGCCCTGCGGAAATTGCGCATCGTTCCTGCAGCGCCTGCCTGGTAGCTTTTGCAGCAATGAAAATGGGCACCCGGTTATACTGGGATCCAGTGAAGGAGGTTTTCAAAAATAATACCGAAGCGAATAAGCTGCTGAGCAGGCCGCAACGGCATCCTTATGGTACCAGTTATGTTTATCAAAAATTTAAAAAATAATATGATCCGCAGCTTGTTTATTTTGTCTTCTTTTATAGCTGTAATGGCTTGTAATTCCAACGAGGCAGGGAAAAAAGAGAAGGCGCCCGGGATAACCCTGGTAACGCTTGATCCCGGCCATTTTCATGCGGCCCTTGTTCAAAAAACAATGTACCCGGGCGTAGATAGCAATGTGTATGTATATGCCCCGGAGGGGCCGGATCTTCAGCTGCACCTTGACCGGATCAATGCGTATAATACCCGCACAGATCAACCTACGCACTGGAATGAACAGGTGTATACAGGAGCGGACTTCTTTCAGAAGATGATTGCCGAAAAGAAAGGAAATATTGTGGTAATGGCCGGCAATAATCAAAAGAAGACAGAATATATCTTTAATACGGTTGATGCCGGAATGAATGTGCTGGCAGATAAACCTATGGTGATAAACAGTGAAGGGTTTGAGTTGCTCAAAAAAGCTTTCGCTAAAGCCGCAGAGAAAAAAGTGTTGTTGTATGATATCATGACCGAACGTTTTGAGATCAATACCATGTTGCAACGGGAGTTTTCGCAGGTAAAAAAGCTCTTTGGCGAGCTGGAAAAGGGAACACCCGGTAACCCGGCTGTAACCAAGGAGAGTGTACACTACTTTTACAAATTTGTTTCAGGTAATATTTTACAACGGCCTTCCTGGTTTATGGATGTAATGCAGCAGGGAGAAGGAATTGTGGATGTTACCACTCACCTGGTAGACCTGGTTCAATGGGAAAGTTTTCCGGGGCAGGTGTTAGATTATAGTAAAGATGTAGCGTTGGTTTCCGCAAAACGCTGGCCCACTAATATGACGCTCAGCCAGTTTAACGCAATCACCAAGCAAAATGCCTTTCCTGAGTATCTTAAAAAAGACCTGGTTAACGACACTACCCTTAGTGTTTTTAGCAACGGTGAAATTAATTATAAATTAAAGGGAGTGCATGCAAAAGTATCTGTTACCTGGGGCTATAAAGCTCCGGAAGGAACCGGGGATACCCATTATTCTATTATGCGGGGAACACGCGCCAACCTTATCATCAAACAAGGAAAGGAAGAAAACTACAAGCCTGTTTTATATATTGAACCCGTAAGCAAAAACGATGCAGGTTTTGAGAAAGATTTAAACGAAGCATTGCAAACAATACAGGCGAAATTTCCGGGAATCGGCATCGAAAAAGCAGCAAAAGGATGGCGAGCGGTTATACCCGAGAAGTATAATACAGGCCACGAGGCGCATTTCGGTCAGGTAACGGAAAGCTACCTGAAATATTTAAAAGACGGTAAACTGCCCGATTGGGAAGTGCCTAACATGATCACCAAATATTACATTACCACATCGGCACTCGAGCTGGCCAAAAAATCTTCCGCCCAATAATGAAATTTACAGATCGTTTTAATCATTGTTCGCTGCGCGTTGGATTGGTGGTGCTGCTTCATATTGTGGCGATAGCGGCGATAAATGCGCAGCGCATAGCAACTTTACGTGTTACTACAACTGGCAAAGAGAAGTTCAATATACCTGTGCAGACGGAGTTGGATGCACTCACTACATTGTCTGATAGCAGCCTGCAACTGGTTGAAATAAGGAACGGACAAAAAGTAAATGTTCCTTTCCAGGTAACATCAACTGTTAACGGGCGGAATATATACTGGTTAATTGAACCCTCGGCAAAAAACAATCGGGTATTCGAACTGGCGAAGGTTCCTGCTACAGCCAAATTTTCATTAATTCAGGCCGACACCGATAAAGGGTCCTTAATAATCGGGGATAATGGAAAGAAGCTGCTTCAGTATCATTTTGAAACGGTGTATCCTCCCCAAGGCGTGGATACCGCCTATAAGCGCAGCGGCTTTATACATCCTTTAAATACACCTTCAGGCCATGCATTAACCCGCATTAATGCCCCGGATCATTACCATCACTGGGGTTTGTGGAATCCCTGGACCCACGTGCGTTTTGAAAACGAAGTGGTTGACTTCTGGAATTTGAAAGACAGAAAAGGTACTGTTCGCTTCTCCGGATTTAATGCTGTGGAAAACGGTTCGGTATATGCCGGCTTCAGCGCTTTACATGAGCATGTTGTTTTTAAAAAGGATGGTACTGAAAAAACTGCTATCAACGAGGTTCAAACGGTAAAGATCTATAAAACCCAACCCGATGATGCTTATTATATAATGGATATTACTTCACAGTTAAGCTGCGCGGGGCCAAGTCCGGTGCTGTTGCTGGAATACCGCTATGGAGGTATAGGCATACGCGCCACCGAGCAATGGAATAATAAAAACAGCACTACGCTTACTTCCGAAGGAAAAGACAGAAAAGGTGCAGACGGTAGCACCGCACGATGGTGCATTGCGCAGGGTTCTTTGGAAAACGATTTCGGTGGATTAGAAATGATGAGTCATCCTGTTAATTATAACCATCCCGAACCATTACGCGTATGGCCCGAGAATTCTAACGGTCGCGGAGATGTTTTCCTTAACTTTTCTCCAACCAAGAATAAAGATTGGCTGTTGGTACCTGGTAAAAGTTACCTGTTAAGGTACCGGTTCTTAATTTTTGATAACAGGCTTTCAGCACAACAGGCAGAGGAGGCATGGCAATCTTTTGCTCATCCACCCAAGATCAGCATTCAAAAATAATTTTCTCTTTAAATCAGTGTCGGATCTTCGAACCAAAATATATTCCAATGAAATGACCATAAAAATTTTCAAATAAATTTACGCTCAAAGCGATGAAAATTTTTATGCAGAATTCCTCTGCCCGTCCCGTCAGGCGGGCCTGTGGCTGAAATCAATAAAAAATATACACATGAAACGAAGTTTATTACCAGGTCTAATGGCCGTGCTGCTCCTTGCAGTAACATCAGTTACATCATACGCGCAGCAACCGGTTAACTGGAAAAGTGTGAAGATTTTGGTATATAAAAAAAATGGGAAAGGTTATGTGCATGATAATATACCGTATGCTGCACAGGCAATTATTGACCTCGGCAAAAAATATGGCTTTAAGGTAGACACTTCTTCGCTCCCTTCTGTAATGACAGAAGAAAACCTGAAGCAATATCGTATGCTGATCTTTACCAGCACTAATAATGATGTATTTGATACCGATGCGCAGCGGCTGGCTTTCAGGAGGTATATAGAAGCCGGCGGAGGTTTTGTGGGAATTCATTCCGTAACCGGTACCGAACGAAACTGGCAGTGGTTTAAGATGATGCTGGGAGGAACTTTTTCGTGGCATGCATCGTTTCAAACATTTACTGTACGTGTAATTGATACAAAGCACCCGTCTATGAAAGGTACCCCGGTAGTTTGGACTAAGGCAGATGAATGTTATTTCGCGAAAGAATTATACCCCGGCCCTACACCGGTAATGGTGAACGATTTTTCTACCATCGACACCAGCAACCTGAAACAGAAGGAATTGCTGAAGAAAAACGCAGGGAATTTTGCAACTTACTTTCCCAGTGCCTGGTATTATCATTTCGATGGCGGGGTAACCTGGTGCACTACGCTGGGGCATGATAAAAAAGACTATTCCGATCCGGTATACCTGAAGCATATTATGGGCGGTATAGAATATGTGGCAGCTACCGTTAAGCAAATCAATTTTTCTAAATCTTATGCAATCTCTTTCAACGAGCCGGTGAGATATTAGCAGGGCTGTATGGGTTAATGGATGATAAGCTCGCAGGGAATTTTAATAGATACAGGAGGGCCCGGGTCGGCCGGGTTGTTGATAAGTTTCATCAGGAGAGTGGCCGATTGCAACCCCATCTCGTAGGAGTTCTCTTCGAGTGAAGCTTTAGGCTTAATATCGAGGTATTTAATGAGAGGGAGGTTGCCAAAACCAATAATATCTATTTTTTGAAGCAGTTTGGGGTGATTTATTTTTATATAGTTGATCGCATCAAGACTTACATAGGTCTTGAAAACAAAAAAAGCCGTTGGCGGATTTTTTATTTTTAGCAGCTCTTTTATGGCCTGGTGGGTTTGCTCCTCAGAAAAATCAACCTCCCGCAGCAACCCGGGATCAAAACCGATTTTTAGTTTTTCAAGTCCTTTAATATAACCTTCAAGCCGTTGATGACTGGTGCTTAACGTTTTAGGGCCCATCAGGTGGGCAATTCGCCGGTGCCCCAGCTGATACAGGTAGTTGGTAGCCAATTCTCCCGCATATATATTATCTGCCGTAACATTGTTAAAAAGTGGCTGGCCAAATGAGCGGGTGAGAAATACTACCGGGATACCATTTTGCTCCAGTTGTGTGAATAGCTCTGTTTTATTGGTATTTTTGGAAATAGTAATGATCACGCCGTCCACCCTGTTGCTTATAAGGTTTTTAATGATCTGCTCTTCTTTTTCGGCATCTTCATGCGACTGAGCTATAATTACCTGGTATTTATGTTTACCGGCTATTTCTTCAACGCCTCGTATGGCAGCCACAAAAAACTGGTCTATCAGGTCGGGAATTACCACTCCCAACGTGAAGGACTTGTTCTGTTTAAAATGCCTGGCTGCTTCATTAGGTACATAGTTCCACTCCCTTGCCAATCGATGTACCCGCTCCTTGGTTAAATTACTGATATTGGCATGATTGCTTAGTGCTTTAGAAACCGTTGAAACGGACATGTTGAGCTTCTTCGCAATGTCTTTTATAGTGACCCCTTTTTTCACAGGCAAAATATACAAACTATTTCGGGAAGTTCACCTGAATTAGTGAACAGGCCGTTTAAAGGATATTTTTGGCTACGATTTATATATTTTGTTCTTTTGCTACCTTGTTTAATCAATTTTACATATAATGATACAGGTGGGCGGTACAAAACTGTCTTTGAAAGATTTCGAGGAAATTCTTCTTTATAAAAAGCCGATTGCACTGGATAAGACTGCTATTGAGAGAGTTCAGGCATCCTTTGATTTTTTAAAGCAATTCTCTAATCATAAACTCATTTACGGTATTAATACCGGGTTTGGGCCAATGGCTCAATACAAGGTAAGTGATGATAATATTCTTCAGCTGCAGTATAACCTTATCCGTAGCCACAGCAGCGGTGGAGGTACCGTTTTAAACCCTTTATTAGGCAGGGCGGTAATGATTGCCCGGTTGAACAACCATTTACAGGGATACTCCGGAGTGCACCTGGAGTTGGTAGAGTTAATGACTGCCATGATCAATGCCGACCTGGTTCCCTGTATTTATGAGCATGGAGGTGTAGGCGCCAGCGGCGACCTGGTACAGCTGGCTCATCTGGCTTTAGGAGTAATTGGAGAAGGAGAAGTGTGGTACCAGGGGCAGTTGATGCCTGCCGCACAGGGATTTGAACTGGCCGGTTTAAAACCTTTACAGGTACATATCCGGGAAGGGCTTTCGCTGATCAACGGTACTTCAGCTATGACCGGTGTAGGATTGTTAAATATTATCCGTGCCCATAAATTGGTTGACTGGTCAGTTACGCTTTCGGCAATTACCAATGAGCTGATGGAAGTATATGATGACCATTTTTCACACGAATTGAACATTGTTAAGCATCATAAGGGACAAAATCATATAGCAGCAGCTTTCAGGGATGTTTTGGCGGGTAGCCAGATGATCCGCAGCCGCTCAGAGCATTTATATAACCCGGAAAATATTCAGCATGACGTATTTGAGGATAAGGTGCAGGAGTATTATTCTTTGCGTTGTGTAACGCAGGTGCTGGGGCCTGTTTACGACGCCCTGGTACAGGCTGAAAATACGGTGGTGAACGAATTGAACTCCGTAAACGATAACCCGGTGGTAGATGTTGCTAACCAGAATATATTTCATGGTGGTAACTTCCATGGGGATTATGTGTCCTTCGAAATGGATAAATTAAAAATCGCCATAACAAAACTCACTATGTTAAGTGAGCGCCAGCTGAACTATTTCCTCAACAGCAGGCTAAATCAAAAGTTTCCTCCTTTTGTAAATCTGGGAGTGCTTGGATTTAATTTCGGCATGCAGGGTATACAGTTTACAGCTACGTCTACAACAGCTGAAAATCAAACGCTTTCTTTTCCTATGTATGTGCATAGTATCCCAAACAATAATGATAACCAGGATATTGTAAGTATGGGCTTTAATGCTGCCCAACTTACAAAGAAAGTGATTGACAATGCCTACGAGGTAATTGCCATACAAGCGATGACGCTGTTGCAGGCGGTAGATTACCTGGAGTGCCAGCAAAAAATGTCGCCCAAAACAAAAGCGGTATATGATGCGCTTCGTAACATCTTTCCAAAGTTTGTGGAAGATAGCCCGTTATATAAAAGCCTGGCCAAAGTACGTACCTGGCTGGAGGCTAATGCTCCTGCGGCTATTTACGGATAATGATGTTACCTGTAATGCTGGCTATACCGGCAGGATCAGGGATGGCTTACCATTAATTATTACCCATCAATAATCAACAAAATATGAACTGTGCTCTTGTAACCGGAGGTTCGCGTGGTATTGGCAAAGCCATTTGCATAAAGCTGGCCACCATGGGCTTTTACGTCCTGATCAACTATAAAGGCAACCAGCAGAAAGCAGAAGAAACACTGGCTGAAGTAAGGGCCGCAGGCAGTGATGGCGAGCTGTTACAATTTGATGTGGCGAACCGGGAGGAAGTACAAACCGTTTTAAATGGATGGATGGAAGCTAATACCGGGAAAGTGATCGAAGTGCTGGTGAATAATGCCGGTATTAAAGATGATGTGTTGTTGATGTGGATGAAGGATGAGCAATGGGATAGTGTCCTCGATACCAGCCTGGGAGGCTTTTTTAATGTAACACGTATTATAGTGAACAGCATGCTGCGTCAACGGTATGGTCGCATTGTAAATGTGGTTTCATTGAGCGGGTTAAAAGGCCTGGCAGGGCAAACGAATTACTCTGCTGCAAAAGGCGGTGTGATTGCTGCAACCAAGGCATTGGCGCAGGAGGCGGGTAAACGCAATATTACAGTGAACGCCGTTGCTCCCGGTTTTATCAAAACAGATATGACTGTTGATGTAGACGAGGCACAGATGAAACAGTTGATCCCGGCCAACCGTTTTGGTACCCCCGAGGAAGTAGCGCACGCGGTTGGTTTTTTTGTAACAAAGGACGCAGGCTATATTACCGGACAGGTACTATCCGTAAACGGCGGACTATACACCTAAAGCGAAGTGCGGATGTTGTAAAGCGATACCGGTATCTAAAGCCTGCGATCTGCTATCCAGCATCCAATATCTAAATCTACCACTTCATTAAAGCGCTTGCCCAGGTAAAACCACTGCCAAACGCCGACAAGCATACCAGGTCGCCTTCTTTTACCCTACCGGCTTCCCATGCCTCGCAAAGTGCGAGTGGTACTGAAGCTGCCGTTGTATTCCCGTATTTCTGGATATTATTAAATACCTGGTCATCGCGCAAACGGAGTTGCTGTTGTATAAACTGCGCGATACGAAGGTTGGCCTGGTGGGGAATGAGTAATTTTAGATCTCCTGGCTGATATCCGTTCTGGTTCAGGGCTTCATAAATAACCTCGGGCATTTTCACTACCGCTCTTTTAAAAACAGCTTGTCCATCCATGTAAGGGAAAATGTCTTCCTTATCCAGTAGCTCCTGGGTGATAAACATATTGCCATAAAGGCTTTGCGGAACGGGTGGTTTCCATTGAGGGTTATGTACTCCTGCATGAAAACCGGGATTAGGCATGCTAAGTATTTCGGCATCTGCCCCATCGCTATGGAGATGGGTGCTTAATATGCCCCTATCAGGCGTAGGTGAAGGCTGCAGTACCACGGCGCCGGCGCCATCGCCAAAAATAACCGATACATTACGGCCACGTGTACTAAAGTCCAGGGCATAGGAATGCACTTCGGCGCCAATCACCAATATGTTTTTGTACATACCGGTTTTGATAAACTGATCGCCAATGCTTAAAGCATATACAAACCCACTGCATTGGTTGCGTACATCCAGAGCGCCAATTTCTCTAAGGCCTAACAGGCGCTGCACTAAAACCCCACAACCTGGGAAAAAATAGTCGGGGCTGAGGGTAGCAAAAATCAAAAAGTCTATATCGTTTGCAGTAACGCCGGCACGTTCCATAGCCAGCTTTGCAGCGTTCGCGCCAATAGTAGCAGTGGTTTCTTCAAAACGGGTAACATAACGACGTTCGCGTATACCGGTGCGTTCCTGTATCCACGCATCACTGGTGTCCATTACTTTGGTCAGGTCATCATTGGTAACTACATTTTCGGGAACATATTTTCCTATCCCTGCAATAATCGTCGAGTTCATACTAACAAGTGTTAATAATAGCAAGATAATAAATACCTGCAATTTGCAACAGTTGTAGCCTGAAATAATTGCAGTGATAAATTGCAGGGGTTAAAGTGCCCAGGCTTTATCACCTTTTTTATAGGGAAATGCACCGTCATACCGCCCTGGTGTTTCAATATAGCGCAGCGCTTTGGTCATGCCTTCTTTAGAAGAAAAATAACCCCAAAGCGTTAACTGTCGCATCATGGTAAAATAGTGAGGCGGATAGTTCTGTTTAATATAACGGGCTCCAAAATTATGTTTGGCCTCTTCAGCCTTCACCCATTCGTCCTGCTGTTTATTAAACTGGTCTTTTTGCTTTTTATAAGCTTCCGTTTCCCTGTACGCATTGGCTTCTTTGTAAAGCGCCGTTAAAAAAGCTTCCTTTTGAGCAGCTGGTAAGCCGGCAAATGCTTTTTTGTATTTTGCTTCACAGGCATCTTTAAATGCTCCGATCCCTTTAATAAAATGCTCCTGCTCTGTTTTGGTATAGCAGTCTGTTACAATCTGCTGCATAAAAGCTCCTGTGTTTGCAGCCTTGCCTCCACCTGAGTCGGGAGTGGCGGGAATAATTGTATCTGCTATCTCATCCAGTAAGGCAAGGTCCTCTGTGCTGAATAAGCTGCCTTGAGAGGTGGTGTTTTTACAGCCCGATAAAAATACCTCTGCACCAATAAGCGTTCCTCCCAGTAAAAAGGAAACATGTGCTAACGCTGTTCTTCTGTTCATATTTTTATAATTAAGACAGGTTGAGTTAATAAATTATACGCCATGGCCGGTTACAGATTACCTTTTTTAAGCTCGTTTACCGCATAGTCTGCTGCCCGCGCTGTAAATGCCATATAAGTTAACGAAGGATTGACACACCCTGCCGATGTCATAAAGGAACCGTCTGTTACAAATACATTGGGTGCATCCCATATTTGGTTCCATTTATTCAGTACAGAGGTTTTAGGGTCGTTACCCATACGGGCTGTTCCCATTTCGTGAATGCCTTGTCCCATTATGCCCTCGTTGTCAAAACCATACACGTCTTTTACTCCCGCTTTTTCGAGCATTTCCTTTCCGTCTTCCACAATCTCTTTACGCATCTTTTTTTCGTTATCTTTCAACTCTGCATCTATCGCCAAAATATTTAAACCCCATTTGTCTTTTCGGTTCTTATCCAGTGTTACCGTGTTTTCATAATAGGGCAGTACCTCTCCAAACCCACCCATCCATACGCCCCAGTTACCAGGCTCGGTAAGGGCTTCTTTCAAGGCAATTCCGGCCGCTATTTCTTCCGCTGCTTTGGTGCCCCTGTTTCTTGCGGCACCGCCCTGGTAGCCAAAGCCCCGCAGGTAATCCCTTTTCTCGTTATTCAGGTTCCTGTATCTAGGTATGTACACGCCGTTAGGCCTTCGCCCGTAAACGTATTTGTCTTCATAACCTTCTACACGGCCTCCTGCGCCCGACCCGAGATGATGGTCCATTAAATAGTGCCCTAATGCGCCACTGCTGCTACCCAGTCCACCGGGCCATATATCGGTAGCCGAGTTGAGCAATACCCAGGTACTGTTAAGTGTAGAAGCGTTTAGAAAAACGATCTTTGATTTGTAAGTATAAGTTTGGTTGGTTTCCGCATCCAGCACTTCCACACCTGTAGCCTTTTTTTTGTCTTTATCATATAGAATACGGGTAACAATACTCATGGGGCGCAAAGTAAGATTACCTGTTTTAACGGCTGCGGGGAGGGTGGACGATTGCGTACTGAAATAGCCTCCGAATGGACAGCCTAAATCACATTTATTACGATACTGGCATTTGGTTCTGCCCGGCAGCGCTTCTGTTAAGTGCGCGCACCGGCCGATGATCATGCGGCGTTGATCATTGTATTCTTTTTTGATACGGGCCGCTATGTCTTTTTCAACAATATTCATATCCATAGGCGGCAGGAACTGCCCGTCGGGTAGTTGCGGAAGACCTTCAACACTGCCGCTAACCCCTATAAATTTTTCTACCCGGTCGTACCAGGACGCTATTTCTTTATAACGTACGGGCCAGTCAATGCCGATGCCCTCTTTGGCATTGGCTTCAAAATCTATATCGCTCCACCGGTAAGTTTGTTTGCCCCATAATAAAGAGCGCCCGCCTACCTGGTAGCCGCGAAACCAGTTGAATTGTTTGACTTCAGTGTAAGGGGTTTCGGCGTCGTTTGCCCACCAGTCCAGGTTTTTTTCATTAGGCCCAAATCCTCTTATGCGATTTACATACAGCTCTTTTTGAGCCAAAGTAAGGCTGCCATGATGAGGGAATTCCCAGGGACCTTTTGCAGTGTTCACGTAGTCTTTGATATGCTCTACGTTTTTACCGCGTTCCAGCATCAACACTTTTAATCCTTTTTCACAGAGTTCTTTGGCAGCCCAGCCGCCGCTAATGCCCGAACCAATAACAATGGCATCAAAATACTGTTCCTTCATAAATTCAATCGTTTTAATAATTTAGCACTCAATGGTACAAACGGCTTCGACCGTATTCATGAAAATAAAGGCAAGTTCCCTTGAGTAAGGCGAAAATATAAATTTTCTTTCAATTGAAACCGATTTCATTTTTAAGCGTAAAAATACAGGGGAGTCTGCACAGTCGAACGGAGTTCGGGCACGTAATAAAGGGGGGATTGTTTTCCTGAATGCTTACTTTACCCGCTTCTGTAACTCGTCTACCTTCAGGTTCATCATACGGCCAACTTTTTCATTGTTGCGATAGGTAATAACACGTAGTTGTGATGCGCCCTTGGGTATTACCAGGGGCTCTTTATACTGCGGGTAAAAATTATCGGGAGGTGAATTGTCGAAACTATAATGTATGTTGAGTCCGCCGATTTCGGGTATCAGCTCAACAGTATATTGTCCGGCGATTTTTTTTACGGATACGGCCGGGTCGTACATGGCCGGTGAATAATTAGTTTGCGAATACTGCAGTCTTTTAAAATGATCTTCCGTTTTCGTAACAAAGCTGTTCCAGTTCTTTTTTTCTTCAGGCGACCACAATGATTCTGAAATGGCAAACCCGCGTGGCCAGGTCATATACTCAGCATAACGCATGGTATATACCTGCTCTGTCCATAAGTTAGCCTGCCCGCCCAGGATATATTTTGTGTTGGCACCTTTGGGAAGCGGATTAAATTTATAAGATTGGCTTAGCAGTAATTTGGCGTACACGGGAGACTCTACCGATATGTCGCCCTGCATATAATCAATATAAGCAAAGGTGGTTGGGCTCATCACTACATAGTGGCCTTTTTGAGAAGCTTCTATCCCTGCTTTTTCACCCCTCCAGCTCATAATGGCAGTAGACGGCGATACGCCTCCCTCCAGCACCTCATCCCATCCCATCATTTTTTTGCCCTTTGCTTTTACGATTTGTTCAACCCTTTTTTCAAAGTAAGCCTGAACCTGGGGAATGGTTTTGAGTCCTTCGCGTTTCATCAATGCCTGTACCTGCGCATTCTTTTCCCAGAAATTATGAGGTGCTTCATCGCCGCCCAAATGTATATATTCAAACGGGAACAATTCTGCTACCTCGGTGAGTACTTTATCCATAAAGCCGTATACCTTTTCATTAGCCGGGCACAAGGTATTATCTAACAGGGCAATGGGCGGAGCGCCGTGCGACCAGTCCATTATAGGCTGACCGTAACGGGGTTGGTATTTATCGGCGCCGGGCGTGCACGACAATTCGGGATAAGAAGCAATAGCAGCGAGGCTATGTCCAGGCACATCGATCTCGGGGATTATATTAACGAAGCGCTCGCCGGCATATCGTACCAGCTCTTTAATGTCTTCATGCGTATAAAAACCACCGTATGTTTTAGTTTCATTGGGTTCGGGCGCGCCAAAACTGTTGAAGGTGCCGGTGCGGTTGATCCTCCAGGCGCCTACTTCGGTAAGTTTGGGCAGGCTCTTAATTTCCAAACGCCAGCCTTCATCATCTGTTAAATGAAAATGAAGCGTATTGTATTTATACCGAACCATAGCATCAATATACTGTTTCACCTCGTCTACCGTAAAAAAATGCCGTGATACATCCAGCATTAAACCGCGCCAGTTTACTTTAGGCTGATCTTTAATTTCTACAACGGGTATTTCCCATTTTATATTTTGTACCACTTGTTTGCTTTCAATAGCCGGGGGGAAGAGCTGCAGCAAGCTTTGAACGCCATAAAAGATACCGGCAGGTTTATGTGCCTTTAGCAATACTTTAGAAGGAGTAACAGATAAGGAGTAGCCTTCATTACCTAATTGATCTCCCGGTGTTAATTCTAACAGGATATGTGCTCCGCCTGCGTCTGCAACACCTGATGTAGTATAACCGGTGGCAGTAGATAATTTTTGCCGGAGGAATTTCAGGGTTTGTTCCAGCTCTTTTGTTGCAGGTGCCGATATTTTGATCTCTTTAGGCAGCTCAAAACTTCCGGCTCCCTGGATTATGGAAACAGGTTCGGGGATAATCTTTATAGCCTGTTGAGATCGGGCCGGCAAAAATGTAAGCGCTACTAACAGGATAGTAATAAAGAAACTTTTTGTCATACAGAATATTTTAAGAGCAATAGCAATAAAATCTAAGATACATAAACTACACAAATGGATGAATGCCGATGGTGAACGTATTTTATTTCCTTAATTGATAAATCTGCTCTATTTTATGATTGTTCAATTTGTCATTTTTCTGCTGGCTGTTGGCTTTTTTGTATATCTGGCATGGTCTGTTCGTAAAAAGAAGAAAAAGCCGCCTGAAGAGCCATTGCCCAACAACTATAAAAAATTATTGCAGGAACATGTACTCTTTTACAAAGCGCTGGCAGAAGACGAAAAGGCCGTTTTCGAAAAGCGGGTGCAGCATTTTCTGGCAACTACCACCATTACCGGCGCGGGCACCGATGTTGAGGACCTGGACAGGGTACTTATAGGCGCCAGCGCTGTTATACCCATTTTTGCTTTCCCGGGTTGGGAATACGTGAATTTAAGGGAGGTATTGTTGTACCCCGAAACCTTTAGCAGCTCTTTTGAGCAACAGGGCAATGGCCGGAATATATTAGGCATGGTTGGAGCAGGCGCTATGAATAATACCATGATCCTGTCTAAACACGCTTTACGTGAAGGTTTCAGTAATAAAACCGATAAGAGCAATACCGCTATTCACGAGTTTGTGCATCTGATTGATAAAACCGATGGCGCTACCGATGGTATACCGGAGGTATTGCTTCAACATCAATATGTAATGCCTTGGTTAAACCTTATGCATAGCAATATAAAACAGATACTGGCCAATAAATCTGATATCAACCCTTATGCCACTACCAACCAGCAGGAATTTTTTGCAGTAGCGGCAGAGTATTTTTTCGAACGTCCCCAATTAATGAAAACAAAGCACCCTGAGCTTTACCAAATGTTGGAAAAGATATTTCAAAGGTCTTAAGGTATACGCTGTTCACCTATTCATAAATATAAAGCGGGAGCTTTTAACGCTCCCCCTTTGCCATGATATAAATGGACGGTACACAAGTAATGCTATTTTTCGTACAAAAAGAAATCATCTCCGAATGCCGTTCCTGAAGAAGGTTTAAAGAAGTAAATTGTTGCCGATGTATTTGAAGCGCCTGTAGTAAAAGTAAGGGTACTTTTGGTGTAAGTGGTACTGGTGATTTCATTTCTGAGATCTGTATTTGCCGCATCGAAGTTTTTCACACCTATTTTTATACTTTGTCCGCTGCTACTTACTTTTGCATACGCACCTAATACATAGGTGGTATTGGGTTTTAAGCCGGCTACTACCTGCTCGGCTGCAGTGGACGAGGTACCTGTTGCTTTTATTGCTTTTGATCCGCTCAATACATTGCCATCTGATACCACGCTAATCCCTCCTCCCCAGGAAGTCCATGGTGATAAAGCCGCATTTTCAAATCCCGGATTGCTTACGTGCGATTTTTGATAGGCACGCACATAATCTACTTCCAGAAAGTCCGGATAGGTGCCGTTATACCTGTTGCCTCCGAAACCGGTTATTTCCATGCTTAGTAACATAAATTCACTCCGTTGTGATACTGCAGCGCTGGTTCTCCATTTTTCAACTCCATCTACATAAAAAATATACTCATCGGGTGTCCACGCTACACCAAACAGATGAAAGCCTGTTCCTGATCCCGCAATGGTATTCATACTGCCGGTAGACTGGTGATTAGCGCCATAGCCGTTCCAATGCAGGTTATGCCTGATGATGTTGGGCCCGTTATTCAAATGATATTCAAAAACATCTATTTCTGTTCCGTCTACGGCCGGGTTAAGGGTTTGGCCCATGGTTGGCGATTGAAGCCAAAAAGAGCTATGTGGGCCTATGGTACCATTTACTTTGCAACGTGCCTCAAAATATCCGTACTTCTGAAGGTAGGTTTCATGGGTGGCTATCTGGGAAGCAGAAAAATCATCTCCGTTTCGCCGGGCTGCCAAAAGAACAGTGCCTGAGCCACTCATCGTTACGTTCGATCTTAAAATTTTTGCAAATCCTCTCATGGTATTTTCAGCCCGGTATCTCCATTTGGTGGTGTCTAATGACGGCCCGTCGAACTGATCCTCCCACAATAGTACATAGTTATTTCCATTAGGAATGGACGGTGTTACAGCCCGCCTGATAGCATTTGTTTGAGTTGTTGAGGTGAACGATTGGCTTTTGGTACAGGATAATACAATGCATCCTGTGATCATAAAGAGCAGGCAATGTTTCATAATCGGGGATTTTATGTTAAGAAATAATGATTTGTGGTTGTAATGACAATCAGGCTAACAGGATTTTAATGTTCCTGACATTTTGCAGGCGGGTTCAAATGCCGGCAAGCACTCTTCGCTAAGTATACTAACAAATATAATGGTTGAGAAGAGCGACCAGGGGTGAAAAAACAGATTAAATAGGGGGGAAATCATAAAACCAATTACGGCTTTATATAAATAAATGATCCTGATTACAAAAAACAATAGCAACCTGTTTTCAACAATTTTTGCTTTCCCCTGTTATTAATTCTCATTTATGACTGCAGAAACTATTATCCGGCCCCGCACATTCGAAAATGTAAAACAGCTACCTGAAGCAAATAAGAAAATAGCCACCTGGCTATCTTTTCTATTAATACCGCTCTCGGGCCTTATTACCGATATCTATATTCCTTCTATGCCGTATATGGCGCAGGACCTGCACCAGCCCGAACATAGTATTCAGCTTACGCTGACCCTGTTTCTGATAAGCTATGGAGCTTCACAGTTTATTACCGGCAGCCTTATTGACAGTTTTGGCCGTTTCCGGCTTACCTTATTCTCGCTCGTGGTATTTATTTTAAGTAACCTGGTAATAGTTTCTACCCGCCAGATAGAAATGATCTATACCATGCGTGTTGTACAGGGAATTACAACCGGTTTTATAGTGGTAGCGAAGCGTGCCTTTTTTGTAGATGTGTACGAAGGTGAGAAACGGAAGCATTATTTAAGCATCATGTCCATTGTATGGTCATCTGCCCCTGTTATTGCCCCTTTCATAGGCGGTTACCTCGAAAAGTATTTTAACTGGCAGGCTAATTTTTATGTCTTGGCTGCCTATGCGCTGGTAATGCTGGTGCTGGAGTGGGTATATTCGGGCGAAACCCTGCAAAACAGGCGTCATTTCAGGGGAGGTCAGATACTAAAAGATTACCGGTTTATGCTGAGAGATAAAAGCTTTGCATGGGGTATTGTTATGTGCGGCTTATCTTACGGAGCAACAATGGTTTTCAGCCTAGCCGGCGCTTTTATTATAGAGCACCGGCTGCATTTTTCAGCAGTGGTAGCGGGGTATGCGGCATTATTAATGGGCCTGGCTTGGATGACCGGAGGTTTTATTGGCAAGGCGCTGATCAATAAGCCCTTTTTACCGAAGCTAAAAGTAAGCAACAGCCTGCAGCTGGTTTTTGCGGCAGCAATGATAGGTATGGCCGTATTTTCTTATAATATTTACACGTTATTGGGCTTTGCCTTTTTAGTACATATTTGTGTAGGCTTTATATTCAATAATTATTTTGCTTTTTGCCTGGGTCGGTTTCCTGCTATGGCCGGTATGGCCAGCGGGCTTACAGGTGGAGGCGTATATATTGTAACCTCAGTAGCGAGCTATAGCATTGTGGGATCCCTGCAGCCGCAAAACCAGCAGGGCCTCGGGTATAGCTACCTGATAACAGGGGTTATATCTTTCCTCATCCTTCATTTTCTTTTAAGGAAAGTAAAAGCACAGTAGCTGCTTATTCAGGTAAAATCAATTGATAAGACTTGCCTGCTTTTACAGTTAAAGAGTTGCCTCGTAGCCAGGGATTTAAAGTTTTCAACACTTTATAGGTAGTGCCGTTGCTGCGCGCAAAGCTCACCAGGTTGGGAATGTTCTGATTAATGGCGAGCGTACGTGTTTTTAAATTGGTATACCGGTAACTGTTGGATATATCGTATCCCAGCTCCTCAGCATTGGACAGCAAATGCTTGAATGTAAGAATCCGGAAAATATACCGGTTAGTTTCTTCAGGTAATACCAGGTCATAATAATTATTAGAGCCTTGCTGGGTAGCTCTTTGGTTGTAACCGCCCATTCCACAGTTGTAGGAAGCCGCAGCGGCTGTCCAGTTGCCGAATTTGTTATACGCCTGCTTTAAGTACCGGCATGCAGCTTCGGTGGATTTAATTACATGATAACGTTCATCAACGGTACCCGATACCTCCAGGTTGTAGCCAGGCGCCGTACCCGCCATAAATTGCCAGAAGCCAGTAGCCCCTACCTTAGAGATCAGGTTTTGCAGGTTGCTTTCGGCAACACATAAGTACTTAAAATCATCCGGAACATTATTGGCTTTTAAAACAGGCTCAATTTGCGGGAAAAAACGCTCTGCCAGCTTTATGATATAAACAACATTCTGTGGCTGGAAATAATTATAGGTCAGTTCGCGATCCAGTTGTTCTTTTACTTCCCAGCGGTCCATAGGAACTGCTTCTCCGGCAAAGCTCATACTTTCCGGTAGTGCAGGCGCTTTATATAACCCGGGTACTGCTATTTTTTCCACACGCTGCGGCTTGCCTTTAAAGCCCAACAGGCTCATTACAGCAAAGCAAACACCAACGCCTGCAAAGAACAGTAAGCCTGCAATAGTAACTTTTTTCATTATTTTATATTGAAGAAAAGGGATTACACGGGTTATGCCTATTTGCGGTATTGTCCTCTTCCAAATATAATATTCACAAAGAATATGCCTTACTGCTTTAAATGAATAGCTCTTTCTGCCTGCCGTATATGCCTTTCATTATGATAGATAACCACGCGCAGCGTATCCCCCAGCTTTAATCGAATAAGGGAGGAAATGCTGATGGAGGTGCGTACTTTATTGAGGTCGGTCTTTGCAGCCAGGCGCAGTAGCTCCAGCATGGTTTGTAGCTGCCGGGCAAACGTTTGAATGACCTCCCTGTCTAATGTACTGTTTGCCGGGTTCATTACTGCAAATGTTCTCATCTTATTCAGCTTGTCTTTGGGCAGCATGCTGTTTGCAAAGTAGTTACCCAGCCATCCGCTTTTGAATACGGGCGCCGTATGGGTGGTGCTTTCTGCTATTCGCTTTCTTATTTCAGGCAGATAGAAATTGCCGTACCTGTTAAGATGTTCAATACATTCCAGGGCGTTCCAGCTGGCCGGCTGGGCTTTTTGTGTTAACAATTCATCCGGTAAAGCCTGTAATTTTTGAACAAAAGAAACATGCTGCTTTGTTAATCCGGCTAAATCGTCGAGTAATTGTTGTGACGTTATTTTCATGCCGCAAAGATGAAACCCGGCAGTCGGGAAAATATTGATAAATGTCAACGTTTTTTCAGCCGCGATAATGTTTCGGGACTCATGCGCAGGTAAGCCGCAATGTACTTATTGGCTATTTCCTGGAATAACTGAGGACTTCTCTTTAACACCCTTTCATAGCGTTCTTTCGGCGATTGTATTAAAAGATCCTTTTCCCTTTCTATTTGCTGCAATACCAGGTTTTCCAGCATAGCGGCCCATAATGCCGCGCCCTGCTCATTTTGCTGAATGAACTGCATGAATGCTTTCTTGGTTACTATCCTGATGCTGCTTTTTTTAATGGCTTGTATATAAAAATCAGAGGGACGCTCTGTCAGGAATGAATCGAGTGAAACGATGATATTGTCTTTGTATCCGAATCGTACAATGCGTTCTTCATCTTCGTCAACAATAAAGGCATATACGGCGCCTTCTTCCACATAATAGATTTGCGTATCAACCGAGCCGGCTTTCTTTAAAAAATCGCCCCTTTCCAATGCAACAGACCTTTCAAATAATCCGTTGGCCTCCAGTAAAGCAGCTATATGGGCAGGGTTCATATTCATTTTATTAACCATGCGATATGAATATATGGCCGAATGAAATGTATTTTTTAATTTCACCGGCAAAATACTAATTTATGAATGAAGATATGATTCTCGTTTCCGAAGCTACTGATGTTGAAAGAGCTGTGTTTTACAAGAAAACGTATTTGCATGTGGCCATTGCTATTTTGTCCTTTATGGTAGTAGAGGGCTTTTTGTTAAGGGCAGTGCCGCAGGAGCTCATTTTACAAATGATATCGGGCAAATTTATCTGGTTATTTATTATTGGGTTGTTTTGGCTCGGAAGCATTTTAGCTAATAAACTAACATTCTCCTTGAGCAGAAATACCCAGTATTTGGGATTGGGCCTTTATGTGCTGCTGGAAGCAATTATTTTTCTGCCTGTTCTTCATGTAGCTTTAGTGATGACAGATAGTGCAGCGTTGGTACAGCAGGCTGCGGTAATAACCCTGTTCATGTTTGGCGGACTTACGGCTGTTGTTTTTCTGACAAAAAAAGATTTTTCTTTTCTCAGGTCGGCCCTTGTAATTGGCGGCTTTGTAGCATTGGGATTGATCGTAGCGGGCGCCGTTTTCGGCTTTAATCTGGGATTATGGTTTTCTGTGGCTATGGTAGCATTGGCAGCCGGAAGTATTTTATACCAAACCAGTGAAATTAAAAATAAATACGCTACCGGGCAATATGTAGGGGCGGCGTTGCAGCTTTTTGCTTCTATAATGCTGTTATTCTGGTATATTTTACGGATTTTAATGTCGAGGAGAGACTAAATAAATAAGGCATTTAAATAGTATCGAGCCCCTGCGAAACCATAGCAGGGGCTTATTATTTTGAGGTTATCTGTATATTAATAGTTGCCCGGTTTAGGTTTAGCTGATCAAAAGCCGTACCTTTGCGGTTTTTTTGGGGGAGAACTGTTTTTTCAATAGTTCCTTAAAAACCCCGAATTTCAACCCAAAGGCATGAATTTAAGAAACATAGCTATTATAGCACACGTAGACCACGGTAAAACTACCCTGGTAGATAAAATACTGCACGCTACCAAGGTGTTCCGCGACAACCAGGATACCGGCGAGCTGATCATGGACAGCAACGACCTGGAGCGCGAACGTGGTATTACTATTTTTAGTAAGAACGCGGCTGTAACTTACAATGATATAAAAATCAACGTAATAGATACTCCCGGTCACGCAGACTTCGGCGGCGAGGTAGAGCGTGTATTGAAAATGGCCGATGGAGTGATTCTTTTAGTAGATGCTTTCGAAGGCCCCATGCCACAAACCCGTTTTGTACTGCAAAAAGCTTTAGCGCTTGGTTTAAAACCAATTGTGGTAATCAACAAGGTAGACAAACCTAACTGCCGTCCGGACGAGGTGCACGACGCCGTTTTCGACCTGTTTTTCCACCTCGATGCAACCGAAGAACAGCTGGATTTCCCTACTTATTACGGTTCGGGCAAAAATGGCTGGTTCAATGATTCTTTAACCGAGATCGACAATATCAATCCTTTACTGGATGGTATCATTAAACATGTACCCCCGCCACATATTCACCACGGAACACTGCAGATGCAGATCACTTCCCTTGATTACTCTTCTTTCCTGGGCCGTATTGCTATTGGTAAAATAAGCCGCGGTTCAATAAAAGAGAATCAGCAGATAGCTTTGGTACAGGCAGATGGCTCGGTTAGAAAAACCCGCGTGAAAGAACTGTACGTGTTTGAAGGAATGGGCAAGAAAAAAGTGAGCGAAGTACATGCAGGAGATCTTTGTGCTGTGGTAGGTATCGAAGATTTTAATATTGGTGATACCATCGCAGATGTTGAAAATCCGGAAGCATTACCGGTAATCAGCGTAGATGAGCCAACAATGAATATGTTGTTTGGCATTAATAACTCTCCTTTTTACGGTAAAGACGGTAAGTTTGTTACCAGTCGCCACCTGCGCGACAGGTTAACCAAAGAGATGGAAAAGAACCTCGCTTTGCGTGTGGAAGAGAGTGAAGGTGGCGAAAGCTTCCTGGTGTATGGCCGCGGTATCCTGCACTTAGGTGTATTGATCGAAACCATGCGTCGGGAAGGATATGAGTTAACTGTAGGGCAGCCTCAGGTGTTGGTAAAAACAATCGACGGTAAAAAATATGAGCCGTATGAAACTTTAGTGGTAGATGTGCCCGAAGAGTTTGCAAGTAAGGTAATTGACCTGGTTACCCGCCGTAAAGGTGAAATGCTGATCATGGAAACCAAGGGTGAAATGCAGCATCTTGAATTTGATATTCCTTCACGCGGTTTGATCGGTTTACGTACACAAATGTTGACAGCCACCACTGGCGAAGCTGTAATGGCGCACCGTTTTAACGATTATCAGCCATGGAAGGGAACCATTCCTGGCAGGAACAATGGTGTATTGATCTCTAAAAACCAGGGAAAAACCACTGGCTACTCTATTGATAAGTTACAGGACCGGGGTACTTTCTTCGTGGATCCGGGAGAGGAAGTTTATGCCGGACAGATATTAGCCGAAAATATCAAACCTGGCGACCTGATCGTTAACGCAACAGAAGAAAAGAAATTGACCAACCACCGTGCCAGCGGCAGCGATGATGCCACCCGAATTGCTCCTAAAACATTGCTTACGCTGGAAGAGTGTATGGAGTATATTCAGCACGACGAGTGTATTGAGGTTACACCTAATTTTATCCGTATGCGTAAAGTAATACTGGATGAAATTGAGCGCAACAGGCAGGCAAAAAAGATGGCTGCAGAAGCATAACGTTATAAATCAATTATTAATAAATGAAATCCCGGCATCAGCCGGGATTTTTTTTGATCCGGAGATGTAAATTCCGTCAGTATAATAACTGATTTAATGTAAATTCCGTCAGTATAATGACGGAATTTATATTAATTCCGTCAGTTTTCATATCTTTGAGTTGATGTTACACCGTGCTTTATTTAAAAAAATGTTGTCTGACTGTTCACGGCAGAAGGTTTCACTGCTGGTGGGGGCCAGGCGCGTGGGGAAAACAGAATTACTATTAAAAATAAAAGAACATTTTTCAGGAGACTGTCTCTGGCTGAACGGCGAAGATGAGGATGCCGAGCTCATTTTAAAGGAAAGGACGGTTGCCAATTATAAGCGCCTTTTAATGGGTAAAAAACTACTGATTATTGATGAGGCGCAATATATACCTGATATTGGGCGGAAGGTGAAGCTAATGATCGATGAAATAAAGCCGCTTCATATTATCATTACTGGTTCCAGCAGTTTTGATTTGCAGCAAACAGCCGGTGAGCCGCTGGTGGGGCGTACTATAACCAATATCATGTACCCGGTAGCACAAATGGAGTTGAGTGCAACAGAGAATGCTTTACAAACCAAACAAAACCTGGCAGATAGATTGATTTTTGGCAGCTATCCCGAGGTGTTGGGTATATCATCCGTTTCAGAAAAGCAACAATACCTAAGGGAGCTGGTGAATACTTACCTGCTAAAAGATATATTGGCTTTTGAAGATATACGCAACCCGCAAAAAATGAAGGACCTGCTGACATTACTGGCCTTCCAGGTTGGTAAAGATGTATCGCTGGAGGAGTTGGGAAGAGATTTGGGGATGAGTAAAAATACGGTGGAGCGGTATCTTGATCTGTTAAGTAAGGTGTTTGTTATTTACAAGCGGGGAGGGTATAGCAGGAACCTTCGTAAAGAGATTGTGAAAAGTAACCGCTGGTATTTTGCAGACAACGGTGTGCGTAATGCCCTGCTGAACAATTTTAATTTATTGCCGCTGCGGCAGGACGTTGGTTTGCTTTGGGAGAATTATATTTTAAGTGAGCGAACGAAGTATAACAGCTATCAATCGCGAATCGTAAATAGTTATTATTGGAGAACCTACGATCAGCAGGAGATTGATTTAATTGAAGAGGAGAGTAATGTTATAGAAGCTTTTGAAACAAAATGGAAAGAGAAGCCGGTTAAAATACCTGCGGCCTTTGCCAGGGCTTATGCGGGCTCCGGCTTTCAGGTTATTCATCAAAATAATTACCTGCCATACATTACATAAAGCGTAATTTTGCCTCCTGATGAAAAGGATTGTCGTATTTTTTATTTTTTTGCTATCAGCTTTAGGTGCTTTTGCACAGTGTTCTATCTGTACCAAAACGGCACAGCAGTTAGGCGATGGACCGGCGCATGGCATGAACAGCGGCATTATTTATCTGGCTTTTATCCCTCTTTTAGTGATCGGAATTGTAGGTTATCGTTGGTGGAAGAGTGAGAAAGCTTCCAGGAAATAGCCGGTTCGTGGAATAAAACATAGCATTAGTCGATTTTTTGAAAGTGGTATGGGAAATAGTTGCAAATTGCCTGCAATAGGTCAACCCGTTTTTTAATCATTTTAAAATATCATCAAAAATGCTTGAGCAAATCCTGGAACTTGTTAAACAACAAGGTCAACAATCTGTGGTGCAAAACACCGAAGTCCCTGACGAAAAAAATAATGAGGTGATGATGGAGGCCGCCAGTACTATTACCGGGGGGCTGCAAAATATGCTGAGCGGCGGAGGTTTACAGAATATTATTTCCATGTTTTCCGGAGATCAGTCGCAAAGCCGCAACGGTATACTGGGCAACCCTGTTACCAGCATGATGATTGGGCACCTGGCTAACAACCTGATGAAAAAAATGAACCTCAGTCCGGCGGTTGCCAACACCGTAGCCAACAATATCATCCCCGGCGTTTTAAATAGTTTGGTAAGCAATACACGTAGCAGCGATCCGGCCAACTCCGGGTTTAACTTAAATAGTCTTATAAACTATTTAACTTGCGCTAAGGCAGCACCTCAGACAAGTGGAGTAGACTTTCAAGGGCTCATAGGCCAGTTAGGCGCAGATACCAATGGCGATGGAAGGGTAGATTTGTCAGATATAATAGGTGCGGTGAGCAGGCAATCTCAAAGCCAGCAGCAGGCACAACGCCAGGCTGGTGGCGGCATTGCTGATTTAATCCAGGGATTTTTTAAATAGTTTCCGAAATTCCGGATTTGGCATAGTTTCTGCTGCTATATGGATAGTTCTTTATGCACTAAAAATTATTTCAAAAGGCTTTTAAATTACTTTAACAAGTCTAACAAAATAAAAGATTCTCTTGTACGTTTTTAATGTATAAGATTTAAGATAGTCAATTTTCTCATAAGCAGTTAGTTTTGGTTGCGACCCCTGTTTCCACAGGGGTCTATTTTTTTGCAAAAATCTTCAGGCTCAATAACAGGCCGGCTATCGCCCCAATGCCGTCTGCCACTACATCCCATAAATCGTAATCACGGTTGGGCACAAAGTATTTTTGAACCAGTTCCATCATATAGCCCAATAAAATACCTATAATGGTGATCCAGATAAAACTGCCCGTTCTGCGGGTAACGGGCCGGCGGGTACTCAGGTACCAGCACCATAGCACAACAAAGAGCGCAAAAATGCCCAGGTGCACCCACTTGTCAAAATAAGGAATGGATAGGAATGAAGTTTCCTCCGGTAAGTCTGAACCAGGTATCGATAATAGTATAATAATAATGGCCGACCAAAAAATGGCCGGCCAGAAACTATTCATTAGTTTTTTCAAAATCGTTTGTTTAAGTACAAATCCGGGTTATCCCGTAACTGCCTCATAACCTGCGGCATCCAATAGGGCATCTACATCGGCAGGATTGTCTACCGTCATCTTAATCATCCATCCTTCGCCGTATGGATCGGTGTTTACCAGCTCCGGTGCGTTGCTTAAAGCAGGATTCAACTCATTAATAGTACCGTCTACAGGAAGGTATAGGTCGGACACGGTTTTAACTGCTTCTACAGTTCCGAAAACTTCGTTGGCCTTTAGCGCTTTTCCGATTGTTTCAACCTCAACAAATACTATATCGCCCAACTCACGCTGCGCGAAGTCGGTAATGCCAACTGTAGCAATATTGCCTTCCAGTTTAATCCACTCATGGTCTTTGGTATAACGCAGTGTATCAGGATAACTCATAGCTATTTAATTGTTTAATTTTTGAAATACAAATATGGGCAAAAGCATTGAATTTATTTTGAAACTATCATTTTTTTTGTCGAACAGCCTGTTTGTAGCATTAAAAGCAGTTAAAAGAAATTTTATTTTTTAATTTCTGTAACATTTGTTTTGTTTATCCGATTCATTAAAATGTATGGATATGCCCAACCATTTAAATGTTATTTCATCACTTTTATCGGGTGTTTTATACCATTTACCGTAAAATGCTTTGCCCGGGGATGGCACAGGGATAGTTTTGCTGCACAAACCATTATTATGCGATCATTACTTTTTTTGTTATTTTTTACAGGGGCTGCCGGTTGGGCCGGTGCGCAAACGTTAACCGGTAAAATAACAGATGTAGAAGCCAAACCATTACCTAACGTATCTGTATCCCTTTTGAAAGCCGCCGACTCCACCCTGGTAAAAATGAATCTGACAGATAAAGACGGCAGGTACCAGTTTGAAAAAGCTGACGACGGTAAGTACCTGGTGATGGCTACCAATGTAGGCTATGTACCTATGTACTCGCCCGTTATTATACATAATACTTTACAGAATACTAAACAAGACCTGGTGCTGGAAAAGCACAGTACACAGATGGCAGGGGTTGTGGTAACAGCCAAGCGGCCAATGGTGGAAGTAAAAGCCGGCAAAACCATTGTGAATGTGGATGCTTCACCTACTAATGCAGGGTTAAATGTTTTGGAGATCCTTGAAAAATCTCCCGGCGTATCAGTTGATAATGATGGTAATATCAGTGTAAAAGGAAAGGGTGGCGTGCTTGTGTTAATTGATGATAAGCCCACTTATATGAGCTCTACGCAGCTGGCTACTTTTCTGAGAAGTTTGCAGGCCAGTGGTTTGGATAAAATTGAAATTATGACGAATCCCCCGGCGAAATATGACGCCGCAGGGAACTCGGGTATCATCAATATTAAAACCAAGAAAGGAACGATCAAAGGAATGAATGGGAATGCCAATCTGAACTTTGCCAATGGCTTTTACTCCCGCTACAATGGCGGTCTGAACCTCAATTACCGCAACAATAAAGTGAACGTTTTTGGAAGTTATAATGGCGGGCACTGGGCTAACAAGAGTACGCTTACCCTTGACAGGAAATTTCTAGCCGAAGATAATACTACACTTAGAGGATCTTCCGACCAGGTTTCTGAAAGAAGTAACGGCGGAGATTATCATAATGCCAAATTGGGTATGGACTATTACTTCAATAGTAAAAATGTGGCCGGTGTAGTTGTAAATGGAAATTTTGGAAACTGGCAGGAAACGCAAAACAGCAACTCCAATTTGCGGGATGAATCGGGAGATATAGAGTCGAGAATCAAGTCGCTGGCGATAAATAAAACGCGCTCCAATAATATTTCCACCAATCTTAATTATAAACATACTTTCGATTCTACCGGCCATGAACTCAGCGTGGATCTTGATCAGGCTTATTATAAGAACCAGGGCAACACTTATTTACTGACTAAACCTCTTAATGCGGCAGGGCAACAGTCGTTTATAGACATTTTTCTTTTAGGAGATATTCCTTCTGAAATCAATATCTATAGTGGTAAGATAGATTATGTAAAGCCGTTATCTAAATTCTTAAAAGTAGAAGCAGGGCTTAAATCGAGCTTTGTAAATACTGACAACCGGGTAATGTATACGCGGAAAGATAGTACGGACTGGATGAATGATGTGAAACGTAGTAATCACTTTATATATAAAGAGAATATTAATGCTGCTTATGCTATCTTTTCTTCCAGCATTAAAAAATGGGAACTAACCGCCGGACTGAGGGTTGAAAATACAGTTGCGAAAGGGCATCAGATGCAAAATGACTCGTCGTTCTCAAGAAATTATACCAATCTTTTTCCCAACGCCGGTGTAACGTTTAATGCAAGCGAAACGCACCAGCTAAGCCTGAGCTATAGCCGCCGTATTACCCGGCCCGACTATGATGATCTCAATCCATTTGTGTTCTTCCTCGACTCTTTAACGTACGGGCAGGGCAATCCGTATCTGCAACCACAATTCACCAATAATTTTGAGCTTAGCCATACATTTAAAAGGGTATTAACCACTACGATCAATTATACGCAGACCAATGATATTATAGCCGAAATGCTGAAGCAGGATACCGAGAACAAGATCACTTATCAGACTAAGGAAAACTTCAGCAAAATGAAACAGCTCGGTATAGCCGTATCGTTAAATATGCCGGTAGTAAAATGGTGGACAGTAAACTTATACGCAAACGTATTCAACAATCATTACACAGGTATCTATAGTAACGGCAAACGCAATGATCCGGTAGATATTCAGATAACAGGGTTTATGGGTAATATGTCCAATACCCTCACTTACGGAAAGGGCTGGTCTACAGAAATCAGCGGGTGGTATGGCAACCGGTTCATGGAAGGGCTGATGGTAAGCGGGCAGATGGGCGCGGTGAATGCTGCCCTGGCGAAAGAAGTGCTTAAAAAGAAGGGAACTGTAAAGCTGGGTATACGGGATATTTTCAGAACCCAGGTATTTAACGGGTATGCCAAATACAGCGATGTAGACGTAGATATACAGAACAGGCGGGATAGCAGGCAGTTTACGCTTTCCTTCAACTACAGGTTTGGTAATAATAAAGTGGCGCCTACGCGCAGGCGCACTGGCGGTGCCGGAGAAGAGCAGAACCGGGTGAAAAGCGGGGGAAACTAAAGGGCTCTTTTAATATATCTGTATCAGGCCGTCGTACACCGACGGCTTTTTTATTGGCGAGTGATGCATCTGCCGGTTAAATGCACCTGTAAAGCAATAGTTTAAAGTGATTAACCGGCAACTATTGCCATTTAACCGAGTTTTTTTACCATTTATCGGCAACTGCTTTTACAGGTTCTTTTTTACAAATAGGTTTGCAGATCGAAATTATCAAATCAAAGTTTTTTTATGAGAATCCTAGTGTTGATCTTATGTTTAGGTGTACTACAAGCTACTGCGAACGCACAAAAAATATCGGGAACGGTAAAAGATGCAGACAATAAGCCATTGAATGCCGCAACTATTACTTTATTGAAAGCGGCAGACAGCTCTATTGCCAAGTTAAATGCATCAGATAAAAGCGGCAGCTATACGTTTGAGCATATCGAACCGGGAAAATATATTGTGCTGGCCACGGCAGTGGGTTATACAAAGGCTTACAGCGCCGCCTTTGAGCTTGCAGGCACTGATAAAGTGGTGCCAGATATCACGTTGGCCAAAGTTGCTACAGAAATGTCGGCTGTGGTGGTTACTGCCAGGCGCCCGTTGATTGAAGTGAAAGCAGATAAAATGGTGGTAAATGTGGAAGGGACCGTGAACGCCACCGGTAACGATGGTATTGACCTGTTAAGAAGGTCGCCGGGTGTTTTGGTAGATAAAGACGATAACATCAGCATGTCTGGCAAAAGCGGGGTAGAAGTATATATTGATGGCAAGCCCAGCCCTTTAAAAGGCAGCGACCTGGCTAACTATCTCCGTTCTTTACAGTCATCAAGTATAGAAAGCATCGAACTGATCACTAACCCCGGAGCCCGTTATGAAGCATCCGGAAATGCAGGTATTATCAATATCAGGTTGAAAAAAGACAAAGCGTTAGGTACTAACGGAACGGTTAATGCCGGGTATAATGTGGGTGTGTTTGGCAAATACAATGGCGGTATATCGCTCAACCATCGTAGCAAAAAGGCCAACTATTTTGGTAATTATAACTACAGCCGTGGGTTGAATTTTAACAGCCTTACGCTTTATCGTGAAGTAAAGGACACCATTTTTGACCAGAGGTCGGTAATGAAGATGGACAGGCAGGCACATGGCTTTAAAGCAGGAGTGGACTACTACCTGAATACTAAAAACACTTTAGGTGTTATCTTAAGCGGTAATATTTCTGACAATACCAATAAAACTGCGGGGCCCATGACCATTACGCCAAGACGGGAAGCTACACCGTACCGTATCCTGGAAGCTAATCCCGTGATGGAAGGAGATAGGAAAAATTATAACGCGAATGTCAACTATAAGTATGCCGATACGTCGGGGCACCAGTTAAATATTGACCTCGACTACGGTCGTTATGAAAACTATACCAACCAGTATATTCCTAATATTTATTATTCGGGAGACCATACTACCGAGATTTCAAGAAATATTTATCGATTAGTGACGCCCACCGATATTAATATCTATTCTTTTAAAGCTGATTGGGAGCAAAACTTCAAGAAAGGAAAGCTGAGTTACGGTACCAAAATAGGTTTTGTAGAAACCTTTAACAATTTTAACCGTTTTGATGCTAATGGCCCTAAGGAGTTACTTGATATTAATTCATCTAATGTGTTCGACTATACAGAAAATGTAAATGCATTATATGTAAATTACAATCGCCAGTTTAAAGGATTTATGATACAGGTTGGACTGAGAGGCGAGAATACCAATTCAAACGGTGTTTCATCCAGCGAGGTGGCACCCGATTCTACGGTGAAAAGAAGCTATACAGACCTGTTCCCCAGCGCTGCTATAACTTTCAATAAAAATCCTATGAGCCAGTGGAATTTCACCTTCAGCCGTCGTATTGACCGGCCTAACTACAGCAACCTCAATCCATTCAGGTTTGCGCTGAACGACTATACCTATCAGCAGGGTAACCCTTACCTAAGGCCTCAGTATACAAATAGCTTTGGTATTACGCATACGTTCAAATACAAACTGAACACTACTTTGAACTATAGCCATATTAAAGATATGTTTGCGCAGATATTGGATACAACGGAACAAAGCAAATCCTTCCAGATTACGCGTAACCTGGCTACACAGGATATTATAGGCCTAAACATAAGCTATCCCTTCAGTTATAAAGCATTTACGCTTTTCTCTAATCTTAATTCTAACTATTCTATTTATAAAGCTGATTTTGGAGGGGGCGCCAGGAATATTCATGAAGAAGTATTTAGCTATACTGTATACACACAGGGCTCTTACAAATTTGCTAAAACCTGGACAGCGGAACTTACGGGTCTTTATATCTCTCCTTCTATATGGCAGGGTATTTTCAGAAGTAAGGCAATGGGTTTTGTTGATGCCGGGATGCAGAAAACGATCCTGCAAGGTAAAGGAACTGTTAAAGCAAGTGTAAGCGATATTTTCAAAACCATGCGTTTCAGAGGCGATGCTAATTATGCAGGTGCCATAAACAGGGTAGGAGCTAATTGGGAATCCCGCCAGTTTAAAATTAACTTTACCTACCGTTTTGGCAGTGCGCAGGTAAAAGCTGCCAGACAGCGTAAAACTGGTTTGGAAGAAGAAAACAAACGTACCGGCGATGGCGGTGGCACCCCCGGTGGCGCCGGCCAGCAGTAATAAAAGCTTAGTTTTGTTGGTTTAGTAAAAAGTTGCCGGCTATTGTTGGCAACTTTTTTGCATGAATAAGGGTGTGAAATGAGCCTTGGGAATTTTTGATACCCCAATGAATGTTTATTGGGCGAGTTACATTCTGGCCATTAAAAAAATAATAAAGAATAAACAGATGAAATACCCTTTACTGTTTTTAGCGGCAATTTGTTGGTTGCTAAGCTGTAATAATTCTTCCAATCTTGGTAAAACCAACGAGGACGATGATTCTTCCTCGGATAGGGTTAGTACCAGGGATTCTGTTGTAGTAGTGGACAGCATTACAGCTGCTGATACCACTTCCGCAATAATGCCGGGTGAGCCCGTGATACAGGTAACGGTTCCTGCGGAAACTTTACCGGTAGCGCGTTTAGTAAGAACCATCACGTCAGACATGCAGTCGGTGAACGTTACCATTACAGATTTAGATGTAGGGCAGTTAAGGATTAATATCAGCCATAGCAAGCCCGATGCTAATATTAGGATCAGCCAGATTGTAAAACCGGATGGCAGCACTGATGGGCCTTTCGGCCAGCAATTGGTTTATGATATAAAACAAAAGGGGAATTATACGCTTATTATTAATAAAAGCAATATGGCCTCGGGCTCGCAAACAGGAGATGTTTTTATTGCACTTGAACGGTAGCCGTTAGGTATGATAATTGCCCCGGGTAATCGGGCGTGTTGAATTTAAAAGATCTCTGCTATTTTTTTAACAAAAAACTTTTGGATATGGAAAATGAAAATTTAAAAAACGAAGAGATAAAAAAGGATAACAAGGCGAATGAACATGCTGACGCTGCTGTAAAGCCCGATCCGGAAACATTAGGTAAGACCGACCCCCAGGAAGAAATGGAGGGGCCTGTTTCTTCACTAATGCAAAAGGGCAGCAAAGTGATGGAGACTAAAGAAGATAAAGAAAATGCCAGCAAAAGGCACAATGACAATATGTAGAAAAAAATAATATGCATAGGGCTTACAACTCTATGCATATATGTCTTCTATATCGTTTTTATATTTCTCCATAATGACTTTACGTTTCAGGCTCATTTTGGGTGTCATTTCTCCACCATCGACACTCCATTCAGTGGGCAGAAGGGCAAATTTTTTAATTTGCTCTACGTGGTTAAAATTTACGTTATGGTGGTCAATCACCGAACGGAATAGGTTATGTATCCTTTGATCTTTAACTATTTCAGCATTACTCATATCGGCTACTCCGTTTTCCTTCATCCAGTCTCTTACCGCGGTAAATGAGGGTATGATCAATGCGCTTACAAATTTTCTTTCGCTTCCCAAAACAATGATCTGCTCAATAAACTTGCTTTCTTTCATCTTGTTTTCGATAGGCTGGGGCGCTACGTATTTTCCGCCGCTGGTTTTGAATAGCTCTTTTTTTCGGTCGGTTATCTTATAAAACCGGTTGTCAATAACGGTGCCTATATCGCCTGTATGCAGCCAGCCGTCTTTAATTACTTCGGCGGTAAGCTCGGGGTGTTTATAGTAGCCCTGCATTACACTGGCGCCGCTTACCAAAATTTCTCCGTCTTCAGCCAGTTTAACCGCTATGCCATCTATGGGAGGGCCCACTGTGCCAAAGTACGTTTCATTATTTTGCTTGCGGTTAACACATATTACCGGACTGTTTTCTGTTGGCCCATATCCCTCGTAAATAGGGATGCCGGCGGCATTGAAAATGCGCAATAGTTTTTCAGAGGCTGCAGCGCCCCCAGTTATGATAAAGCTGATATTGCCTCCCAGCGCCTCGCGCCATTTGCTAAACACCAGCTTGCGCGCAATTTTCAATTTGAAAGTATACAAGCCCCCTGGCGGATTGCGGTTGTCGTACTTGAGGCCCAGGGCAACGCTCCAGGAGAACAGTCCCTTCTTAATTCCGGTAAGCTCATTTCCTTTGGCCATTATTTTTTCATACACTTTTTCCAGCAGCCGTGGCACCGTTGTAAACCCGTCTGGCTTTACCTCTTTAAGGTTATCTGCAATGGTTTCCAGGCTTTCTGCATAAAAGATAGAAATGCCGCTAAACAGATAGATATAAGTTACCATTTTCTCAAAAATATGATTGAGAGGCAGGAAGCTTAATACCTTGGTTTGAGGCTGATCGGGAAAAGGAAAACTGGCTTTGGAAAAAAATACGTTGCTTACTATATTGCTATGGCTTAACATCACGCCTTTAGGCGTACCGGTGGTGCCGCTTGTATAAATTATTGTAGCCACATGCGTATTAGGTACCTGGGGTTTAATAGCGGCCACCTGTTGCAATAATTCATCTGACGCAAGGTTAAGCAGCTCCGAATAATGGGTAGCCCCTTCAATTTTATCGAATGTGTAGATGCCTTTTAAAAAATCACTTTTTAGTGACCTGATTTTTGACAACAGCTCTTCGCTGCTGACGAAAATGTATTTCGCTTCCGATTCGTTCAATATATACTCCAGCTCGTGCGGGCTGGTTGTAGGATACATCGGGATCAGGATAGCGCCTATTTGCTGAACGGCAAGATCTGTCAAAATCCATTCCGGCCGGTTATTGCTGATGATAGCGATCTTATCGCTACTTTCCGGTGTAAAGTTATGGGCGCTTACTCCCTTTGCCAAAAGCCCCGCAGACAGCCGGTTGGCAATATCTGCCACTTCGTGCGTGGCATAAGCTTTCCATTGACCATTTTCCTTTGCATTAAGCATATCATTCTTGGGAAAATTTTTTAGCTGGTGATCTACGGCATCAAACAATCGGTACGCTGGATAATTCATTCAAATAGTTTTTTTCTTCTTATGGCTGATGAAACAGGATGATAAAATCTTCCTTGGCTTAAGGTAAATGAGCCAGATTTTACTGTGCCGGGTTCATACGAAAAGAATCAATTAACGATATACAAGTTAAGAAAAATAGTTAATAGTAAGATGCTTTAACGGTTCAATATCTGTAAACAATGCATAAAAAAACCACCTGCTTAAAAGGTGGTTAAAGTTGTTCCGTCAACATTTTTTATTTCAGAGCGTAAGTTTGTCCTGCAGGCATTTTAAATACCCTCGATGTATGAAAAGCCGTAAACTTATCATAGTCTGCTTTGTTGGCCTGCACCCATTTCTCAAAACCAGCCTGATTGTTTACGGGGCCAAACATCCATTGGTTATAGGCGTCAAACAACCCTTCTTTCATTAACTGCTGATGGTAATCGAATAAGCGGAAAGGAAAGGTTTTCGCATACGATGCATTCCAGTCCAAAATAAACCGGGTACGGATCATCGCCAGGCTTTCGGGCGTGATGCCCTGGGCCGAAATGCCCGATTGTTTGGCAAAAGTTTCGATTACCGCCTTAGCAAATGCATTTTTCTGGTTGGCGGCATCGGCCTTCAGATTATTGGAGATAAATAGTTTTTGTTTATAGGCGTCCAGCACCATTTTTTTAATACTGTTAGATTTTGGATTTAAGCTCTCCATGTTAGCGTAAATCTCACCATAAATAATAGCCCATATTTTATCATCCTGCTGCTTGTAATAATAAACAGCCGCATTATAATAATTGCCGCCGTAAGAAGGAGCAGCCTGTATTCCTTTTTGCCACTGATCGATGGCGCCCAACGGATTTTTCAATATATCCAGCAGTTCGCCATAGTCATTATGCAGCGGACCGTTATTGGGGAAGTCTTTCAATCCCTCTTTATACATCCTTTCTGCCTCTTTATAATTTTCCTGGGCTTTATAAACATTACCTGCCAGCTGGTAGGCAGAAGGGTCGCAGTCAGGACTCGCGATTACCGGTTTAATAGTTTCCAGTGCCTTTGTATAATCTTTTTTATAATAGTAGGCTAAAGCCAGGTCCTTCTGAAGATCAACGTCATTTTTGTTGCCCTCGCTGGCTTTGGTTAACACCAGTACCGCATTGTCCAGGTCGCCAGACTGCATAAAGTTACGGGCGCGCTGACGTTCTGAGGAGATCGTATTTTGAGCGGTTAAAGTAACACAAGCAGATATAAATAAGCTTGTTACAAATAGTTTTTTCATTCAATACAAATTTTGATACCAAAAAACGCAAAAAACAAGCCGAAAATAGCGGCTCTGCTCCTTGGAGATGCAAAAGTAGGCGAAAGGGTGGCAGGTTCTGAAAAATTTCTTTGAACAGCTATTTTTGGGGCGATTATTGAATATACATAATCAGCTGAATGTTAAAACATTTTGAAAGAGAATACTTTTTATAGGTAGAAAGTTACATTTGTAAGTATTAAAAAGGATGAGATGAAGATCGCATTAGCGCAGCAGAATTATCATATTGGAAATTTTGAATCCAACGTAAATAAAATTATTGATGCCATTAAGTTGGCAAAGGAAGCCGGTGCAGAATTGGTTGTATTTTCCGAATTATGTATTTGTGGTTATCCTCCAAGAGATTTTTTAGAGTTTAGTGATTTTATTAATCAATCTTATGCAGCAATTGATATTGTAAGAGAGCATGCAGATACTATAGGCGTGTTGATAGGTGCCCCGGCCCGTAATCCGGACCCCCAGGGAAAAGACCTTTTTAACGCGGCGTTTTTATTGTATAATCAAAAGGTGCAGGGAGAAATACATAAAACCCTGTTGCCTACTTACGATGTTTTTGATGAGGGGCGTTATTTTGAGCCGGCTTATACCTGGAATGTGCTGGAATTTAAAGGCAGGAAGCTGGCGGTAACTATTTGTGAAGATATCTGGAATATGGGAAGCAACCCGTTGTATCGCACTACGCCAATGGAAGAATTGATCCGTTTTGCCCCAGATGTAATGATCAACCTCTCAGCCTCTCCTTACAATTATGCGCAGGATATTGTGCGCAATAGTATCGTAAAAGCACATACATTAAAGTATCAATTGCCCATGCTTTATTGCAATACGGTTGGGTCGCAAACAGAAATCGTATTTGACGGGGGAAGCCTGGTGTATGATGATGCGGGTAATAAAGTTGCCGAGTTAAATTACTTTTCAGAGGATTTCCGTGTGTTTGACCTGGACCAGCTTATTCACAGGCAAGCCACAGAAGGGCAGGATGTTACCGTTTATTATTCGGCATCGGAAGTAGGGGCCGGCCGCAATGTTTTGGAATATCTCGCAGATGAAAAAAGCATTGAGGAAATTCATGCCGCTTTAATACTAGGCATCCGGGATTATTTCACTAAAATGGGCTTTCAAAAAGCCATTATCGGCTCCAGCGGTGGTATAGACAGCGCAGTGACCATTGCATTGGCTGTTGAAGCTTTGGGAAGGCAAAATGTACATGCGGTTTTAATGCCTTCCCACTATTCTACGTCGCATTCTGTCAGCGATGCAGAACAGCTTAGCCGAAACCTCGACAACCCGTATAATATTATCGCAATAAAAAATATCTATGATGCTTTTTTAACAGAGCTGGATCCTTTATTTAAAGGTCTGCCTTTTAGCATAGCAGAAGAAAATATTCAAAGCCGTACCAGGGGTAATCTGTTAATGGCTATTGCAAACAAATTCGGGTATATACTTTTAAACACTTCCAACAAAAGCGAGTTGGCAACCGGTTATGGAACACTTTATGGAGATATGGCCGGAGGGCTTGGCGTGTTGGGCGATGTATATAAAACGCAGGTATATGCCTTAGCCCGTTATATTAACCGTGATAAAGAAATGATTCCCGAAAATATTATCACCAAGGCGCCATCAGCAGAGTTAAGGCCCGACCAGAAAGACAGCGATAGTTTGCCCGAGTATGATGAGCTGGATACCATCCTTTTTAAATATATAGAAGAACGCATGGGTCCCAAAGAGCTTATTGCGCAAGGTTTTGATGAGGCTCTGGTAAAGCGGATACTCAGAATGGTAAATATGAATGAATACAAACGCAACCAGTTCTGCCCCATTATACGAGTGAGTTACAAGGCTTTTGGTGTAGGAAGACGGATTCCTATTGTGGCAAAATATTTGAGTTAAGGAGGAAGATTATTTTTTACACTCTTACAAACGCGAAGAAAAAGCATTTAATATACTTACCGATTACTCTTATTAACAGTTACGACCAATCGATTCAGATATGTTGAAAACAGCAGAAGATATTAAAATACTCAATGACAAAATTGCGGAGGCCAGCAGCTTTGTCGACCGGTTAAAGGAAGAAGTGAGCCATATTATTATAGGCCAGGCGCATATGCTTGATCGGTTGCTAATAGGACTTTTAAGCAACGGGCATGTATTATTAGAAGGGGTGCCGGGCCTGGCTAAAACACTTACAATAAAATCTTTGGCCACGGCTATAAGGGCTAATTTTAGCCGGATACAATTTACCCCCGATCTTTTACCAGCCGACGTGATAGGTACACTGATCTATAATCAACAGCAAAACGATTTTGTGGTGCGCAAGGGCCCCATTTTCGCCAATTTTATCCTGGCTGATGAAATTAACCGGGCCCCGGCTAAAGTACAGTCGGCACTGCTCGAAGCGATGCAGGAACGGCAGGTAACCATTGGCGATAAAACCTACCGGCTTGAAGAACCTTTTTTGGTACTGGCAACTCAAAATCCATTAGAACAGGAGGGTACTTACCCGTTACCTGAAGCGCAGGTAGACCGGTTTATTATGAAGGTGATTGTACGATATCCTGAAATGCAGGAAGAGCAGTTGATTCTTCGGTCAAATGTACAGTCGGTAAAAGTGCCGGAAATTAAACCGGTTGTTAATATTGAGGACGTGTTGTATGCGAGAAACCTGGTTAGGGATATTTACCTGGATGAGAAAGTGGAAAAATATATACTCGATATTATTTTCGCTACCCGCTATCCCGGCCGTTACGAATTAAAAAAGCTTGAACCGTTGATCGCATACGGAGCATCTCCCCGGGGTAGTATTAATCTGGCTTTGGCGGGAAAAGCAAAGGCCTTTCTCAATAAAAGAGGCTTTGTTATGCCCGAAGATATAAAAAGCATCGCGCACGACGTACTCCGGCATCGCATCGGCCTTACCTATGAGGCTGAGGCAGAGAACATCAACGTAGAAAACATTATTGATGAGATCATAGGCAAGATTAACGTACCGTGAGATGAGTTGATAGGTTGACAGGTGGTTAGCAGTTAATTTATCTTGTCAGCTCTTAAACTTTTAACTTTTCAACTTTACATGCGTTCCACTACCGAAATATTAAAGAAAGTTCGTGAGCTTGAGATCAAAAGCAAGAAGCTGGCCCGTGACCTTTTCTCCGGTGAGTACCACAGCGCTTTTAAAGGAAAAGGAATGTCGTTTAAAGAAGTACGTGAATATGCTGCCGGAGACGATATCCGGTTTATTGACTGGAACGTGTCAGCGCGCTTCGGCCATCCGTACAGTAAAATCTTTGAAGAAGAACGGGAGCTAACTGTAATGTTACTGGTGGATATCAGTAACAGTTCTTTATTTGGTACGCACTATGGACTTAAAAGAGACCTGGCCACCGAAATTGCTGCAGTACTGGCTTTTTCTGCCGTGAGTAACGGAGATAAAGTAGGCGCCATTTTTTATAGCGATAGGGTAGAAATGTATGTGCCGCCTAAAAAAGGCAGGCAGCATGCCTTGTTTATCGTTCGCGAAATATTAAGCCTCGAGCCGAAAGGAAAGGGCACACGTTTAAACGTAGCGCTTAAATACTTCACTAATGCTATAAAGCAATCGAGCATTGCTTTTATATTAAGCGACTTTATAGATGCCAACTATGAAGACACATTACGTGTGGTAGGGAAAAAACATGATTTGATTGGTATTAAAATATATGACCAGATGGATCAGGCATTGCCCAATGCAGGATTGATGCAATTGCTCGATGCCGAAACCGGTAAGACGCAATGGGTGGATACCGGTAATGCTTATGTACGAAAAATGTATGAAGAGCAGTTTTTTAGTGCAACAGAGTATAGTGTAAATGTTTTTAAGAAGGCAGGAAGCGATTTGCTGCATATAAAAACAGGAGATGATTATGTACGTGTATTGCAACGCTTTTTTAGAAGCAGAATTAAATAGATTTTATTAAACCAGGGTAGCTTGAAAGATGAATTGTTACATAGTGGGGGCAATAGCAGGAGCAAAGCATGGATGACGGCCACCGCAGTTGTTTTTTTTATAAGCTGCTTTTCCGTTGCCGTGGTTGCACAGCCTGTAGCGGTAAAAGCGTTCACAGATAAAAGCAAAATTTTGCTGGGAGAGCCCTTCTGGCTAACGCTTGAGGTAAAAACACTGAATAATGCCAAGGCGCCGGCATTTAAGGTTGACAGCATTGCACATTTTGAATTTTTGGTTAAAGACAGCTCGAAGGTATTGCAGCGCGGAGATACTACACTATACCACCAGTATTTTCAGCTGACCAGCTTCGATTCGGGCCGCTGGGTGATCCCGCAATTTACTTTGCGCCCCTTTGTAAAAACAAGCAGCCTGTTGATCGATGTGGTGTTTACAGAAAATTTTGATCCTAAGCAGCCTTACCACGATGTACAGCCAATAAAAGAGGTGCCTTTTAAGATGGATGCGGACCTGGAGCGTTGGTGGTACCTCATTGCTGCAGCCCTTATCGTACTTACGCTTATTATTTACCGCCTCACTGCGCCACGAAAACCAAAGCCCGTCATTAAACCTCTTTCATCGGAAACGGCATATAAAAGAGCGTTGAGAAGCCTGAGTGAATTGAAAGCGGTACAACCTGATGAAAAAAGTTTTTACGCGCAACTGGTGGAGATCTTCAGAACCTATATACTGGAAAGAACGGGCATCAGCTCTATGCAGCAAACGTCTAATAATCTTATTGAAAAGATCAGGCCTTTAATGCAGGATGAGCAAAAGTATGAGAGCCTTTCACAGGTATTGTACCTGTGCGATTTTGTAAAGTTTGCAAAGTACCATCCGGCTGATAGCGAAACGGTGTCAGCATTTGAAGTGGTGGAAGTATCGGTTAACTATATAGAAAAAGAATTGACCCGGCCTGTGAAAGGCGCTTCCTGAACTACGGAAACCGTTACCAAAAATCATTGAATGATAGTATGGTTTATGACTGGTTAAAAAATATTACGTTTATCTGGCCCGAGAACTTCATTCTTTTGGGCATTATTCCCTTTTTAATATGGCGGTATGCCAAAAATGAAAACCGGGATAAAGGCTCTTTTATGGCCTCAGCTGTCAACATAACTACGCCGGTTACCTTTAAGATCCGCTTCAGGCATGTTCCTTTCATTTTACGTATACTGGCATTAACCTGCTTGATCATGGCTCTTGCCAGGCCCCAGCATCAAACGCAGAAAAGCCGTTCGGAGGGCGAGGGTATCGACATTGTTTTATGTATGGATGTAAGCGGCAGTATGGGAACAGATGATGTAAAGCCCTCGCGCTTTCAGGTAGCAAAAGACGTGGCCATCGAGTTTGTTAAAAACCGTCCCGTAGACCGGATAGGCCTGGTGATTTTTGCAGGGGAAAGCTTTACCAAATGCCCCATTACCCCAGATAAAAATGCGGTACTTAATCAGTTGCAGAGCCTGAAAATAATGGACGGAGGTTACCTGGAGATAGGTACTCTTATAGGAGAAGGGCTTGCTATGTCGGTTAACCGTATTAGCAAAGGTAGTAGTAAGAGCAGAGTGGTTATTTTGCTTACAGATGGGAAAGAAGACGCGCCACCTACACGGATCATTGATCCCGAAACAGCTATGGAAATTGCGAAGGCAAATAATGTAAAAGTATATTGTGTAGGGCTGGGTTCTGCCACCAGCACCGCCGAGCAATTGGTTAAAGATGTAGCCGGCAATATTGTACGCAATTATATAGATGAGGCGCTTCTTACACGAATTGCAACAAGTACCGGTGGAAAATATTACAGGGCAACCGATAAGGCTTCCTTGCAGGCGATATACGCTCAGATAGACCGGCTCGAAAAATCAAAAGTGGAAATTATACGGTATAAAGAAGTAAAGGAGATGTTTATACCCCTGGTATTAGCTGCATTGGTTTTTGTTTTATTGGAAGTATTATTAAAGTATACGCTATTTAAACGCTTCCCTTAGTCAGCCAGAATATTCTCTTAGCCGGATGCCGTTATTTTCTTATGCTAATAATGGTATGTTTGTTTTCCAATTCATATCTATACAATTGCTTTTGGAACGTTGTTATTGAAATAACAACAGAAAAAATTTTTGTTATTAATTTCATCTTTGTATATTCGACTTGTTAAATTGTTTTAACATTGTGCTGGCTTGAGTATATGTAAACCAAAAAACTTTAAAAATTTAAACCAGGATAGAACTCTGAACAAGAAACAAGTGCGCTCTCCACACCACTAGTTCCCTCTTTTTGATATAGTGTAACGATTGCGGGGATTGCTGGTCTTTTTGCTAAAACGTTTTTGTAAATGGCTGTGTATTTCGCGGCAGTGGTCTGTTTTGCCTTAAGCAAGGCGGGATGGGACCGGAATGCCTGCTTATGTATATAGAGTTTATTTTATTCAATCTTTAATTATATTAATTATGAGGCTTATTTGGCTACTTCCATTTATGCTTTTTTGTGTCGCCGCCGGGGCGCAAACCAAAACAATTTCCGGTGTGGTAAAAAATGCGGAAGATGGCGCTGTGCTATCAGGCGTTACGGTCAGCGTCATTAATAAACCGGCACTAACCACCACCAACACTAACGGTGAATTCCAGATCGACGCTACTGTTGGAGATACGCTTCTCTTCTCGTTTATTGGCAAGGTAGATCATAAGGAGGCCGTTTCAGAAAAGAGTGTGATACAGGTTTTGATGCAAGGTGCGAAAAATGACATGGACGAAGTAACCGTAGTTGCTTTTGGTAAACAGAAAAAAGCGAGCATCGTAGGATCTATTACTACTGTTAACGCAAAAGATCTGAGGGTGCCGGCATCCAATCTTACCAGCTCTTTTGCAGGCCGTATCCCCGGCGTTATATCTTACCAGTTGTCTGGTGAGCCGGGTGCCGATAATGCACAGTTTTTTGTACGGGGTGTTACTACTTTCGGTTACCAGGCAGCGCCCTTGATTTTAATTGACGGATTCGAGTCTAACACTGAAAACCTGGCCAGATTGCAGCCCGATGATATCGAGTCATTTTCAATTATGAAAGATGCATTGGCTACCGGTATGTATGGTGCGCGGGGCGCCAATGGCATTATCATGATCACCACAAAAGCAGGGAAAGAAGGGCCTGTAGGCTTTAATGCGAGGGTAGATGTAAATGTTACGACACCTGTGAGTACGGTAAAAATGCTGGATGGGGTAACTTATATGAAACTTTATAATGAAGCACGCATTACCAGGGATCCTATTTTAGGCCCATTCTACTCCCAACAGAAAATACAGTCCACTATGGATAATGAAAACCCGATGATCTATCCCAATATTGACTGGTATAACACCATGTTTAACCGCTCGGTTACCAACATGAAGGCCAATGCAAACGTATCAGGCGGCGGACAGGTGGCTACCTATTATGTATCAATGGGAATGGATAAAGAATCGGGGTTGCTTAAAACAGATCAAACCAATAAATACAGCAACAATATTAATATCGAGCGTTATTTTATCCGCTCCAATGTGATTTTTAAGTTAAGTCCCACCACTAAACTGGATACCCGTATACAGGGCCGGTTTATGGGCTATAACGGGCCGGCGGTTCCGGCGGCAACGCTCTTCCGTATGGTGATGAACACTAACCCGGTAGACTTCCCGGCTATATATGAACCAGACTCACTGAACCGGTTTACCCAGCATACCTTGTTTGGTAACAGCTTTGTAGGCGGGGCATTAAAAGTAAATCCTTATGCTGAAATGGTAAGGGGATATGAAGATCGTAATGAAACAGATATAACGGCGCAGGCTATCCTGCAGCAGGACCTGGGAATGATTTTAAAAGGATTAAAGGCACAGGTTCGTGTTTCTGCCAATACCTGGGGATACTACTCCGGATTGCGGATGTACGCTCCTTACTACTATGATCTGGAGTCTTATGACCAGATCAGTGGAAACTATAAGTTGTTCCCGCTTAACCCTACTTCGGGCCAGCCTTACCTGGGCAACATTATACCGGCAAGAAATTCAAGTGGCCGTTATTATTATGAAGCAATTGTTAACTGGGAACGTACTTTCGATAAGCATGCAGTGGCACTTACAACGGTGGGTACCATGGAGAAAAATCTGCTTACCTCCGGCACCAGCACTTCTATTTTTGAAGCCCTTCCCGAAAAAAATGTAAGGAACTCCGGGCGTGCTAACTACACTTATGATCGTCGCTACCTGCTGGAGTTCGGCTATTCTTATATGGGATCAGAAAAATTTACGGGTAACCAGCGTTGGGGATTCTTCCCTACTGTAGGTGCAGGCTGGTCGGTTTCTAACGAGTCATTTTGGGAACCATTGAAGAATGCGATCAGTACGTTCAAATTGAGAGGTTCCTGGGGGCTTGTAGGAAATGATGCCATAGCAGGCCGTGCAGACCGTTTTTATTTCCTGTCTGACGTTTCACTTCCGGGCGGAGCATCTGTTATCAATTCCGGTTACAGATGGGGCACCTCTTTTATGAACTCCTATGCAGGATATGTTATTAATCGCTACGCCAACCCGGATATCACCTGGGAGCAATCAGAAAAAATAAACCTCGGTCTGGATATGAATTTTATGCGCGAGTCTTTAAAATTCATTCTTGATTTTTACCAGGACAGAAGAAGCCGGATCTATATGCGCAGGGAAAACTTCCCTGCAACATCCGGGTTAGAAGCACCTATAAGTGGTAACGTGGGCGAAGTGCTTTCCAAAGGATTTGAAAGCTCGCTCGATTACACGAAAACCTTTGGCGACCTTTGGCTGTCGGCGAGAGCCAATTTTACCTACGCTACCAATAAGTTTGTAAAGCTGGATGAAAGAAATTTCCCCGACCAGTATTTAAAGCGTCTGGGAGCCAATATCAATCAGCAGTGGGGATTGATCGCGGAAAGACTTTTTGTAGATGAACAGGAGATTCGTAATTCTCCCAAGCAGGACTTTGGTGGTTACCTCGCAGGTGATATCAAATATAAGGATGTGAACGGCGATGGTATAGTTAACTCTAATGACCGGGTGGCATTGGGATTCCCGCAGGTACCCGAAATCCAGTATGGATTTGGTATTTCCTCGGCATATAAGATGTTCGATTTTGCATTCTTCTTCAACGGCAGCGCCAGGGTTTCCTTTTTCATAGACGCAACAGCAGCCAGCTCTAACGATCGTGCGGGTATCGCGCCATTCGCCAACAGGCGAAACGCGCTACAAATTATAGGCGATGATTATTGGAGTGAGACCAACCCGAATGTACATGCGTTTTGGCCCAGGTTATCTACGTTTCCTGTAGATAATAATATCCAGCAATCATCCTGGTGGCTTCGTGATGGATCATTCCTGAGGCTTAAGTCGGTTGAGTTGGGTTATAGCCTTCGAAAACTAAAACGTTTCGGTATTAAAGAAGGCAGCCGCTTTTATTTAAGTACAGAAAATCCGTTGGTGTTTTCCTCCTTTAAGCTTTGGGATCCTGAAATGAGGGATAAAGGATTAGGTTATCCAACTAACAGAAGATTTAATGCCGGTATTCAATTGACATTTTAAAAAACAGCACATGAAACTTTTTAATACAACTGTTTTAGCTATAGTACTTATTACTGCCATTTCCTGTAAAAAGTATCTGGATGTAGTGCCGGATAATACCCTAAAAGTGGAAGATATCTATGACACTAAAACGCAGGCATGGAACGCGTTGGCAAGAGCGTACAATTTTATTCCGAGAGATGATGATACCCATTTAACTACCTGGCTCCTGGGAGATGAGTGGCTCGGGCGACTTGATTATAATGACAACACGGGCAATTTGCGTGGAATGCGCATTATGCGTGGGCTGCAATCTCAAACCTCTCCCCAATTAGGCTTCTGGTCAGGTACCCAGGGCGGAAAGCCGCTGTACCAGGGGTTGCGCCAGGCAGACGTGTTCCTCGCTAATATCGATAAAGTGCGCGATATGCAGGAAGGAGAGATAAAAGAATGGAAGGCGCAGGTAAAAATGCTAAAAGCATACTACCTGTTTTTATTAGTTAAGCATTACGGCCCTGTTGTTATTCCTGATAAGATGGCGCAACCAGAGTCGCAGCCGGAAGAGCTTTTTCTTCCCCGCAGAAAGGTAGAAGATTGCTTTCAGTATATGTTAACGCTTATTAATGAAGCAATACCTGATTTGACAGAACGTACGGATGCCAATAACGCCGGCCAGATTGACCAGATAGTAGCCAAAGCGATCAAGGCCAAAATATTGTTCTTTAGAGCAAGCCCTTTCTTTAACGGCAACCGCGAATACTTCGGAGACTTTCTGGACCATGACGGAAAACCATTTTTTGACTTGGATTATAAGCCGGAAAAATGGAAAGAAGCGCTCGATGCCATTAATGAAGCCATCACTATTGCAGAAGCCAACGGGAAGCGTTTATATCAATACACCAGAGAGCCTTACGCCTATGACCGCGATGCTTTTACCCGCAACGGCGATAATATGAAAACGTTGTACAATCTTAGGATGCTTATTTGCGATCCCTGGAATGAAGAGCTGGTTTGGGGCTATTCCAATATTAATTATTATGACCAGGGAGAACTGGCTCATGCTTCCAATATCCGGCTTCCTGCAGGTTATGAAGGCGTGGTGAATACCGCAGCTTTTTCCTGGCAGTGGTTAGGCGCATCCTATCAGATGGCAGAACGTTATTATACCAAAAACGGGCTTCCGATTGAGGAGGATCAGACATTTGATAAAAGCACCATGCATGAAATCATAACTACGCCGGGTGCCAGTGCGCCGGAGTACACGCCACTGTTGGGCTACATGCAACCCGGCGCTCAAACTATACGATTGTATATGAACCGGGAGCCCCGTTTTTATGCCAACCTGGGCATTACAGGTGGATACTGGCGCGCACATATCGTGCGTATTAATACCATGATGTTTTCGGGAACCGATGGTGGATTTAACTCTTCTGTAAATAATACTGATTTTCTTGCCACCGGCATCGGCGTACAAAAACTGGTGCATCCTGAGAGTCAATCAGGAGCCTGGCAGCGTACTATTAAATTCCCGTATCCATTGATACGAATGGCTGATTTATACCTGATGAAGGCTGAAGCTATGAACGAATTTTCAGGGCCCAGCGGGCAGGTGTATGAAGAGATCAATAAAGTAAGACGTCGTGCCGGCGTGCCGGAGGTGCAAACAGTATGGGCCGATCCAAGCCTGTGCAGGAGCCCGGGCAAACATACTTCCAAAGAAGGATTACGCGATATCATCCTGCAGGAGCGTTCTATCGAGTTCGCTTTTGAAGGCCAGTACTTCTGGGATATGGTTCGTCATAAAAGGGCTGTAACCGCATTCTCGCTGCCTATCAGGGGGTGGACGCATACAGGTACCACTGCAAGTTCATTCTTTGTTCTTCAGGATAAACAGGCCCGGAGGTTCACTATTACAGATTGTCTCTGGCCGATAGATTTGAATGAAATGAATACTAACGGAAAATTAATTCAGAATCCCGGTTGGTAGTATGCCGGTTTTATTGGATCATAAATAACAACATTGATATGAAAAATAAGCTGATTATAGTAACGGCGATCTGTACATTACTTTTTAGCAGATGTGGCAAAGGCGACCGTTTTGAAACTTCAGATGGCGATAGCACGCCACCTGGTAAAGTTACGTTGAAGCAATATAAACCACTGTTTGGAGGCGCCCGCTTTTTTTATACCGTTCCTAAAGACGAAGATCTCCTTGGGGTAGAAGCAGTGTATACCAACAAAAACAAGCAATCCTTCACATTCATGTCTTCATATTTTGTTGACTCACTGGATGTGTATGGCTTTGGTAGTATGGATGAATACACGGTACAGCTTTATGCAGTAGACCGGTCTGGTAATAAAAGTGATCCGCTTGACGTAAAAGTTACGCCTTTGGAGCCTGCTTATACCAGGGTGGCTAAAACACTGCAGGCTAAAGCGGGCTTCAGCTCTTTCTTCCTCGACTGGCAAAATGAGCTAAAGCAAAATATCAACGTATACGTAGAATATGAGTTTAACCAGGGCGGCGGCCCACGAAAGCTTACCAGCGTATTTTCATCCAACCTGCTTACAGACAGGAGGTTTATCAATAACCTGAACCTGCCCTCCAACGAAAAGGTGAAGGTAAAAGTGAAAGTAGAAGATACTTACGGTAACTCAACCGAATTTGAAGATAAGGGAGAGTTTGCATTGCTGGAAGATATAAAGATTCCTAAACAGGGATGGACCATACCCAATCCCAATGATTCGATAGGCGGGGTGCCTATGATGTTTGGAAACGGGCTGGAAGGAAGGTCGTTGAAAGTAATTGATGATATTATTGACAGGGGGGATAATCTGAATTTCCTGCATACCCAAAGCCGTGGCAGAACAGGCCGTACCGCAGATGGTAATATGCCGTGGAATTTTATTATCGACCTGGGGGCATATTACGAGATCAGCCGGATTGTAACCGTACAGCGCCATTCGGGCGGCCTGGCAAACGTTAGCCGCGGGCAGTACTACCGATCGGAGAATGTGGGTATGTACAATGTTTATATCTGGGACGACGCCACTCAAAAGTGGGAGCAGGTTTTCAAAGAATATAAAATACCCGTACCCGTTGGGCTTACCGAGCTGGAGTTTGTAAAGTTTGGAGAGGCTGGTGATATGGCCTATATGTATCCGGATAATCCAAGGTACACCAAAGCCACCCGCAAGTTTCGCTTTGAAGCTGTGAAAGGATTTTCAGGCAACTATACTCTCGATGATGCCAACTGTCTTTCCGAAATTACACTATACGGTAAAAAAGCTCAATAAGAAACCTTTCAAATATCAATATTATGAATAGAAAGATATATTTAGGCCTGCTGCTACTCATTGCCATCATGTCGTGCAGTAAAATGTATGATAATGCAGAGAAGTATGCCGGAGAAGTGGTATACCCGGGAAAATATGATACCATTATCGGTCGTATCGGGTTTGAACGTGTGGAAATAGATCTGATGAAGGCGGGAAGGATACCTGCCAGCCAGGTTAAGCTAGGTAAAGCTGTAAAAACAATAGTAGAATATGACGATAAAAAAATTGTTTTAGATACCCTGGCCTCCTGGCTTAATATAAAAGATCTTAAAGTGTCAAAGCTCTATCGTTTTCGTGTATATACGCAGGACGATCAGGGTAATGTATCAGTACCTCAGCAAATCGCATTAATACCTTATACTCAAACTGATTTGTCAAACCTGGTGATCACATCGCCTCAGGCCCTTACCTCTCCGTCTGCTGCAATATTTACCTGGCCTGCCAGCCTTACTACAGCGTTGCTTAATTACTACGGTCTTAAGTATTCTTATAAAGATAAGGCCGGAGTTACCCGCCAGGGAGAACAGGCGCAAAACCCACGAATATTGATGTCTAACCTGAACGCAGGCAGCGCTTCTACAATTGAGCTAAGCTATAAGGTGATCCCCAGGGTAAATGGCGTACCTATCCTGGATACGGTTTGGGCAACACGAACTGTACAGGTAAATACAACTGTAGGCTCCACACCGTTTACGCCTTCCGAACTGGCTGTACTAACAGCCAACGGTATTTCTACTTTTACGGCAGATGCTGTAGCGGGCGTTCAAAAACTAACCTTCCCCGTACATACGGGCACTTTCCAGGATCTTTTTTACTTCCCGGGATTGAAGGAAATTGATCTGACCGGTGGAACTATTTTTCAAATGACCACCAATAGCTATAACCGCAATAGTGTAACAGATGTCATTGGCGGAGGACCGCTTATGCCTTTTGCACGCCGCGCGGGAGACATGTCTCCGGTCAGCACACAATACCTGTTAGACCTGCTGGACCTGGGTACGCTTACCAAAGTAAAGTATGCAGCCAATTCAATGGGTATAGATGCCCTGCTGGAACCTTATGTAAGCAGGGGTTTGGTAGAGATAGTGGGCAAACCCGATGAGGCTTTAATACCGGTTCAGCCATTTCTTTTGGATGGTGTTATCCAGGATGCCAACTGGAAGCTGGACGTTGAAGCTCCCGCCGCCAGTTACCCTGCCGGAGCGGGTTTGCAAAATGTTGTAAAGGCTACCCTGAGAGCTAAAAACGGGACTCTTGTTATACAAATACCTAAGGAATATGAGTTTGATATGGCAAACTATAAGAGCCTTAAGTTTAAGGTATACGCTCCGCCTAAATCTGCAGTGTCGGGTATTTATGCGCCTTACCAGGGTTTATGGATGCGGATCATGAACTATTTATGGGCGTTTACAACGGAAAGCAGTTTTGGACAACAGTACTGGGAATACGGAAAGAATGCATTTACTATTAGTGACGCCAATCTGCAAACCTGGACAGACGTGACAGTTGACCTGTCTCAAAGTGTTGGCAAACACAACCGGGTTATTGTGATAAATATAGGAGGAGAGCCATCCATTACATTTGCGCCTACACAGGATATTGTTTACTATTTTGCCAATTTCAGGTTTGCCAAATAACTAATCCGGCCAACCAAACATAAAAAAAACCGAGGCTTAGAAATGAACCTCGGTTTTTTTTATTGGTTAAAATTTCCGGTAGGTACCTTCTAAAAATTTATTGGCTTCTGCTTCTTTAAACCTGGCATTTTTGCCATCCCAGTGTAAGGTTGTATTGGGAAACTGAGCGGCAATAACGCCCAGTAAGATCACCTCCGTTAATTTAGCCGCATAAGAAAACGGGGCGCTGCATTTAGTTTTACCCAGGCAGGCATCTACAAACTCGTGATAATGTTTTTGACCCTCCACATCATAGCTTACGGTTGGTTTGCCGGCTTCGCCTTTGGTATCGTATTTAGCAATGTCAATCGGTTGGTAAGTGCCGTTGATAATGAGTTTGGGAAGCTGCATGAAATGCGGTAATAAAAGGCGCTGGCCGTTTTCACCAATAAACATAGCGCCCTGATCAGGTAATTTTTCTCCGTTCGGGAGTTTTAGCTCTTCCTGCAATTCCGGCGCTCCTTTTCCATCGTACCAAACCCACTCCAGGGTTTTGGCAGTATAAGGCGTGCCGGGGAAAGTATATACTACATGGTTTTTTTCAGGATGTCCAAAATTGTTAGGTGCACGGCATTCGTTTTTTACAGTTAACGGAACGCTTAGCTTTAAAGCATTGTAAGGCGTGTCAAAAATATGAACGCCCATGTCGCCTAAAGTACCGCAGCCATAGTCGAGGTACTTACGCCAGTTACCGGGATGATAAAAGCCTTTTTTATAAGGTCTTTCTTTAGCTGTTCCCAGCCACAGGTTCCAGTCCAGTCCTTCAGGTACCGGGTCGCTTCCTTCCGGTTCTGGCCCGTCGTATCCCCATACTTTGGGCGACCAGGCAATTACCTTTTTAACTTTTCCTATAATACCTTTCTGTATAAGTATGGTAGCTAACTTATAATCATAAAAAGAGTGAACCTGGATACCCATTTGTGTAACCAGTTTTTTCTGGGCGGCAACCTGCTCCATTTTGCGCGACTCGGAAATGTAGTGTGTAAGCGGCTTCTGGCAGTAAACGTTTTTATTAAGCTCCATAGCCATCAGGGAAACCGGCGCGTGGGCATGATCCGGCGTTGACACGATAACAGCGTCTATTTCGCTACCAATGCTTTCAAACATCTTTCTGTAGTCGGTAAAAATTTTGGCGCCGGAATAAGTGCCTTTTACCGCGTTTATTTTATTCATATCCACATCGCAAAGCGCCACTACTTCCACAGCGGGGTGCGAGGCAATATCTTTTAAATCGGCGGTGCCCATCATGCCTAAACCAACCTGGGCAACGCGTAATTTTTTTGTTCCGGATGCAAGTGAAGACAGTGGCAGGAGAAAGGCTAAACTACCGGCTGCCGAAGTTTTTATAAAATCAATCCTTTTCATCAGTTTGTTTTTTTGTTTTTAATTGCCGTTGGAGGCGTTACTGATATTTTATTTAAGTGGTTTTATCTTTATATTTCTAAACCATAACGAGCTGCCATGGTATTGCAGGCCTATATACCCGGTTTTAAAAGTGCCATAGTTGGTGCTTTTGGCCCATTTACCTGCTTTTTTTCTAGCCTGCCAATCTTCTGAATCAGGATTAAAGCTGACTATTTTAACACCATTCAGCCAATGTTCAACTCTGCCGGGGGCAACAACAATTTTTGTTGTATTCCAGCTGCCTGCCGGGTGCAGCACTTTTTTACGTTCATCGGCCGGGTGCATTGCATAATCGGCGCCGGTTTTTTGCCAATCCTGCAGCTGCTCCGGGTTTTTCGCACCAAACTGGGCATTATAGTCCTTTAAATTACTATGCATGCGGGCATAATTTTCATCGTCGATAAGCTGATACTCTGGTGATATATTGGAAGGGCCTCCGTAGCCTTCTTTCACATGATAAAAAATGCCGCTATTGCCGCCTTTGCCTATTTTCCAGTCTATCGTTAGTTCAAAATATTCAAACTCCTGCCCGGAAAAAATAATGTCGCGGCTGCCTTTATAAGAAACATCATTTACTTTTTCGTTGATCTTATCATTGTCTACCCAAAGCATATTATTGCTTATTACCCAGCCGGGAGGCAGCGTTTCGGCTCCATACCCACGCCATTGAGGCGCATTTTCTTTACTTAGTAAATTAATTGTTTTCTGCTTTTGAGCGAGAGCATTAAAAGCGCTACCCATAAAAAGGACAGAAATCCATATCGCAGGACCCAATAGTTTTTTGAATTTCATAATAACCGGCACTAAATTGTTTAATAGCAAGATGTTCAGACCGAACTTTTATTTGCAACCTGTTAAAAATAGCAAAGAATTTGGTTAGTACACCTAATCCTCCCGATATTTTCTTCTATTATCTTTTACAATACTTTTCCGTTTTTTAAACTCTATCCTTCTTTCTATAGAAGCTTTTGATGCCTGGGTAGCAATACGGGCTTTCTTTTTTTGCAGCGCTTTGCTGATAGCTTCGTTTATTTTCCTGGTTGCATCCGTTTTATTTTCCAGTTGTGTTCTGTATGTTGCTGACTTTACCCACAAATAGCCCTCGCTATTGATACGGTTCACCAGCTTTTCATGGAGCAGCTGTTTTTGGGTTTCCGATAAAACAGCCGAATTAGCTACGTGGAAAGTTGCCAGTACCGCTGTCTCTACTTTATTGACGTTTTGACCTCCTTTACCTCCGCTTCGTGTGGTCTTGAAAATAATTTCTTTTGATACATCCATTTTATTCAATTATCACTCTAAATTAGATTTTATATTTTGCATACCTGAACCGCCCCTGACAAATTTCAGGCAGGAAAGATTGTTTAGGCGTTCCCTGTCTGCCGGCAGGCAGGCATTCGACCCCAAAATAGCTGCGATAGATAAAAATAAGCGAATGAAAGTTGTGATTCAAAGAGTGTTAAATGCTTCGGTAACCATTCATAATGTTGTACATTCTGCCATAGATAAAGGGTTAATGATCTTGTTAGGTATTGAAGACCTGGATAATGAGGAGGATGTTCGATGGTTAAGCCAGAAGATAACCCAGTTAAGAATTTTCAACGACCGGGATGGCGTAATGAACCTGTGTGTAAAAGAAGTAGGAGGTGAAATATTGCTGGTAAGCCAGTTTACTTTACATGCTTCTACTAAAAAAGGAAACAGGCCGTCTTATATTAAAGCAAGTAAACCACCTGTTGCCATACCCTTGTATGAGGCGATGATACATCAACTGCAGTGTGATCTGGGGAAAGCAATTCAAACAGGGGTGTTCGGCGCCGATATGCAGGTGCAGCTTGTTAACGACGGACCGGTAACTATTATTATTGATACAAAGAATAAAGAATAACATGACAATAAACCAGGCGCAACAACAGGTAGATGAATGGATCAAAACCGTTGGTGTAAAGTATTTTAGCGAGCTTACCAATATGGCTATTTTAACAGAGGAAGTGGGAGAGCTATCGAAGCATATGGCACGCATCTACGGCGAACAATCTTATAAGAATGGTAAAGTTTACTCAAAGGAGGAACAGAAGCAGATGCTGGCTGATGAAATGGCAGACGTTTTGTGGGTAGTATTATGCCTCGCCAATCAAACAGGTATTAACCTCACAGAGGCATTAAAAAAGAACTTTGAAAAGAAAACTATCCGTGATACTGACCGGCATGCCAATAATGAAAAACTGAAATAGGTTAATGAAAAAAACGTGGACGATCATAAAGCAGTCTGTTGGAGAGATCTTCGACATGCGCATTTTTAAATTAAGTGCGGCATTGGCTTACTATACGATTTTTTCTATTCCTGGTTTGCTGATCGTGGTATTATGGATTGCCGATATATTCTCAGGCCATGATGCATCTGTAAGAGATAGCCTGTATAACCAAATACAGGGCCTTGTTGGGGAAAGTGCCAAAGTGCAGATCCAAACCACCATACAGGAGGCTTCAAACGATATATCAGGCAAAGGGTTTTCAACTGTTGTAGGGTTGGGCACATTGATATTTGGCGCCACCGGTGTTTTTGCGGAAATACAGGACTCGATCAATGTAATATGGCGGCTTAAGGCAAAGCCTAAAAAAGGAAAAGGATGGCTAAAGCTGGTCATCGACAGGTTGTTGTCTTTTTCGGTTGTCATCTCCTTAGGTTTTTTACTGTTGGTGTCTCTACTGGTCAATGGCCTGATGGATATATTTATTGACCAGCTTACTAAAAGTATCCCCGAAACAGAAGTTACGATTGCTTACCTGTCTAACCTTGGTATTACATTTTTGATTACTTCTTTTTTGTTCGGGATGATCTTTAAAGTATTGCCCGATGCACGTATACGCTGGAAAGCCGTTCGGGCAGGCGCTTTTGTTACTGCTATACTCTTTATGCTGGGCAAATTTCTGATAAGCTATTACCTGGGCCATAATAAAATGACATCAGCGTATGGCGCTGCGGGTTCTATAATAGTAATATTGCTGTGGGTGTATTATTCTGCTGTTATTCTTTATTTTGGTGCGGCTTTTACAAGGGTGTTTGCCATACATAACGATATGAATATTTATCCCAATCAATACGCCGTTTGGGTAGAACAGGTAGAGGTAGAACATGAAGATTCTATACAAAACCTGCATAATGATAAAGTGGTAGCGGCACATGAACATGATATTGTAAAGGAAACAGATCAAGGGGCAGGCGATGAAAAAAAGTAACGATAAAAGCTAGTTCTGCTTTATGCTCCCTTTATCGGTTGTTCTATCCCTTAGTTTTGATTGCCGGCCTGCTCGTAGCACAGCTCCAGTATTTTTTTAAAAGCGTTCAGGTATCGCTCTTTACCTTCCTTTTTTGTAATATCTATTTCGCAGATGGTAGTTCCCAGCATTTTGCCATGAAGGATCATGTAATAAATTGCTGCAACAATGGTTCCGGAGATAGCGCGGAAATCAATGTCGGTGTCTTTAAAAGTAAGATCAGATTTCTTAAAAACCGGTTCTCCAAAAAGTTCGCGGTTATTGGCTATAGCTTTGAGTGTTTTATTTTTCTCACTGATGCCCCAAAGAATGATTTTTTGCATTTCCGGAGATTTTTCAAAAAAGCGGAAATCATCTTCAATAATGGAAAATATTTCTTCTTTTTTAAGCGGTGTGGTGGTGTCGCAGGTAGTATCGCTCATTTGCTGCATCTGGATATTCCAGAAATCTCTTTGTTCAAGATAGTTTTTAATCAATCCTTCCAGGCCGCCAAAGTAGCGGTAAATTAATTTTTTTGACACACCCGAAACAGCTTCAATTCTATTGACCTTGATATGCTGAAAACCTTCTTTCACCAGTATGCTTCCCACTGCCTTGATCAGTTTTTGTTTGGTTTTCTCTTTATCATATACTTTCCCCTGATGCGTTTTCCTTTTCATACTCCCTCTTTTGTATTTCAAATATCCATCCATTTTACAACCCCACAAAATTTTTACGCAGGAGCGCCGGCTGGGTACAGCAGTACAGTGATGTTTTAGTAACGGAATGTCCCCATGAAGTGAAAATTTATTTTGAATTATTTGTACTTGTTTGTATTTTAGTAAAGCCTGGTATGTATGATACGGGCATTTTGTGCCGTTACTAAATTCTATGAAAGATGTTAGTGTAGTTGACAAGCGTGCCATAGCAATGCTTAAGTGCCTAATGGGATATGCCTGAAGCAGCAGTGGCTTTTGAGTTTCTTTCTTAGCGATACAGGCGCTATTGAGAATGGCCGGAAGCAATTTTGTTGGATATGCTTTTTGCTACTCTTTCTCCGTCCATTGCTGCGCTCACAATACCTCCGGCGTAGCCCGCACCTTCCCCGCAGGGATACAGGTTTTTAATCTGGGGATGTTGCAATGTTTCAGCATCTCTCGGTATCCTTACCGGTGAGGAGGTGCGTGATTCGGTGGCCACCAGTACCGCTTCATTGGTATAATAGCCCCTCATCTTTTTGCCAAATTCAATGAATGCTTTTTGCAGGGCGCCATGTATAAAAGGCGGCAATACTGCGCTTAAATCAGCGCTGCTGATTCCCGGCAGGTACGAGCAGCCGGGCAATGTGGCCGATAATTTATCTGAACAAAAATCAACCATCCGCTGGGCCGGCGCTTTTAAAGATCCCCCACCAGCCAGGTAAGCCTTATGCTCCACTTCTTCCTGGAAATTCAACAATGAGAGTGGGCTTGTACTTTTAGATTTCTGGCTTTTAATGGCATCAGCCAGTTGCACCTGTACTACAATGCCCGAATTGGCGTAGGGATTGTTTCGTTTAGATGGCGACCAGCCGTTAACAACAATTTCTTTGGCCGCTGTAGCAGCAGGAGCTATTATGCCCCCGGGGCACATACAAAAGCTGAATACGCCGATATTGTTGACCTGTTGTACCAGGCTATAGGAGGCAGGAGGCAGGTATTCACCCCTGCTGTCGCATTTATACTGGGCTTTGTCGATCAGCACCTGCGGATGCTCTGCGCGAACGCCCAATGCAAATGGTTTTGCTTCAATCAGTATCTTTTTTTGATGAAGTAAATGAAAGATATCACGGGCAGAGTGACCGGTTGCCAGTATAGCTGCTTCTGCTTCTATAGTGGTGCCATCCTGTGTTATTACTCCTTTAAGGATATTGTCAGTAATAACAAAGTCGGTTACTTTATGATCAAATAGTACTTTTGCTCCCGAGGCAATAATTTCTTCCCGCATGGCGGTTATGATCTTGGGAAGTTTGTTGGTACCAATATGTGGATGCGCCTCGTAAAGTATTTTTTCTTCTGCGCCAAAACGTACAAACAGGTTAAGTATCCGGTCTATATCTCCGCGCTTGTTACTCCTGGTATATAACTTGCCGTCGCTATAGGTGCCTGCGCCGCCTTCTCCAAAACAGTAGTTGCTTTCAGGATTTACAATTCCTTCTTTGTTCATGGCCGCCAGGTCGCGCCGGCGCGATTTCACATCTTTGCCCCGCTCCAGTACTATGGGTTGTATACCTGCTTCAATAAGTTGAAGGGCCGCAAATAACCCCGCCGGGCCCGCGCCAATTATGATGACCTTTTTTTCTGCCCTGCTCACGTCCTTAAAAGAAAAAGACTGCAGTTCACGCTGTTGATAGGGTTCGTTGATAAAGGCTGTTACCTTTAAATTGAACCAGGGTTGCTTCGAGCGCGCATCGATAGAGCTTTTTAAGATGGTAAAGCCTGTAACGCCGGAAGGATCGATACCTTCGCTGGCTGCTATCTGGCGTTGAATAAAAGCATGATCAGATGCTTCCTGCGGAGATAATTGAAGTTGAATAATTTTCTGCATGTTATGTCAGGTTTTTATCCTGAAGAATTTCTGCAAAGAAAGGAAGAAAAATGAGAACCTGCGTTTGTAAGGGGTGGGTATGCATGCAGCCCGTCGCATAATGTGTTTCAAGGCTTATCCACGCTCATGTTAACATATACAATTTTATACCGGTTACCTTTCCTGGCGCTTTTAAACTTCCGGTTTAAGAATAAACCTGCTCCGCCCACACCTGTAGCGATAGCCACATTTCGCGCATTCCGGTTGTCGAGCAGCGGGTCGGCCTTTTCTATCAGGCCGTTAACAATATTTAAAACGGTATACCCCAGTCCGCCAATAGCGGCATACCTGCCCAATTCACCCAGGTAATGATTGCGGTAGCTCGATTTGGGTGTATTTATATACTTAATGCCTTTGTAATGAAGCTGTAAAATATAGGTAGTTACTGTATCATAACTTACAGTGCCGAAAATGTTTGTATAAGGAGCAGTGGTGAAATACCTGAGATAGATACTGTCGTTTGCAATTTTATGAATAAGCGCATCGTAACGCCGGCCGTCGGTGCTGACAAAAGAGATGTTGACGCCCGCATAGTAATTCTTTACGGGCACACCGTTTTTCTTTCTGACAGATATAAAATCAGGAACCTGTGCGGCGCCCACCAGGGTAGCAGTCAAAAAGCAGGAAATCAACAGCAGCCGTAACATTTGCGCTAAAGATAGATGGATTACGTCAATCCAAATTCATTAAAATTGTTAAAGCATTAAGAAAGTTCTACAAACTCATCCGCCTAGCAAAGTCGGCATTCAGGTAAGGCTTTAACTCCGAAAAAGGTATCCATATTTTTATCTCTCCATCGGCATAGGATGCAATTTCATAGGGCGAGTAGGAAAAGCCAAGTCCCTTTGGCGAAAAATAGAAGTTGTTATTAGGCTCCAGGCTTTTTACAAATAACCGGCTATTCAGGGGGGTAGGAGCAGGCACTGCGTATTGCTTCCTATAGTTTTGCTCCAGCAACCGGCGTAGTGCAACAGAATCGGCAGACAGTATATCACCGAGTGTCATCTGTTTTTGCGCATTAATGTCAAAACAATACATGCTTGTGCCGTAATTGCCGTGTGCTCCTCCGGTGTACGCGTAATTGTAGATACTCAGCACCAGGAACCCGTTTTGGTTGTATATCACATTACCCAGGGTTTCGTATTCCCTGTTTAAAAAATAATGAGGCCCGTCATCAGCAACCCCCACCAGGCTGCTGTCTACTTCAGCCGCATAGCCATCAACAGCCTGCTTTACCAGGTGGTTAACGGCCTGCTGTATGGACAGGCCTGACATATTTTTTTTGCCGCCGCTTATCAGGCTTTTCACTTTTTCATTCAGCCAGGCATCCTTTTCATCAGATGCCGCAATAACGCTCACTGCTGTGGTAAGTGTCGGGGTATCTTTTTTAAGCTTAAGGTACCGGGCCGAATCAACTGCGCCCACTGCAATTACGTTTACTGAGGGTTGGATTGTAGCTTCCCTTAAGTCTATAGGATATGAAGTTTTCTCATCACCGCTGACCCATCGTCCCCTGATGCCTTCGCCCGAAATGGCCATAGCAAGGGAGGGCGATTTGCCGGAAGTTACATTAGTGATCTCTATTAAATAAATGCTATCCTTACCCGCTTTTTCCCAGTTTCTCGAAAGAAAGATGGTTTGCCCCTGTTCCACATAGTAATAATTGGCGTCGATGCGGTCGGCCGCTTTTACAATATTCATTACTACCGGTTTCCCGGCAATTGTTCCTTCAAGGGTTTTGAAAAAATAAGTGCCTGTAAGACTTTGCGTTATTTTTGAAGTAGTGCTATCTCCGGGGGCAACTGTTGTGTCAGCAGGCTTTTTGTCTTCGTTTTTGCAAGCCAGCAACGTTAACAAAAAAAGGCAGCCGATAAAAATCCGGTTATACATATAATAAGGTTTGGATAGTTCTGAAAATCATTATTGTCTATAAAAATTCATGCCATAAACGGCTTTTTGACAATTGTAGAAAACCGTGGCCAAAATTACACGCCACTATCTTAATTTTATTTCTCTAAATCTATTTTTTGTTCACTAATTTTTTCGATGTTGGTCATCAATCTTAAGCGGGTTTACCAGATGGTAGCCCCCATTTTTTATCTACGGGCGTTTTTCCTTAGGTTTTTATTGATTGCAGTAATTTTTCTTCAATCGGTATATGGATTTGCCCAGGTATCAAAACGAGACAGTATCAATGTGTCTGCAGAAGATACCGTTTATACCAAAACTTCTTTTGGAACTGCTACTGCTACTGTAACCAAAACACGCGACTATCAGCCTGCATCGGATAAGAGCTCGGTGGTGCAGCTTTTCAATACTATACCGGGGGTGAGAATGGAAGAGCGCTCACCGGGGAGCTATAGAATAAATATGCGGGGTAGCTCGCTAAGGTCGCCTTTTGGTGTAAGAAATGTTAAGGTGTACTGGAACGATATACCTTTAACCGATCCCGGTGGCAATACTTATTTCAATCAACTGGCCTTCAATAATTTCAATACTATTACATTAGAGAAGAGCACGTCGTCAACTGTTTACGGCTCGGGCACCGGGGGGCAGATAATTATTGCCAATACACCTTCAAAGAAAAGCGAAGCAATGATAGAGCTGTCAGGTGGCAGCTATGGCAGCCGGTCGGTACTGGCATCGGCTACAGGTGTTAATAAAGGAGCTGCCCACCGGATCAGTTATGCGTATAATGCCGGTGATGGATATCGTGAACAATCTGCGCTGCGGCGTAATAACCTGTCTTGGTTGAGCCAGGTAAAACTATCGGATAAGCAACAGCTACTTTTAGGGGTATTATTGGTTGACATGAACTATCAAACACCTGGCGGGCTTACCTGGAAGGAGTATGCAGCTAATCCCAGGTCTGCAAGGCCCGCTGCCGGTGCATTTCCTTCAGCGGTTGATGCCAAAGCCGCTATTTTGCAGAAAAACTTAACAACAGGCGTTACCTATATTCATAAATTTAATGAATTATTTTCCAACACCACTACTGTTTATGGCTCCTACAATCGTATTGAAAACAGCGCCATCAGAAACTTTGAAAAAAGAAATGAACCGCATTATGGCGGCAGATCCTTGTTTACATTCAATAAGGAGATGGAGAACGGTAATAATTTTAACGTAAAGGCGGGGATGGAGGCGCAATCGGGCCGTTTTAACATAAAGGTATTCGGAAATCAAAAAGGGAATACCGATACGCTGCAGACAAATGATAATGTAAATACAACCACCTATAGCCTGTTTTCCAATTTTTCATTCACCATGCGAAAAAAATGGAACTATACTGCGTCGCTCAGTTATAATAAAAGCAGGCTTGGTTTTAAACGGTTGAGTGATGAAACGGTGCCGGATCAGCCTTTTTCATTTAGTAATGAATTAGTGCCACGGTTGGGTATACTGCGTTGGATTGGAAGTGATTTGAATGTTACAGCTCTTGTTTCCAAGGGTTTTTCGCCGCCCACCGTTGCAGAACTGCTTCCTTCAACAGGGATCATCAATACAGATCTTCAGGCTGAAAAAGGATGGAACTATGAGCTGATTTTAAGAGCTTTCCCGGTTGCAAGATTGAGTATGGAAGCTTCTTTATTCAGCTTCCGGTTAAAAGACGCTATTGTGCAAAGACGTGACGAATCCGGGGCTGATTATTTTACCAATGCGGGCGGCACTCAGCAAAAAGGCATAGAGCTAAGCGGGTCTTATAATTATTATTTGTTGAAGGGAGTTGCGGAAGATGGTTTTTTGCGGGCTTCTTATACCTATAACTTTTTTAAGTACGATCATTTCATAAAGGCTGGCCAGGACCTTTCAGGAAAATTCCTGCCCGGATTGCCGGTTAGTACATTTTCTATTGTAAACAGTACCTATTTTAAAGGGGGCGTTTATTATTCACTCTCTTATTATGGAGCCTCTTCGGTTTTTCTGGATGATGCCAATACGGTCTCAGCCCGGCCCTATCATTTATTAATGGCAAAACTGGGCGTTAATGTGTCTGTAAAAAAGTTGAAAATAAATTTATATGCAGGGGCGGATAACCTGCTCAATGAGAACTATAGCCTGGGTAATGATATTAATGCCGTATCTGGCCGATATTATAATGCCGCCCCACGCCGAAATTATTATGCGGGGGCGGCATTCTCTTTGATGAAATAAGATTACCTGAAAGTAGCTACTGCCATATTAGCGGCTTCGTACGCCATTTTTTGGTTGTAGGTAAGGGTGATGCTTTTGATATTGATGAGGTCTACAATAGTACCTACAAAACAAAGCCCGGCTGTAAAAAAGTATAATATACCTAAGCCGATGTCGCCGGTAATAATCCTGTGTATACCGGCAAAACCCACAAATCCCAATAGTGCCAGTACCAGCATTAAAGTACGGTCTTTTCGTTTACCCTGGAAGATCGCCAGGAAGGTTTGCTGTTGCTGTTCGGTCATATTTTGAGTAAGTTGTATAATCGTTGCCATTTCATCATACTCCATATCAGGAAACATTCTTAATAGTTGTTGCTGGTCCATAGTTGTTTGTTTTGTTGATTGTATATATTGCTTTGCAGCTTTGATAAAAAATGATCAGGGTAGCGGGAATACCCAAAACGTGCTCCTGTATTGACCGGTTAAAGTCAAAATGAAGTGCGTAATGAATAGCATGGCCTAAACCGCAACCCGGGCACCATGTAAGCCCCAGGTTTTTTAAAATACAAAGCGAAGCAGTATTATCCACTTTCATAACCCCCAGCAGTATCAGTGCGCCGTTCCAAAGTATTACTTCACTGTATTTTCTTAAAAACCTGAGCATTGGGCTTTAAATTATAACGTAAAATTAATCGCTGCAGGCCCCGCAACATAGTGCTGGTCGGTGAAGTGTGACTAAATGGCGGTGAAATGTGAATTGGAAATGGTAAGGCGAAGGATTGCAGATCCCGGGCTCTAATCCATAATATGCCCGTCTGCACCTTTGCTTTATCAGCTTTTAAGTCCTATTTCCTGAGTGCCCACCTGATCATCTCCTTCCATGTAGGTTTTTTGCCATACATTAAAATACCGGTACGATAAATTTTGCCGGCAAACCATACCATAAAAAGAAAGCTGGCCACCAGTAATGCCATGCTCAGGCCCAGCTGCCAATAGGGCACCGTGCCGGGTACTCCATAAGCCACACGCGCCATCATTACTATAGGAGAGGTGAACGGTATAATGCTGGTCCAAACGGCTATGGGGCTGGTGGGGTCTTTCATTGCAATAGTGAGCATGAAAATGGCGAAAATTATAATAAGGGTAATAGGGAAGGAAAGCGATTGAGCCTCCCGCACGTCTTCGTTTACGGCGCTTCCTACTGCTGCATATATTGAGGAATAAAAGAAAAAGCCACTTAAAAAATAAAAAGCAAACAGGGTGAGCACCAGTCCCATATTTACGCTGGTAAATACTTTTTGCGCTCCTTCCACCATCTGCCCCATCGAGGGGTTCGCATCTACAGCGGCTTTGCTTACGTTAAATATGATAAATACAAATGCTACCCAAAGCAGGAACTGTGTTAGCGCTACTAAGGCAATGCCCACAATTTTACCGAGCATCAGCTGAAAGGGCTTTACAGAAGATACCATAACCTCTGCAATACGGTTGGTTTTTTCTTCCATCACGCCCATCATCACCTGCGATCCGTAAATAAGCAGGATAAAATAAACGAGGAAACCTGCCGCATAGCCAATGATCATTGCATTGGTGCCGTCTGCATTTTTATCTTTCAAGTTTTCAGCGGACACGTTTAAATGGCTCCCTGTGAGCGCTTCCCGTTTTTGTATATCTATCCCTAACTCTTCATATTTAATATCATTCCAGATATTGTTGAGTTTGGCCTGCACTTCGGGTATCGCTCCCAGGGTTCGGTTCGATTTAACGGATATGTTCCCGGGCGTTTTATCCACCAAAATATGAGCAGGTATCACCACGTAGCCATCATAACCCTGGGCTTCAAAATTTTCTGATAATTTTTTAGGGTCGTCTTTCACCAGTGTTAATGTATTAGACTTGCTGGTTTCATTTGCTTCCGCAATTTTTTGGGGTGTGAATTTCCCGGAAGAGTCAACAACAGCGATTTTGAGTTGAGTAGATGATTTAGCGCCAATATATGATGTGCCGAATATCAATCCCAGGTACAGCAGCGGAAACAATAAAGTAGAAATAATGAAAGTTTTCTTTCGGACGCGCGTTAGGAATTCGCGTTGAATGATCAAAAATGTTTTATTCATGAGTTGTGTTTGGATTTTAATTAATCAATTTCCTGGAAACGCCGGGCCAGGGGCGTTCCTTCTACCTGGCGGATGAATATATCATTCAGGCTGGGCAGTATTTCGTTAAAGGACTCAATCAGGATACCCTTCGATAACAGGTATTGCAGCATTTCATTATTAGTTTTTCCATCTTTTTTCTGAACAACGATGCTGTTAGCTGCCGATCGCCTGATGGAAAACACTTCGTTGTCTTCTAAAGGTACCTGGTTGTCGCTGAAAGCTATTTGGTAAAGATCTTCCTTAAAGTCTTGTTTAACCTGACTTACCGTGCCGTCCAGGATCTTCTGTCCCCTGTTTACCAAAACAATATGATCGCAGATCTCTTCTACCTGCTCCATTCGATGCGTACTGAATATAATCGTTGATCCGTTTTTAGCCAGGTTAAATATTTCGTCTTTGATCAGGTTGCTGTTCACAGGATCCAGACCGCTAAATGGTTCGTCAAGTATCACCAGCTTGGGGTTGTGCAAAACCGTGGTTACAAACTGCAGCTTTTGCTGCATACCTTTCGAAAGGTCTTCCACTTTTTTGTTCCACCAGCTCTCCATTTCAAAGCGGGCAAACCATTGCTTTATTTTATCGGTGGCTTCTTTTTTGCTTAATCCTTTTAGCTGTGCCAGGTAAAGGGTTTGCTCGCCGATCTTCATTTTTTTGTATAGCCCCCGTTCTTCAGGCATGTATCCAATTTTGGCGATATCGTTGGCGGGGTCGAAGGGCTTCCCGTCAAAAATGATAGAGCCGCTATCCGGGTAAAATATGCCGGTTATCATTCTTATCAGAGTAGTTTTACCTGCACCGTTAGGACCTAGCAGTCCAAATATTTGCCCTGGTGCGATACTGAGGCTGATATCGTCTACAGCTTTTTGTGTGGCAAAGTATTTTTTCAGGTTTTTTACTTCAAGTAGCGGCATTGTAATATGTAATTTGTTTGTAAGTACCATTCAAAGATAATTTGTTACAGTTTAAACTGTTTTTATTTTGTGACCTGCCGCCGCAAAGGATGTTTCAGGTCAATATTTTATTTGTTACCGCTTTATTAATGTTGTAACTGTTAATTCATTAAGTATTTCCTGCAACTTTGCAACTTATTTGCAAGTATATGAACAGAAGATATTTTACTCTTTCCGTATTTCTCGTATCCGTTATTGTATTGGTTTCGGGTTGGGGATTCCTGGTTCACCGCACCATTGCCCAGTTGGCCATTTATGAATTGCCCAAACCTATGCAGTCTTTTTTTTATACGAATAAGGATTCGCTGGTATATGGGGCTCCCAGGCCCGATGTGCGGCGCAACCAGGATGAATCGGAGGGCAGTAGGCATTATATGGATATGGAGTATTTCGGGGATTCGGCATTTAGCGTAGTTCCCCGCAAATTTGACGATGCTGTGGCAAAATATAGCCTCGACACGCTTAATAAATACGGAACGCTGCCCTATGTGGTAATAGCGTATATGGAAAAGTTAACCGAAGCTTTCCGTTCGCAAAATGCGGATAGTATCGTGTTTTATGCTGCCGACCTGAGTCATTATATTGCAGATGCCCATGTGCCTTTGCACACTTCTATTAATTATGACGGACAGCTTACAGGCCAGAACGGTATTCACGATCTATGGGAGACCACGGTGCCGGAGGTTGAAATTTTAAATCATAAGTTAAGCAGCCGGCATAAAGCAAAATACCTCGAATCTCCGGAGCAGGAAATATGGAAGATTATGGAGCATACCTTTTCTTTACTCCCCGAAATGTTTGCAATGGAAAAAGAAGTGTCGAAACATTTTACCGATTCAACCAAATACCGCTGGGAAGTACGCTGGGGAAAGAACCGGCGGTTCTATACCAGTGCGTTTGCAAAGGAGTATTCCCGTGCTTTAAAAAATTCTATTAACGATCAGCTCATAGCGTCTTCTGATGCACTGGCTGATTTCTGGTATACAGCATGGGTGAACGCGGGTAAACCCGATCTGGATAAAATATTAAAGAATCCCTACAATAAACGCGGCTTTAAAACGGAAAGGAAGGCATTCCGGAAAAACCAGTTGGTAGCCAAAAGGATCCTGATTTCTACGCAAAGGATGACGAAGGATTAATTGCTGGTGCCAGCATTTCAGATGCTGGTATTTAAGATATAAATAGAACTACTTTCGGGCTTCCTGTCTTTATCGTTAATCGTCCTTATATGATCCGAATCGGCCTTATATCAGATACACACAGTTTTTTAGACGGGCAGGTGTTTAAGCATTTTGAACAGTGCGATGAGATATGGCATGCCGGCGATTTTGGAGATGCTGCTATAGCACAGCAATTACGGGCGTTTAAGCCGCTACGTGGTGTATACGGTAATATTGATGGAGCTGATATCCGGTCTCAGTTTGGTGAGGTGACCGTTTTTGCAATTGAAAAGGTAAAGGTGATGATGAAGCACATAGGGGGTTATCCGCCTAAGTATAATACAGAAACTAAAAAGCAAATCATTGCTGAAAAGCCGCAACTTTTTATTAGCGGACACTCTCATATCTTGAAAATAATGTTTGATGATGCGCTTCAATGCCTGCATATGAACCCCGGCGCCGCAGGTAAACAAGGCTGGCAGAAGGTACGAACCCTGATCAGGTTTGTGATTGACGGGGATAATTTTAAAGACTGCGAAGTAATTGAGCTGGGGAAGATGTAGTGAATGGTCAATAGCTGATTGAAGTATCCCAGTACTCAATAAACGATACTAATCTGTTACCTCTATGTGTCGCTGCTATCAATGACTAGCATAGAACTGCGAATAGAAATAACGTAAATAGCATACGGTAGCATGTGTTTCACATCCCCTCAGCTGTTAACCAGCAATTGTTCTCTTATCAGAACCACCCTCTTCCTTGTCCTACTTCCCTGAAAGGCCATGGAATAGACGCCAGCATTATAATAAAAGATATCACGTAAAACAGAACGGTTTTACGGTGTTTGGTGGCATCGGGTATATTCTTTTTAGCAAAAGAACGGCCCACATGTACCAAAGCTATTGCTACAATCATTCCTAAAAGATGTTCTACGGCAAAAAAGCGATACACCGGCGCTTTCATAATATCCCCCATGGGCATTTGCTGGAAAAGCTTCAAACCGAAGGTACCGGTAAACCATTGTACTAACCCAATCAACAGATTGATATCGCAGCAGATCATCAATAGCAGGCCTGCGGTGGCATGACCTTTGGTAAAGGGTTTGTTGCCGGCCCCCAGGCTTTTAAAAATGGCAACTAAAAATAAAAGAACAATGGCCCAGCGTAAAAAGCTGTGTAAATGTAATAATCCGGTTTGCATAGCTTCGAGATTTGTGTGAGCGAAAATAGGCAATTGTTGTGGATTTTTAGTAGCGGCTTAACGCTTAAAACATTTACTTTGCAGCACTATAAACAGTAAAATATGGCTTTGATTGCTCCTTCTTTATTAGCTGCCGACTTTTTAAAGCTCCAGGCAGAATGCGAAATGGTCAATAACAGTGCTGCAGACTGGCTGCATCTGGATGTAATGGATGGCATGTTTGTGCCTAACATCAGCTTTGGTCCCATGATAATAGAGTTTGCACGCAAGATTGTAAATAAACCCTGCGATGTGCATTTAATGATTGAGCAGCCTGCACGTTATGCAGAGCAGTTTAAAAATGCGGGAGCGGATCACCTTACCATTCATATAGAAGCCTGTCCGATGCTGCACCAGGATATTACGCAAATCAAATCGCTGGGAATGAAGGCGGGAGTGGCCGTTAATCCGCATACACCGGTGGCTTTGCTGAGCGATATCCTGCACGAGATCAGTATCGTAAACCTGATGAGTGTAAATCCCGGCTTTGGAGGGCAGAAGTTTATACCTTATACATTGGAAAAAATCAGGCAGCTCAAACAAATGATTAGGGAGCGCAACCTGGACGTTTTGATTGAGATAGATGGTGGCGTGACCGTAGAAAATGCAAAAGAAATTATTGATGCAGGCGCCGATGTATTAGTAGCGGGAAGTACTGTTTTCAGGGCGGCTGATCCTGTAAAAGCCGTTGAAAAGCTGAAGTCTCTATAATGTAAAAAGACCGCTGAAAGGCGGTCTTTTTACATTGGTCTTTTTTATAAACTAAAATTATTTTGCCTGCTCAAAATCGAACCGGCTTTTATCGCCATAACTATCAAAAGCAGCTTTATCGCCAAAAGGCCCTAAATACCGGGCATCTCCAAAGGCCAGGATTGGGAAAAATATAAAGGGAAGTAAAACTAACCCTGCAGTAAAACCCTCTGTTTTACCGAAGCTTTTAGACAACATATTATACGACCAGATGTGCCATACCAGTCCTACATAAGGAATGCACATCAATAGCAGCCACCACCAGGGTTTACCCACAATTTTTAGAAGAATATATATGTTATAGATGGGTACAATGGCTTCCCAGCCCTGATATCCTGCTTTTTGATAAATTTTCCATAAGCTAATAATTAATATTACCCCTAATTAATATTACCCCGATAATTAATATTGGAACCATCAAAGCTGAAATCAGAGTAGTGTAGGAATCCATGAGTTGTAAGTTTTTAGGTTTAGAATGTTCAAATTTACAAGAATTTGGTAAACCAAAGCATCCCTTATTCTAATGATGATGGAGCATGCTCTGCTTGTTAAAAATACAGGTAGTCTGAACTTCATCTGTCCGAAAGTGTTATACTTCTGTATGATAACTATAAGCATTTACCAATTAAAGAAGATTTAACAAAATCCACAAATGTTAATAAATTACATACGGTTCTTTTGGTATAAGAAAAGTATATTTGAGATAGAAGGGCAGGCGTTTTGTAAAGATGCTCAGAACGACGAAAAATATGCCGGTTCGCCCTTTGCCGGGAGCCTTAATGATAAACTATATTCGATTTGACAGACACAATTATTAACCTCGAAACAGTTAACCCACTCGACTTCTTTGGTGTTAACAATGCAAAGCTCGACATCCTTAAAAAGAAATTTCCTTTACTTAAAATTCTTTCACGTGGTACGCAAATAAAACTGAGCGGTGCGCCCGAACAGATCAAGGCGGCTACTGAAAAAATTAAGCTGGCAATTTCTTACCTGGAGAGAAATGGTAGTATGAGTAACAACTATTTCGATCAGATCCTGGGTGGCGACGACACGGAAGTGATCGACAACTTCATGGAAAGAAATCCCAATGAAGTGCTGGTGTTTGGCCCTAATGGCAAAAGCGTAAGGGCAAGAACCGCCAATCAGAAGAAGCTGGTACAGGAAGCCGAAAAAAATGATATCGTATTTGCGATCGGCCCGGCTGGTACCGGTAAAACATATACCGCGGTGGCACTTGCAGTTCGCGCTTTAAAAAACAAACAGGTAAAGAAGATCATTTTAACCAGGCCGGCTGTAGAAGCCGGGGAAAGCCTGGGCTTTTTGCCCGGCGACCTGAAAGAGAAGATAGATCCCTACCTGCGGCCATTATACGACGCATTGGATGATATGATACCCGCTGATAAACTGGGGTATTTTATGACTACGCGCGCGATTGAAATAGCGCCGCTGGCCTATATGCGTGGGCGTACATTAGACAATGCCTTTATTATTCTTGATGAGGCGCAAAATGCTACCGACCTGCAGCTCAAAATGTTTTTAACACGTATCGGCGCTAATGCCAAGGCTATTATTACCGGCGATATGACACAGGTAGATTTACCTAAAAATCAACGCAGCGGTTTAAAAACAGCCGCACGTATCCTGCGCAATATACCCGGTATCGGCTACATTGAACTGGATGAAGAAGATGTAGTAAGGCACCGGTTAGTTAAAGCCATTATTAAGGCGTATAATGCCGAGCATGAAAGGAGCGCGGAAAGAGACGATTCAAAGTAATAAAGGTAGAATCCATTTTACCTTCAAAGGTATCCGTTTAGGCGGATGCCTTTTTCTTTTTTGTATACTGGCTTGCAGTACCGGTAAGCCATCTGACCGAGAGGAAGGGGTGAAGCGGGTTCAGGTACTTGTGAAAAGCGGAGATGTAATTGTGAGAAATGGAAACGACGAAGTGAGTAATACAGCGCGTAGTTTTAACAGGAGGGATAAGTCCTATTCGCATTGCGGCCTTGTACAGGTAGAACGGGATACCGTATTTGTATATCATGCATTAGGTGGCAGTTACAATCCGTCGCAAAAACTTTTGCGTCAAACCCTGGCCGATTTTTGTGCAGAAGAAAGTATTGACCGGGTTGCTGTATACAGGTACTCTTTAAACAACGCTGAGCTCGAACGGCTGGGTAGCTGGATCAACAGCAGGTATTCGGAGGGATTGCCTTTTGATTTGTTTTTTAATTTTTATACAGATGATAAAATGTATTGCAGCGAGTTTGCATTTAAGGGGTTGAATATGGCTAAAAACGGAGCGTTGAGTAAACTCTTACCGCAAAATGAAGAAACATTGTATGTGGCTATTGATGATTTATATTTAAATGAGCTGGCTAAGAAAGTGGTGGAAGTGCCCTTTTAACGCATGTTTCAGCGCTTTTTCGAATGGCTGTTGGAAAATCTTTGGTAGCCCTTCTATAAAACCCAATGTTAGGTGAGCGGCAAGTTTACCGGTTACAATAAAAATGGCCGTCATTGCTGACAGCCACTGTATATGTAACGAAATTGGTTGCTTACAGGATCAATAAAGCATCGCCATAGCTAAAGAACCGGTATTTGTCTTTTATGGCTTTTTTATATGCTTCTACAGCCAGCTCATAGCCGGCGAAAGCGCTGGTCATGATCATCAGGCTGGTCTTAGGCAAATGAAAGTTGGTAACCAGGGAGTCAGCGATATTGAATTCATAAGGCGGGTGAATAAACATATTCGTCCATCCTTCCGAAGGCTTTAACAGCTTTTGAGCGGTGAAAGAAGATTCCATTGCGCGCATGGTGGTAGTACCAATTGAGCAGATACGATGCCCTGTTTCTTTGGCTTTGTTCACAATTTTACAAGCCTGCTCTTCTATGCGGAAATATTCAGCGTCCATTTTATGTTTACTGAGGTCTTCTACCTCTATCGGGCGGAATGTGCCAAGGCCGGTATGTAGTGTGATTTCTGCAAACCGGATACCTTTAATTTCCAGGCGCTTGATCAACTCGCGGCTAAAGTGCAAACCTGCTGTGGGTGCTGCAACAGCACCTTCATGCTTTGCATAAACTGTTTGGTAACGCTCTTTATCATCCTCGTCTGGTTTACGTTTAATGTATTTGGGCAGGGGTGTTTCGCCTAATACTTCCAGTTGCGCACGGAAACTTTCCTCGTCACCTTCCCACAAAAATTTAATAGTACGGCCGCGGCTGGTGGTATTGTCAATTACTTCAGCTACCAGCTCTTCATTATCACCAAAATATAATTTATTGCCTACCCGTATTTTTCTTGCCGGATCAACAATCACATCCCAAAGGCGGTTAGGCCGGTTCAATTCACGTAGTAAAAATACTTCGATTTTAGCCCCTGTTTTTTCTTTACGCCCGTACATACGCGCAGGAAATACTTTAGTGTTGTTAACCACGAAAGCGTCCTTATCGTCAAAATAGTCCAGGATGTCGCGGAAATGTTTGTTTTCGATCTCTCCTGTGTGACGGTGAACCACCATCATGCGGGCATCCTCTCTTTTTTTTGCGGGGTGTTGTGCGATCAGGTTCAGCGGAAGGTCAAATTGAAATTGTGAAAGCTTCATGTAGAGAATTCTTTTTTAAGGTTTGAAAACCAATAAACCGGGAAATATGAAGCGGAGACAGGTAGTAAAAAACACCTCAGTACCAGGCATTTTTGTGCTGCCGAGCCCCGGTCTTACGGCACCGGTTTTCGATTTTGTGGCTGCAAAGGTAATATATTTCGTGTATATCCAGTATTTTATTTTGTTGGGGTCGAATGCAATATATGCGATGAACCGCCTGTAATGTTACCGGGGGGTTATCCTACCCGGGGTATGGCTTCAATCAATCTCCGGGTATAAGCTGTTTGAGGCTTTTCATAAATGTCATCGGCAACGCCCATTTCTTCTATCTTCCCTTTGTTCATTACAATAATCCGGTCGCTGAAATAGCGCACTACGCTCAGGTCGTGACTTATAAAGACAATGGTAAAACCAAATTCTTTTTTAAGATCGTTAAGGAGGTTTAATACCTGCGCCTGTACACTTACATCCAATGCCGATACCGACTCATCGCATATAATAAAAGACGGCTGCAAAGCCAATGCCCTTGCAATAACGATCCGTTGGCGCTGACCGCCGCTAAACTCATGGGGGTACCGGTTGTAGTGCTCGGGGAGGAGCCCTACCTTTTGAAGCAACTCCAAAACCTTTTCTTTGCGGGCTTTGGCCGATTGGAGGATACCGTGCACTTCCAGTGGCTCTTCTATTGCCGCGCCTATTTTTTTACGGGGATTTAAGGAAGAGTAAGGGTCCTGGAAAACGATCTGCAGTTGCTGCCTGAGTGCTCTGAGCTGGGAAGAAGATAAGGAACCCAGGTCTTCGTTTTTATATATAATTTTTCCATTGGTGGCTGGAATTAATTGCAGTAAAGCCCTGCCCAAAGTGGTTTTGCCGCAGCCACTCTCGCCTACAATGCCCAGGGTCTCGTTTTCATACACTTCAAAGCTAACGTCATCTACCGCTTTTGTGTAGCTAACGGCCTGGCCCAGCCAGTTTTTTTTCCGCGGATAGTGCACTGAGAGCCGGCGAACTTGTATCAGCTCTTTGGGCGCCAATATCGCTTTTGTATCAGGTGCATTCAATGGAGCCGCAGCCGGCTGTTTCGGACCAGGATTTAAAAAATCGGCAACTACCGGCAACCGGCTGCCCCGTTGATGATTCACCGGCCTGCAGGCGATCAGCGCCCGGGTATAAGGTTGTTGCGGTTGCGTGAAAATGTCTTTTACAGGTCCTTCTTCAATAATCGAACCTTTATACATAACAATGGCCCTGTCGGCAATCTGTGCTACTACTCCCAGGTCATGTGTGATGAATATAACGCCCATGCCGGTTTCCCGCTGTAGTTCCTTAATAAGCTCCAGCACGCTTTTTTGTACTGTTACATCCAGCGCTGTAGTAGGCTCGTCGCAAATAAGTAAAGACGGCTTACAGCACATTGCCAATGCAATCATCACCCGCTGCTTTTGCCCCCCGCTAAGCTGGTGCGGATAGCGTTTATATATACTTTCGGGGCCGGGAAGCTTTACCTTTTCGAACCACTCTATAGCTTCTTGCCTTGCCTTTTGCGGAGTAGTGTTCTTGTGATTTAACAGCGCTTCCGCAACCTGGCGCCCGCAGGTAAAAACAGGATTGAGCGATGTCATCGGCTCCTGAAATATCATTGATATCTTATTTCCCCTTATCCGGCGGAGCTCATTGCTGTTAAGGTGCAACAGGTCAGATTGATGACTGCCATCCTCGCTAAAAAGAATCTGCCCGCTATTCACTACAGCCGGGGGTGAAGGCAGCAGCCGCAGGATAGATAAAGAGGTTACCGATTTGCCCGAGCCGCTTTCACCTACCAACGCAACAATCTCACCCTGCCTTACGTCGAAGGATATATGCTGAAGCGCTTTATTGACGCGTTCTTCAGTAATAAAGCTGATGGAAAGATCCTGTATGGAAAGAAGCGGAGCAGCCATTTATTTTTTCACTACCTCCAGTACTTTTATATTTAATTTCTTGGCGGGAGTAGGATAATAAGCCATGCAAACCATACACCGGTTAGGCCGGTCCTTATCTAGCTCAAAATAGAACTCATCGCCTGGCTTAAGTCCTTCCGGCAAATCGCAGGGATTTTTTACGCCGAAGGCGTTAGCATAAGTTGTATCAGTTTGGGGATTTGTCCAGCTGGCTTCTACTAATGAAGTGTCGTTGTTGCCTTCTATCAGGCTAAAAGTGTAGTTAGAGCACAGGCCTGCTACTTCGAACCGCGCTTTCATTTTTCCGCTTTTATTACCTGCCGGAGCTGTTTTGCTATTACACGCGCTTATGGTTAAGAGTAGCAGTATAGCTGCTGATAAAAAGATTTTCATATTCAATTTTTTTATTTGATGCTGCATAAATCGTGCGGGAATCTACTCGATTACCTTAACACTCAAATTTTTTGAAGGCGCACCTAGGATCCCGATCATACAAACCTCGCAATTATTACGGGGCTGTTTTTTTAGAATCCGGAAGCGAAATGATGCCCCGGCTTTTAGCCGGGCAGGGAACTCACAATTGTTTTGTACTACAAAGGCCCTGGAGTAGATCTGCCCGTCATGCTCCCATTTATTGTCAACTAAACCAGGGTCGATATCGCCTTCTGTAATAACACACGCATAAAATCTGGCGCAACTGGTGATTTGCTTTATCTCAGCGGTATAGATATCGCCGCCGATATAATCGCTGCTTTTATTGCACCTGAATGCGCAAAGCGTAATTAATAATAGTAATGCAGCTGCAAAAGCTTTGTAATACATCGAAAATGATTTTGTTATCATTACAACGCATAAACCCGGCGGCCCGCAACATAGCTCTTTAAAATCTCAAATGCCTGATGGTTTGCCTGTTTTCAATCAGCTGCCTTAAAGACTGTATGCCAATCTTTAAATGGTTCTCCACGTATTCAGCCGTCACCTTTTTGTCGCTTTCTTCTGTTTTAACACCTTCAGGAATCATGGGAGAATCACTTACGAGTAACAGCGCACCTGTAGGTATCTTGTTGTAAAAACCTACGCTGAAAATGGTGGCTGTTTCCATATCAATAGCATAGGCTCTTATTTTTTGCAGGTATTCTTTAAACGGTTCATCATGCTCCCACACGCGCCGGTTAGTGGTATACACCGTGCCGGTCCAGTAATCTGTATTAGCTTCCCTGATAGTGGTACTTACAGCTTTTTGCAAAGCAAAAGCAGGTAAGGCCGGCACTTCCGGCGGAAAATAATCGCCCGATGTTCCTTCGCCGCGTATCGCAGCAATGGGCAAAATAAGGTCGCCTACCTTATTGCGTTTTTTTAATCCTCCACATTTACCTAAAAAAAGCACGGCTTCGGGCTCAATAGCCGAAAGGAGATCCATAACTGTGGCAGCGGTGGGACTTCCCATCCCAAAGTTGATGATGGTGATATTGTCAGCGGTTGCACATTGCATCGGCTTTCCCTCGCCTACAATAGCCACATCGTTCCACTCCGCAAACATTTTTACATAGTTGCTGAAATTGGTTAATAAGACATACTTTCCAAAATTCTTAAGGCTTTCGCCGGTGTAACGTGGCAGCCAGTTTTCTACAATTTCCTGTTTTGTCTTCATATATATTGCTTTAGCTAAATTAAACTTTTATTTTTGGACTGATGATTTTAATAGAATATCCTGCGCCCGATTTTAAAATTGAGCTCCGAAATGATCAGCCTTTTATATTTGATTCGATTCGCCGTAAATGGCTGTTACTCCAGGACGAAGAGTGGGTGCGCCAGAATTTTGTTCAGTATCTCCTGCAGGTGATGCGTTATCCGAAATCTTTGATTGCGCTGGAAAAAGAAATATACCTGGGCGATCTGAAAAAGCGTTTCGACATATTAGTTTACGATTATAACCACAAACCATGGATGTTGGTTGAGTGTAAGAGAGAAAAAATTCCGATTTCTGAAAATACACTGCACCAGGTACTGCGCTATAATATTTCTATGCCCGCCGAATATTTAATAGTAACCAACGGAAATCAAAACTATGGATGGCAAAAAAAAGACGGCCGGTTGCTGTCCATCTCCTCACTTCCTGACTTTATCGCTCACCACTAAGTCCTTGCTGCCAGGCAAATAGGTATAAAAGCCTTCTCCTGTTTTTATACCCAGTTTTTTAGAAGCTACCATATTTACCAGAAGCGGGCAAGGTGCATATTTGGGATGGCCAAAACCATTATACAGTACCTGCATAATTGAAAGACATACATCCAATCCAATAAAATCAGCGAGTTGCAAAGGACCCATAGGATGCGCCATGCCCAGTTTCATTATAGTGTCGATAGCTTCCACGCCGGCTACCCCCTCATGCAGGGTGTAAATAGCCTCGTTGATCATAGGCATTAAAATACGATTGGCCACAAAACCTGGATAATCGTTAGCTAAGGCCGGTGTTTTCCCGAGTTGTTTGCTCAGTTCTGTAATGGTGCCGGTTACATAGTTGCTGGTGGCATAGCCATTAATTACTTCCACTAATTTCATAACCGGAACCGGGTTCATAAAATGCATGCCTATTACCTGTTGCGGCCTTTGGGTGGCAGCCGCAATTTTGGTAATTGAGATGGACGAGGTGTTGCTGGCGAGTATACAGTCGGGGGGCGCTGCTTCATCGGCCAGTTTAAATAGTTGCAGTTTAACGGCTTCATTTTCGGTGGCGGCCTCCACAACCAGTTGCGCGGAAGCTACGCCTTCCCTGATATCGGTATGTGTTTGTATACGCTGAAGAATTGCGGCTTTTTGATCCTCGTTGAGCAACTCTTTGGCGATCTGGCGGTCGATATTTTTGGAGATGTTAGTAATAGCTTTTTGCAACTGGTTTTCTGAAATGTCGATGAGCGTTACATTGAAATGATGCTGGGCAAATACATGAGCTATTCCATTGCCCATGGTGCCTGCTCCGATAACAGAAACATTTTTTATCATACGGACTGTTTAGTATTGAAAGATAATAAAAAAGTAGTGAAGACTTTGGAGGATGTATGGCCAGGGGCTCACAGGCCCGGCCGCCTATGGGTGGCTTCGCATGATGGCGCTTATGCACCTGGAGCGCCTGTATATGACTCAAAATGTTCGCAACTCATTAGGCAAGCACAACGGCTTTTATCCTAAGTTTGCATTATGATCACCGGGAAAAAATTGGGCTACATTCTTTTAGCGTTGCTGCTGGCAGGTGCTTTTCTTTATTTTAAGGATAATCCACGTACTGGCGGCGATGTTGTTTTTAACGATACCATTGTTCAAAGTATTGACCAGTTAACCAGGGAGGATGTGGTGGTTCCTTATTTGAAAAAGCACCAGAAACTGCCGGGATACTACATTAAGAAGAATGAGGCCAGGGAAAAAGGATGGGAGGCGGCTAAAGGTAATTTGTGCGATGTGCTGCCGGGGAAGGCGATAGGGGGCGATTTGTTTTCTAACCGCGAGGGGAGTTTGCCGGCCGCAGAAAAAAGAAAATGGTTTGAAGCCGATTTAAATTATAAATGCGGCAGACGCAATGCCGATCGCCTGCTTTATTCAAGCGATGGATTAATCTATGTTACATACGATCACTATAAAACATTTCAGCAAAAATGAAACAGGTGAAATTTGATTTTGAAAGAATAGGAACTGTAGAAGATTTTTATCTTGTTGCAATGCGTGAATTAAAACTGCCGGAACATTTTGGAAAAAATCTCGATGCTTTATGGGATAGCATCACCGGCGATATCGCTTTACCGGTTGACGTACAGTTTGTAAACCTTTCAATGGGGCAGCTGGAAACTTTTGAAAAGCTGATCAGCCTGTTTGAAGAGGCGGCTGAAGAGCTTGGAGAAAATTTTAATTTTGAATATTATCTCAAACCTATGTATTAAGGAGCAAAGCCCTGCTGGTCGTTATTAATTTCCAGCCAATAACCATCCGGGTCCTGCAGCCATAACTGCTTAATCCCGTCTGGTCTGGTAGTAACAGCCCCTTTTTTACCGGCTACATCTTCCCAGTCTATCTTATTCTTCCTGAGTTTTTCTATAAAGGCTCCCAGCGAAGGAACGCTGAAGCAGATATGATGGTTTTTATAATAATCTTTTTTACCCTCCGATCCAAGAATGAGGTGCAGGGAAGTGTGCGGGCCTGTCTTCAGCCATACATGCTTTCCTATTTTAAAAGGCTCTTCTATCTGAGGCAAACCTATAATGTTTTTGTAAAAGTCGGCCGCCTTCTTCAGGTCTACTACATACAATGCCTGGTGATTTAATATAGCGGTAGCTTTGCTGCTGTCCTGTGCCTGCAGCTGGTTACCGCTGCCCGTCAATATCATTATTACTAAAAGGCATATTTTCAGGGGGGTAATGAGGAAGCTCATATTATTTCTTTTTAAACAGATCATCTTTAGAAACAATTTTTACTTTGTCGCCATCTTTCAGTGTTTGACTTACCATGCTATACGGGCCGGTAACAATCAAATCTCCAGGCTGTATGCCACTGGTTACTTCTATATAATTAATATCCTGGATACCGGTTTTTACTACTCTTTTTTTCACAATGCCATCTTTCATTACCATAAAAACCACTTCCTCCATATCGTTGTTATTGGCTTCCGAAGCGTCTGAAGTATTTGCTTTTTCTTTTTCCTTTTTAGCCTCTGCTATGCTCTTGTCGCTATCTTTAATACGTGCGTTTACCGAAGCAATGGGCACGGCAATAACGTTGTTTTTTTGCTTGGTTTTTATATCGGCACGTGCGTTCATTCCCGGTCTGAAGGGGAATCGTTGTTTACCCGAAGGGTCAATCAGATCCTGGTACGAGGCTTTGTCCAGGCGAATACGTACTTCATAATTGGTTACTTCTGTGCTGGTAGCTGCAACACCGGTAGCCGATTTTACGCTGCTGGCTATTTTAGTAACGATGCCCTTGAATTTCCGGTCGTTATAGGCGTCCACCTCCACATCCGCATTGTCTCCGATATTTACTTTTACAATATCATTTTCGCCAACGTCAACCCTTACTTCAATCGTATTCATATCGGAAATGGTCATCATTTCGGTTCCGGCCATCTGAGCGGTACCTACCACCCGTTCTCCTTTTTCTATTTTGAGAGACGATACAACGCCCGTCATAGGCGCCACGATGGTAGTACGGCTTAACGTGATATTGGCCGACGTAAGACCGGTTTGGGAAGACTGTACACTGGCCTGCAGGCTGCGTATATTTTGAAGTGCTGCATCATAATTGGCTTTAGCCGAAGAAAGGCTGGTTTCATACTGTTCGAACTCTGCTTTTGATATAACGCGGTCATTATACAGCGTTTTATTTCGGTCATATTGTTGCTGTGCCTGATCCAGCGAGGCTTTTAATGCTCCGAGAGCTGCCCGGCTATTGGCAACGGTAGCCTGCGATTGTCCTACTCTTGCGGCTGCTTCATCTCTTTGTAAAACATATACCTCAGGATAAACCCTTGCCAGCACCTGCCCCTTGGTTACGCTGTCTCCCTCGGCTACTGTAAGTTCGGTAACCTCGCCACTGATATCCGGGCTTATTTTTACTTCGTATTCAGGGTAAATCTGCCCGCTGGCCGTTACTGTTTCGGTAATAGAACGGGAAGTGGCTTTTTCTGCCGTCACTTCAAGCGTTCCTTTCCCTTTGTTCATGTTTACAGCAACCACAACCAGCAGCGCCAAAACCGCTCCTGAAATGATCAGTATTTTTTTCCAACGTTTGCTCATCGATATTGTAATTTGGGTTCCGACCGTTATAGGGGTGCGATCCCGTTTAAAGTTTTAATCCTAAACCTTTGTAAAATTCCAGCAATTTCATTTTAAAAACATAATCATACTGCGCCGATACCAGGTTTATTTTAGCCCTGAACAGGTTATTCTGGTTTAATATAAGATCGATGGGCTGTAAAAGGCCTACATCAAATCTTTTTCTTGCAAAATCGTAAGCCTTTTGTGCCGATTCTACTGCTACCCGCGAAGCATTATACTTTTCAATAGCCGCCACCGCATTCGTATGCGCCTGGTAAATGTCTTGTTTCAGGGTGCGGCTATCCTGTTCTTTCAGCAATTGTTGATTTTCAACCTCCAGCTTTGCTTTTTGCCAGTTGATACGTGCAGCTCCTCCATTAAAAATAGGAATATTCAATGCTAATCCGGCATTTTGACTGAAGTTGTTGCTAAGCTGTCTGAAATAAGTGTTCTTGTCAAAACCCTGCGGAAGTCTTGTTTCCGAGTAAACCGTGTAGTCCTTCTCATCTACTTTCACAATTCCCGCAGGCACCGGGGTCAGTATGTAATCTTTGGGAATAAGTTTTTGTGCATTGGAATAACGGGAGCTAAGACCGCCAAAAAAAGAAATGGTAGGGTACATACCGGCTTTAGCTACCGCAACATTTTTTTCGCTGGCCAGCAAATTCAGATTATTAATCTTCTGCTGCGGCAGGTTTTCCAGTGCCGATTGATATACAAGAGCCGGGTCCAGCGCAGCCAGGCTTTCCAATGGAATTGACTCAACCGGTGGTACTTCTATATCAAAAGGCACATCGGCGTCGAGATTGATCAGTGCTTTTAGCTGCAGGAGCGACAGAATATAATTGGTGCGTGCAGTGATCATATTGGAGCTGTCGGTTGCGTATTGGGTTTGAGCCTCAGCCTGGTTTAATTCGGGTAACGCGCCGGCGCTCACCTGCTTCTTTATATTATTAAATTGTTCGCGGCTTTGGGCAACCTGTACCTGGCTGATGTTGATCTGCTCTTTATTTAATAGGGCGGCCAGGTAGGCATTGGCTACATTGAGCGAAACATCATTTTTTGCTTTTTCCAGCCGGGCCACGCTTGCCTGTGCCAGGTAATCATTGGCTTTTACGGTGTTTTTTTTGGCAAACCAGTTAAAAAGGTCCAATCCAACGTCCAGGCCATGATTTGCAAAAAGGATCTCATTGGTGGTGAACTGGTTTGAGGTGGGGTCGATAGACCGGCCAAACTGAAGACCGGTGCTATGCTGGCTGTTTATTCTCGGGTATAATGCCAATACGCTTTGATGATGCGTTAGTTTGTCAAACCGGGCTTGTACATCGGCCTGTTTTACAGAAATATTGTTTACAATGGCATAATCTACGCATCGTTTTAAACTCCATTTTTCCTGGCACAGTGCTGCCGCATATATCACAGTAAGCAGTAAGACGAAAAACAGTCTCTTCATAAAATAAGCTAAATATTAGTAAAAATAAGATAGAATGCAGATATTACCTATATATGTATATGGTATGCGTTTAGATGTTGTATTATCGCACCATCCCGCTCTAAGAAAGGCAAAAAGTAAAGCAGCTACTTTTATAGCTGCTTTACTTCGATTAATAGCCTTTTGCTGCTGTTCAATAGGTTAAAAAAAATGCGGCTTTTATAAAATATTTTATTTTACTTAACTTGTACAGTGCAGATAAATGTTATTTTTACCTGCGGAAACTGTAGAAGTAGCAGCGTTTGATCGGTGTTTAACAAACGCCTTGATTAGCAACGCCAGCCGGTGGTAAAAGTAGAACTAGGGATAAAAAACAGCAACCCAAATTCCTTATATGTTTATCAGTTTTTTATATAATTTTGTTTGAATATGTGTTGCCTATGATACATCATACGTTAAAACAACTACGCAAGAGCAAAGGAATTACCCAAACACAAATGGCTGAACTGCTGCATAAGAGCCAGAATGCTTACAGTTTGCTGGAGTCGGGGCAGTCAAAAATTGATGCGGCAACTATTCCTGATATATGCAGGGTATTTGAAATCACGCCTAATGAGTTTTTCAATTTTGAGAGCGCAGAAAAAGATGGACCCAAGCAGGTGGATCTTGTTGAAATTATCAGGCTTTTAAAAGCGGAGTTGGACAAGAAGAATGAATTATTAAAACTGTCCCTTACGGCTTTGAGCGAGGTGGAGAAAATAACTGAAAAGAACAAAAGCCTGATCAGCTTTCTTAATATTACCAAAAATTATCTTTCTGTAAAGGATAGCTGTTAAGTTACTGGAAATAAAAAAGTTCCGCCAATGGCGGAACTTTTTTATCAATATCTTTTATCTATTTCTTACATTCTTTTAGCTCCCAGGTACCGGGACGCATAATATTTTTCGTCTAAGCCACTCACCGTAACCCCATTGCTGGAAGAAGCATGGGCAAACTTATTATTACCTAAATATACACCTACATGCGATACGCCTCCCCTGGTATTGAAGAACAGTAAATCGCCTGCCTGCAAATAGGCCATGGAAATAAATTGTCCTGCGGCTTTAAACTGATCGCGGGCAGTACGGGGAAGATCTATATCAAAAGCATTTTTATATACTTCTCTTACAAAGGCACTGCAGTCGATACCGCTTTTGCTGGTACCGCCAAACCGGTACCTGGTACCATACCATTCATCAATAGCTTCCAGCAATTTAGCGCTGGGAAGCATTCCCGGCAACATTTTTAAAAGTGCACCATATTTGGATTGCAAGCCGGAAGGAGTAAAAAACTTCTGAGCAGCTTCCAGTAAACTCTCTTTTGTACTGTTTGATTTAGGCCTGATACCGTTGATCTCGTCTTCAATAGACTGGGCAGATCTTGCAGCGGTGGGTTTGGTTGGGTCTAGCTGGGCAAATGAGCTGTTTACTAAAAACAAGCTGATCAGCCCTAACACACAAACTCTTAGCATAAACTTAAATCCTTTTATTGTTTTCATCCTGTCTTATGAACCGGAATTAATTGTCAATTTTCTGAATCCTATTAAAAACGTTAAAAGCACAATATTATTGTGCGAACGTGCCAAATTTTTATAAATTTAATTAAATTTCTGATAATTAATATTTTATATAAATTCTTGGTGATTTTGCATCCTTTTTTTACCGGTGAATGACCCATTTTTATGGTTAAATTTCCCTTATTTGAGGTAGTTTTTGCACATAAAATACGGTTTGAGTTGCTCATATAGCGTTTTCAATGCTCAGTAGCCGTGCCCGGCTCTTTATATTAATCAGCATTGCAACGCAGGCCGGCCAACTTTAATAATGCCAGTTCTGTTATAATTGAGCCCGGCAGCATTGTGCATAAACAATTTGGGCCGCCAAAAAAAAATATTGCACATTGCAAGATGAATCCGGGCCAGGGCTAAAATGGAATTGCCTAACCGGATCACCATAACAATAGCAGCAATAAGATAACCGCAGCAAAAAGTACAAGGATGAAATTCTCGCATTTACACGTTCACACCCAGTATTCGTTATTAGACGGAGCCGCCCCTATTGGTAATTTATATAAAAAAGCAATAAAAGACGGGATGCCGGCACTTGCGATCAGTGATCATGGAAATATGTTCGGTGTTTTTCAGTTTGTAGCAGAAGCCTATAAAAACCTGGATGAAAATGGAAAACCTAAGGTAAAACCGGTAGTGGGTTGTGAATTTTATGTAGTTGATAACCGGCATGAAAAAACCTTCACCAAGGAAAAAAAAGATAAACGGTATCACCAGATTTTGCTGGCAAAAAACGAGCAGGGATATCGTAATCTCACCAAATTAACTTCGCTCGGATTTATTGAAGGGTTGTATGGGAAATATCCGCGTATCGACAAAGAGCTTATTCTGCAGTACCACGAAGGTCTGATTGCTACTACCTGCTGCCTGGGTGCCTCTGTACCACAGGCTATCCTAAGAAAAGGAGAGGCAGAAGCGGAGCAGGAATTTAAATGGTGGCTGGATCTGTTTGGCGAAGATTTTTATGTAGAGCTTCAACGACATGATATCCCCGACCAGGAGAAGGTAAATGAGGTGCTGATACGGTTTGCGGCAAAATATAAAGTGCCCATTATTGCAAGCAATGACTCGCATTATGTAGACCAGGAAGATGCCAATGCGCATGACATCCTCCTTTGCATCAATACAGGTGAAAAGCAGGCTACGCCGAAGTTTAAAGGAGATTTTGGTGATGAAGATGCGAACAGCAAAGGCTCCCGTTTTGCTTTTGCCAACGACCAGTTCTATTTTAAAACGACGGATGAAATGACCCAGTTGTTTCATGACCTGCCGGAGGCGATTGACAACACGAACGCCATTGTTGATAAGATTGAGCTGCTGGACCTGAAGCGAAGTATTTTACTGCCTAATTTCCCTATTCCGCAGGAATATAAAACACATACGCAGGATCAGAAAACGGAAAAGGGAGATATCATGAGCGCCGATTCGCTCAACCAATGGGAATACCTGAGGCATCTTACCTATGAAGGAGCCAGGGAACGTTATGGGCTGGCATTTGAAGGCGATGTAAAAGAGCGTATAGACTTTGAGCTGTTTACCATTAAAACCATGGGTTTTGCCGGCTACTTCCTTATTGTGAGCGATTTTATCAAGGCGGGCAGGGATAGTGGTGTGTTTATCGGCCCCGGGCGTGGTTCGGCAGCGGGTTCAGTAGTGGCTTATTGTATTGGTATCACTAATATTGATCCTATCAAATATAACCTGCTGTTTGAGCGTTTTCTGAATCCCGATCGTAAGTCGATGCCGGATATTGATACGGACTTTGATGATGAGGGACGCCAGAAAGTAATTGATTATGTAGTTCAGAAATACGGTAAAAGCCAGGTAGCGCAGATCATTACCTATGGTACCATGGCTGCTAAAATGAGTATCAAGGATGTGGCCCGTGTAATGGATCTGCCATTGGCCGAATCGAATGCATTGGCTAAACTGATACCGGAAAAGCCGGGTATTTCGCTAAAGCGGGTATTACATGCGCCGATGTCGCCCAAGGACGGTGAAAAGTCCTTGTCAGAAAAAGAGGGACTGGCTTCGGAAGACCTGGACAGCGTGCGAAGGATTCGTGAAATATATAATGGCAACGACCTGCAGGCTAAAGTATTGCATGAGGCGGAAATTTTAGAGGGCTCTGTGCGTAATACCGGTATTCATGCGGCAGGTATCATCATTGCACCTAAGGATCTTACTGAGCTGCTGCCTGTAAGTACGGCAAAAGACTCTGATTTATGGGTTACACAGATTGAGGGTAGTGTAATTGAAGAGGCAGGTGTAATCAAGATGGACTTCCTGGGTTTGAAAACCCTGACCATCATTAAAAATGCTTTACAACTGATCAAGTTGAACTACGGTATTGAGATAGATATCGACAGCATCCCTCTCGATGACGAAAAGACCTACCAGCTTTACCAGAAAGGAGAAACCAACGCTACGTTCCAGTTTGAAAGCCCGGGTATGCAGAAGCACTTGCGCGATCTGAAGCCCGATAAATTTGCCGACCTGATTGCTATGAACGCCCTGTATCGCCCGGGCCCGTTGCAGTACATTCCCAACTTTATTAAACGTAAACACGGGGCTGAAGAAATTACTTACGATTTACCGGAGATGGAAGAGTACCTGGCCGAGACCTACGGTATTACGGTATACCAGGAGCAGGTGATGCTGCTAAGCCAGAGCCTGGGTGGTTTTAGTAAAGGAGATGCGGACATCCTGCGTAAAGCCATGGGTAAAAAGCAAAAGGCGGTACTGGATAAAATGAAGAAACAGTTTATCGATGGGGCGGTACAAAAAGGACACCCGGCTGATAAACTTGAGAAAATATGGACCGACTGGGAGGCCTTTGCTCAATATGCCTTTAATAAATCGCACTCTACCTGCTATGCTTTTGTTGCATACCAGACTGCTTACTTAAAGGCGCACTATCCCAGTGAGTATATGGCTGCTGTTTTAAATAACGCCGGTTCGCTGGAGAAGATCACTTTCTTTATGGAGGAGTGTAAACGTATGAACCTGGAAGTGCTGGGACCTGATATTAACGAATCGCTAAAAGGTTTTGCCGTAAATAAAAAAGGAGAAATCCGTTTTGGGTTGGGTGGATTGAAAGGTGTGGGAGAAGCGGCTGTGGAAAGCATTATCGCCGAACGTGAAAGGGGAGGCGCTTATCCTACTATTTTTGATATGGTAAAGCGGGTAAATCAACGTACGGTAAATAAAAAAACCATGGAGAGCCTGGCTTATGCAGGGGCTTTTGATTGTTTTACCGACCTGCACCGCGCCCAGTATTTTCATACCCCCCCCAATGATAATATGAATGGCCTCGAAAAGATCATCAAATACGGGCAGGTATGCCAAACCCAGGCACAAACAAGCTCTAATACCTTATTTGGTGATCTGGCCGAATCTATGGAAATACAGGTTCCTAAAATACCCGACTGCGCCCCCTGGCCATTGGTAGTGCAGTTAGATAATGAAAAAGAAGTGACGGGGATTTTTGTCAGCGGGCATCCTTTAGATGATTACCGTTTTGAAATGGAGAATTACGGCATATCGAAGATCAGTTATGTAAACGAGTTTAAAGAGGATAAGGAGAAAGTAAACTCCAGCGCTACGTTTAAGCTGATGGCACTTGTTAGCGATGCACAGCATAGGGTAGCCAAGAGCGGTAATAAGTTCGGCAGCTTTGTAATAGAAGATTATAGCGGCAAACTCGAACTGGTGTTGTTCTCTGAAGAATACCTGAAGCATTCTGCCATTTTACAGTTGGGAGCTACTGTTTACATAACCGGTTTCTTTAAGCAGCGGTTTAATGGCGATTTTGATTTTAAAATATCATCTATATGCCTGGCCGAAAGTGTAAAAAAGAATTTTACAAAAAAACTTACCCTTCAGTTGCCGGCTGCCGATGTTACCGAAAATATGATTGATTTTGTACAACAAAATTTAAAATCAAACAAAGGCCCTTCTACACTCAACTTTACCATTGTAGATGAAGCCGAGAATATCGAAGTAGAATTATTAACCAACGGCAAAGGTTTTGAAATGAACAGCGAGCTGATCGGGTTTTTAAAAGATAGAGAAAACTGGAAGGTGAAGGTGGAATGTAATTAGGAAACAGGTAATAGTGAGTAGTGAATGGAGAATAGTCAATAGTGAATAGTGAATAGGAAATAGGGAGTGGCGGTTGGGAGGGCGAGGTTCTTTAAATGTAAATGAGGTGGCTAAGGCTGTTAAATTTTAGGTAGTTATGGATGACATAACGGTTCATAAGGCCCGGATTACTGAACAGGGTTTTTCGGTTGTGGAGTCAGTTTATACCGATGGCGAAATTGACGCCGTTTTACACATGATAGAACAGGCGGATACCTCAAATGATACTTTCCGCAAGTCAACTGATCTTTTTGCCATCCGGCAGTTCTTGAAAGAGTTGCCGGATGTATTACCTGTTTTATTAAATGCACGGTTAAGGAAGTTGATCATTGATTTATTGGGTAAAGATTATTTTATAGTCAAAAGTATCTATTTTGATAAGCCTCCGGGCTCCAATTGGTATGTAGCCTATCATCAGGATCTGACCATATCTGTTGACCGGAAATCAAATACACCTGGTTTTGGTCCCTGGACGGTGAAGCATAACCAGTTTGCGGTGCAACCGCCCCTACCTATATTAGAAAACAATTTTACGATTCGTATCCATTTAGATGATACTGCAGAAAACAATGGTGCGTTGAAAGTAGTGCCCGGTTCACATTTAAAAGGCGTGTACCGGCCGGAAATTATTGACTGGACAGTAGAAACAGAAGTGAGTTGTGTAGTTCCTAAAGGAGGTGTAATGGTTATGAAGCCGCTGTTGTTACATAGCTCGGGCAGAACAACCAACAATAAAAAACGAAGGGTAGTGCATATCGAATTATCTGCGGCGGAACTACCGGAACATTTACGTTGGTCGGAGAGAATAAACCTGTGACCAGGTCAGTTCAACTTTTGATCTTATTATTTGTTATTAGAAAATGATAAAAACAATGAACTGGAATGAATACCTGGAGTATACTCGTCAACTTTTAACTGCCGATCCGCCACCGCCGCCTTATAACAACCCCGATTATCATCATTACACCAAAATGAATGAAACCCGCATGAAGCGTTGGGTAAAAACAAATCCCATAACACAGGAAACAGCGGATGTTGTAAAATTGATCAATCAACCTCAGCATTGGGTGGTGATTACCGAACCCTGGTGCGGCGATGCAGCGCATATCGTACCTATATTGTACCTGATGAGTTCTTTAAACGGTATAATTACATTTGAGCTGCAATTACGCGACAGCGGATCGGAGATCGACCGGTACCTTACCAATGGATCCAAATCTATTCCAATCCTGATAGTGAGAAATAGCGAAGGAAAAGATATATTTCATTGGGGACCGCGCCCGAAAGAAGGGCAGGAGATGTACCTGGACCTGGCTGCAAAGAAAGCCGATTTTGAAGTAGTTAAAAATGCTATCCAAACTTATTATAACGCAGATAAATCTTTAAGTACACAAAGAGAAATAGTGGCCTTATTAAAAGCAGCTGAAAAATAGGTCCGTAAACTGTGGCAGAACGGAGAGTAGAATAATACCGGTTTATTTTGAGTCGTTGTTTCGTAAACATTTTGGCAACAAAATTTTTATGAAAAAAACTTATGACCAATTCAGAAAACCACCTTGCCGGTATATAAAAACCTATATTTACCACTAGGTGTATACAGATGAAAAAAATAATTAAACGTTCTGCTCGCGTGTTATTGTACATTCTTTTACTGCTGGGTATATATGTATCAGCAGGACTGCTCATACCTTTTATACCGGTTAATAAACATACCAACTACCGGTTGCCCAAGGATCTCACTATTTACATTATGTCTAATGGCGTACATACAGATATTGTAATGCCGGTAAGAACGGAGTGGATGGACTGGACACAATACATCAGCTATGACCATACAGATTTAAAAGATACCAGCTATTCGTATGTTGGCGTAGGTTGGGGCGATAAGGGATTTTACCTGCAAACACCTACCTGGGCGGATCTTAAGTTCTCCACCGCATTTAAAGCCATGACGGGTTTAAGCAGTTCGGCAATTCATGCCACTTTTTATCGAAACATTGTTCCAGATGATTCATCAACAGTAGCCATCAACATCAGTAAAGACGATTATAAAGATCTGGTACAGTTCATTACAAAAAGCTTTGACTTTGATGGGCAGGGAAGACCGATCCCTATTCCAAGCGTTAACGATGGTTACGGCGATATGGATGCTTTTTATGAAGCCAAAGGGTCTTATAACTTGTTCTATACCTGCAATACGTGGAGCAATAATGCATTAAAGGCTGCACATCAAAAAGCAGCGCTGTGGACGCTGCTTGATAAAGGTATTTTCAGGCATTACCGGTGATAAGCCAGGAGTACACCATAATGCTATATTTACGCACTCAATTCCAAAATACGGCTCGTACGCGCTCTTACCTGTGCCAGCAATTCCGGATTATCTTCCAGCTGCTGCCCGTAAGAAGGGATCATTGTTTTCAAACGATCGATATTGGCGCCGGCCCTGTCGGGGAAGCATTGGTACAGCAGTCTCAGCATGATAGAAACCGCGGTAGAAGCGCCGGGCGATGCACCCAGCAGGGCAGATATAGTGCCGTCGGCAGAAGTAACGATCTCAGTGCCAAACTGCAATGTAGGACCGTTTTCCGGATCGTTTTGAATAACCTGTACTCTTTGACCAGCTTCCTGTAATTTCCAGTCGGCGGGCTGGGCTTCAGGGTAAAATTGTTTCAACACATTCATCCGGTCTTCAAAGGAAAGGCTCAATTGCCTGATGAGGTATTTTTCAAGATCAATGTTTTTGATACCTACTTTGATCAGCGGGAAGATGTTCCAGTATTTCACGGTTCCAAAAAGGTCCCAGTAAGATCCTTCTTTCAGGAATTTTGTAGAGAAAGTGGCAAAGGGGCCGAAAAGTATTGCCTTTTCGCCGTTAATAATACGGGCATCTAAATGGGGCACACTCATGGGAGGCGCACCTACCTCTGCCTGTCCGTATACTTTAGCACTGTGCTTTGCGCTTATCGCGGGATTTTTGCATACCAGCCATTGACCGCCCACCGGGAAACCTCCATATCTTTTACCTTCCGGGATATCTGATTTCTGCAATAATTCTAAAGAACCTCCGCCGGCTCCAATGAACACAAATTTTGCCAGTACGCTATATTTTTTACCCGAGCTGAGGTCCTTTACCTTGATCAGCCAGCGATTATCTTTTTGTTGTTTCAGCTTTTTTACTTCATGGTGTAAATGCAGCGCTGCCTTCCCCGTTTTCTGCAGCGACTTGATCAATGCTCCTGTAATAGCACCAAAATTAACATCGGTTCCGAGGGTGGAATAAGTAGCCGCTACTTTTTCTGAAGCATCGCGTCCCCCTGTCACCAACGGAGCCCATTGTTCAATTACCTTCTTATCTTCAGAATATTGCATTTCTTTAAAAAGGATGCTTTTTTGTAAGGCGTTGTACCTTTTCTTCAGGTACTTAACATCCTTGTCGCCACGCACAAAGCTCATATGCGGGGTAGAGCGGATAAAGTCTTTAGGATTCGCCAGCCTTTCCTGCTCAATTAAGTAAGCCCAGAATTGCTTCGATACTTCAAACTGCTCCATAATAGAGCGGGCTTTGTCAGTATGTACCACACCTTTGGCGTCTTCAGGAGTATAATTCAGCTCACATAAAGCAGCATGGCCGGTACCTGCATTGTTCCAGGCATCAGACGCTTCTTCTGCAACATCTTTCAATCTTTCAAAAATATGTATCGATTTGTCTGGCGCCAATTGGTTGATTAACATACCCAAAGTAGCACTCATAATTCCACCGCCAATAAGGGCTACATCTGTTTCAATTGTTTCTTTCATCCGTATTTCGTGTTTTAAGTTGTCGGACGGCTGCCGGTTGGCAGACCAGAAACGGTGCAGTACTATAAAGAATTATAACACACATCGTTTTTTGTAAAATGCGGCGCGAAAATAACACGAATTGTTCAGCATACCTAAACCAATGCTGCAATAAATTAAAATTTCAGATAGTTTTTGAAGAAAAAGCTGCGGAGAATTGTAAAATGATTGAAAATGTTAATATTAAATTAATGTTGAATGGGTAACGTATCTAGCCTTCGATCAGTTCGCTTAATTCCAACCATCGCAATTCTTTTTCATCTAAAAGATCAGACAATTCGCCGATACGGTTAGCCAGTTTTTGCAGCTCTTCGTAAGGAAGACTTCCGTCGTTAAGCTGTTTGGTGATTGCCTCCTTTTCCTTATTCAGGTCTTCCATTTCCTTTTGCAGCAACTCAAATTCCCGCTTTTCCTTAAACGAAACCTTTTTCTTTTCAACAGGGTTGCTTTGCGAGGGCGTAGCTGCTGGCTTAACTGTTGCCTGAGAACTGTCAGGCGTCATCTTTTTCCTGTCTTCCTGCAGGCGGTACTGGGTGTAATTACCGGGAAAATCGCTGATGATTCCCTCGCCTTCAAATACCAGCAAATGATCTACCAGGCGGTCCATAAAGTAGCGGTCGTGGCTTACAATCAACAGGCAGCCGGGGTATTCCATCAAAAAGTTCTCCAGCACTCCCAATGTGGGCAGATCCAGGTCGTTGGTGGGCTCATCCAGG
>Ga0136846_1226715_pt1 | contig 114993 bp, 105 predicted proteins | sample HopSoiMetagenom2_FD_96841 | JGI IMG/M metagenome (GOLD analysis project Ga0136846, IMG submission 96841) | Grasslands soil microbial communities from Hopland, California, USA - 2 Assembly 2016 (version 4) | ecosystem: Environmental > Terrestrial > Soil > Grasslands | place: USA: Hopland... | reverse complement strand
CTGTGACTCCGTAAACCGACTCTTGCGCATGTGAACCTCCGTCAGGTCTATCCTGCCAGATGTTCTCCTCTCGAACTGTCTCAGATCAGGGGAAGGCTACGCAGGCGCGTCAAGGTTTACGCAGCAACTCGCCCCGACCTTGACGCGCCGAGCACGATGCGATGCTGGGACGACAACGGCGGGCATATCTCGGGAAAGCCTTCATCGCTCGTAGGCTGGGTGCTTTGCACCCAGCATGGCCGGTGAAAAATCGCTGGGTCAATGACCCTGCCTACGGCACTCAAGGCCGCCTTACGAGTTCACCTTTTCGCCTCTGTTCCGTCACGTCCATAGTAGATTTTTCCATCAGCTACCGCCTGCCATGCAGCACGGCAACGTGGCAACATTGTCGAGTCACTCAATCGCTTTGCCGCCAAGTCTCGGAGAGATTCCAACGAACAAAAGCATTGGACGACATCCAGATTTCTGGACAGAGAATACCGCTGCCCGTTGATTGAATCGACGCCATAATCAGCCAACGAAAGGACGAAGGCATCCAACATAATTCGATTATTTTTGATCAAATCAAATAATTCCGGACATATGTCTGGCATCTGCTCGCTCATTACGTGCAGCACAATACGAAAACCGCTTAGCTGCGCAAGTTTACCAACCCTCGCCATATCCATCACATTTGTGGAGAAACAGTCCAATATGAACTCCTTGTCCTCAGGAGCACACCGCAACGCGTCAGACCCATCCGGGTCGAGATAGCTGGCATCAATGAGGACTGAAGCCACAGATATGGACTTCGAGGATGAGGCGATTTGCTTAGCAAGCCCGGCTATTTTTTCCGGCTTAATTTTTCTCGATATTTTATCCAACACGCCGAATGCTACATGCGGACCAGACGAAATCTCATTTTTACGTGCGCGAATTACAAACTCAGTGCTGTCGGCGAACTCCGCCAACGAAACGCACAACCCATGCAATACGCCTGCGAGTTCAACCTGCAAAGCCTGATCAACAAATTCAGCGACCTCTGCCAGGAATTCGTATGCGATTGATGCGGTAATCGAAGCCTCAATGATGGGCCTATTCTTGAAATCGAGCACATAAGACCGGATCTTTAAGTAGTCGACATCCCGGCTGCCCGCCCCTTGATTCAACACAATATCCAACCGACCCGGCGCCCCTATGTGCCCGTAATCAGAATTGTTTTTGGCCGATAATTTTTCATCAAAGACCAGAGGAAAAAGATAGCCAATTACTCTTCTGACCAGCCAAGGCATTGAGCAATCGGCAAGCGCTGAATCCAAAGAAATTTCCTTTTCTTTACCTGCACCCGCATCATCACCAGTCAAATCATTGAAACTTTTGCCAACGAACCATCTCTTATTCTTCCTGATGAGTCGGCACACAGATGCCGCTTTGATCTGCAGGATCGAGAAAGCAACAAGATCTGCAAAAACCACGTTGCCACGTACGCGTTTTTCGAGAACACGGAGTACATTGAACGCACGTACTACATCACGAGGATGCTCCAGCAACTCGAATACATCATGAACATATAGCGCGGCATAGCGTCGATCACCATGTGAAAAGTAAGGCTTGAATGCGTCTGGATCGACGAGCTTCAACTGCTCCTCAATCAGCTTTTCTCGGCCAGCGGAAGAGAGCGTCGGCATATTTACGCGCTGCTGGATTACTTTGTCCAAATAGCTTTCCGGATAAGGAACCGACGCGTTGCGAAGTGCCTCGCAGACGTAAGCATGATCCCAAGCGACGATGTAGCCGATATGGGGTAGATCACCGACCGACTTGATGATCCGGATCATCTCGAAGACTTCCTGCGGGTACAGGCGGTCGACGTCGTCGATGAAAACGATGATCCGACGACCGAATTTCCTGAGCGCCCGTTCCACGCCGGTCTTTTGTTCTTCTAGCCCCGGTGATTTCTGTTCCGCGGCGGCCTGAACACCCGTCCCGGTGGCTTCTAACACGCCTTTCATGATGGACGCCCATGGCTCTGCACCGGGCACCCATTTCACTAAGTCGAACACCTTTGAATACGAAATGAGCTGTTTGGCCGCACTTTTCGCATTACTGACATGCTTTGTCAGCTCCAGCGCCGCCGCCATCTGCGTGAAGAATTGCCGCAGCAGCGCATCCTTGTCGCCCACCAGCCATGGATTGAAATGCACCAAGACTGGCCGCGTCGATTGCGGCTCGTCGCGCAGGAGCGCTTCGATCATGTGCAACACTTGGGTTTTTCCGCTGCCCCAAGGGCCTTCGATCGATAGCGCAAAACTCGCATTCGGCCCGACGTTCCGCAGAAGCTGCGCGATCTCTTCGGCGAAGCCCCGTCGCTCAAGCTTGTCTGCCGCCAAGGCTTCATCTACCGATGCAGGTCGATCCAACGATATCGGCAAGAATTCTGTACTGCTCTCCATAGCACGCCCCCCCCCACACCCCAAGACCACATGATCTTAGTCGCTTGAGGCTCGCTGTCGACACATTGCAGAAAACACCCACACGGACGCCTACAGGCGTTGTAGCGCCGGTTTAGAGGCCCCGCGCCGCCTCCTCCACCGCCCGGAACAACGCCCGTCCCTTGTTCATCGTCTCCTCCCACTCGGTCTGCGGGTCGGAGTCGTAGACGATGCCGGCGCCGGCCTGGACGTAGAGGCGGCCGTCCTGGATGACGGCGGTGCGGATGGCGATGGCGGTGTCGGCGTCGCCGTGCCAACTGATGTAGCCGATGCTACCGGCGTAGACGTTGCGCTTGACGGGTTCGAGTTCGCGGATCACTTCCAGCGCGCGGATCTTGGGGGCGCCGCTGACGGTGCCGGCGGGGAAGGTGGCGCGCAGCACGTCGGCGTAGCTCAGGCCCTGCTTCAGGGTGCCGGTGACTTCGCTGACGATGTGCATGACGTGGCTGTAGCGTTCGATCACGAAGCGCTCGCCGACTTCGACCGTGCCCGGTTCGCTGACGCGGCCGACGTCGTTGCGGCCGAGGTCGATCAGCATCAGGTGCTCGGCGCGTTCCTTGGGGTCGGCCAGCAGTTCGGCTTCCAGCGCGAGGTCCTGCTCGTGCGTGCGCCCGCGCGGGCGGGTGCCGGCGATCGGGCGCACGGTGACCTTGCCCGCGCCTTCGGCGTCGTGTTCGAGACGCACCAGGATCTCCGGCGAGGAGCCGACCACCTGGGTGCCGCCGACGTCGAGGAAATACATGTACGGCGAGGGATTGAGCGCGCGCAGGGCGCGGTAGACGTCGACCGGGCGCGCCTTGAACGGCACCGACATGCGCTGGCTCAGCACGACCTGGAAGATGTCGCCGGCGCGGATGTAATCCTTCGACTTCTCGACCGCGGCGATGAAGCCCTCGCGGGTGAAGCCGGAGACGAAATCGCCTTCGTTGAGGCCGGCGGAATCGCGCGCCTCGGGATAGCCGGGGCCGCCCTGGCGCAGGCGGTGTGTGAGTTCGTCGAGGCGGCGGTTGGCGCGCGCCCAGGCCTGCGGTTCGCGCGGGTCGGCGTGGACGATGAGGTACAGCCGGCCCTTGAGGTTGTCGAACACCGCGACGTCGCGGCTGTCCATCAGCAGGATGTCGGGCGTGCCCAGTTCGTCGTGGTAGTCGCGATGCAGGCCGTCGCTGCCGCGCAGGCGCGGTTCGATGTACTGGATGCACTCGAAGCCGAACCAGCCGACGAGGCCACCGGTGAAGCCCGGCAGGCCCGGGAGGCGCGGGATCTTCTGCGCGGTGCGCAGGCGTTCGACCTCGGCCAGCGGGTCGTCGACGATGCGGCTTTCGACCAGTTCGCCCAGTTCGGTGACGAACAGCGTGTGCCCGGCGAAGGCGTACACGCGATGCGCGGGCAGGCCGATGATCGAATAGCGGCCGAAGCGTTCGCCGCCCTCGACCGACTCGAACAGGTAGGTATGCGGGCCGTCGGCCAGCTTGAGGTAGACCGACAGCGGGGTGTCGAGGTCGGAGAGCACTTCGCGGACGACGGGCACGAGGGTGTTGCCGTCGGCGGCATGCTGCTGGAACTGTTCGAACGAGATCACGCGGGAATCCTCGAGGGCGCGCGGGGGCGCGGTCAGGCGGGGGTGGGCGGAAGGCGGCTCAGCCGCGCCATCGTCCCTGCGCGGCCGCGGGGGCCGCCCGATGCGGGAGCGCCCGCCGGAGGTCGTCGATCGTGTGCATCCCGCCATGCTAGCGGCTTCCGGGGCCTGCCGCACCCGCGCCCTGACTTCCCTGCGCCATGCGGTCGTCACGGAACCGTCACCGTCCACCCGGAACATGGAAGGCCATCGCAGGGACGACGGACGGAAGCGGGATTGCTTCCAATTTCACCGGGGCGGCGCCGCAAGGCGCCGCTCTTTTTCGTTGCGGCGCCCGGCGAGGCCTCCTTTTCCGTAGGAGCGACGTGAGTCGCGACCTGGGGGCGCATCGGGTCGCGACGGATGCGGCTCGTGCCAGGAAGCGAGGGGTGGGGTCACGACTGACGTCGGTCCTGCGAAGAGGTGGTGCGGGGGCGGGGTCGCGACTGACGTCGCTCCTACGAAGAGGCGGGGGGGGGGGCATGCGGCGTGGCGCGCGGCCCGTGGCGTCACGACGACGCCAGCAGGGGGCAGCCGTCCGGCAGGTGCATGCGCAGGCGCCGCGGCACGCAGGCGATCTCGAAGCATCGGGCTTCGCAGGGCTCGCCGTCGAGGTTGAGGGTGAGCGGCGTGTCGGCCTCGATGCGCACCGCGGCCAGCCGCCGGCGCAGCGCCGCCTGTTCGAGCGCCGCCTCGCGGCCTTCGGCGAGCAGCTTGCCGAGGGTGGCCCCGAGTTCGCCCTCCAGCGGCGGGACCAGGGTCAGTTCGAGCAGGCCATCGTCGATGCATGCGTCCGGGCACAGCGGCTGCCCGCCGCCGGCGAGCCGGCCGTTGCCGATGCCGACCGCGATGAAGTCGCCGGTCCACGCAAAGCCGTCGGCCGTGAATCGCGCGCGCTCGTGCTGGAGGTTGCCCAGCGACATCAGTCCGCGCAGGAGGTAGGCGGTGCCGCCGAGGGCGCTCTTCAGGCCGCTGCCCGCCGCCTGGGTGGCCTGCGCGCCGAAGCCGCCGGTGGCAAGGTTGAGGCACCAGCGCCGCGCGCCGTCGGCGTCGATCCGCAGCAGGTCGATCGGCTGCGGCGGCCGCGCGCACAGCGCGAGCGCCTCGGCCGGGGCCGACGGGATGCCGGCCGCGGTGGCGAAGTCGTTCGCGGTGCCCAGCGGGATCGCGGCCAGCGCGGGGAGCGCCGCGGCGTCGGCGTCGCGTGCGGCGAGGGCCGCGGCCACCGCCCCCAGCGTGCCGTCGCCGCCGCAGGCCACCAGCGTGCGGACGCCGAGCGCGATCAGTTCGTCCGCCTGTCGCGCCGCGTCGCCGTCTTCCCAGGTCACGCGGACGTGCACCGGCGTCCCCGCCGCGCGCAGGTCGCCGACGGCACTGCGCAGGTCCGGATCGCCCGCCGCGTTGCCGTTGAGGATGAGCCCGAGGCCGCGCGCGGCCTCAGCCATGGCGCACGGCCGCGACCGCGGCCTTCATCGCCGAGACGACGCCGGGATAGTCCGGCTGGCCGAAGATCGCCGAGCCGGCGACGAAGGTGTCGGCGCCGGCCTTCGCGATCTGCGCGATGTTGTCGACCTTCACGCCGCCGTCGATTTCCAGCCGGATCGCCTTGCCGGTGCGCGCGGCGACCGCGTCGATCCGCTGGCGCACGACGCGCAGCTTGTCCAGCGCCGAGGGGATGAAGCTCTGCCCGCCGAAGCCCGGATTGACCGACATCAGCAGCACCAGGTCGAGCTCTTCGAGCACGTAGTCGAGCACCTCGACCGGGGTCGCCGGATTCAGCACCAGGCCCGCCTGGCAGCCGGAGGACTTGATGAGCTGGATCGTGCGGTGGACGTGGCGGCTGGCCTCGGGATGGAAGCTGATCAGCGACGCGCCGGCCTTCGCGAAGTCCGGCACGATGCGGTCCACCGGCTCGACCATGAGATGCACGTCGATCGGCGCGGTGACGCCATGTTTCCGGAGCGCCTCGCACACCAGCGGGCCGATGGTGAGGTTGGGCACGTAATGGTTGTCCATCACGTCGAAATGCACCCAGTCCGCGCCCGCGGCGAGGACCGCGTCGACCTCCTCGCCGAGCCTGGCGAAGTTGGCGGAGAGGATGGACGGGGCGATGACGGTGGGGTGCATGGGGCTCATTTCCGGGCGTTGCGACGAAGGGTCTGGATGCGGTCGTAGGCGACGTTGATCTCGCCGGCCTTGCGTTCGGCCTGGCGGCGGCGGTCATCGGCGACGCCGACGAGGCGGTCGGGATGGTAGCGGGCGATGAGGCGGCGGTAGGCCCGGTCGATCTCGGCGTCGCTGGCGTCGCCGGTCACGCCCAGCACGCCGTAGGCCGCATCGTCGGGCGCCGGCGCGGCCGGGCGGGCGAGCGGACGGCGCAGCGGGCCGTGGAACCAGCCGGCGTCCCAGGCGTGGCCCAGCAGCAGGCCCAGCAGGGCGCCGTCGGGGTGTCGCGTCAGCAGCCAGCCGGCGACGAGGCCGAGGACTTTTCCGGACCAGCGCGTCATGGCGCACAGTTTACAGGGCCGCCCGCCCTTCCCGTGGGCGCGGTGCGCCGTACACTAGGCGGCCCGACGTTCCCGACGGACTGCGCGTGGCGACCACCCTGCTCGACTCCGATCTGCCCGGCCTGCCCCTGCGACATCGCGGCAAGGTCCGCGACGTGTTCGACCTGCCGGCCGAGCGCCTGCCGCCGGAAGCGCGCGACCACGGCCCGCTGCTGCTGATGGTCGCCACCGACCGGCTCAGCGCCTTCGACGTGGTGCTGCCGGACCCGATTCCCGGCAAGGGCGAGATGCTCTGCCAGATCAGCAATTTCTGGTTCGCGCAGACCGCGCACATCCTGCCCAACCACCTCACCGGCATCGACGTGGCGGCGGTGCTGCCCGACGGCGTCGACGCCGCGCTGTACGCGAAGCGCGCGGTGGTGACGAAGAAGCTCAGGCCGGTGCCGGTGGAGGCGATCGCCCGCGGCTACCTCATCGGCAGCGGCTGGAAGGACTACCAGCGCACCGGCCGGGTCAGCGGGATCGCGCTGCCCGACGGCCTGCGCCAGGCGGAACGACTGCCCGAACCGATCTTCACGCCCTCGACCAAGGCCGCGGTCGGCGACCACGACGAGAACATCGATTTCGACACGATGGTGCGCACGGTCGGCGCCGAGCTGGCCGAACAGGTGCGCGACGCCACGCTGCGCCTGTACCGCCACGCCGCCGACTACGCCGCGCAGCGCGGCATCCTGCTGGCCGACACCAAGTTCGAGTTCGGCACCGACGCCGACGGCCGCCTGTACGTGATGGACGAGATGCTGACCCCGGATTCGTCGCGCTACTGGCCCGCCGACGAATACGACGTCGGCATCAGCCCGCCGAGCTACGACAAGCAGTTCGTCCGCGACTACCTGGAGACGCTGGACTGGAACAAGACCGCGCCCGGCCCGCGCCTCCCGCAGGACGTGATCGACCGCACCCGCGCGAAGTACGCCGAGGCGTTGCAGCGGCTGGCGGGGATCAGCGTCGACTGAATGCAGCCGCTCCCCGCCAAGCTGCTGTCGCGCGAGGTGCATGCGCACCTGCGCGAGGCGTGGGCGGGGCCGCTGAAGGCCGCGGGCTGGAAGCGCTCGAAACTTTCGCCTTCTGCATGGTCGCTGGCCGACGGCGGCGACAGCGTGTCGTTCTGGGTGCAGATCGACAAGTACGGCTGGTGGGACGGCTTCGGCAGCGAACTCACCGTGGAGTTCCAGTACGACGCCGGCGCGCCCTCGCCGCTGCCCGGCGGGCTGGACGACCGCGCCCGTTACCTGGCGTTGCTGGCGGACGACGACGTGCCGGCCGTGCTCGAGGCCAACCGCCGCGTGCGCGCGAGCCTGCCGCCGGATCCGCCGGTGGCGATCCCCGGCTTCGATCCGTATCCGAAGGACCTGGAGGCGCACGACTGGACGCCGGCGCAGTGGCGGCAGGTGGACGTGTGGCTGCGCTACTACCGGCCCGAACACCTGCAGTGGATCGCCGACTTCCTGCTGCCGCGCTTCGGGGCCTGCGCACGCGCCCTGCGCGATCGCCGGCGCGCCGCACTGGCGACCTCCTGATTCCCGCACGACGACGCCCACGGACTCCCATGCCTGCCACGTCCCTCCTCATCACCTGCGGCTTCTCGAAGTTCCGCTACGCCGTCGCGGTCGCCTCGGGCACGGCGAAGGGCGAGCTGCGGCTGAAGACGTGGCCGAATGATCCGATCGTGATCGACTTCGACGGCCGCAGCTACCGCATCGACTACGCGCGCACCCGGGACGGTTTCGTCGCCGACGATTTCCGTTTCTCGCTGGTCGACGGCAATGGCGAGACGCTCGCGTCCGCCGACAAGGTGAAGCGCAAGCACGATTACGTGGCGAACCTCCACGGGACGACGTTCCGCTTCGAGAAGCGCGCCGGCCTGTTCTCGCTGCGCTACGCGCTGCTGGACGACACCGGCCGGGAGGTGGGAACGCTCGCGGAGACCACCGGGTTCACGCTGTGGAAGCGCAGCTTCCGCTTCGATCTGCCGGCGTCCGTCGACGGCCCGACCGGCCTGTTCCTGTTCTTCCTCGCGGTCAACCTGCATTTCCGTTGAGCGCGCATCGTCCCTTTCCGCCGGAGCCCGCCATGACGACCGAAACCGCCGAACGCCCCATCGACGCCTGGTTCGCCAAATACTCGGCCGACCACCAGAATCCGACCAACCAGGCGATCCACTACGTCGCGGTGCCGACCATCCTGTGGACGGTGACCGCGCTGCTGTGGTGCGTGCCGGTGCCGGGCACGCTGTTCGGCGCGGGGGCGTGGGCCGCGTTCGCGTCGTTCGCGGCGTGGATGTTCTACTACCGCGCCTCGCGCACGCTCGGGTTCGGCATGCTGGCGGTGCTGGTGCTGATGCTCGGCCTGAACCGGCTGCTGCAGGACGCGCTCGGCCTGCGCCTGCTGCTGGAGGTCGCGATCGGGGTGTTCGTGATCGCATGGATCGCGCAGTTCGTCGGCCACAAGCTCGAAGGCAAGAAGCCGAGCTTCCTCACCGACCTGGTCTATCTGCTGATCGGCCCGGCCTGGGTGCTGGCGAAGCTGTTGCGCCGGCTCGGCCTGTCGTACTGATGCGAACGCGCCCCGCACCCGCCCGCGGGACGCGCGCCCGTGGCTGAGCGCGGCGCGCACGCCGTCCCCGCGTTCGGCGCGCGCGACTTCACCCTCGCGCTGATCGTCTGCCTCGCGTGGGCGGGCAATTTCCTCACCTCCGCCTTCGCCCTGCGCGAAGTGCCGCCGTTCCTGTTCAGCGCGCTGCGGCTCGGGCTGATGGCGGTGCTGCTGGTCGGGTTCGTGCGCGCGCCGCCGCGCGCGCAGTGGTCGCGGCTGGTCGCGGTGGCGCTGCTCAACGGCGCGCTGCATTTCGGCACCAGCCTGTGGGCGCTGCGCATGGCCGGCGACGTGTCGTCGCCGGCGATCGTGCTGCAGAGCTACATCCCGATGTCGGTGCTGCTGGCATGGTGGCTGCGCGGCGAACGCTTCGCCTGGCGCACGGGCACGGCGATCGCGGTCAGCTTCGCCGGCGTGCTGGTGCTGGGCTTCGATCCGCTGGTGCTGGACCATCCCGCCGCGCTCGGGATGATGCTGTTCTCGGCGCTGCTGATCGCGCTCGGCACGGTGCTGATGCGCGGCCTCTCGGGCGTGGACGCGATCGGCCTGCAGGGCTGGACCGCGCTGATCGGCGTGCTGCCGCTGCTGGCGATCAGCGCGGCGATCGAGCCCGGCGGCCTCGATGCGCTGCGCGCCGCGAGTCCGGTGGTGTGGGGGGCCGCCGCGTATTCGGCGATCGTCGCGTCGCTGATCGGCCACACGCTGTTCTTCCGGCTGGTGCAGCGGCATCCGGTGGCGCAGGTCATGCCCTACCTGCTGCTGGTGCCGGTGTTCGCGGTCGCGCTGGGCATCGCGGTCTGGGGCGATCGTCCCGGACCGCGGCTGTGGCTGGGCGGCGCGATGGTGCTCGGCGGCGTGCTGGCGATCGCGTTGCGGGCGCGGGCGAAGGCGCTGGGCCGCGGCTGAACGCATGGGGGCCTCCGGGGCGGGCTGTCCGCTCCCCGCGGCGGTTGACGTGACTTCGAAGCGAGGCCGCCGTCCCGCGCGCGGCCGCCAGCCCCGGAGGCCCCCGATGCGTTCCCCGCTCGTCCAAGCGTTCCGCTTCTCCGTCATCGCCGCCTGCGCCGCCATCGTCGCGACCGGCTGCGTCCTCGATCGCAGCGCGATCCCGCCGGGCTGGGGCACGGTCGCGCCCGCCCAGTACTGCCCGGGCGACACGCTGCGCGCGTCCTACGATTTCCTGCGCAGCGACACCTGCGCCACCACCACCGACTGCACGCCGTACTTCCCCACGGTCACGCTGACCACGAGCAGCGGCGCGTTCCCGTCGCCGACCTCGCTGGCGCCGGGCTATCGCGGCAATCTGGATTTCGCGGCGATCGGCGACAGCGTCACCGTCGGCTTCCACAGCAACGCCAATCCAGTGACGATCCCGACCGACCGCTTCGAGGGGAGCAGTCGCGTGTTCCTGCAGCGCACCGGCGTCACCGACGTGAACGCCACCGCGCGACGCATCGTCGGCACGCAGACGTTCGAGCTCACCCACGAGGGCATGTGCGCCGGCGGCACGCCGACCTACGGCCCGGGCGAACTCCCCGGCCCGCCGCGGATGTCGCCGAACCTGCGCCTGGTCGACATCTGCAACACCAACAGCGTGACGATCGTCGTCACCCTCAACGGCAGCGCGCCGGGCGCGACCTACACGCAGATGCTGTCGCCGGGCGCATGCCTGGACCCCAGCGCGCCGGGCATCCCCACCGGCACCGATGCCGCCCGCGTCGTCGACGTGCGGCCGCTGAGTCCCGACCCGCTCGCGCGCTGCAGCGCGCTCGGCCCGAACACGCCGCCCGCCACGCTGCGCACGGTCGCGCACGTCGCCTGCCGCTGACGCCGTCGCGTCGCCCACGAACGCCGAGGGACTTCCCATGATCCGCATCCGCCATCTCGCCACCGCCGCGCTCGCCCTGCTGCTGCCGCTGGGCGCCGCGCAGGCGATCAACACCGCCAGCGCCGATCTCGTCGCGCTCGACAAGACCACCACCACCGGCTACCTCGAAGCGCGGATCGCGCTGTACCCGGCGCCCGACGCCAAGGGCAACGCCGGCACGCCCAGCGTCTATCCGGCGCAGTTGCTGTTCTCGCGCGACGGCCGCTTCCGGCTCGTGCTGCGACCGGGCGCCAACAACGAATACCGGCTCGCCGCCAGCGGCGACGGCATGGTGAGCTGGATCGACATGGGCACCGGCAACGCCAGCAAGGGCGCCTACGCCACGCTGGTCGATCCGTTCGTGCGCACCATGCTCGGCACGATCGGTTCGATCACCCGCTTCGCGCCGATGAAGGAGCTGCCGATGGGCAGCAACAGCATCACCCGCGGCGCCTCGCTGCAGACCAACGTCTACGGCTCGGGGATCGTTTCGGGCCGCGCGTGGTTCGGCAACGACAAGCCCACCGGCTTCGAGTTCGTGCTTTCTGACAACCGCCGGATCTTCGTTTCGGTGCTGTCGTTCAAGCAGAACGTGACGGTCAAGCCCGGCGACTTCTCGCTCTGACCCCCGCGCGGCAGCACGCCGCCACCTGACGGCCGCAATCCGCGGCCGTCAGGCCATCCGCTCCACGACAGGGACGTCGTCGCATGCGCTGCGTTCGACGGCCTGCGTCGCTCCGCGTCCACGCACCCGTCCTCGCCCTCCCCATGGAGATCTTCCGCATGCTCCCGATCCGCCTTCTCGTCCGCGGCGGCCTGTCGGCGCTCGCCGCCGGCGTCCTGCTCACCAACGGCTGCGCCCTGCCGCACGCGGACGCCCCGCCCGGCCAGAGCATCGGCCGCGTCTCGCCGGCGCTGTACTGCCCCGGCGATGTCGTCAGCGCGAGCTACAACCTCACCCAGGAACAGCCCTGCGTGTCGCGCCCGGGCTTCAGTTGCCCCGACTTCGCGCCGACGATCACCATGAGCAGCGTGCCCGCCGACTTCGCGCCGCTGACCTCGACCGGCTTCACCGGCAACGTCGACTTCACGCCGTCGACGGACAGCACCGCGGTGACCTTCACCGCGGCCTCGTCCTGGCTGGTCTACCCGGTGGTGTCGATGAGCGGCGTCGCCGGGCTGCGCAGCCGCATCATGGAGAACAATACCGCCTCCGCGCGCCGCCTGGCCGGCACGGTCATGCGCACCGTCGAGCACGGCGGCATGTGCGCCGGCAGCCAGCCGGTGAACGCGGACGGCGTGATCCCCGGCCCGCCGGAACTGTCGCCGAGCCTGCGCCTGCGCACGATCTGCAACGCCAGCGCGGCGCCGATCCGCATCACCGTCCCGGGCGCGCCGGGCAGCATGCTCGAACGCGATCTCGCGCCCGGACAATGCTTCGACACCTCGGAACCGGGCGTGCCCGCAGAAGCCGCCGCGCTGCGCACCTACGCGGTGCGCGCGCTGACGGTGGACCCGAATGCGCAGTGCAGCGCGTTGCAGGGGATGAGGCCGCCCGCCTCGCTGCGCACCACCGTGACCCTCGGCTGCGGCCAGTGACGCGCCGCCCCCGCCCGATTCCAGGAGCCCCGACATGACTTCGCGTTCCTTCCTCCGCATCGCCTTCGCACTGGCGCTCGCGTTCGGCGCCGGCGGCCTGCCGGCCGCGCACGCGGCGTCCGCCTCCGCCGACCTCGCGACGCTCGACAAGACGCTGTACAGCGGCCTGGTCGAGGCCAGCGTCGATCGCTATCCCGCGCCCGACAAGAACGGCAAGCGGGGCGCGCCGGAACGCTATCCGGCGGAGCTGCTGTTCGAACGCCCGGACCGCCTGCGCCTGCGCCTGCGGCCCGGCGCGTGGAACGAATTCATCGCCGTCGCCGAGGCCGGCAGCGTGCGCTGGCAGGACAAGGCCACCGGGCTGTCCGGCAAGGACACCGCGGACGCGGCGCTCGATCCGCTCGCGGTGTGGCTGCTCGGCACCGCCGGCGATCTGGCCCGCTTCGGCAAGACGTTCGACCTGCCGCTGGGCGCGCCCAAGTCCGGCGTGTACGGCGCGCGACTGGCGCCGGACACGTACCGCACCGGCGTCGCCGACGCCATCGCCTGGTTCGCGAACGGCAGCCCGACCGGGCTGGACCTGCGTTTCGCCGACGGCACGTCGCTGTTCGTGTCGATCCTGCGCTTCGAGCGCAACCTCAAGACCTCGCCGGACGACTTCGCGCCGTGAGCGCGGGCCGCGCCCTCACCCGGCCGCGCGGAACATCGACGCGGTCGGCCGGAACGCGCGCGGCGCGTAGCCGAAATCGCGCTGCGCGTCGGCGGGGTCGAACACCAGGTCGCTGCGCATGCGCCGCACCGCGGCTTCGTTGAAGTCGCGCGCGAAGCCCGCGGCATGCGCCGCCGCGAGTACGGTGTTGAACAGCGGCGCGGGCCATTCGTGCAGGCGTGCAGGCGGCTCCAGCACCGCGCAGACCCGCGCCACCATCTCGCGATACGCCAGCGTCTCGCCGCCGGGCAGCGCGTAGGCACGGCCGTGGGTCGCGGCGGCGTCGAGCGCGTCGAACGCCGCGCGCGCGAGATCGTCCGCGTGCACCGGCTGGCGCAGGCCGTCGGCTCGCCGCGGCAGCACGATGCGGCCGAAGCGGCGCGCGATCGCGGCGATCCGGGTGAGGTTGCGATCGGCGCCGCGGCCGTAGACCAGGGTCGGGCGCAGCACCGTCGCCGCGGCGGCGCGCGTCCCGGCGGTTTCAAAGAGGCGCTGTTCGGCGCTGCGCAGGCGCTCGACCAGCGTCCGCTCCTCGGCATCCGCCGAGCCGCGCTTGGCGTCGATGCTGGTCGAACCGAAGGCGATCACCCGCCGCGCCTCCACCGCGGTCTTCGCGTACCAGTCGGCGAAGCGGTCGAGCGGGCCGCAGCAGAGGATCGCGTCCACGCGCGCGGGCAGTCCGGCGTCGCTGGAGAGATCGCCGAGCCGCCACTGCAGGCCGGGATGGTCGGCCTGCACGCTGCGCGACACCGCCAGCACCCGCCAGCCGTCGTCGCGCAGCCGATCCAGCAGCGGTCGCCCGATCTGCCCGCTGGCGCCGAACACGAGCGCGGTGCGCATGCTCAGAAGTAGCGCGCGTTGATCGCGAAGTGCGCGGCGATGCTGGCCACGTAGCCCAGCATGACCGCCCAGCTCCACTTGAGGTGGCTGAAGAAGGTGTACTGCCCACGCGCCTGGCCCATCAGCGCCACGCCCGCGGCCGAGCCCACCGACAGCAGGCTGCCGCCGACGCCGGCGGTCAGGGTCACCAGCAGCCACTGGCCGGTGCTCATCTGCGGCTCCATCTGCAGCACCGCGACCATCATCGGGATGTTGTCGAGCACCGAGGAGATCAGCCCGACCAGGATGTTCGCCTCGGTCGGGCCCAGCCCGCCGTAGAACACCTGCGAGCCCAGCGCCAGCCAGCCGCAGTAGCCCAGCGCGCCCACGCACAGGATCACGCCGAAGAAGAACAGCAGCGTGTCCCACTCGGCGCGCGCGACCTGCTCGTAGCTGTCGAAGGCGTCGACGTCGCCGGGCGCGCCCTGGCGCGCGAACTCGGCCGACTCCTGCACGTGCGCGGTGCGCGAGAGCCGCCAGCCGTAGAGTTTGAGCAGCGCGAGGCCGGCCATCATCCCCAGGAACGGCGGCAGGTGCAGGAACTGGTGGAACCCGACCGCGAGCGCGATGGTCAACGCGAACAGGCCGACGATCGCCAGCGCGCCGCGCTTGGGCACGATGGTCTCGCCCGACGCCGCGGGCGCGCCGCCGGGGAGCGCCGGATGCATGCACAGCGCCGGCACCAGCCAGTTGACCAGCGCCGGCACGAACAGCGCGAAGAACGTCCAGAAGCCGACGATGCCGTGCTGCCAGACCATCAGCGTGGTGATGTCGCCGAACGGACTGAACGCACCGCCGGCGTTGGCCGCGACCACGATGTTGACGCAGGCGATGGCGACGAACTTCGGACTGTCCCGCCCCACCGCCAGCACCACCGCGCAGGTCACCAGCGCGGTGGTGAGGTTGTCGATCAGCGGCGACATCGCGAACGCGAGCGCGCCGGTCGCCCAGAACAGGCGACGGTAGCCCCAGCCGCGGCGCAGCAGGCGCACGCGCAAGGCCTCGAACAGGTTGCGCTCGCTCATCGCGTTGACGTAGGTCATCGCCGCGAGCAGGAACAGCAGCAGTTCGGCGTATTCGACGAGATATTCGCGCACGGCGTCGTGGACGCGCGCGGACAGATCCATCTGCGCGGAGGCAATCGCCAGCACCGCCCAGATCGCCGCGGCGGCCATCATCACCGGCTGCGACTTGCGCAGGTGGGTGTATTCCTCGGCGATCACCAGCAGGTAGGCGCCGATGAACATGGCGACCGCGGCGTAGCCGGCCCAGTGCGCGGTCAGGTCGATGCCGGCGACGCCGGCGAAGGCGCTGGCGGGCGCGAGCAGCGCGGCGGACGCGCAGGCGATCGCTGCGCGGCGACGCGACGCCACGCTCATGCCGCCGGCGCCGGTCGCGGCCCCGGCAGCGCGAACCGCAGCCAGACGTAGCCGGCGGTCGCCGCCAGCAGCGAGGCGCCGAGCACGCCGAGCACGCTGGCGCGGGCCAGCGCCGGCGTCGCCTCGAACGCGAGCGAGGCGATGAACAGGCTCATCGTGAAGCCGATGCCGCAGAGCAGGCCGAGCCCGACCACCGCGCGGAAGCTCATGCCCTCGCCGAAACGCGCCAGGCCGGTGACGTGCGCCAGCACCGCCGCGGCGACGATGCCGACCGGCTTGCCCACCAGCAGCCCGCAGGCGATGCCCAGCGGCACCGGCGCCATCGCGTCGGCCACGGACAGGCCGCCCAGCGCCAGCCCGGCGTTGGCGAACGCGAACAGCGGCAGGATCGCGTAGGCCACCCACGGATGCAGCGCGTGTTCGAGATGCTCCAGCGGCGAATGCTCGATCTCGTCGTCGACCGCGTCGTTGCGGCGGACGTGCGGGATCATCAGGCCGGTGACCACGCCGGCGAGCGTGGCGTGCACGCCGGACTTCAGCACGCACACCCAGACCACCGCGCCGAGCAGCAGGTACGGGGTGAGCGCACGCACCCCCAGCCGGTTCAGCGCGAACATGGCCGCGATCGCCACGCCGGCCGCGGCCAGCGCGGCGCCGGACAGGTCGCTGGTGTAGAACACGGCGATGATCACGATCGCGGCGAGGTCGTCGAGCACCGCGATGGTGGACAGCAGCAGTTTCATCGCCACCGGCGCGCGCGTGCCGAGCAGCGACAGGATGCCGAGCGCGAACGCGATGTCGGTGGCCGCCGGGATCGCCCAGCCGCGCATCGCCGCGGCGTCGCCGCGGTTGATCCAGGCGTAGAGGATCGCCGGCAGCGCCACGCCGGCCGCCGCGCACAGCAGCGGCTGCAGCAACTGGCCGAAGCTCGACAACTGGCCGCTGAGCACTTCGCGCTTGATCTCCAGCGCCACCAGCAGGAAGAAGATCGCCATCAGCCCGTCGTTGATCCACAGCAGCAACGGCTTGGCGAGGTTCAACTGGCCGATGCGCACCTGCACCGGCAGCTCGCGGAATCCGTCGTAGAGGCCGGACAGCGGCGAATTCGCCAGCAGCATCGCCAGCACCGCCGCGCCGATCAGCAGGATGCCGCCGGCGGCTTCGAGCCGCAGGAATTCCTGCAGCGCACGCGCCGCGCGCTCGGGCAGGACTCGGACCAGGGCGCCACCGGGTGTCGTCATGCGCCGCTCACCTCGACCACAGCAGTTCGAACGCCACCCAGGCGACGAAGGCCACCAGCAGCACGCCGCCTTCGGCGCGGCTGATCTTCAGGTCCTTGCGCAGCATCGGGTACAGCAGCAGCGCGGCAGCGAGCGCGGCCGGCAGCTCGAAGCGCACGAACGATGCGGGGATCGGCAGATCGCGCACCGCGGCCATCCCGCCGACCACGATCAGCAGGTTGAACACGCTGGAACCGATGACGTGGCCGACGACGATGTCGCCCTGCCCGCGCCGCGCCGCCGAGACCGCGGCGACGGCCTCCGGCAGGGCGGTGGCGATGGCGACCACGATCAGGCCGGTCATCAGCGGGGTCAGGCCCCAGCCCAGGCCGACCACCGGCGCGTGCTGCACCAGCAGCTTCGCGCCGAACCACAGGAACACGCCGCCGAGCGCGAAGCGCAGCAGGTTGCGGCCCAGGCCGGTGTCGGTGGACAGGTAGCCGGACAGGGTGGCGTGCAGTTCGGGCGACTCGCGGCGCTCGAACGCCAGCCCGATCGCGACGACAACGGCGAAGGCGACGACGAACAGCCCGCCCTCGACGCGGGTGAGCACGCCGTCGTAGCCGAGCGCGATCAGCGCGATCGTCGCCACGATCAGGCACACCAGCAGCGGCGCCAGCGCGCGCCAGCGGACCACCAGCGGCGCGGCGAGCGCGGCCAGGCCGAGGGTCAGCCCGAAGTTGACGATGTTGCTGCCGATGGCGTTGCCGAGCGCGAGGCTCTGGCTGCCGACGAACAGCGCGCGGACGTTGACCGCGAGTTCGGGGATCGAGGTGCCGAACGCGACCAGCAGCAGGCCGGTGGTGAACGACGACAGTCCGAGCCTGCGCGACAGGCCCGAGGCGCCCTTGAGGATCGAATCGCCGCCAAGCGCCAGGAGCAGCAGCGCCAGCAGGCACCAGCCGATGGCTTCGAACATCGCGGTTCTCCGGAAGGGATCGACCGTCCGATTCTATGCCAGATGGCCGGTCGCGCCCATCGAACGCGGGTCAGCCGCAGCCCTCGACGTAATCGATCTGCGGGGGGACGCCGACGCGCCATGCGGTGACGGTGCCGTCGGCGGCGGTCTCGAACACCAGCGCCGAAGCGCCTCCGTCCGGATCGGCCGCGCGCAGCGTGCGCGCGCCCTCGACGTATTTGTGCGGCATCGACTGCGCACCGGGATACCTGGCGAGGATCTGCGCGGTGGACATGCCCACCTGGCCGCCTCCGGGCGCGACCACGCCCGGGAGGGCCACGTCGATCCGCGCGAGCCGGCCGCCCTCGATCAGGAAGCCGAAACGCGGCGGCCCGTCCCCGCGCGGCGCGGGCGCGAGCACGTGGCAGCCGCCGGGCGCGGAGGGCGCGCCCTCCAGCGGTTTGCCCCACGCCATGCGGACCTGTTCCTCGTCGGCGCCGAACGCGGCCGGGCCGAATCCCGCGTAGGTGATCGTGCCCGGCGCCGGCGCCCCGCCCTGCGCAGACGGCGAAGGCGCAGACGGTTCGGCGACGGCTGCGGGGGGCGGGACGGGGGACGCCGCTTCCGCCGCGGGCGGCGGCGCTTGTTCGCGACAGCCGGCCGCGGCGATGAGGGCGACGGCAAGGCAGGACAGCAACAGCGGACGGGTGGGCATGCGGCGACTCCGGGCGGGGACCAGAATCGCAGCCTGCGCGCGCGAGGCTGAAGCGGTGGATACCCCGCCGTGCACGATCGCTCGCCGCGCACCTTGCACGATCTTCCGTGCGATCTTCCTTGCGATCGGCCGGGTCGCCTGCCGATCGCTCCGCGCCGGGGTCAGCCGGTGAAATGCCTGCGCAGCCCGGCCCAGCACTGCGCGTAGTCGCGCTGGCGATGGCCGGCGTCCAGCGCCTGCCGGGTGGGCCGGATCGTCGCGCGGGTCTCGAACATGAAGGCCATGGTCTCGCGGATGTAGTCCGGCTTCGCGGTGTCGGCGCTCGACGCCTTCTCGAAGGTCGCCGCGTCGGGACCGTGGCCGGTCATGCAGTTGTGGATCGAGCAGCCGCCGGGCGCGAAACCGTCGGCCTTGGCGTCGTACACGCCGTGGATCAGGCCCATGAACTCGCTGGCGATGTTGCGGTGGAACCACGGCGGGCGGAAGGTGTCCTCCATCGCCAGGATGCGCGGCGGGAAGATCACGAAATCGAGGTTGCCCACGCCGGGCGAATCCGTCGGCGAGCTGAGCACCAGGAAGATGCTCGGATCCGGATGGTCGAAGCTGATCGAACCGATGGTGTTGAAGCGGCGCAGATCGTACTTGTACGGCGCGTGGCTGCCGTGCCACCCCACCACGTCGAGCGGCGAGTGGTCGATCGGCGCACGCCACAGGCGACCCTGGAACTTGGCGAGGAGCTCGAAATCGCCTTCGACGTCCTCGAACGCAGCGTTGGGCGTGAGGAAATCGCGCGGATTGGCCAGGCCGTTGCTGCCGATCGGCCCGAGGTCGGGCAGGCGCAGGAACGCGCCGAAGTTCTCGCACACGTAGCCGCGGGCGACGCCGTCCGGCAGCGACACCCGGAAACGGATGCCGCGGGGAATCACCGCGATCTCCTGCGGTTCGACCTCGAGCACGCCCAGTTCGGTGTCGATCTTCAGCCGGCCCTGCTGCGGCACGATCAGCAGCTCGGCGTCGGCGTCGTAGAAGAAGCGGTCGACCATGTCGCGGTTCGCGGCGTACAGGTGGATGCCGACGCCCGACATCGCCTCGGGGGATCCGTTGCCGGCCATCGTGAACAGGCCGTCGACGAAATCGACCGCGGCTGCGGCGGCGTCGGTGCCCGGCAGCGGCAGCGGACTCCAGCGCAACTGCTCCGGCGAGATCGGGCCGCCGAAGTCGTTGTGGAACTCCGGGTGCGCGTGCGCGACGAACGCGCCGTGCATCACTCCGGGACGGATGCGGTACATCCAGCTCCGGCGGTTCTGGTGCCGCGGCGCGGTGAACGCGGTGCCGTTGATCTGCTCCGCGTACAGCCCGTGCGCGACCTTCTGCGGCGAGTTCCGCCCCGCGGGCAGCGTGCCGGGCACCGCTTCGCTGGCGAACTCGTTGCCGAAACCGGATTGGTAGCCGTTGGATTTCATGGGATTTCGCTCGCTTTGTGCCCCTCTCCCGACGGGAGGGGGTTGGGGAGAGGGCATGCAGGGCGGGTCCTTGCCCGCCGCTGCGGCCTACCCGAAGAACGTTGCAGTCATCGAAACCGCTTTGATCGTTGCGATCGCGAACCGGAAGGCCGCGATGGCCGGCCGGGGCCGGCCCTACAGCACGCCGCGGCGCATCTGGTCGCGTTCGATGCTCTCGAACAGCGCCTTGAAGTTGCCTTCGCCGAAGCCTTCGTTGCCCTTGCGCTGGATGATCTCGAAGAAGATCGGGCCGATCGCGTTCTGGGTGAATATCTGCAGCAGCTTGCGCTGCGAATCGCCCGGGTCGGCGTCGATCAGGATCTTGTTCTTCGCCAGCCGCGGCAGGTCCTCGCCGTGGTTCGGCACGCGCTGGTCGACGACCTCGAAGTACGTGTCCGGCGTGTCCAGGAAGTCGATGCCGTTGGCGCGCATCGCCTCGACGGTGGCGTAGATGTCGTCGGTGAAGCAGGCGATGTGCTGGATGCCCTCGCCGTTGTACTGCTGCAGGTATTCGTTGATCTGCGACTTCGGATCGCTGGATTCGTTCAGCGGGATGCGCACGATGCCGTCCGGCGCGGTCATCGCCTTCGACAGCAGCCCGGTCTTGGCGCCCTTGATGTCGAAGTAGCGGATCTCGCGGAAGTTGAACAGGCGCTCGTAGTAGTCCGACCACTTCGCCATGTTGCCGAAGTAGAGGTTGTGGGTGAGGTGGTCGATGAAGGTCAGCCCGAGGCCCTTGGGCATCATCTCGGCGCCGGGCAGCCATTCGTAGTCGGGGTCGTGGATGGTGCCCTTGTCGTCGTAGCGATCGACGATGTACAGCATGCAGCCGCCGATGCCCTCGATCACCGGCGCGGCGACCGCCTTGGTCAGTTCGCGGGGACCGATCGGGGTGGCGCCGTTCTTCAGCGCCTGCACCCGCACCCATTCGGCGAGCTTGTTGACGCGGATCGCGAAGCCGCAGGCGCAGGGCCCGTGCTTGGCGGCGAAGTCGGCGGCGAAGGAATCCGGGTCCTCGTTGATCAGGAACGTGCAGTCGCCCTGGCGATAGGTGCTGATCGGGCGGGTCTTGTGGCGCGCCACCTGCACGAAGCCCAGGCGCTTGACGTAGTCGTGCAGCGCTTCGGCCTGGCCGGCGGGCGCGGCGAACTCGACGAACTCGAAACCGTCGATCCCCATCGGATTCTCGAAAGTGACGACTTGCATGCCGGTGTCGGGCTGGGCGTTCATGGCGGGCTTCCTGAAGACGGACGAGACGGTGCGCGATCATCGCGGACACCCAGGACGTGCGAGGCTTGTCGCGGATACGCCCCGGGAATATAGTTTCACATGAAACTAATTGCAAGCGACGCCACCCACGACGCCATGCCAGACGACATGCCAGACGACATGCCAGACGACATGCCAGACGACACGCCAGACGACACGCCAGACGCAATCCCCGACGCGGCGCCCGACGATGGCCCCCGCCATGCCCGGCTCGATCTGGAGCATTTCCTGCCCTATCGGCTGAGCGTCGTCAGCAACCGGATCAGCCAGCGCATCGCGGACACCTACATGGCGCGTTTCGGCATCGGCATCACCGAGTGGCGGGTGATCGCGGTGCTGGGCCGTGAACCGGGCCTGTCGGCGAACGCCGTCGCCGAGCGCACCGCGATGGACAAGGTCGCGGTCAGCCGTGCGCTGGCGCGGCTGCTGGAGCGCGGGCTGGTGCAGCGCGACACCCACGGCGAGGACCGCCGCCGCTCGGTGCTGGAACTGAGCGAGACCGGCTACGGCATCTACGACGAGGTGGTGCCGCTGGCGCTGGCGCGCGAGCAGGCGCTGCTCGCGCACTTCGCCGAGGGCGAGAAGGCGCTGCTCGAAACGCTGCTCGAAAAGCTCGCACGGGGCCTGCGCGAACTGGACGGCGGCTGAGCCGCCACGGCGAGGCTCAGCGCAGCCAGCCGCGCCTGCGCGCGAACCGCGAGAACCCGACCAGGAACAGCGCGCCGGCGACCACCAGCGCCGGCATCACCATGCCGGTGGCGCCGCGGACTTCGTAGCCCCGGCTGATCACCACGACGTAGCTCATCTGCGCGATCACGCCGGCCAGCGACAGCAGCAGCACCGGCACCGCCCAGCGGCTGCGCAGCAACAGCAGCAGACAGCCGCCGGCGCCGCCGAACACCGCGAACGCGAACGCCGCCGTCACCCAGGCGGGAATGCCCGCGTACACCGCGCGCTCGGCCTCGGGCAGCGCGGCGAGCGCCGCGGGCGTCATCGTGGCCTGGGCGATGTAGGCCATCACCCCCATGCCGTTCCAGGCCAGCATCGCGAGCGCGACGAGCCAGTACCAGGGCGGCAGCCGATTCGACCTCTGCATCCTTCCCCCTTCGCGGGCGCGGCCCGCCTCACGGACGAACGGCCCGCACGCATGCGGACCCGTCCCTGGCGCCCGGCGCGCCGGACGCGGCGCCGCGGCAGGGGCCGCGACGCGTTCCCTGCCGGCGTCGGCTTACTTCACGCCGTGCATCAGCTTCTGGATCAGCGGGGCGATCAGGAACAGCAGCACGCCGAAGCCGATCAGCGACCAGAAGCCGAAGGTGTACCCCGACAGCGCCGACGCGGTGGTCATGCCGCCCTCGCCGCTGACATGCCCGGCGAAGATGCCGGACAGGTTGTTGCCGATGCCGGTCGAGAGGAACCAGCCGCCCATGCCGAAGCCGACCAGGCGGACCGGCGCGAGCTTGGTCACCATCGACAGGCCGATCGGCGACAGGCACAGCTCGCCGATCGACTGGATCCAGTAGACCGCGAACAGCGTCCAGAACGGGATCTTCATCGACGCCGGGTCGACCAGCTTCGACAGCGCGAACATCAGCAGCAGGAAGGCGAGGCCGTTGAAGATCAGGCCGAGGCCGAACTTGCGCGGGATCGACGGGTTCCGGTTGCCCATCTTCACCCAGATCCAGGCGATGATCGGGGCCAGGCAGATGATCGCCACCGAGTTCACGCTCTGGAACCACGCGGTCGGGAAGGTCCAGTCGCCCAGCTTGCGATCGACGATGTTTTCGGCGAGGAAGGTGAACGAGCTGCCCGCCTGCTCGAAGAACATCCAGAACAGGATGTTGAAGGCGAAGATGATCAGCATCGCGATCACCTTGTCGCGCGCGACCGCGCCGCTGCGGATGCCTTCGATCATCAGCATCACCGCGAGCAGCACGAACATCACGGTCAGGATGACCTGCAGCCGCTCGGCGCCCAGCGCCAGCAGGAAGTAGACGACCGGGACCACGCAGACCGCGCCGATGGCGACGATCGCGACCCGCGCCAGGCTCTCGCCGCCGGCCGGCGGCGCGCCGATGCCCTGGAGCTGGCCGCGGCCGAGCCAGAACCAGAAGGTGCTGACCAGCATGCCGATGGCGGCGCAGATGAACACGACCTTGTAGGCCGGGACCGTTTCGGTGCCGAACACCCTCTCGGCGAGGATCTGGGTCAGGATCGGCGCGATGAACGCACCGGCGTTGATGCCCATGTAGAAGATGGTGAAGCCCGAGTCGCGGCGGCCGTCGCCCGGGGCGTAGAGCTTGCCGACGACGGTGGAGATGATCGGCTTGAACAGGCCGTTGCCGACCACGATCGTCGCCAGGCCGAGCTTGAAGACGTCCTGGTTCGGGATGCTGACCAGGAACAGGCCGATGGCCATGATCACCGCGCCGATCAGGATCGAACGCTGGTAACCGATGAAGCGGTCGGCGACGTAGCCGCCGAAGATCGCGCCGGCGTAGACCAGCGCCAGGTACGAGCCGTAGATCAGGCCCGCGGGCGCCTGGCCCGCCGCGTCGCCGTTGTGGAACTGGGCCACGATGTACAGCACGAGCGCCCAGCGGATGCCGTAGAACGCGAAGCGTTCCCAGAACTCCGACATGAACAGCATCCACAGCGGACGGGGATGCCCCATCACCTGCGGAAATTCGGGGATGGCCGGGGTTCGGTCGTCGGTCACGGGGGCTCCGCTCATGCGGTTTCTCTCTTCTGGCGATGGAAACGGGAATCAGATGCCGCGCGGCGCTGCGGGCCGCCGGAGGATGACCGACCCGCCCCCATGCGTCAAACCGGCGCCGATGCTGCGCCGCAACAAGCGGGGCTCCGCCGCAGCATGCCCTTTCCGCGGGGCCCCGGACCGGCGGCGCCGGCGAATCGCCGCATTCGGCAAGGCCGCGCGCGCTTCAGCGCGGTCGCAGGTAGCGGGCGTCGTCGAAGCTGGCGCACCACTGCGGGCGATACACCACGATCAGGGCCATCGCGCCGCCGCAGAAGAAACCCTCGCCGAACATCATCGGCGGCGTGGCCGCGAGATAGGCGGCCGCGGCCGGGTCGTCCAGCCAGACCGACACCGCGGCCTTGGACAGGTTCGAGGCGGCGATCGCCAGCGCGCCGCCCAGGAACCCGCGCACCCAGACATAGATGAGCGGGTTCTGCGGCAGGCGCGATTCGATGAAGCGGCCGACGGCTTCGGTGGTCAGCGCCGGCAGTGCGCCGCAGACCAGGAAATCCGCCGCCCAGCCCTGCCACGCGCTGCCCATGCCGAGCGCGGCTGCGCTGACCGCCGCCATCGCCCACAGCGCGAAGCGCGGCCCGAACATCAGCGTGGCCGCGGTCGCGCCGATGAAATGCAGGCTCACGCCCTGCAGGGCATCGGTATTGAACCAGCGCATCGCGGCGAGCGCGGCGGTCGCCAGCAGCAGCACGCGCAGCGCTTCCTCGTCGCCGCGCACCTTGTACCAGGGCAGCCGCCGCGCCGACCACGCCAGGGTCGCCAGGGCCGCGGTCCAGGCCAGGCCCTGCGCGAGGGGCGGCAGCGGGACCGCGTCCATCCGCCGCTCAGCGCCCCGGGCCGATGCTCGAACGCACTTCGAACAGCTCCGGAAAGAAGGTCAGGTCCAGCGCCTGCTTCAGGAAACCCGCGCCGCTGGAGCCGCCGGTGCCGCGCTTGAAGCCGATCACGCGCATCACCGTGCGCAGGTGGCGGAACCGCCAGATCTGGAACTGCGTCTCCAGGTCGACCAGGTCCTCGCACAGCGCGTATTCGCGCCAGTACGTGCCGGTGTCCTCGTAGATGCGCTCGAACACCGGCAGCAGCGCCGGGTCGGACACGTGGGCCCGGGTCCAGTCGCGTTCGACGTGTCCGGCCGGCACCGCGTGGCCCCAGCGCGCGAGGTAGCGCAGGAATTCGTCGTACAGGCTCGGCGCCTCGAGCACCGCGCGCAGTCCCGCCTGCGCGTCGGGGTCGTAGTCGAACACCCGCAGCATCGCCGCGTTCTTGTTGCCCATCAGGAATTCGATGGTCCGGTACTGCAGCGACTGGAACCCGGACGACGGGCCGAGCACGTCGCGGAATTCCATGTATTCAGACGGCGTGAGCGTCTCCAGCACGGCCCACATCGAGGTGAGCTGTTCCTGCACCCGCTTGCAGCGGGCGGCGACCTTGCCGAACTGCCACACGCGGTCGTGGCGCAGGTGGTCGACCGCGGCGCTCAGTTCGTGGACCAGCAGCTTCATCCACAGCTCCGCCACCTGGTGCTGGACGATGAACAGCATCTCGTCGTGGTGCGGCGGGTCGGACAGCGGATGCTGGGCGGCGAGCAGCCGGTCCAGGTGCAGGTACCCGCCATAGGTCATCCGGCCGGCGAGGTCGGTGTGGATGCCCGCCTCGAGGGGGCGTTCGTTGCGTTCGAGCGTCATCCGTACAGAGTAGCGCAGCAGCGTATGGAACGCCCGCCGCCCGCCGCGACGTGTTGCGGGAACCGCGACATCGGCGTCGAACATCGCGTTACAGCGCCGCCCCGCCGACGGCCCCGGCGCGCCCCGCCCGGCCGGTCATCGGACTGCAACCCACAACCGTCACAATTTCGGTCACAATCGTCGACCCCGCGCACCGCCGCGGGGCTCAATCTGGATCGGGGGATCACCATGCTTCGTCTGTCAGGCTGCCGGCGTGGGGCCGGTTTCTTGTCGCATCTCATCCGTCGTTCGCTGCCGATCCTGCTGCTCTGCGGCATCGGCGCGCCCGCCCTCGCGCAGAACGTCAGCCTCACCGGCGGGACGTACACGCAGAACTTCGACACGCTGTCGAACACCGCGGGCTCGACGACGAACACCGCGCTGCCCACGGGCTGGCAACTGAACGAAACCGGCGGCGGCGCGCGCGACAACGAGCAGTACGCCGTCGACACCGGCGCCAGCACCACCGGCGACACCTACAGCTACGGCTCGGCCGGCAGCACCGAACGCGCGTTCGGCTCCCTGCGCAGCGGCACGCTGATCCCGAACTTCGGCGCCTGCTTCACCAACAACACCGCCACGACCCTGAGCAGCCTCGACATCGCCTACACCGGCGAGCAGTGGCGCCTGGGCACCGCCGCGCGCACCGACAGCCTGAACTTCCAGTACAGCCTCGACGCCACCTCGGTGACGACCGGCACCTGGACCGACGTCGCGGCGCTCAGCTTCACGACCCCGAACACCACCACCACCGGCGCGAAGGACGGCAACGCCGCCGCCAACCGCACCGCGATCAGCGGCAGCATCACCGGCCTGGCGATCGCCAACGGCGCGAGCTTCTGCATCCGCTGGGCCGACATCGACGCCTCCGGCGCGGACGACGGCCTGGCGGTCGACGACTTCTCGCTGACCACCACCGGCTCGGCCACGCCCGCGCTGGCGGTCAACGACGTCAGCGCCGCCGAAGGCAACAGCGGCACCACCGCGTTCACCTTCGGCTTCGGCCTCAGCCAGCCGGCCGGCGTCGGCGGCGTGGCCATCCAGTACGCCACCGCCGACGGCACCGCCACCGCCGGCAGCGACTACGTCGCCGCCAGCGGCACCGTCGTCATCCCGCAAGGTTCGACCTCCGCCACCGTCACCGTGAACGTGATCGGCGACACCACGACCGAACCGGACGAAACGTTCTTCCTCAACATCGTCTCGGCGACCGGCGCCAACATCGCCGACGGCCAGGGCCTCGGCACGATCCTCAACGACGACGTCAACGTCGTGCCGATCCACGACATCCAGGGCAACGGCCTGCTGTCGCCGCTCAACGGGGGCGTGGTCGTCACCGAGGGCATCGTCACCGCGCTGAAGTTCAACAACGGCTTCTTCCTGCAGGCGCCCGACGCGGAGGCCGACGCCGATCCGAACACCTCGGAAGGCATCTTCGTCTTCACTTCGACCGCGCCGCCGGCCGCGGCCGCCGTGGGCAACCGCGTGCGCGTGACCGCGACGGTCAGCGAATTCACCCCGACCAGCAACCTCAACCAGCTCTCGATCACCGAGCTGGTGTCGCCGACCGTCGTCCAGTTGAGCAGCGGCAACCCGCTGCCGGCGCCGGTCGTGCTGACCACCGCCGACTTCGGCCCCGGCGCCACCCCGGGCACCGCCGAGAAGTTCGAGGGCATGCGCGTCACCGTGGCCGCCGGCCGCGTGGTCGCGCCGACCGACGGCAACATCACCGAGTCCAGCGCCACGTCCAGCACCACCGGCGTGTTCCAGATCGTGCTCGACGGCGTCGCCCGTCCGTTCCGCGAGCCGGGCATCGACGTGCTCGACCTGTTCCCGATCCCGGCCGGCAAGAACCCGCCGCGCTTCGACCACAACGCCGAGCGCATCATGGTCCGCAGCCGCGGCCAGGTCGGCGCCAGCTCGCTGACCCCCGAGGTCGACGCCCAGATCGCCAACATGACCGGCGTGATGGACTACTTCTCCGGCGTCTGGGCGCTGCTGCCCGACGTGGGCTCGGGCACCGTCACCGGCGGCAAGACCCCGACCCCGGTCTCCGACGCCCGCTACGACGACGTCACCGTCGCCGGCTTCAACCTGCAGCGCTTCTTCGACGAGGTCAACGACAGCAACGGCGCCACCACCCTGACCGCCGCCGCCGTCGACAAGCGCCTGACCAAGGCCAGCCTGGCGATCTGCAACTACCTCAAGACCCCGGACATCCTGGGCCTGGTGGAAGTCGAGAACCTGCGCGTCATCGGCCTGCTCGCCGACCGCATCAACAGCACCTGCCCCAGCGCCCCGATCTACGTGCCGTACCTGGTGCAGGGCAACGACGTCGGCGGCATCAACGTCGCCTACCTGGTCAACACCAAGGCCGTCGGCACCACCGAGCGCGTCGAAGTGCTGGAGGTCACCCAGTACGGCAAGAACACCGTCTTCACGAACCCGAACAACAGCACCAGCCTGCTCAACGACCGCCCGCCGCTGCTGCTGCGCGCGCTCGTCCACCACGACAACGGCGCCAGCTACCCGATCACGGTCATCATCAACCACCTGCGTTCGCTCAACGGCCTCGACGACACCACGCCGGGCAGCAACGGCTGGGCCACCGAAGGCGACCGCGTGCGCAACAAGCGCGGCCAGCAGGCGGTGTTCCTGGCGAACCTGGTGCACTCGATCCAGACCGCCAACCCGGCCGAGCACATCGTGCTGCTGGGCGACTTCAACGCCTACCAGTTCAGCGACGGCTACGTCGACGTGATGGGCATCGTCCGCGGCGACGAAGTGGCCGAGGACCAGGTCATCACCTGGCTGCCGAGCCCGATCACCACCCCGCTGGTCGACGGCGCCCTGTTCACCCTCGACCCGGCCGAACGCTACTCCTACACCTTCGACGGCAGCGCGCAGACCCTCGACCATGCGCTGCTCAACGAAGCCGTGGTGATGGACGCGGCCGACATCAAGGTCGAGCACGCCCGCATCGACGCCGACTTCAGCGTGCTGAACTACGGCGTGGCCGGCGTCCCGACCCGCATCTCCGACCACGATCCGGTGCGCGTGGCGATCACCGTCGCCGCGTTCCGCAGCGCCGACCTGTCGGTCGTGACCTCGGTGACGCCCGCGTTCCCGCGTCTCGACCAGACCGTGCGGTTCTCCGCGCGCGTGCTGAACCTCGGGCCCAGCGTGGCCGGTGCGTCCTCGATCGTCCTCGTCTTCAACGCGCTCGTGAATCCGGCGATCACCGCCCCGAGCGGCTGGACCTGCGACGCGCCCGTCCAGGCCGGCGGCAACACCACCGTGACCTGCACCACGCCGTCGCTCGACACCAATTTCGCCATGGTCTTCGCGGCGGACATCGTGGTCGACGCGAGCCTGGCCAACCGCACCCTCAGGATGGATGCGACCACCGCTTCCGTCACGACGGACCCGGCGAACGCCAACAACCAGTCGTCCGTGAGCGTCGATACCTTCGCGAACGCCAACCTCGGCATCCAGGCGACCGCGGCGGTCGGCACCATCAATGCCGGCGACGACGCGAACTTCACGGTGAACGTCTTCAACATGGGCATCGACCGCGCCGTGTTCGCGAGCACCGCGTTCGTGTTCGACGCGCTCGTCTCGCCGGTGGTGACCGCGCCCGCCGACTGGACCTGCGCCGCGCCCGTCCAGGACGCCACCACCACGACCGTCACCTGCACGACGCCCAGCTTCGTCGCCGGCGCCGAGTTCGCCATCCGGGTGCCCACCGGCGCCAGCGTCGAGTCGGAAAGGACGCTGAACCTCGCCGCGGCCATCACCTCGCAGATCCCGGACGACGTCCCGGGCAACAACACGAGCAACGCCAGCGTGACCATCAAGGTCTACGCGGATCTCTCGATGACGCTCAGCCCGGGCCCCGGGTCGGTCTATCCCGGCCAGAACGTGCATTTCGATGCCATGGTCTCGCACAACGGGCACGTCACGATCGGCGGTGCGGTCGCCACGTTCGGCTTCGACGCGGTGATCACCCCGACGGTGACCGCTCCGGCGGGCTGGACGTGCGCCGCACCGGTGCAGACCGCTTCGACCACGACGGTCACCTGCAATTCCACGGGTCTTGCCGCGGGCACCGTCGACCAGTTCGGCCTGGACTTCGTCCCGGACGCGTCCCTGACCAACCGGCCGGTGGTCGTCACCGCTTCGATTTCGGCGCCCGTCACCGATTTCAGCCTGAGCAACAACCAGGCGACGGCGGTCGTGTCGGTGACCGAGTTCCCGGCCGACCTGGGCGCGAGCGTCACCGCGGTCACGCCGGCCGTCGTCGTCGGCCAGACGGTCAGCTTCACGGCCAGCGTGTCGAATGCAGGCCCCGGTTCCTCGAGCTCGCCGCTGGCGATCTTCACGTTCGATGCGCTCGTCAGTCCGGTCTTCACTGCGCCGGCGGACTGGTTCTGCGACGTGCCGACCCAGAACGGCGCCAGCACCAGCGTCGTGTGTTTCGGCAATGTGCTCGCCGCCGAGCAAAGCGCCGCCTTCTCGGTGTCCTTCGAAGCGACGCCGTCGCTGGCCGGGACCACGGTGAGCCTGACCCTGGACACCAACGCCAGCTCCACGGACCAGAACTCCGAGAACAACAGCGCCACCGCCCAGGCGTCGATCGACGGAAACGCCGACCTGTCGGCCACCGCCGCCGCGGCCGTCGCCAACGTCCCGGTCGGCGGCACCGCCGCCTACACCGCCAGCGTCGCCAACGCCGGTCCGGCGCCGGCCGGCGCCGTCTCGCTCACCCTGGGCTTCGACGCGCTGGTCTCGCCGATCACCACCGCGCCCGCCGGCTGGACCTGCGGCACGCCGACCCAGACCGCCGGCGCCACCAGCGTGGTCTGCACCACGGCGTCGCTGGCCGCCGGCGCCAACGCCGCGTTCGCGACCAGCTTCCCGGCCACGGCCGCGCTGGCGGGCCGCACGGTGCGCATGACCGCGACGGTCGCCTCGGCGTCGCCCGACGCGGCCACCGGCAACAACAGCGCCAGCGCCACGGTGTCCATCGCCGCGCCGACGCTCGATGCCGACCTGTCGGTGCGGATGATCGGTCGCAGCGAACGCGCCGGCGTGTTCATGCTGGCCGTCCACAACGCCGGTCCGGCCAGCGCCGCCGCGCCGGTCGTCACGGTCACCGGCAACCTGCTGCCGCGCAACGTCTCGATCGTCCCCGCCAGCGGCTGGACCTGCACCTCCGCCGCCGTCGGCACGGGCTTCCGCTTCGTCTGCACCGCCAGCGGCCCGATGGCCGCCGGCGCCGACGCCTACTTCGGCCTGGCCCTGGCCGGACGCGGCCCGCAGACGGTGACCGTCACCGCCAACGTGACCTCGACCACGCCCGACCCGAACACGGCCAACAACACCGCCGTGCGCACCCTCGTCGGCGCGGGCCTGCCGGACATGTGCCGCCACCGCTACTGCCGCCGCTGATCCCGGCGACACCGCCGCCGCCCAGCCGGCGGCAGCCCCCAGAAGCGCGGCTCCGGCCGCGCTTCTTTTTTGCGCGGTCGTCCAGTGGACGACCGCGGCGACCGCAACCGCGGCGCGACGCCATACGCCAACGCACGCCGAACGTCATGACGCGCCGCGCAACGAATCGCCACGGCGCTGCGGGTATCATCGGCGCACCGCTCCCCCGCAACGGACGCACGATGACCGTCGCAGCACGCTTCGAAATCGAATACCTGCAGTACCTCGGCCCGGACGGCGCCCTCGTCGCCGAGCCGCCCTCCCGGTTCGCCGATCCCGCCACCCTGCTGCCGTGGTTCAAGCAGATGCTGTTCGTGCGCACCTTCGACAGCAAGGCGATCGCCCTGCAGCGCACCGGCAAGCTCGGCACCTACGCCAGTTGCCTCGGCCACGAGGCCACCCACGTCGGCATCGGCGCCTCGATGCGGCGCGAGGACGTGTTCGCGCCCAGCTACCGCGAGTACGGCGCGCAGATGGTGCGCGGCGTGCGCCCGCGCGAGATCCTGCTGTACTGGGGCGGCGACGAGCGCGGCAACGACTTCGCCGAAGCGCCGAAGCACGATTACGCCTGGTGCGTGCCGATCTCCACCCAGTGCCTGCACGCCGCCGGCGCCGCGCTCGCGTTCAAACTGCGCAAGGAACCGCGCGTCGCCGTGGCCTGCTGCGGCGACGGCGGCAGCTCCAAGACCGACACCTACGCCGCGATCAATTCCGCCGGCGCGTACGCGCTGCCGTTCGTCCAGTGCATCATCAACAACGGCTGGGCGATCTCGGTGCCGCGCAAGGCCCAGACCGGCGCGCCGACCCTGGCGCAGAAGGGCCTGGCCGGCGGACTGCACTGCCTGCAGGTGGACGGCAACGACCTGATCGCGGTGCTCGAAGGCATGCATCGCGCGCTCGATCGCGCCCGCGCCGGCGAAGGCGGCAGCGTGATCGAGTTCATGACCTACCGCCTGCACGACCACACCACCGCCGACGACGCCCGTCGCTACCGCAACGACGACGAAGTGAAGGCCGCGTGGACGCGCGAGCCGATCGCGCGGCTGCGCACCTATCTCACCGCCGCCGGGCTCTGGGACGAAGCCCAGGAAGCGGCCTGGGCGGACGAGTGCGGCAAGCGCGTCGACACCGAGATCAACGCCTACCTGGAGACCCCGGTGCAGCCCGCGACCGCGATGTTCGACTATCTCTACGCCGAACTGCCGGAGGACTACGTCGCGCAGCGCGACGAGGTCGCCGCCGCGGAGGGCCGCCGCCATGGCTGAGGCGACGCCCATCACCCTCATCGAAGCGATCACCCAGGCGCTGGCCCACGAGATGCGCGCCGACGAGCGTGTGCTTGTGCTCGGCGAGGACGTCGGCGTCAACGGCGGCGTGTTCCGCGCCACCGCCGGCCTGCAGAAGATCTTCGGGCCCGAGCGCGTGCTCGACACGCCGCTGGACGAAACCACGATCGCCGGGCTCACTGTCGGCCTCGCCGCGCAGGGCATGCGCCCGGTGGCCGAGGCCCAGTTCGACGGCTTCGTGTACCCGATGGTCGACCACATCATCTGCCACGCCGCGCGCTTCCGCTATCGCACCCGCGGCCGCCTCACCTGCCCGATGGTGCTGCGCGTGCCGTGGGGCGGCGGCATCCGCGCGCCGGAACACCACAGCGAAGCCAACGAGGCGATCTTCACCAACGTGCCCGGCCTGCGCGTGGTGATGCCGTCCTCGCCGCAGCGCGCCTACGGCCTGCTGCTGGCCGCGATCCGCGACCCGGATCCGGTCATCTACATGGAGCCCAAGCGCATCTACCGCCAGTACAAGGAACTGGTGCCCGACGACGGCGAAGCGCTGCCGCTGGACGTGTGCTACGTGCTGCGCGACGGCAGCGACGTGACCCTGGTGACCTGGGGCGCACAGGTCAAGGAATGCCTGGAAGCCGCCGACGCGCTGGCGAAGGACGGCATCAGCGCCGAGGTCATCGACGTCGCCACGCTCAAGCCGCTCGACTTCGCCACCATCGCCGAATCGGTGTGCAAGACCGGCCGCTGCGTGATCGTGCACGAGGCGCCGAGGACCGCGGGCTTCGGCGGCGAGATCGCCGCGCGCCTCGCGCAGGAGTCGATGTACAACCTGCTCGCCCCGGTCGAGCGCGTCACCGGCTACGACACCCACATCCCGCTGTTCCGCCTCGAAATGAAGTACCTGCCGAGCGTCGAGAAGATCGTCGCCGCGGCCAAGCGGACGCTGGCGGCGGGTTGAGCCGATGGTCGCATCGGCGATCAATTTCGCGCAGAAGCTGGGGCTCTTCGCCGAGCCCTGGTCGCCGCGCGTGATCGCCGAAATGAACGACTACGCGCCTTCGAACATCGTATTCAAGCTCGCCAAGCTGCGCGGCGAGTTCGTCTGGCACGCCCACGAGGACACCGACGAGACCTTCGTCGTGCTGCACGGCACGCTGTCGATGCGGTTCCGCGATCGGGTCGAGACCGTGCGCGCAGGCGAGATGATCGTCGTCCCGCGCGGCGTCGAGCACTGCCCCCATGCGCAGGACGAATGCCACGTGCTGCTGATCGAGCCGCGCGGCGTGGTCAATACCGGCGACGCCGGCGGCGCGCTGACCGCGCCGAACGACGTGTGGCTATGATCCGCGCCCGCGTCGTCCGCGACTACCGCGCCCAGTACGCGAACCCGATCCGGTTCGTGGAGGGCGAGGTGGTGACCCTCGGCGCGCGCGATGCCGAATGGCCCGCGTTCGCCTGGACCACCACCGCCGACGGCAACGCCGGCTGGGCGCCGGCCGACTGGCTGAAGCCGCTGGGCGACGGCCGCGCCGAAGCGCTGCGCGATTACTCCGCACGGGAACTGGACGTGGAGACGGGCGACGAGGTCGTGCTGCATTCCGAACTCGGCGGCTGGTGGTGGTGCACGACAAGCGATGGACAGTATGGATGGGTGCCCGACGGGCACCTTCAACCGAACGGACAATCCGAGAGAACGATTGCATGAGCCAGACCAAGACCTTCTTCCTCCCCGACCTCGGCGAAGGCCTGCCGGACGCGACCATCGTCGAGTGGTTCGTGAAGCCGGGCGACGTCATCAAGCTCGACGCACCGCTGGTGTCGATGGAGACCGCGAAGGCGGTGGTCGAAGTGCCGTCGCCGGTGTCTGGCAAGGTGCTGAAGCTCGCCGGCAACGCCGGCGACGTGATCGTGACCGGGAAGATGCTCGCCGAGTTCGAGATCGATCCGTCGATGCCGCAGCGCGCGGAGGGCCAGGACACCGGCCACCACCACGGCGGCGGCCACGCCGCGCCCGCACCCGCACCGGCGGTCCCCGCCCCCAGCGCGCCGCCCGCCGCGACGAAGACCGAGGTCCTGCGCGAGGACAGCGGCACGGTCGTCGGCGCGATGCAGACCTCCGACGCGGTCCATGCCGAAGCCGCGATCGCGGTCGGCGGCGTGAAGGCGATGCCCGCGGTGCGCGCGATGGCGCGCAAGCTCGGCGTCGACCTCGCCCGCGTCCGCGCCACCGGAGCCGACGGCGTGGTGACGATGGACGACGTGAAGCGCGCGGCGGCGGACGGCTCCGCCAAACCCGGCGCCCCCCTCCCCCAGGCTCCCTCGCGCGGGGGAGAGGGCGATGCGCGCGCAGCGGGCATGGGTGGAGGCGCGCCCTCATCCGCACCGGCGCGCACCCAGCTCTCCGCCAGCGGCAAGCCGATGCGCACCCAGCCGCCGTCGGTCTCGGTCAGCGGCCAGCCGGAACAGCTCAAGGGCGTGCGCCGCAACATGGCGCGGGTGATGGCCGACGCGCACAGCAAGGTGGTGCCGACCACGCTCAGCGACGATGCCGACATCCAGGCCTGGACGCCGGGCAACGACGTCACCGTGCGCCTGATCCGTGCGATCGTCGCGGCCGCGAAGGCGGTGCCCGCGCTCAACGCCTGGTTCGACGGCGACGCCCTGACCCGCACCCTGCATCCGCACGTCGACATCGGCATCGCGGTGGACACCGACGACGGCCTGTTCGTGCCCGCGCTGCGCAACGCGCACCTGCTCGACGCGCATGGCGTGCGCGAAGGCGTCAACCGCCTGCGCGCGCAGGTCGGCGACCGCAGCCTGCCGGCCAGCGAACTCACCGGCTACACGATCTCGCTGTCGAACTTCGGCATGTTCGCCGGTCGCTACGCCACGCCGGTGGTGGTGCCGCCGTGCGTCGCGATCGTCGCCGCCGGCCGCGCCCGCCACCAGATCACCCCGGTGATCGGCGGCTTCGAGTCGCACAAGGTCGTCCCGCTGTCGCTGACCTTCGACCACCGCGCCTGCACCGGCGGCGAAGCGGCGCGCTTCCTGCGCGCGATGTTGGACGATCTGGCGCTGGCGAACTGACGGCGCCGTGTCGGCGATCGCGACGACGATCCTCGCGTTCGGCGCATTCGGCGCCGTGTGCGGCATCGGCCTGGTCAACGTGATGGCGCTGGTCGCACGCGGCATGAAGCGCCCGTGCGATACGCTTTCCTTCACGCGCGAAGGCGACGTGCGCAGCCTCGTCGCGGACTGGGCGCAGGCCCACGGCTTCCGTCTCGTACGCACAGAAGGCACTACGCAGGTCTACAAGCGCGGTCGCAACGTGCTGACCTCGCCGGCGTTCGTTGAATACGTTGCAGACGGCGACCGGCACAGCCTGAAGGCCTACGTGCAGATCGATGGCCTGCTGGTCAAGGGCGACATCGCACTGAGCGGCGGCGGCTTCCTCGTCCGGCTGCCGCGCTCGATGGCGAAAGCGGACGTGAATCGGCTGCTGGCGTCGCTGGGGCAGCCGCCGTTGGGAACCTAGCGTGACCGCCGTGAACAGCCTGCCGAATGAGATCGACGCGTTCGAATACGTGTGGAACGGCAGTGCGCCTGGCTGGGTCGTCCACATCCACCACGACGATGCCGCCACGATCTGGGTCCCGATTCCCGCGGAGGGCATCACGCCAGCCTTCTTCAAGACCGTGCGCTCACTGTTGACTGAATTTTCGGATATGTCGACATCCGAGTTCCGCGCAAGACTGGACGCGGACGGCGGTATCGAAACCGAGGTGCTCGACGGCCTGGACGCGGAATACCTCCACCGGGCGGGTCTCGACGCCGGCCTCGAGCTCGAAAGGCGTACTCGCTCTCACGCGTTCTATCGCATCTTCAACGAACATACGAATGACACACTGCAAATAGAGGACGATGAACTGCATCGTCGTGTTGCAGAGGAAGCCATCCGCCGCGGTGTGCAGATACGAGAATCCACGACCTGATCGAGCAGAAACACCTGAGCGCTCGACACCGCCTGATCGAGGGATCGACGTTGAAACGCTGCGCTCACCCCGTCACCCTTGCGGCGGTGGAAGCGAGCGACGTGTTCCCGGATGATCCGCAGGGCCGGTCCTGGTCCGCCAGCAGGACGTTTCGGTGGGAACGACATGGACCGAAACCGTTTCGGTCCGCCCGCGGCGCGCTCGACGATGCCGTCATGGCGGGCCAAGGCCCGCCTGCGCATCGCTCCGGTCAGTAACGCGGGATCCCCGCATCCACCTGCAGGCTCCACGCATCGATCCCGCCGACGACATTGCACACGTCGGTGAAGCCCTGCTGGGCGAAGTACATCGCGGCCTGCGCGCTGCGGCCGCCGTGGTGGCAGAGGAAGGCGAGCGGCGTGTCCTTCGGCAGCGCGGCGAGGCGCTCCAGGCCGCCGTCCTCCAAAGACTGGTACGGTGCCGACACGGCGGCGATGGCGCGTTCGGCCGGTGGACGCACGTCGACGAGGGTCACGGCGCCTTCGCGGGCGCGGGCGTCGGCATCGACGACGGAAAGATTGCGGAAGGCCATGGCGATCTCGGCGGCGGTGGGGTCGTGGCATGATGCCGCGATGTCCACGCCTCCCGCCAGTCCGCCCATCGCGCCGCATCGCGTACCGCGGTGGCCGTGGGCGTGGCTGTGGCTGCTGCTGGCGTCGCAGGCGCTGGTCGTCGCGGCATGGTGGCGATACGGATGGAGCGTCGGCCTGCCGGCGATGGTGCTGAGCCACGCGCCCTTCTGGTGGGGCACGCTGTGGCCGCGCTCGGCGATGTTCGGGCCGGTGCTGGACCGCCTGCCGACATCGGCGCGCGTGGTCTGGCTGACGATCGACGACGGCCCCTCCGACGAAACGCCGGCGGTGCTCGACCTGCTCGATGCGCACGGCGCGAAGGCGACGTTCTTCCTGGTCGGCGCGCGCGCGGCGCGGCGTCCGGAGCTCGTGCGCGAACTCGTGCGCCGCGGCCACGACATCGGGAACCACAGTGCGACCCATCCGGCGAAGTGGTTCTGGGCGCTGGGCCCGGCGCGGATGCGGCGCGAGGTCGCCGACACCCAGCGTATCCTCGCCGACATCGCCGGCGCGCCGCCGCGCTGGTTCCGGGCGGTGGTCGGCATGTGCAATCCGTTCGCGCAGGCGCCGCTGCGCGCGCACGGGCTCGCGCGCGTGGCCTGGAGCGCGCGCGGCTTCGACGGCGTCGCCGGCGATCCGGCGCAGGTGGTGGCGCGCATCGAACGCGGCCTCGCGCCGGGCGCGATCGTGCTGCTGCACGAGGGTGCGACGCACGGCGGCAACCTCGCGACGCTGCGCCTGCTGCTGCAGCGGCTCGATGCGCTGGGCTATCGCGCGGTGCTGCCGATACCGGGCTGAGGGGCACGTGGACAGCGCTACCGGCCCTCGTCGCGGCTTACGCCGCTCCTACCACACCGCGCGCCAAGCACGACGCCCGCTCCTGTAGGAGCGACGTCAGTCGCGACGAGGCCTTCCCGGAATCGTCCGCCCTCGGCAAGCACGCCCTGCTTCCGACGGAGCGCCCGCCGCGTCGCGGCTCACGCCGCTCCTACAGCGAGTCCTCTTGCATCGGTCGCTCAGCGGCGCGCGACGATCAGCCAGTTGTTGAACGGCGTGCGGCCGTACAGCGGCGTGCAGTCGACATACAGGCCGTGCGATTCGAGCGCGGCACGCAGGCCCTCGAGCGTCGGATAATGCTGCGGCCGCATCCCCATCCAGCCGATGCGGTGCGCGAGGCCGTCGAACAGACGCGTGGTGCGCGAACGGCCGCCGTCGTCGGCCACCGGGCTGCGGATCACGAGCGCCGCCTCCGGCGTCAGCATCGCCGACATCCCGGCGAGCAGTCGCTGCTGCGCTTCGACGTCGAGATACTGGAGCACGTCCAGCAGGGCGACGCTGCCGCGGTGTTGCGGCAGCGTGCGCGCGAGATCGACCACCTCGAACGTCGCGTCGGCGAGCGACGCGCGGCGCGCGGCGCGGGTGGCGCGGGCGATCTTCGCGGCATCGGTGTCGACGCCGCGGTACGCCATCGCCTGGCCGTCGCCGCGCAGCGCATGCGCGAGCAGGCCGAGGCCGCAGCCGAGGTCGAGCAGCGGCGCAGTGCTGCCGCGCAGCGCGGCCAGCGCGCCGGGATACAGCGGATCGCTGCGCAGCTTGCCCTGCACGTAGTAGTAGTCGTAGCGGTTGCCCAGCGCGAAGTCCGGCAGGAACGCCGACGCGATGCGGCGCGCCGCGGTCGCCTCGAGGGCGTGCGTGGCGACGGCCGATGCGCTCACGGCGCGGGCGGGCCGGCGAGCCGCCGGCGCACGACCGGCCGCGCCAGCCGCGCCCACTCGGCGTAGAGCGCGGCCGACGGGTGCAGGCCGTCGTCGGCCAGCATCGCCGGCTCGGCGCCGCGCGCGCGGCTGACCGGCGCGATGTCCACGAAGGCCACGCCGCGCTCGGCGCAGATCCGCGCGGCGACGGCGTTGTAGGCGTCCAGTTCGCGCGCGATGGTCGCCGGGTCGCGGCCCGAAGCGGCGGCGAACGGGGTCACGCCCCAATCCGGGATCGCGAGCACGAACACCCGGTCGGCGCGGCCGCCGGCGTAGCCGATCGCGCGATCGAGCAGCATCGCGAACGCCGGGGCGTAATCCGCGACCGGGCGGCCGCGGTACTGGTCGTTGACGCCGATCAACAGGCTGACCAGGTCCCAGTCGCGGCCCAGCGGTTCGGCGGCGTCGAGCGCGGACGCCAGTTCGTCGGTGGTCCAGCCGGTGGTGGCGACGATGCGCGGGTCGTCGATCGCGAAGCCGTCCTCGCGCAGATCGGCGGCGAGCCGCGCGGGCCAGCGCCCGTCGGCGGCCACGCCTTCGCCGATGGTGTAGCTGTCGCCCAGGGCCAGCGCGCGCAGCGCGGCCGGTGCGGCGCCGCCGTCGCCCGATGGCGCGGTCGCGAGCACCGCCGCCAGCAGCGCCGGCGCGGCGCGCATGGTCATGCCACCGCGACGCGTGCGACGCGGGCCTGCTCGGCGCGACGCGACAGCACGCGGTCGATCCGCGCGAACACCTCGCGCAGCGTGTCGGCCTCGGGCAGCAGGGTGACCCGGAAATGGTTGCGATCGGGCACGTTGAAGCTGGAGCCCGGGACGATCAGCACGTCCTCGGTTTCCAGCATTTCCAGCGCGAAGGCGTGGTCGTCGAAGCCCCGGGCGGCGTCGCCGACCACGGCCGGGAACCCGTACAGCGCGCCGGCGGGCGCGACCAGCGACAGGTGCTCGCTGGCGTCGCAGCATTCGATCAGCGCGCGGCGGGTCTCGTACAGGCGGCCGCCGGGCGCGGTCAGCGCGCTGATGGTGTCGACGCCGTGCAGCGCGGCATCGATCGCGAACTGCCCCGGGACGTTGGCGCACAGGCGCAGCGCGCCGAGCAGGTCCATCGCATGGTGGAAGTCGCCGCTGCGCAGCGGATCGCCGCTGAGCACCGCCCAGCCCACGCGCCAGCCGCAGGCGCGATGCACCTTCGACAGGCCGCCGAACGACAGGCAGGGATGGTCGCCGGCCAGCGGCGCCAGCGGCTGGAACACGCTTTTCGACCCCGTGGCGCCGTCGTAGAGGATGTGGTCGTAGATCTCGTCGGCCATCAGCAGCAGGTCGTGCTTCTGGGCGATGGCGACGATGCGTTCGAGGATCTCGCGCGGATAGGTCGCGCCGGTCGGGTTGTTCGGGTTGATCAGCACGATCGCGCGGGTGCGCGAGGACACCAGCGCGGCGATCTCGTCGGGATCGGGCAGGAACCCGTGGTCCGGGCGGCAGCGGTAGTACACCGGGCGGCCGTCGTTGAGGATGGTCGCGGCCGACCACAGCGGGTAGTCCGGCGACGGCAGCAGCACTTCGTCGCCCGGGTTGAGCAGCGCGCGCAGCGAAAGGTCGATCAGCTCGCTGACGCCGTTGCCGACGAACACGCGCTCGGGCGAGGCGTTCGGCGTGCCGCGCTGCCTGTGGAAGGCGGCGATCGCCTCGCGCGCGGCCGGCAGGCCCTGCTGGTGGGTGTAGGGATCGGTCGCGGCGATGCGGTCGGCGATCGCGCGCTGCAGGTGCTCGGGCGCACGGAAGCCGAAGGCGCCGGGATTGCCGATGTTGAGCTTGATGAGCTGCCGGCCCTGCCCTTCCAGCTCCCGGGCGCGCCGGGCGAGTTCGCCGCGGATCTCGTAACGGACTTCGGACAGGCGTTCGCGGGTCTTGAGACCGGGGCGGGGACTGGAGGAGGACATCGTGTCGGCGGTGGCGAAAACGTCGACAAAGCCTAGCGGAAATCGCCGCCCTCCGCCCGCCGGGCATAGAATCGCCGCATGCACGCCCGTCCGCGCCCCGCTTGACCCCCGCCGCATCCGCCCTCCGCGCCATCGGCTGGCCGTTCGACGGCACCGGCCCGGCAGGCGTCGACGATCCGGCCTGGGCCGCGGTCCTCGCCGCCCATCCGCAGGCCCGGCCGGCCCGGGTCATCGAACAGCACCGGACCGGCTACCAGGTCGCCGAGGCGGCCGGGCATGCACTGGCGGTGGATTCGCCGCCGGAGTGGGCCCGTCGCCGCTTTCCGCCGCAGGACCGGGCCGCGGTCGGCGACTGGGCGCTGATCGAGGAGGCGACTCCGCGGCCGCGGATCGTCGCCCTGCTGCCGCGGCGCACCGCGATCAAGCGCGCCGCCGCCGGCGAGCACTACCACCAGCAACTGATCGCCGCGAACATCGACACGGTGTTCGTGGTCTGCGGCCTCGACGCCGACTTCAACCCGCGACGGATCGAGCGCTACCTGCTGCTGGTCGGCGGCGGCGGCGCGACCCCGGTGGTCGTGCTGACCAAGGCCGACAAGGACGGCAGCGACGCCGACGCCAGCCTGGCCGCGCTGGCCGAGCTGGCCGCACAGGGCATCCCGGCGGTCGCGGTCAACGCCAAGGACCGCGCCAGCGTCGCCGCGCTCGATCCCTGGCTGGCGGCGGGCCGCACCGCGGTGCTGGTCGGGTCGTCGGGCGCGGGCAAATCGACGCTGACCAACACGCTGCTCGGCGTCGAGAAGATGAAGACCGGCGAAGTGCGCGAGAGCGACGCCCGCGGCCGCCACACCACCACGTTCCGCACGCTGATCCCGCTGCCGTCGGGCGCCTGCCTGATCGACACGCCCGGGATGCGCGAGCTCAAGCCCACCGGCGAGGAGACGCTGGCCGACGGCGGGTTCGCCGACATCGAGGCGCTGGCGGCGACCTGCAGGTTCCGCGACTGCCGCCACGCCAGCGAGCCCGGCTGCGCGGTGCGCGCGGCGATCGAGGCCGGCGCGCTCGACGCCGGCCGCTTCGCGAATTACCTCAAGCTCCGCGACGAGGTCGCCGGGGCGGCCGACCGCCTCGCCACCCGGCTGGCGCAGAAATCCGACGCGCGCGTGCAGGGCAAGGCGCTGCACAAGCGGCTGGACGAGAAATATGGCCGGCACTGAGCGCCTCCGCGGCATCGACGACCTGTCCCGCGGGAGCGACGGGAGTCGCGACGCTCTGCCGAATGCCTTGCCGCTGCCCGTCGCGACTTCCGTCGCTCCCACAGGATGGGTCGGAGGCGCGGCATGACCGACGCCGACGCCATTGCCCATCACGTCGCGCTGGACGCGCGGCTGGTCGCGGCGGTCCGCGGCATCCGCCTGCTCGACACCGTGAGCTGGCCGGCCAGCGCGCAGGAGACGTTCCTCGCGGCGTGGAAGATCGGCCGCATCCACCTGCCGACGGTCGCCTACGCGAAGACCGACTTCACCGAGGTGCGCGCCGAACTGGAGGCCGTCGCCCGGGCCGCCGACGCCGATCATCCGCTCGGCGCCTACCTCATCGCCAACGCCGAAAGCTGGCGCATCGCCACCCGGCTGCTCGATGCCGCCGGCACCTACCGGATGACCGCGTATTCGACCCGGCTCTATGGCCGGCCGGTGGAAATGCTGCCCGGCGACGGGCCCACCAACCTGGAGGCGGCGCAGCACTTCATCGCGCTCGCCGACGACATGGACCAGGAGCTGCGCGAGATCGAGCCGGAGGCGGTGATGTCGGCCGAATCGCTGCGCGACCTGCTGCAGCCGGAGATCGACGCGTTCTTCGTCGACCACCGGATCAAGGTCGAACTCGATCCCGAGCTGATCGCGAAGGCCGCGGCTAGCCCGACCCGCATCCGCATCCGCACCAACACCGGGTTCAGCGACTACGACCACCAGCAATTGCTGGTCCACGAAGCGTTCGTGCACACGCTCACCGGCCTCAACGGCCGCGAACAGCCGCAACTGCAGTCGCTGGCCCGCGGCGCGCCGCGCACCACCGCCACCCAGGAGGGCCTGGCGACCTTCGCCGAACTGATCTCCGGCTCGATGGACATCGAGCGCATGAAGCGCATCAGTCTGCGCATCGTCGCGATCGACATGGCGATCGACGGCGCCGACTTCGTGCAGGTGTTCCGGTTCTTCCTCGATGCCGGGCAGACGCCGGAGGACAGCTTCGCCTCGGCCCAGCGCGTGTTCCGCGGTGCGCCGCTGGGCGGCGGCGCGGCGTTCACCAAGGACACCGTCTACCTGCACGGCCTGCTCGGCGTGCACACCTTCTTCCGCTGGTGCCTGCGCCACCGCAAGCTGTCGATGGCGCGGCAACTGTTCGCCGGCAAGCTGGCGCTGGAGGACGTGTTCGCGCTGCAGCCGATGTTCGACGCCGGCGCGATCGCCCCGCCGCACTACCTGCCGCCGTGGATGCGCCGCGCCAACGGGCTGGCCGGCATGCTCGCGTTCTCGCTGTTCGCCAACAAGATCCGGCTCGACCGGGTCGATGCCGACGACCTGGTGCTGGGACTGGGCGTGTGACCGCGGTCGCCGCGCGCGGAGCCGGGACCGGTCCGATCTCCACGGCGGCGCCGGACCGCCGCCCGGTCCGCCGTACCGTGCGCCGGCGTTCCATACGCCGGCGCAGCGTCGGCGCGACGACGCCGACGGACCCCTTCCACTAGAATGTCCCCCCGGCCCCTGGATCCACCGCGATGTCCGACCACGACGCAGCCCTCGACCTGAAAGCCTCCGCCCTCGAGTACCACCGCCACGAGCCGCCGGGCAAGATCAGGGTCGCGCCGACCAAGCCGCTGGTGACGCAGCGCGACCTGTCGCTGGCCTACTCGCCCGGCGTGGCCTACGCCTGCGAGGCGATCGTCGCCGATCCCAACGCCGCCAGCGAGATGACCGCGCGCGGCAACCTCGTCGCGGTGATCACCAACGGCACCGCGGTGCTGGGCCTGGGCGACATCGGCCCGCTGGCCGGCAAGCCGGTGATGGAAGGCAAGGGCGTGCTGTTCCAGAAGTTCGCCGGCATCGACGTGTTCGACATCGAGGTGGACGAGCGCGATCCCGACAAGCTGGTCGACATCATCGCCTCGCTGGAACCGACCTTCGGCGGCATCAACCTCGAGGACATCAAGGCGCCGGAATGCTTCATCGTCGAGCGCAAGCTGCGCGAGCGGATGAACATCCCGGTCTTCCACGACGACCAGCACGGCACCGCGATCATCGTCGGCGCGGCCGTGCTCAACGCGCTGGAGATCGTCGGCAAGCGGATCGAGGACGTCAGGCTCGCCACCTCCGGCGCCGGCGCCGCGGGCATCGCCTGCCTCGACATGCTGGTCGCGCTGGGCATGAAGCCCGAGCACATCCTCGCGGTCGATCGCGACGGCGTGCTCTACACCGGCCGCCCGCACCTGGACCCCGACAAGGCGCGCTATGCCCGCGACACCGACAAGCGCACGCTGGCCGAGATCGTCGCCGGCGCAGACATCTTCCTGGGCCTGTCCGCCGGCGGCGTGCTGAAGCCGGAGATGGTCGCGACGATGGCCGAGCGGCCGATCATCCTGGCGCTGGCCAATCCCAACCCCGAGATCCTGCCGGAGGACGCCAGCCGGGTGCGCCCGGACTGCATCATCGCCACCGGCCGCAGCGACTACCCGAACCAGGTCAACAACGCGCTGTGCTTCCCGTACATCTTCCGCGGCGCGCTGGACGTGGGCGCGACCGAGATCAACGAGGCGATGAAGCTCGCCTGCGTGCGCGCAATCGCGAAGCTGGCGCGGATGGAAGCCTCCGACCTCGGCGGCGCCTACGGCGGCGAAGTGCCGCGCTTCGGCCCCGAATACATCATCCCGCGCCCGTTCGACCCGCGCCTGCTCACGGTGCTGGCGCCGGCGGTGGCGAAGGCGGCGATGGACTCGGGCATCGCGCTGCGCCCGATCGCGGACATGCCCGCCTACGAGGAGAAGCTGGCGCAGTTCATCTACCGCACCGGCCTGCTGATGAAGCCGGTGTACGACCGCGCCCGCCACGACCCCAAGCGCGTGGTCTACGCCGAAGGCGAGGAAGAGACCGTGCTGCTCGCGGTGCAGACGGTGATCGACGAACGCCTGGCGCGACCGATCCTGATCGGCCGCCCGGACGTCATCGACGCGCGCATCCATCGGCTGGGCCTGCGGATGCGCCCGGGCGTCGATTTCGACCTCACCAACATCCACGACGACCCGCGCTTCAACGACTACTGGCAGCAGTACCACGCGCTGACCGAGCGCCGCGGCGTGACCCCGGCCGCGGCGAAGAACCTGGTGCGTTCGCGCTCGACCCTGATCGCCGCGCTGATGGTCGAGCGCGGCGAGGCCGACGCCATGATCTGCGGCCTCGTCGGGCGCTTCCACAAGAAGCTCGGCTACCTGCGCAGCGTCTTCGACTTCGACCGCGGCGTCAGCGGCACCGCGGCGATGACCGGGGTGATCAACAACCAGGGCGTGTGGTTCTTCCTCGACACCCACGTGCAGGTCGACCCCTGCGCCGAACAGATCGCCGAGGCCACGCTGATGGCGAGCTACCGGCTCAAGCTGTTCGGGATCGAGCCCAAGGTCGCGCTGCTGTCGCACTCCAACTACGGCAGCCACGAGAACCCCAGCGCCGCGAAGATGCGCAAGGTCTACCAGATCGTCCGCCAGCGCGCGCCGAAGCTGGAGATCGACGGCGAGATGATGGCCGACACCGCCTGGGACGAGGGCCTGCGCCAGCGCATGTTCCCGCACACCACGCTCAGCGGCCGCCCCAACCTGTTCGTGCTGCCCAACCTCGACGCCGCCAACATCACCTACAACATGGTGCGGGTGATGACCGACGGCGTCGCGATCGGCCCGATCCTGATGGGCCTGGACCAGCCCGCGCACATCCTCACCCCCGCCTCCACCCCGCGCCGCGTGGTCAACATGACCGCGATCGCCGCCGTCGACGCCCAGATCCGCCAGCAGCGCGAGGCCGAAGCCTCCAACCGCCGGGCGTCGCGGGAGGATTGAGGACGGCGGCGATGACCCGCGATCTTCGTGTCCCGGTGACGCGCGACCGCTTCGTCGTGCTGCACTACCACATCTTCAAGAACGGCGGCAGCACGATCGACTACGCGCTCCGCCGAAGTTTCGGCGATGCGCTGGTGGATTTGCACGGCGAACACGATGACGCCCGGCTGATGGCGGAGGACATCGTCCGGCTCGTGCAGGAAGACCCGGAGGTGGCGGCGATCAGCAGCCATCACGTCCGCTATCCGAAGCCGAGGGTGCGCGGCATCGAGTTCCACGACATCTGCTTCATCCGCCACCCGCTGTCGCGGATCCGTTCGCTGTACCACTACGGACGCCGGCTCGATTCCGCCCACTGGCTGGGACAACTGGCAGGGCAACGGGACGAAGCCGGGTTCGTCGCGGATCTCGTCGATCGGTCGCCGTTCGTGGTGAGCGACGTCCAGCTCCATTTCCTCGCCAACGGATCCATGTTCTCGCGGCCCGCGCACGCCCGGGACCTGCAACTGGCGCTCGAACGCCTGGAAGACATGTCGGTACCCGGCGTGGTCGAACGCTTCGACGAAAGCCTCGTCGCCGGCGAATACTTCGTGCGCCCGTCCGTGCCTCAGCTCGACTTCGCCTATGTGGCGCAGAACCTGTCCTCGCCGGAGGGCGAGCGCACCCTGTCGTCCGATGCGCTGCTCGCCCGCTGTCGGGAAGTGTGGGGGACCGACACATTCGACACCGTGATGCTGCTCAATGGCTGGGATCTTCGGCTGCACGCCGCCGCGGATGAAGAGGTGTCGAAGCGCCTGCAGGCGATCCCGCGCCATGGCGCACGGCTGGCCGCGTTCCGCGAACGCTGCCTCGCCCTCTCGGCCGGCTGACCCGCACCTGCCTCCGATGGGGGCTGCAATCGAATTCCCGCACCCGCCGGCGCCCACCGCACGCCACCGTACGGAGCGCAGCGGGAGCGCACTGTTAGAATTCGGACTCTAGACAGACGATCCCCCTTTCGGCGGCCCCGGGCCGCCCGCGGAGCCCCCATGAGCTGGTTGAACGAACTGCTGCAGAACGATCCCGATCCGACCGAGACCCGCGAGTGGATCGAGTCGCTGAAGGCCGTCATCGACGCCGACGGCGCCGGTCGCGCGCACCAGTTGCTGGAGGGCATGGTCGAGCTGACCCGCCGCGCAGGGGCGCACCTGCCGTTCGCGCCGACCACCGAGTACATCAACACCATCCCGGCGCACCTGGAGCCGCGGATGCCCGGCGACCCGCACATGGAGTGGCGCATCCGCTCGATGATCCGCTGGAACGCGATGGCGATGGTGGTGCGCGCCAATCGCAAGCCCGGCGACCTCGGCGGCCACATCGCGTCGTTCGCCTCCTCGGCCACGCTGTACGACGTCGGCTTCAACCATTTCTGGCGCGCGCCCAGCGCAGACCACCCCGGCGACCTCATCGCGATCCAGGGGCACAGTTCGCCCGGCATCTACGCCCGCGCCTTCCTCGAAGGCCGCCTCAGCGAATCGCAGATCGACCACTTCCGGATGGAAGTCGACGGCCGCGGCATCAGCTCCTACCCGCACCCGTGGCTGATGCCGGATTTCTGGCAGTTCCCGACCGTGTCGATGGGCCTGGGCCCGATCGGCGCGATCTACCAGGCGCGCAACTGGAAGTACCTCGAAGCCCGCGGCCTGATGCCCAAATCCGACCGCAAGGTGTGGTGCTTCATGGGCGACGGCGAGTGCGACGAGCCCGAGAGCCTCGGCGCGATCTCGGTCGCCGGCCGCGAAGGCCTGGACAACCTCGTCTTCGTCATCAACTGCAACCTGCAGCGCCTCGACGGCCCGGTGCGCGGCAACGGCAAGATCATCCAGGAGCTGGAAGGCCAGTTCCGCGGCGCCGGCTGGAACGTGGTCAAGACGATCTGGGGCAGCTACTGGGATCCGCTGCTGGCCAAGGACAACGCCGGCCAGCTCAAACGCCTGATGATGGAAACCGTCGACGGCGAATACCAGAACTGCAAGGCCTTCGGCGGCGCGTACACGCGCGAGCACTTCTTCGGGAAGTATCCGGAGACCGCGGCGATGGTCGCCAACATGAGCGACGACGACATCTGGCGCCTCAACCGCGGCGGCCACGACCCGCACAAGGTCTACGCCGCCTACCGGAATGCGGTCGAGACCCGCGGCATGCCCACCGTCATCCTCGCAAAGACGGTGAAGGGCTACGGCATGGGCGCCTCGGGCGAATCGCTCAACCCCACGCACCAGACCAAGAAGCTCGACGACGAGGCCGTGCGCGCGTTCCGCGACCGGTTCAAGATCGATATCCCGGACGACCAGTTCAAGGACGGCGCGGTGCCGTTCTACCACCCGGGCCCGAAGTCGCCCGAGATCGAATACATGCTGTCGCGCCGCAACGCGCTGGGCGGCTTCCTGCCGCAGCGCCGGCGCAAGGCCACGCAGTCGCTGGAGACGCCGAAGCTCGAGGTCTTCGACCGCCTGCTCAAGAGCACCGGCGACCGCGAGATCAGCACTACCATGGCGTTCGTGCAGGCGCTGAACGTGATCCTGCGCGACAAGCAGGTCGGCCCCCGCTGCGTGCCGATCGTCGCCGACGAAGCGCGCACCTTCGGCATGGAAGGCCTGTTCCGTCAGATCGGCATCTACTCGCCGCACGGCCAGAAGTACAAGCCGGTCGACCGCGACCAGTTGATGTACTACCGCGAGGACGCCGCCGGCCAGGTGCTGGAGGAAGGCATCACCGAAGCCGGCGCGTTTTCGTCGTGGATGGCGGCGGCCACCAGCTACAGCACCAACGACGTGCAGATGCTGCCGTTCTACATCTACTACTCGATGTTCGGCTTCCAGCGCATCGGCGACAGCGCATGGCAGGCGGCGGACATGCGCGCGCGCGGCTTCCTGCTGGGCGCCACCGCGGGCCGCACCACGCTCAACGGCGAAGGCCTGCAGCACGAGGACGGCCACTCGCACCTGCTCGCGGGCGCCATCCCCAACTGCCGCGCCTACGACCCGACCTTCGGCTTCGAGGTCGCCGTGATCCTGCAGCACGGCATGCAGCGCATGCTCGCCGAGCAGCACGACGAGTACTACTACCTCACCCTGATGAACGAGAACTACGCCCACCCGGACATGCCCGAGGGCGCGGCCGAGGGCATCATCAAGGGCATGTACCTGCTGAAGGACGCCGGCAAGCCGAAGAAGGGCGAACTGCGCGTGCAACTGCTGGGCAGCGGCACCATCCTGCGCGAAGCCATCGCCGCCGCCGAACTGCTCGACAAGGATTTCGGCGTCACCGCGGACATCTGGTCCTGCCCCAGCTTCACCGAGCTCCGCCGCGACGGCTTCGACGCCGAACGCTGGAACCGCCTCAACCCCGAAGCCAAGACCCTGCGCAAGCCCTATGTCACCGAACTGCTGGAAGGCCGCCAGGGCCCGGCCGTCGCCGCCACCGACTACGTCCGCGCCTTCGCCGACCAGATCCGCGCCTTCGTGCCGATGCGCTACACCGTCCTCGGCACCGACGGCTTCGGCCGCAGCGACACCCGCGCCAACCTCCGCCGCCACTTCGAAGTCGACCGCTACTACATCGCCCAGGCCGCGATCGACGCCCTCGCGAAGGAAGGCAAGATGACCGGCAAGGACGTCGCCCGCGCGATCAAGCTCTACAAGATCGACGTGGAGAAGGAGAATCCGGTGGGGGTGTGAGCCCGCACAGGATTGACTGTGTTAGGAGATGACCAATGAATCCAAAATTTGATTCTGTTTCAGTAAACCTTCTGAGATTTGATCCCGACAATCCACGGCTACCCGAAAAATATAAGAACAAGCCTGACGAAGAAGTTCTTCGTTACCTGCTCTTAGAATGCAACCTCATCGAACTCATGATGTCGATCGGGGAAAAAGGCTATTTCTCTGGGGAACCACTCATGGTGGTACCAGATGAAGGGGGTTTCTATCGAGTTGTAGAAGGCAATCGTCGACTCGGAGCATTGAAGCTACTCCAAGATGATGTAGAACCGCCCGTCCTAAATACTCAGGTATCGCTGGCGAGGAAAGGGGCAAAAGAGAGACCAACGAGCGTCCCTGTCCTTCGATTTGACAAGCGAGATGACATCCTTACTTATCTCGGCTACAGACATATCACAGGAATAAAAGAGTGGGATGCACTGGCAAAAGCCAGATATGTTTTTCAGTTGCGCGCGCTGCACAGCCCAGATCACCAAGAAGCCCACAAGGCTCTTGCTAAAGAAATCGGCAGCAAAGCAGCTCATGTTGCCAAACTTCTAACTGGATACACATTGCTAAAAAAAGCTGGCGAGCTTGGGATACTCACAAGATTAAAAATGCAAGAAGACGACATAGCATTTTCACTACTTACAACCGGAATAGGCTGGGAGAGCATATCCAGCTTTATCGGACTAGAAGGGGCGGGCGATGTTGAAGCCAAAGGCCTTAAGGCAGAAGAATTTGAAGAATTCTTTCGCTGGGTATTTGACAAAGAGCACAGGGGATCCACCGTTCTTGGAGAATCCAGAAACTTTCAAAAACTTGCACGTATTGTGGCAAATGAAAGTGCGCTAGCCTCACTCCGCAGAGGCGACTCAATTGACACGGCAGATCTTTTAACCTCAGGCCCACTAGAGGCAATTCGGAAGCATATGTCTCTGGCGGAAAACTCAGTCAAAGCAGCTCAAGAAACACTCGCGGTGGCAGACGGCCTGACAAACCAAGACGCAGGTCAGGCAGAAAGACTACGCAAAAGCGCCATTGGACTGCATTCAAGTATTAAAGGACTTGTCGAGGCGACGCAGGATGCTGAAGATTGAGACACCTCGTGACAGCGACATACACTCAATCGCTGATTTCACAGAATTACTATGCCTTCTAACACCTGATCGAATTATTGGCTCAGATTCGATTGCCGATCACGTCAGAGATAATGGCGGCAACTTATCCTCCGAAGAATTGGAAGATTGCTTTTCTCACCTTCGTTGGAGATCAGCTGCTTTTGGAGAGAGCTATCCCTTTAGCATTAACTCCAGCAGAAACATAATTGAGTCGCCGCAAAGCCTAGAAGTCGATCAAAACCTCTATGCTTTCATTTTGCTATGCGCCAATCTCCCCACAGTACGAAGTCAATCCGACAGGATGCTACTTACCGATGCTTTCGAAAGGCTATGCCTTTTTGCCTTGAAGAAAATATGGCCGGCTGCTCAAACAAAACCCTTTGGGAAAAATGAGACCGAATACGCCGGAAAGAAATGGGAAAGAATTAACAAGCTTGGGCAGGACATAGGCGCAAGACCACAGCTATCACCAAAATCGTACAGATCAAAGGATTCCGGCGACGGAGGTATAGATATAGTTTCTTGGATTCCACTGGACGATTATGAGCAAGAAAACATACCGTCTAGCCTTAGTCAATGCGCATGCTCACGGGAAGACTGGGTGTCTAAACAGGCGGAAGTTTCTGGAGATCGCCTCAAGAAGCTTCTAGTACCGACCCACCCATGGATGCAAGTTATATGTATTCCCATCTGCTTCCGCAACAACCAAGGTCGCTGGGCTTTTGATGGGGACGTTGCCTCAACAATACTGCTTGATAGGCTTCGCATTTTAAGACTTACCAAAGAATCCAACGCAATGCAGACTGTAGGGACGCCAAAAATATTTTCAGATTTTCTTTCAGCAAGGCTTGATTTGGTATGACTTACCAAATGCTTGGGAGAGCTTTGGCAACAGCTGCAAAAAGCGGCGGCGGAACCGCATTGCCTATGACTTTATAGCGCGTATACATTCCACAACTATCCGGGAAGTCGATATCTCTGGTGAAACCCTGTAATCTCGCTGCTTCACGATAACTGAAGCGCCGCGCCGGCTGCATCGAGGAAAATTCGTAAGTATCAGGCCCTTTGTATACGAGTTCCGGACTCATAGGGTGCAAAGGCATATGCCTCGCGCGACTCACAATTGTCTTTGAAGTTTCGTCCCAGCCCCTACGTCGATTTCGAGACATGTAATACCAATGGAAAGGCTCGGCATTGAATTCGCCTTCAGGCCATTCTGGCAGACCCTTCAGTGCATCCCTGATCGTCATATAAGGCCTTGAGGCTTCCGGCCCATGAGTAGGATTGGGAAACTGGAATGTCACGCCGATATCACTGCGAACGCCCACGATGATGACTCGATGACGCTCCTGTGCGACACCAAAATCTGCCGCATTGAGCAACTGCCATGACACTCTGTATCCCGCAGATCGGAAATTGCGCAGCTGCCAATTGAATAATTCCTTGTTGTCCGCACGCGTCAAACCCGACACGTTCTCGACGATGAATGCGCGCGGCTTGATCGCACGCAAAGCGCGACCGAATTCCCTGAAAAGATAGTTGATGTCTCTGCCAGCTTCACGCGCGCCGCCTTGACTGTAGCCTTGGCACGGGTAGCAGCCCACCAGCAGGTCGGCTTTGGGAAACGATTCAATATCCTCGACGCTGCAGACTCGATAGTCAGTCTCAGGCAAATTGGCCCTGTAGACCTCGGCAGCGTAGGCCAGGATGTCGTTGGCCATGAGGATGTCGAAGCCGGCCTCAACCAACCCGGCATCTGATCCCCCGCATCCCGTGAACAACGAAACGGCCGTCGGCATAGCGTCCCTCATCCAGTTAAAACAATGGGTTAGGTAAAACTCCTTACCCAAGCAGGCATGATTATGCTGAGAAGCGATTGGGCTTGGTAGAGCCTCGCGGAATCAACTCACAAGGCGGGCTTGAGCCCGCCCTACGAGCGAGGATGGACGTAGGGCGGGCCTTGGCCCGCCGTGGACGGAGCGGAAACCCGTGAGATGGCGTCGTGCGCGACTACGTCGCCGGTTCGATGACGATGCGGCGCTTGTGGACCTTCACGCGGACGCGTTGGCCGATGGCGAAGCCGGCCTGTGCGAGCCAGGCGCCACCGAAGCGGAGGACGGGGAAGCTTTGCGACCTGACCCAGAAGCCGTCGTCGTAGTAGTCGCGATGGGTGTAGGTGGTGGTGAGGTGCCGCTCTTTGCGCGGCGTGCGGGGACGTGCGGACATGTCGGATTTCTAGGATGTTCGATTGCGCCCCCTGTTCAGAGGGGCGGCCGGGTGCTTGAACACCGCTCTAGGACGGCCCGCAGTTTTCCCCTTTCGGGTGTTGTATGGCTGCGCGCCACCCGGCCATGGAGAGAGGCGTCGCTCGAATCCGGGCAACACGAATCCTGTGGACGCAAAAAACCGCCTGACTGACGAGGGCGGTTGGCCGCCTAGAGAGAGGTGTGTTCAGCACCGCCATCGACTCTACGCACCCCCTGCGGGCGGTCAACCGCACCGAATCCGCCGCCCGTGCGATCCCCGACGACCCGCCGCCGCCTGCGGATGGCGCCCGCTTTCGACGCCATGCCCTCCTTCCCTGCTCCTCCGAACGCCCGGCGGCATCGATGCCCCTCGAAGCGGCACGCTTGGCCCTGAAACCGTCGGCGTTGCACCAAAAAAGGGCACGGGAGGCCGTCGTAGGGTGGCGGTGAGCGCAGCGAACCCCACCATCCGGCGTGACCGCATCGGTGACGTCAGCGAAGCCCCGGGCATGGTCGGTGCGATGTCCACAGTGCGGGCGACGCTTCGTTCCGGTGGGGTTCGCTGCGCTCACCGCCACCCTACGGAGGCATGGCGATGTCGTGCGCGATCGCGATGCGGTGCGCATGCGGCCTGGTGCATGCGCGATGACGGTGACGGCCATGCGCGCGATCGCGTCGACGATAAGATGACCCGCGCTCGCCCCATTCGCGGACTTCCCCCATGCCCCTCACCCTCGACCATCTGCGCCGCCATGCGGTGGCGCGCACGCTGTTCAAGCCGACGACGCTGATGCGGGCGATCGAGCGGTTGGGATTCGTGCAGGCGGATCCGATCCGGGCGCCGGCGCGGGCACAGGACCTGACGCTGCGGCATCGGGTGAAGGATTATCGGGCCGGGGATCTCGAACGACGGTATCCGCGGCTGCCGGTCGAGGAGGACTTCTTCGTCAACTACGGGTTCCTGCCGCGTGCGCACCACGCGCTGATGCATCCGCGCGCCGAGCGGACCGCGTGGACGCCCGCGCGCTGGAAGCAGGCGCGCGCGGTGCTGGCCTTCATCGCCGAACGCGGCACCGCGCATCCGCGAGAGGTGGACGCGCATTTCGCGCACGGCAAGGTGACCAACTGGTTCGGCGGGTCGTCGAACGCAAGCACGCAGTTGCTGGACGGCATGCACTACCGCGGGCTGCTGCGCGTGGCGCAGCGCGACGGCGGCACGCGCGTCTATGCGCCGCGCGAAGGCGATGCCGCGCCGGTCGGCGACGAAGACGCGGACGCGCGCATGGACGCCCTGGTCGACGTGATCGTGCGCAAGTACGCCCCGTTGCCCGCCGCGAGCCTGGCGCAGCTCGTGCGCTTCCTCGCCGGCGGCGTGCCGCAGTGGGAGGCGCGGCGCGCGGCGGCACTGGCGCACGCGAAGCGGCGTCTCGGCACCGCGCGCGTGGACGGCGTCGACTGGTATTGGCCGGCGGACGAAACGCCGTCGTCGAAGCGCTGGGCGCCCGACGACGCGGTGCGGCTGCTGACGCCGTTCGACCCGATCGTCTGGGACCGCCGCCGCTTCGAGCTGCTGTGGGGCTGGATCTACCGCTTCGAGGCCTACACGCCCGCGCCGAGGCGCAAGCTCGGCTACTACGCGCTGCCGCTGCTGTGGCGCGACCGCGTGATCGGCTGGGGCAACCTGTCGCTGCGCGACGGCGCGCTCGCGAGCGACTTCGGCTACGTCGCCGGCAAGGCCCCGCGCGACCCCGCCTTCAGGACCGGGCTCGAGGCGGAACTGGCGCGCATGCAGGCGTTCCTGACGCCCGCGGGGCGGCAGGCCGGGTAACACGCGCGGAGGCTTCGCACGGGAAGCGCTGCCCGGGCACGCGTCGCTGCTCAGCGCGCCGACAAGGTTGCGAGATACGTCGCCGGATCCAGCCGGCACCACTGGTCGATGCGGCCGTCGATCGAGAACAGGCGCGGTCGTGCGCGAAAGTCGAACAGGCGGTAGAGGTGATAGACGTCGGCGTCGCGTTCGGAGCGGGCCACTTCGTTGCGGGTAACGTAGAACGGCGTCTGCTCTCCGAACGCCGTGGTCTTCACTTCGATCAGGCGCGGCTTGCCGCTTTCCTCGAAGGAATGCACGTCGTAGCCGAGACCGTCGCCCTGCGTGGAGGCGACATGCTCGACACGATCGGCGAGGCGCTTCCTGCCCGCGGCATGCAGGCGGCGGCTTTCGAGTTCGAGCACGAACAGTTCGCCGGCGCGCCCGAGCGAGCGGTTGCGCGCCTCCTGCGCGAGATAGTCGCGACGCGATGCGGAGAAGCGTGGCGCATACGCCGCTGCCTCATCGGCGATGCGCTTGTCCGGCACGGGGCGCGCCACCCACGGATCGTCGTACGGCGCCACCGGCATGGCGGGTCGCTGCACTGCGGCCAGCACGGCGTCCTGCAGGGGCTGGTCGGCCGAAAGCCGCGCCTCCACGGCGTCGATCAGCATGGCCTGGACGTTGTCGCGGCGTTTGTAGCCGCCGATGTACGGGTAGCCGAGTTCGATCAGCACCGCGCTGATGTTACAGCGCTTGAATTCGATCGATGGCAGGCTGCGCTGGTTCAGGCGCGCCATGAGGGCGCGGGCGTGCGCCCGCTTGTTGTAGCGCTGGCCGTTCAGTTCGAGCGTCAGCATGTCGAGGTAGTCGGCGACGCAGGCCTCGACTTCCTCACGCGACCAATCCGGATTCGACGCCATCTCCCCTCCCTCGGCTGGTCGCCAGGGTATCAAAGGCGGCGGGATCGGCAGGCGTTGGTGCGGGAGAGAGGCGTTGGCGCCTCCAGACGCAGGAAACCCGGCCGATGGCCGGGCTTCCGGGTGCAGCGAGACGGGTGCAGCGGGATCAGATCACTTCGACCTGGTCGGCCTGCATGCCCTTCTGGCCCTGGGTGGCGATGAACGACACGCGCTGGCCTTCCTGGAGGGTCTTGAAGCCCGAGCCCTGGATCGAGCGGAAGTGCACGAAGAGGTCGGCGCCGCTTTCCGGGGTGATGAAGCCGAAGCCCTTGGCGTCGTTGAACCACTTCACGGTGCCGGTCTGTTTCTGGGACATGTTCTGTTTTCTCTTGAGTCAGGGGATGTGGATGCCGCGGGGCGGCAGGGGCTGGCTGCAAGGAGGAAACGAGCGAAACGGCGTAGGCGCGGTGAAGCTTGATCTACAGCGGCAGGCCACGATCCAAGGTGACCCTTGACATTCAGCGGGGGCTACTATGGGGCCAACGGGCGCGCAAAGCAAATCGGGCGGCCCTTCCCCGGTCAGCCGGGCCGGTCGTGCGCCCCCGGGGGCGGGGGCCGGCGCGTCGCCCCCGGCGCCTGCAGTCCGGTCGCGATCGCGCTCGGTTTCCAGCCGCGACCTCGACTTGTCGTCGCCCAGCGCCGCCCCTCGTTCAAGGCGCACGAGCGCCGCTTCGCCGTCGCCGTCGGCCTCGCGTTCGAGGCGCACGAGCGCGGCGTTTCAGGCGGCACACGCGCTGCGGTGCGGTGCGCTGCAGTGCGCCGCGGCGCGCTCGAAGCCGGCGAGCGCCTTTTCCGGACAGAGGAAGAACAGGTCCCAACCGGCGGCGGCGTGCAACTGGAGCGCGGGCGACTTGTCGGCAAGGCGGCCTTCCTCGCAAGCAGGCCAGCCGGCGGCCACCGCCACGAGGACCTCGCCGGCGCTAGAATCCGCCCACCGACACGCCGGGGGCACCGCGATGATCCGCGCAGCATGGTGGGTGGTGGGGATGTGCGCCTGTCTGTTCGCCTGCCAGGCGCGGGCCGACGACTTCGGGCAGTGCACGGACGCGACCTATGCGGGCTATTTCGACGATCGCCTGACGCCGCAGGACTGCGACACGATCACGACGGCCGACATCGTCTGGCGCGGCGGCAGCGCGAAGCTGCGCGCGGTGCATCCGCACGGCATGCCGATCACCGGCAATCCGGCCTTGGCCGGTCGCATCCACGAACTCGCCGCCGCCGTCGGCACGGCGATGGACGCGATGGGCGGCGACATGCGGCTGGGCAACGTGACGGTGATGTTCACCAGCTATCCCTCGCCGCAGGAGGACGGACCCGACGGCGGCTTCGACGCGGGCGCCTACACCGCGGCGGCGCATTCCGTCGGCGTGCCCGAATGCCCGGTGAGCTACTACAAGCTCAATCGCCGCGCCGGCGGCGACGACCTGGTGTTCGTGCTGTCGCACGAAATCTTCCACTGCATCCAGTACGCCACCTGGGCGCGGATGCCCGACGAAGGCTGGCTGACCGAAGCCAGCGCGGAATACTTCGCCTACCTCGCGAAGTCCGGCATGGGCCCCGGCTACATCCCCAATTTCGACGCCGAGATCAACGGCATGGGCATGGACGCGATGAGCTACGAAGCGGTGCCGTGGTACCTGTGGCTGGGCGACGCCGAGGGCCCGCAGGCGGTGCGCGACTTCGTCGCCTCGGCGCGCGGCATCGAATCGATCGATGCGACGCAGTGGGGCGATTTCGCACTGGCCTACTTCGATCGCCGGATCCGCATGCCCGACGGTCGCGCGATGCCGTCGACGCCGGTGCTGGGCGGCACGATCGCGATCCACGGCGACGATCGCCTGCGGATGCCGCCCTCCACGCCGTACACGATCGGCAACGCGGTGTTCGCCTTCGATCGCGGCAAGGTCTACACCCTCACCCACGCGCCGTTGCCGGACGACGCGCGCCACCTCTGGCGCAAGGCCGAGGGCGGCGCCTGGGGGCCGCCGCTGACCACGGTGTCCACCTGCGACGGCCCGGTGCGTTACCGCGCGCTGTGGACGACGACGCGCACCCGCCAACTGGGCGACATCGTCATCGTCGCGCAGCCGGCGACCACCAGCCTTTGCGCCTGCCCGGCCGGCCGCTGGGAGGAAACCGAAGCCTCGCTGCGCCGCTACTTCGAGCAGAGCGCCACCGGCAACGCGGCGCCGCCGCGCTACGTTTCCGGCACGCGCGTGCTCGCGCTCAACCCGGACCATACCGGCTCGCTCACCTACCAGGACGTGGTCACCCGCACCGAGCCCCACGACGGCGTCTGGCTGCGGCAGACCAAGCGCGGCGACACCCATTTCACCTGGCGCACGGTGGGCGGACGGCTGTTGACGACGTACACCGGGCACGACAACCGGATCACGCTGCACAACGAGCTCCACACACCGGGCCACGTGACGGTCGAAACCCGTGAAGCCGGCGCGCAATCGATCGGGCACGCCTACCACTGCGACGGCGACGGCCTGCACCTGACCCAGGCCGGCGACCCCGCGGCGATGCTGCAGTCGCCCGAGATCCGGCCGGAGATGCGCGACGCGATGGCGCGCGCCTTCGCCCGCTTCAGCGTCGACATGGACTTCGTCCGCGCCGGCGATGCGCCTGCGGGCACGCCGGAACCCGAGGCCGACGGCGAACCCGAAGCCGAACCGGAGCCGGAGCCCGAACCCGCGCCGTGAGCGAGGCGCGTGCGGCCACCGTGTCCACCGCGCCCCAGGTCGCGCCTCAGAGCCGGTTCACGCGGAACTTGCGGCCCTTGATCTTGCCGCTGCGCAGCTTGGCGAGCGCGTTGTCGGCCTGCGCGCGCGCGATCGCGACGTACGAGCGCGTGGGGAACACGTCGATCTTGCCGACCGCGTCGGCCTTCAGGCCCGCCTCGCCGGTCAGCGCACCGACGATGTCGCCCGGGCGCAGCTTGTCGGTGCGGCCGGCGTCGATCCTGAGCGTGACCATCGCCGCGGCGGGCACGTGCGGCGGCCGGCCGGCCAGCGGCTGCATGCTCTCGTAGCGCAGCGACTTGCCGATGCGCTCGCTGATCGCCTTCTCGCGCGGCAGGTCGGTGGGCACGCACAGGCTGAGCGCGAGGCCGTCGCGACCGGCGCGGCCGGTGCGGCCGATGCGGTGCAGGTAGGTGTCGGCATCGCTGGGCAGGTCGAAGTTGACGACCGCGGCGAGGTCCTCGACGTCCAGTCCGCGCGCGGCCACGTCGCTGGCGACCAGCACGCTGCAACTGCGGTTGGCGAAGCGCACCAGCACCTCCTCGCGATCGCGCTGCTCCATGTCGCCGTGCAGCGCCAGCGCGGTGAAGCCGTAGTGCGACAGCGAGCCGACCACCTCCTCGGTGTCCTTGCGCATGTTGCAGAACACCACGCACGACGCGGGCTTGTAGCGCAGCAGCAGCGCGGCGAGCAGCGGCATCTTGCGCGCGGGCTCGACCTCGAAGAACAGTTGCTCGATCGTCGCCGGTTCGGCGCCGCCCTCGATGCTGACCTCGACCGCATCGCGCAGCATCGCGTTGGCGAGCGCGCGGATGGCGTCGGGGAAGGTCGCCGAGAACAGCAGGCCCTGGCGGTCCTTCGGCGTGCGCTTGACGAGATCGCGGATCGCGTCCTCGAAGCCCATGTCGAGCATGCGGTCGGCCTCGTCCAGCACCAGCGTGCGCACGCCGCGCAGCGACAGCGCGTCCTTCTGGACGAGTTCGAGCACGCGCCCGGGGGTGCCGACGACCACGTGCGGGGCGTGCGCGAGCGAGGCGAGCTGCGGGGCCAGCGGCAGGCCGCCGCAGAGGATCGAGATCTTCAGGTTGGCGATGCCGGTGGCGAGCCGGCGCAACTGCTTGCCGACCTGGTCGGCGAGCTCGCGCGTGGGGCACAGCACCAGCGCCTGGGTGCGGCCGTCCGCAGGGTCGAGCCGATGCAGCAGGCCGAGGCCGAACGCGGCGGTCTTGCCGCTGCCGGTGGGGGCCTGCGCGATGACGTCGCGGCCGTCGAGGATGGGCGGCAGGGCCTGCGCCTGCACCGGCGTCATCGTGGTGTAGCCCAGCGCGTCGAGCCCCTGCGACAGGGCGGGGGACAGCGACAGGGCGGCGAAATCGGCGGGCGTGGTCATCCGCACATGATCGCAGACCCCGGCCTTGCAGTCCGCTCCGGCCGGCGCGGGTTGCGGGTAGGATGCGACGATCCCGTCCGCCGAGGTCGCCATGCGCATCGTCCCGCCCGCCGCCGCACCGCTGTCCGCCGCACTGCTCGCCGCCGCCCTGCCCTTCGCCGCGTTGCTCGCGCAGGCCGCGGACGATCCCTGGCACGGCAGGGCGCGCGCACTGTACGAACACGCGATCGAAGTGCCGACGGTGGCCGGGCGCGGCAAGGTGCCGGAACTGGCGCAGTATCTCGCCGACCAGTACCGCGCCGCGGGCTGGGCCGACGCCGACATCCACGTGATGCCCTACGACGCCACGCCGGAGAACCACACCGCCGCGCTGATCGTGCGCTGGCCTGCCGCCGGCAGGCCGAAGGCGAAGCCGGTGCTGCTGATGGCGCACATGGACGTGGTGGAAGCGAAACCGGAGGACTGGTCGCTGGACCCGTTCACGCTGACCGAGCGCGACGGCTACTTCTACGGCCGCGGCACCTCCGACGACAAGATGGGCGTGGTCGCGGTCACCACGGCGCTGCTGAAACTCAAGGCCGAGGGCTTCCGGCCGAAGCGCGACCTGATCGTGTTCTTCACCGGCGACGAGGAGACCACCGGCATCGGCGCGCTCAAGGGCGCGACCGAATGGCGCGCGCTGACCGACGCCGAGTACGGCCTCAATGCCGACGGCGGCGGCGGCGGGTTCGCGGCGGACGGCAAGCCGATCGGCTTCACCTTCCAGACCGCGGAGAAGACCTACGCCGACTATGCCTTCACCGTGCACAATCCCGGCGGACACAGTTCCAAGCCGCGACCGGACAACGCGATCTACGAACTGTCCGACGCGCTGGCGCGGCTGTCGCACTACCGCTTCGAGCCGAAGCTCAACGACACCACCCGCGCCTACTTCGACGTGCGCCAGCGCAGCGAACCGGGCGCGCTGGGCGATGCGATGCGGGCCTGGCTGAAGGACCCGGCGGACGGCGCCGCGGCCGACGCGATCGAGGCCGACATCGGCGAGGTCGGGCTCACCCGCACGCGCTGCGTCGCGACCATGCTCGCCGGCGGACACGCGCCCAACGCGCTGCCGCAGATGGCGCGGGCGACGGTCAACTGCCGGATCCTGCCGGGCGTCTCGCCCGACGCGATCCGCGACGAACTGCAGGCCATCGCCGGCGACAGGGTCGAAGTGACCCGACTGGACAAGGAGCAGGCCTCGCTGGCCTCGCCGCTGCGCCCGGACCTGCTCAAGGTCTATGCCGACAGCGTCCACGCGATGTTTCCCGGCGCGCCGATCCTGCCGGAGATGAGCACCGGCGCCAGCGATGCCCGGCCGTTCCGCGTGCACGGGCTGCCGGTGTACGGCGTCGACGGGTCGTGGGGCGTGGTGCCGGACGACATGCGCGCGCACGGTCGCGACGAACGCCTGCCGGTCAAGGCCCTGGCCGACGACGTCGACCACTGGGTGCGGATGCTGCGGGCGGTGGCCGCGCCCTGATCCGGAGCGGCGGGCGGCGGCGGGGCGCCGCCGCCGCTGCCGTCAGCTCTTGCGGTAGAACCGGCTCAGCACCGACTGCATCTGCGCGATCGCCGGATCGCCGCCGTAGGCCATGCGCGAAAGACGCTCGACGACGGTGTTGCCGTCGCTGCAGCGCTGCACCGGGCTGACCTGCAGCTTGGCGAGCGAGACGAACGCCTTCACGTTCTTGGTCGCCGCGGCGTAGCACAGCGGGGTGTCGCCGAGCAGGTCCGGCTGCGGCGCACTCAGCGCGACGCCGTCTCCGTACGGCGTGATGGCGCGCAGGATGTCGATCCGCTGCCAGCGCAACGCGCACACCGTCAGCGGGGTGATGGTGGCCTTCGGGTTGGGCGTGGCGTCGACGTAGAGCTGCGCCAGCTTGGCGTCGAGGCCGGCGCGGCACACCGCCTCGCTGAGCGTCCGCGGATCGGGATTGAGCGAGATGGCGCGCTTCATCGCCGCCAGGCTGGCGCCGACCGGCGCGCCGGTCTTGCGGTCCAGCAGCTCGGTGGACTTGCGCACCAGCGCGGCCGACAGCACCGCGTACTTGCGCTGCGGCAGCCAGGTGTCCGGCACCGGATCGACGACCGCGACGATCCGGTCGGCCTTCGCCTTCGGCGTGGCCATCAGGTAGTCGGCGAAATCCAGGCGGACGTTCCACGCGTCCGGATGCTTGGCGAGGAAGGCGTCGGCGATGCGCGGGAAGTCGTCGCTGCGGTTGCCGCGGCGCATCGCGCTCATCAGGTGCGCCATCGCCGTCTCGTGCAGGAACGGCACGCCCTCGGCCTTGTCGATCGCGGCCTGGTAGAAGCGCATGGCCTTGGTGTAGTCGCCGGTCTCGAAGATCAGGTCCGCGGTGTACAGGTCGAGGTAGGGATGGTCCGCGTCGATCGACTGCACCTGCTGCAGCAACTGGTTCGCCTCGGCGTCGCGGCCCTGCAGGTAGCGCAGCCGGCTCAGCCACATCAGCGCATCGGGCTCGTTCGGCGCCAGTTCCAGCGCCTTGGTGAGTTCCTGTTCGGCGGCGTAGTAGTTCGGCACGTCGATGACGGCGCGCAACTGGTCCTGGCGCAGCGGCATCGGCGGCGCGCTCTTGATCGCCGCCTCGCCCAGCAGCAGGTGCACCTGCGCGTTGCGCGGATCGATCCGCTCCACTTCCTGCAGCATCGCACTGGCCTGGGCCGCGGCCGCGGGCGTGGCGACGTTGCGCAGCAGGCCGCGGGCCTGGGCGATCACCGCGTCCTTGCCGCCGGGGGCGCCGCCGGGCAGCTCGCCGGGCGCCGCGGCTTCGCGCAGGTCCTGGTAGAGCTGGCTGTACCAGTCGCCGTAGCGGAAATCGTAGGCCGAGGCGAGCGCGACGTAGTAGTCGGCGCCGAACGGACTCTCCGCGAAGTTCATGAACGTCTCGATGTCGTCGTCGGACGTCTTGATCAGCGCCGGCTGCAGCCACTGTTCGATCAGCGCGTTGCGGTCGATCCGTTCGCGCGGCGCGGGCGCCGGGAGGCTGAGCGCGGCGGAGTCGAGCGCGGCGATCAGCGCCTTCGGTTCCGGGCCCTCGCCGGCCTTGCGGTTGGCCTGGACCTGTTCCAGCGCCATCGCCGTGACCACGTCGCGCAGGCGCTGCGAGCGGCGCGCGGAATTCGGGACGTTGTCCTCCTCCGACGGCGCCGGCGCGCGGGTCCAGATCGACACGTTCACCGCGTGCATCTCGGGCGACTTCGACCACGCGTCCAGCGCGGCCACGCCGCCGGACTTGGCCGCCAGCGGCGCGAACAGCGCGCAGGCCGCGCGCGCGCGCAGGGCGTCCTGCGAGAAGTGGCGGTCGAGGACCGGCTTGAGCTTCTGCGCCAGCGCCGGATCGCGCTTGGCGATCTCGGCGTCGAGCGCCTTGCGATAGCCGGCGAACGCCTGGGTCAGCGTCGGCAGGTCGCCGGCGCGGTCCATGGCGTGGACCAGGCGCGCGAAATTCTTGGCGCCGGCCTCGGGCACCTCCTTGCACTGCGGGATCGGCAGGTTCGGCGTCTTCGGCGCCTCCGCCTTCTTGCACCCCGACATGGACAGGATCGCGATGACCCCGACGCACAGCCACGCTGAACGCATCACGTTTGCTCCGTTCCCTGCGGAACGGTCAGGATAAGGCGAAACGACGACGGGAGCAGCCTTCCCCGGGCCCGCGACGCCCGCGCCGGGCCGAAACGTGACCTCCGACCGGCTCCCGCGCTAGCCTTGCCGCATGTCCGAGCCGGTCGCCGCCGCCAGCAGGTTCCTCGCCCTGGTCCTGCGCCACCGCCCCGGGCTGATCGGCCTGACCCTCGATGCGTCCGGTTGGGCCGACATCGACGAGCTGGTCGCGCGCGCCGCCGGACACCATCCGCTGACCCGCGCCCTGATCGAGCGGGCGGTCGCCGAGAACGACAAGCAGCGCTACGCGATCAGCGACGACGGCCGGCGGATCCGCGCGCGCCAGGGACATTCGCATGCGGTCGCCGTGGACCTGGACCTGCCGGCGCTGGCGCCGCCGCCGGTGCTGTACCACGGCACCGCGACCCGCTTCCTCGACGCGATCCTGCGCGAGGGCCTGGACCGGCGCGATCGGCAGCACGTCCACCTCTCCACAGACGCCGGCGCCGCGATCCGGGTCGGCGCCCGCCACGGTCGTCCGGTGGTGCTGCAGGTGGAGGCCGCGGCGATGGCCGCGGCCGGACACCGTTTCCATCGCGCCGACAACGGCGTGTGGCTGACCGACGCGGTGCCGCCGGCGTTCCTGCGGGTGCTGGACGCCGCCGACGCGTCCTGATCGCCGCCGGCGACCGGGAATACGTTTGCAGCCGGGCCTGCGCGCCTTGTCCCGCGCCGGCGGATCGCCGACAGTGCAGCGCGGGTCGCGGCGACGCATGGAAATCCCTGTTTTCCAGCGGTTTTTGATGCATCGCAGCATTTCTCCGACGCCGCCTTCCCACCGTCGAATCGCCTGGAGGCCAGGATGCGCACCTCTCTTTCCCGCTGGTTCCGCAGCGCGCAGCGCACGCGGTCCGCAGTCGCGACGCTGTGCCTGATCCTCTCGCTGGCCGCGTGCGATCCGCCGTGGCAGGCACAGGTCACCGACGCGGGGCTGGAGGCGTCGATCGGCAGCGTCCCGGACGCGTCCGACGCGACCAAGCGCGGCAAGGACGGCGACGCGATCTGCGACGCCGCCGACACCAGCCTGGTGCTGACCGCGGTGCCGACGCCGCCGCGCGACGGCGCGCCGCGCGACGTGCGCATCCACTATCGCCGCGACGACGGCAACTACGCCGACTGGGGCCTGCACCTGTGGCAGGTGAACGCCGCCGGCCAGTACATCGCCGATTATCCCGGCGTGAACTGGGGCGCGCCGTTCGCGCGGACCGGACTCGACGCCTACGGCGCCTACTTCGATCTGCCCGCGACCGCCTTCACCGATCCGAATGCGGCCGGCTTCGGCTTCATCGTGCATCCGCCGAACCAGGGCGGCGATCCGGGCATCGACCGGATCTGGAGGTTCACCGACGGCGGCGAGTTCTGGCTGCGCTCGGGCGACCCGACGGTCTACCGCGGCAATCCGCTCGGCGCGACGCCCGACATCGACACGGTGCGCGTGCACTACAAGCGCTACGACGGCGACTACGCAGCGTGGGGCCTGCACCTGTGGAACGGCAGCGGGCTCGACGTCGCGCGGCTGGGCGGCCTGCCGATCGAACAGTGGGGCGCGCCGGTGCCGTTCGCGTCGATGCCCGGCTACGCGCCCGGCAGCGGCGAGATCGTGTTCGACCTGCCGGTGATCAACCCGCGGACCGACGCCTCGCGCACCGGCGTCGAATTCATCGTCCACGGCATGCCGTCCAATCCGAACGGCGGCGTCGACAACAAGGACGGCTGGAGCGACAACATCCGCATCAGCTACGCCGCGCTCGCCATCGACCAGGGCGTGGGCCAGGTCTGGCTGGTGCAGGGCACGCCGACCGTGTTCACCGCGCCGCCGGACACGCGCCGCGTGTCCACGGTCGACGCCCGCGCGGCGTGGCTGACCCGCGACCTGCTGAAGTGGCCGCTGGTCGACGATTTCGGCCGCTTCCGCCTGTACCACGCCGCGAACGGGCAGATCCTCGCCCCGCGCGGCCAGCCGGTGAGCGGCGCCGACGGCGCGATCGCGCTGAGCGTCGGCGGCAGCGTGCCGGCCGACGCCGCCGAGCGCTACAAGTACCTCGATGCCGGGGTGGTGCTGTCGGTGCGACCGGAGGATGTCGCCGCGCTCGACGGACTGCTGCGGGAACAACTGGTGCTGGTGCAGGAGGACGCGCAGGGCCGCGTGCTCGGCGCGACCACGCCGCAGCTCGCCGGCTTCCTCGACGATCGCTACGCCGCGGCCGAGGCGGTCGACGATCTTGGCGCCGTCACCCGCCGCGGGCGCACCGCGTTCGCGCTGTGGGCGCCGACCGCGCGCCGGGTCACGCTGTGCACCTACGGCGCGCAGGGCGTGTCCCACGACCAGGTGCCGATGACGCTCGACGCCGCCACCGGCGTCTGGCGGGCGACGCCGCGCGGCGAGCGCCGCGGCCTGTACTACCGCTACGCCGTCGAGGTCTTCGTGCGCGGCGTGGGCGTGGTCCGCAACCTGGTGACCGACCCGTATTCGCTGTCGCTCAACGCCGATTCGCAGCGCAGCTACGTCGCCGACCTCGACTCGCCCTGGCTGATGCCGCCGAACTGGCGCCATCGCGCGCGTCCGGAGGCCGCGACCGCGCCGGAGGACATGACGATCTACGAGCTGCACGTGCGCGACTTCTCCGCGAACGATCCGACCGTGAGCGCCCGGAATCGCGGCAAGTACCTCGCCTTCGCCGAGCGCGATTCCAACGGCATGCGCCACCTGCGCGCGCTGGCCCGGGCGGGCGTGACCGACGTCCACCTGCTGCCGACCTTCGATTTCGCCAGCACCCCGGAAACCGGCTGCACGACCCCGGCGATCCCGGACGCGGCGCCCGACTCGGACGCGCAGCAGGCCGCCGCGAACGCCGCCCGCGCCGGCGACTGCTTCAACTGGGGCTACGACCCCTGGCACTACACCGCGCCCGAAGGCGGCTACGCCAGCGACGCCGACGACGGCGCCGCGCGCATCCGCGAGTTCCGCGCGATGGTGATGGGCCTCAACGCCGCCGGCCTGCGCGCGGGCATGGACGTGGTCTACAACCACACCAGCGCCTCGGGCGAGAACGCGAAGTCGGTGCTCGACAGGATCGTGCCCGGCTACTACCACCGCCTCGACGCCGCCGGCGACGTCGCGCGCTCGACCTGCTGCGAGAACACCGCCACCGAGCACCGGATGATGGCCAAGCTGATGATCGACTCGGTGACGACCTGGGCGACCCAGTACGGCATCGACTCGTTCCGCTTCGACCTCATGGGCCACCAGCCGCGGGCGGTGATGGAACGCCTGCGCGACGCGCTCGCCGTCGCCACCGGGCACCCGGTGCCGCTGATCGGCGAGGGCTGGAACTTCGGCGAGGTCGCCAACGGCGCGCGGTTCGTGCAGGCCTCGCAGTTGTCGCTCAACGGCAGCGGCATCGGCACCTTCAGCGACCGCGCCCGCGACCATGTCCGCGGCGGGTCGGGTTTCGACGGCGGCGTGTCGCTGCTGCGCAACCAGGGCTACATCAACGGCCGGTGGTACGACGACAACGGCAGCGGCGGCGGCAAGACCCGCAACGACCTGATGTGGTCCGGCGACGTGATCAAGGTCGGCCTCGCCGGCTCGATCCGCGACTACGTGATGAAGACCCACTGGGACGCCACGCTGCGCCTGGACCAGATCGACTACGGCGGCCAGCCGGCCGGCTACGTCGTCGATCCGCAGGAAGTCGTCAACTACGTCGAGAACCACGACAACGCGACCCTGTTCGACAACAACGTCTACAAGCTGCCGACCTCGACCAGCCGCGAGGACCGCGCGCGGGTGCAGATCCTCGGCGCGGCGATCGACGCCTTCAGCCAGGGCGTGGCCTATTTCCACGCCGGCATCGACACCCTGCGCAGCAAGTCGTTGGACCGCAACAGCTACGACAGCGGCGACTGGTTCAACCGCATCGACTGGCGCTACCGCGACAACGGCTTCGGCGCCGGCCTGCCGCCGCAGGGCGACAACGGCAACGACTGGTCGATCATGGCCCCGCTGCTGGCGAACCCGGAGATCAAGCCGACTCCGCGCGAGATCGCGTGGACCCGCGACGCCTTCCGCGACCTGATGCGGATCCGCGCCAGCACGCGCCTGTTCCACCTGCGCACCGGCGCCGAGATCCGGCAGCGGCTGCAGTTCCGCAACACCGGCAGCGGACAGGTGCCGACGGTGCTGGTCGCGCATCTCGACGGCCGTGGCTACGCCGGCGCGAACTTCCGCGACGTGCTGTACTTCATCAACGTCGACAAGGTCGCGCAGACGCTGACCCTGCCCGAGGAAGCCGGCAAGGGCTACGCCCTGCATCCCGTGCACCTGGCCGCCGGCGCGGCCGATCGCCGCGCGGCGCTGACCGCCTTCGACCGCGCCGCCGGGCGCTTCACCCTGCCGCCGCGCACGGCGGTGGTGTTCGTGGTGCGCTGAGTGCGCTGATCTCCGGGCGCGCGCCGGCGAGCGCCGCCGGCGCGCCGCTCAGCCGCGGGTGGTGCGCACGGGCGCGGCCTTGCGCGGCCGCGCCTTGGGCAGACCGATGTCGCCGTCGCGGCAGCGTTCGAACTGGCCGGGCGTGGTCCACACCTGCGGATCGGGTTCGTCGCCCAGCCGGCGCATCAGCGCCGCGGTCTCCTCGCGATCGCCCGCGGCGCACGCGAACTGCGCGAAATTGTTGAGGTTCCACGGATCGGGATAGCGGGCCAGCACGTCGTGCATCCCGCGCTTCATCATCGGCCAGTCGACCCGGGAGTCGCTGACGAGGTCGTCGCCGTACTGCGAGCCGGCGACGACCCAGTAGATGCGCGCGTACATGCCTTCGCCCTCGGTCTTCCGCGAGCGCGCCACCGCCGCGCGGGCGAACGCCTCCACCTCCTCGGCGCTGCCGCCCCATTTCGGCAGGTGGTAGTCCACGCCGGTGAAGTACAGCGGGTAGTAGGTCGGATGGCGCGACAGTCCTTCGTCCACCAGCGCGGCGAACTTCTCCTTCGGCCACTGCTGGTATCGGGCGATGTCCTCCATGTAGTCGTACCAGCGCGGATCGACGGAGGCGACCGCCTTGTGCGCCTCCAGGTAGGCGCGCGCGCGGTCGACGTAGTCGTGGAAAGGCGCCCAGTCTTCCGCCTTCACCGTGCCGACGTAACCGTCGCCGCGATAGCGCCAGGCGCGGGACAGCAGCAGCCTGGCCTGCGCCAGGCTGGCCGCGGCCGATGTCGGGTATGCCTCCTGCCAGGCCCGCACGCGCGCTTCGCGCTGCGCCCACAGCGCGTCGTTGCGCGGGTCGGCGTTGAAGGCGTTGTCGAGCCCGTCGTCGAGGATCGTCAGGGCCCACACGCCGCTCGAAGTGCGCGTCTGCCGGGTGCGGGCCTGCTCGAACATCCGTTCGAGTTCCGCATGCTGGCCGAGCCCGAAAGCCTTCAGGGACTGCATGCGGAGCTGGATGCGCTCCTCGCCCTCGTCGCCGGCGGCGATCGCGGGGAGCAACAGGGTCGCCGACAACAGCAGCGCCGAACACAGTCTTTTCATCGTCTGTTCCGAGTCGGGTCGGGTTGCGATAACGGGAGGGGACGCCCGCACGCCCGCCGCCGCGCCGCCGGATCGAACGCCGCGGGCGACGGGCGGCGGCGGCCGCGGATCAGGCGACCTTCGGCGTGCCGCGCGCGGGTTCGCCCTGCTGCTGGGTCGGCTGCTGCGCCGGCGCTTCGGCGAGGCGCGCGTTGGCGCGATCCACCTGCTCGGTGCTGACCGCGAGCGGTTGCTGGATGCCCTGCTGCACGCCGGTGTAGGCGACGCGCTGGTGCGCGGCGTTGGGGTCGGGCGTATCGACGGCGAAGATGCGGCTCGCGTCGCGGCTGAGCTCGACCCGGCCGATCTGGGTGAAGCCGGCGCTGTGCGCTTCGGCGGTCAGCGCGCCCGCGAGCCGGTCGCTGCCGGCGTCCGGCGCGCGGTTGAAGCGCTGGTCGATGGCGTGCACGCCCTTCTGCGCATCGCGGAACAGCGCGTGGCTGGGATGCGCGGGATCGTCGAGCAGCGGCGGGGTCGAGATCGGCGTCACCGGCGCGCGCGGCGGTGCGACGCCCTCGGGCGCGCGCGTGGCGGGCGCCTGCGCGTCGGGGTGCTGCGGATGCGCGGCCAGCGCCTTGCGCGCCGCCTGCTCCTGCTGCTGCACCGAAGCGTCGAGGCTGGGGATGACCGAGCCGACCATGCCGTGGCGGAACACCGCCTCGCCTGCGACCTGCTTGCCGTTCTGCAGCACGGTGATCGTGTTGTAGAGATTGACCGTGTTCTGCACGTTCACCGGCAGGTGGGTGGCGACGGTGGACCCCAGGCCGCCCACCGTTCCGCCGACCACGGTGCCGGCCAGCGGCGCCTTGTCGGTGACGCCGCGGATCGTGTGGCCCGCGCCGTCGGCGCCCTGCTGCAGCCACGCGCCGGCCTGTCGGCCGCCTTCGCGCTGGGCGTCGGCGAGGACCGTGGCGCCGTGGTCGATCCGGCCGGCCAGGCCCTGCGCGCCCTGGCGGATGCCGGTGGCGTCGCGCCGCGCGGCGTCCTGCGCCTGGCGCGCCTGCTGTTCGTTGTGCTGCAGCGCCTGCTTGCCGTAGCTCTCGATGCCCTGCGCCTGCCGGCCGACCCACTTCTCCGCGTCGTCGGGCAGCACCTTCGCCGCCCAGCGCATCGCGCTGGCGGTCCACGACGTGGCGGTTTCCTGGGCTTTGCCCTGCACGTGGTCGATGCCGGCCGACAGGTTGCCCGCCTGCAGCCGCACCTGCGCGGTCAGCTCGCCGGTCGCGCTGACGCTGCTGCTCACCACCTTGCCGGTGGTGCCGGTGACGAAGGCGTTGGCCTGCCCGTGCATCTGCGCGGTGTAGTTCAGGCCCTGGCCGACGACGTGCAGGCCCTGTTCGGTCGCCTGGCCCTGCGCCTTCACCACTTCGCCGACGTTGCGGCCGACGCGCGCGCTCATCGCGGTCGCGCTCAGCACGTCGGTCAGCGGGCCGGCGTAGGCGCCGAGCTCGCTCAGCGCCATCTGGTCGGGACGGTTCACCAGCCGGCCCTGCTCGTCGCGGGTCTTCGGCGACAGCAGCGGCTGCAGCTCGCCCGCGGCGGTCGGCAGGTGCTTCAGCGCCTGGTTGCCGGAGTGGGTCGACAGGTAGTCGATCGCGCCCATCGCCGACTTCTGCGCGTCCGCCGGCAGCATCGTCGCGAGCTTGCCGGACACGAACTCGCGCGCGCCGGGCTGGGCCATCAGCGAGGTGACGTCGTTGGCCAGCCGCCCGGCCTCGGCGCGGCGCGCCGCGTCGAGCTTCTGGATGCCGGTCTGGCCGTCGGTCAGCATCTCGCCGCCGACCTGGTAGGCATGGACGTTGCGCTTCGTGTCGTAGACCTGCAGGCCGTGCTCGTCGGCGTAGCGCTTCGCGGTGTTCGCGTGCAGGCCGGCGGCGTTGAACGTGGTGGTCTCCACGCCGGTGACCGCGCCGGCCGCCGAGGCCATGCCGCCGCCCAGCGAATGGCCGGCGATCTCGAACTGGAAGCCCTGCACGCCTTTCAGTCGGGTCGCGGCGTCCATCGCGCGATCGTAGTAATCGGTCTTCAGGCCCAGTCCCTGCGGGACGTTGTTGGCCAGGAAATCCTCGGCCGCGCTCTCGCGCTTGCCGCCGGGGGCCGAAGGATCGACGATCATGCCGGTCGAGCCCTTGAACACCAGCACCGGCTTCGCGTCGGGACCGAGCACCGACTTGTCCGGCAGGTAGACCTCGGCACGGTAGCCCGACCCCTGCGGATGCAGCATGTCGTCGATCTGGCGACGATCGAGCCCGGGCGCGAGCGCCTGCAGCATCTCCGGATGCTCGCTGGCGCGGGTCCAGCCCACGGGCGGCTTGCCTTCCCCGCGCGCGGAGACGTAGACGTCCGCGGCGAGGTCGGCCATCCGCTGCGCGTGGTAACCGCCGGCCAGCCGGTCGGCGCGCCCGCCCTCCCCGGCGGCGCGCAGATCGGACACCAGCTTCTCCTGTGCCTCGCGCTCGGCGCGGACGCTCTCCCGAGTGGGCTCGGTCATGGCTTCGATTCCCTGAACGCGTGGTTCACCATCCTCGCAAAGCCGCTTCCGGGCCACAAGCCGTCCCGATACCGCCCCCTCCGGTTTTCTGCTATCAAGGGGCATCCCCCGAACCGATGCCGCCATGTTTCCGTCCGCCGTTCGCCGGGCGACGCCTCGCTGGGCCGCCGCGATCGCCCTCAGCCTGGGCCTCTGCGCCTGCTTCGGCCCGCTCCCCGCGGCCAACGACGCCAGCCGATCGCAGCATGCCGCCGAGCGCTACTTCGACGGCAAGGCGCTGGATCTGGCGATCGCCGCCGAGCATGGCGAGGCCGACACCATCCGCCGGCTGATGCGCGACGAGCACGTCGATCCGGACACGATCTTCGCCAAGGGCGAGATGGGCGAGGGCATGCCGCTGGTCGCCTGGCCGGTCTACACCGAAAATCCGGCGGGACTGAAGGCGATGCTGGAGAACGGCGCCGACCCCAACGCCCGCCGTCCCGAGCGCATCGACAAGCGCTACGACGACGGCACCGAAAGCCACAAGTTCCGCTACAACAACGCGCTGGTCTACGCGGCACAGGCCGAGGACCCGATCTACCTGAAGCTGCTGCTCGACCACGGCGGCGACCCGAACACGGTCAACACCAACGACGAACCGCTCACGTTCGTCGCCTTCCTGCACCAGAACCAGTGGCGGAACGTGAAGCTGCTGATCGAGCGCGGCGCGAAGGTCAACGATCCGTCGGTTTTCCCGGGCTCGCCGCTGGAATGGTATTCGGGCCGCGGCGGCTTCGAGCAGACCTACTGGCTGCTGCAGCACGGCGCCGACCCGACCAAGAAGGTCCGCGGCACCGCGCTCGCGCCGACCGACGCCAAGGGCACGCCGCTGCCGCAGTCGGACGCGCCGGCGGACGGCTTCGCCTGGGTCAGGTACGGCAAGGACGGCAAGCCGGTCTACGTCGACGCCATGCCCATCGTCGAGAACATCTACTGGCATCCGGGCAGCCCGCAGACAGCGGAATGGCAGCGCAAGTGCCAGCACTGGCTGCGCGAGCGCGGGATCGCCCGCCCGCCGATGCCGGCGAGCATGCGCAAGATGCGCGAGTCGTTCGGCTTCCCGACCGCGGAGAAGGACGTCCCGCTGCTGTAACCGCGGCCGGAGCCGCGACCGCGCTGCGCATCCGCGGACGCCGGCGCTCCCGCATCCCCGCACGCACGAACGGCGGCCGCGAAGCCGCCGTTCGGGTGGAAGCGCGGGTGCGACTCAGCGGCCGCAGAACTTGCCGCACTCGCTCGGCACCTGCGGATTCGGCAGGTCCGGCCGCGTCTCCGGCTGCGCCGTGGTGACCCGGGGGGCGTCCTGGACGATCCCGCCGTAGTCGGCGTATTCCGGATCGATCAGCACGATCAGGTCGCGCGGCTTCTGCAGGCCGTCCGGATCGAACGTCGGCGGCTCGTGCCCCTGCACGGTCAGGATCGTCGCCCCGTGCACGCGCTCCCAGGCCTTGAACTGCTCGTCGGTCGGCGGACCGCCCGCGCCGGTGTCGGCATCGGGATTGACGTACCAGTCGTCGAGGATCTTGCCGTCCTTGTCCTGGCGCACGCCGTGGCCGTCGGCGCCGTCGTAGATCCAGTCGCCGTTGGTCAGCAGGTAGCCGGTGGAGCCATCGTCGTAGTTGTAGATCTCCTTCACTTCGGGCGAGGTCAGCGGTTCCCAGCCGCCGTCGTCGTCGTCTCCGGCGCTGATCAGGCTGATGTCCATGCCGCCGACGCGGCGGTACGGCGCACCGCCCTTGGCGTCGAATTCCTGGGCCAGGGTGAAGCCGTCGCCGACCTCGATGCCGTGCTCGGCCATCAGTTCGGCGGACAGGCCCAGGCGGGTCATCGCGTCCTTGCGCTGGCCGACCGGGAACGTGGCCAGCGGGTCCTTCGCGCCGGCTTCGATCGTCTCCTGCAGCTTCTCCGGATACAGGATCACCTTGCCGAGGCCGAACTCGAAGCTCGGCAGCATCTGCTTGCCGACGAGGGTGGCGACGAGCTCCGGCGACGGGCGGCTGCCCGGATCGTGCGGATCGGTGCCGGCGACGCGTTCGTCGGCGTCGCAGACGCCGTCGCCGTCGGAATCGACGACGTTCCAGGCGTAGTAGCAGTACGACGTGTCGCACAGGCGCACGTGGCGCAGGGTCTCTTCCTTCGCCTGGGCGGGGCCGGCGAGTGCGGTGAAGGCGATGGCGGCCGACAGGGCGGCCGACAGCGTGGCGTGTCTGGTCATGGTCCTTGTTCTCGATCGTTTCGGAGGATGTGTCGCCCCCTGCGACACCCCGACGGAAACGACGAAGCGTCCGCACGCAGGACAGCCGCGCGCGCCCTGCCGCCACGGAACGCGACCGATGTCGCAACCCCGGAATCCCGCGCCCGGAAGACTGTCCGCCATCGCCGCCATGTCGCGTTTGCGCGCGCCGCGATGCACGCTCGCGTCGCGTCGACGCGGCATGGCCGGCCGCGCGATTCGCCGGTCGCGCGCGGCTGCGCTAGAGTCCGACGCTCCTGCCGGAGCCTCCCCCGCGATGCGCATTGCCCCGCTGATCGTCCCGCTGCTGTTCGCCGTCCTTGGCTGCGCCATGGCCGCCGCCCGCGCCGCCGAGCCCGACCGTCGCATCGCGGTCACCATCGACGACCTGCCGTGGCAGCGGATGGACAGCACGCCGCCGGCGCGCCTGCGCAGCGGCCACGCGGCGCTGATCGCGCAGTTGAAGCAGGCCGGCGTGCCGGTGACCGGCTTCGTCAACGAGGACAAGCTCGAGCGCGACGGCGTCGTGCAGCCCGAGCGCGTCGCGATGCTGCGCGACTGGCTGGACCTCGGCGCCGATCTCGGCAACCACACCTACGGCCACGTCGACCTGCACGTCGTCGGCATCCCCGCGTTCGAGGACGCGATCGTGAAGGGCGAGCGCGTGCTGCGGCCGATGATGGCCGAGCGCGGCCGCGCGCCGCGCTGGTTCCGCCATCCCTACCTGCGCGCCGGGCAGAGCGACGCCGACAAGCAGGCGATCGTCGAATTCCTCGGCGCGCACGGCTACCGGGTGGCGCCGGTGACCGTGGACAACGGCGAATGGGTGTGGGCGTTCGCCTACGATCGCGTGCTCGACGGCCAGCCCGACACGCCCGAACGCGCGGCGCTGCTCGAACGCCTGCGCCTGGGCTACGTGCCGTACATGCTCAACAAGCTCGACTACTACGAGGCGCAGTCGCAGGCGCTGCTGGGTTACGCGCTGCCGCAGGTGCTGCTGATCCACGCCAACGCGCTCAACGGCGACGCCTACACTGCGCTGATCGGCGGCATCCAGCGACGCGGCTATCGCTTCGTCGCGCTCGACGAGGCGATGCGCGATCCCGCCTACGCGCGACCCGACGGCTACCACGGCCGCTACGGCCCGAGCTGGCTGCACCGCTGGGCGATGGTGGACAAGAAACCCAGGACGTTCTACGCCGGCGAACCGGAAGTGCCGAAGTGGGTGATGGACCTCGCCGGCGTCGACAGCGAATAGGCGCATCCCCCCGATTCCGCGCACCGCGATGACCGCCTTCGGCCCCTGGAGCACGACCCTCGCGCTCGCCGCCGGCTTCGGGCTGGCGGTCGCGGCGCTGCTCGCGTCCACCCGCGACAACGCCGTCGCCAATCGGCTGCTGGCCGGCCTGCTGGCGGCGTTTGCGCTGAAGCTGATGCCCTACGCGCTCGGCTTCGCCGGCTACTACGACGCCTATCCGTGGCTGTCGTTCGCGCCGTTCGACCTCGGCCTGGCGTTCGGGCCGCTGCTGTATCTGCACGTGCGCACGCTCGTCGCCGGCGCGCTGCCGCGCGGCTGGGGCTGGCACCTGCTGCCGGCGGCGCTGCAGTTCGGCTATCGCGCGGTGCTGTTCCCGCAGCCGCTGGCGTTCAAGAACGACTGGGACGCGCGCGTGCACGTGCCGTGGATCGACACGCCGGAGACGGTGCTCGGGCTGGTCTCGTTCGCGGTCTACCTGGCGCTGGCATGGCGGGCGTACCGGGCGTACCAGCACTGGCTGGACGCGCACCTGAGCAACCGCGAGGAGTTCCGGCTGACCTGGCTGCGCAACGCGCTGGTCGCGTTCGCGCTGGCGTGGCCGGTGCACGCGGCCTACGAGGCGCTGAGCCACGCGCTGGGCTTCGACTACTACCAGCGCTTCCCGCTCTACGTCTTCTTCGCCGCGCTGACGGTCTACCTCGGCCTGGAAGGCTGGCGGCACGCGGACACCGTCTATCCCCATCCCCGGGCGGCCCCCGACGCGGACCCGCTGGCGCCGGCGCGCGCCGCGGAACCACCGCCTCCCGGGCGCGACTGGACCGCGCAGGGCGAGGCCTGGCTGGCGCAGACCGAGGCCGCCGGCTGGTGGCGCGATCCCGGCCTGAGCCTCGATCGGCTGGCCCGCCACCTCGGCACCAACACGGCCTACCTGTCCCGCGCCCTCAACGAGGGTCTGGGCGTGAGTTTCAACACCGCGATCAACCGGCTGCGGGTGGCCGAGGTATGTCGCCGGCTCGCGCAGCCCGGGGACGCCGACGACCTGCTGGCGATCGCCTTCGACGCCGGCTTCAGCGCCAAGACCAGTTTCAACCGCACGTTCAAGGCGCTGACCGGCACGACGCCGTCCGCCTACCGCGCGACCGCCGCCGCGCCGCGTGCCGAATCATAAAAAGACGGCGGTTTTCGCCGGCCGGGACGACGACCTGGCGCCCGACCGGCATCGTCGCGGCCCTCGCCACCCTCCGGACCGCCCCATGCGCCGCTTCGCTGCCCGCTGCCTGATCGCCTGCCTGTGCGGGCTTCCCGCCGCCCTCCCCGCCCGGGCGCAGGACGCCATCGCCACCCCCGCGGCAGCCACGCCGGCCCCGGTGCGCCTGACCGCCGAGCAGGCGCGGCGCGAGCTGCGGATCCTCAAGCGCGCGTTGACCGACCTGCACCCGGGCCTGTACCGCTACGCCACCCCGGCCGAGCTGGACGCCGCCTTCGCCCGCGCCGACGCCGAGGTCGCCGACGGCAGCGACGCGCTGGCGATGTACCGGATCGCCAGCCGCCTCGCCGCCGTCGTCCGCTGCGGCCACACCTGGACCAACCCCCTGAACCAGGGCGCCGCGGTGCAGGCCGGCCTCGCCGCGCTGCCGGCGCTGCCGCTGCGGCTGCGGCTGATCGACGGCCGGCTGCTGGTCACCGCGAGCGCCGACCCCGCGGTGCCGGCGAACGCCGAGCTGCTGGCGATCGACGGCCGCCCGCCCGCCGCGCTGGCGTCGGAGCTGCTGCCCTACCTCCGCGCCGACGGCGGCAACGACGGCAAGCGCCTCAGCCAGCTCGACAGCGACGAGAACGGCGGCGCGATGGACCGGCTGTTCCCGCTGCTGCACCCGCCCGGCCCGGCCGGCTACGCCCTGCGTTTCCGTCCGCGCGGCGGCCGGATCGCGGAGGCGACGGTCGCCCCGATGACCGCTGTCGCCCGCGAGCAGCGGCTGGCCGCGGCCGGCCAGGCCATGCCGACGGACGACTGGCGACTGGACATCGGCGACGACGGCGTGGCGGTGATGACGCTGCCCACGTTCGCCTTCTGGAACGGCGATTTCGACTGGAAGGGCTTCCTCGCGCGCAGCTTCGACACGCTGCGCGAACGCCGCATCGACAGGCTCGTGCTCGACCTGCGCCGCAACGAAGGCGGCGACGACGCCATCGGCGACACGCTGCAGTCGTACCTGCTGGCCGCGCCGTTCTCCATCCCGGCCCCGCGGATGGAAAGCGCCTACGAGCGCGTGCCCTACGACCTGGCGCGCTTCCTCGACACCTGGGACTTCGGGTTCTTCGACCGCACCGGACAGGTGACGCGCGGCCCGGGCCGCAACTGGATCCTGCGCGAACAGCCGGCCGACAGGCGCATCGTGCCCGCGGCGCAACCGTTCCGCGGCCGGGTCGTGCTGCTGACCGGGCCGCGCATGAGTTCCGCCGGCCACCTCATTGCCCGCAACCTCAAGGCCAGCGGCAGCGCCACGCTCATCGGCCAACCCACCGGCGGCAACCTGCGCGGGCTCAACGGCGGCCAGTTGGCGTGGCTGGTGCTGCCGGTGTCCGGCGTGAGCGTGGACATCCCGCTGATCGCCGGATTCCCCGCGACGCCGCAGCCCGACAGCGGCGTGCTGCCCGACCTCGCGGTGCGCACCACGCTGGAGGACGTCGCGGCCGGGCGCGATCCGGACCTGCGCGCCGCGCGCCGGTGGCTGTCGAAGGCCGCGCGATGACCGCGACGGCGCGCGGTCAGTCCAGCACTTCGACCGCATCGCCGGCGCGCACCGTGCCGGCGCCGCGGGCGATCAGGTTCATGCCGAAGGTGACGCCGGCCGGGGTGCGGCGGTAGGCCTTGAGCGTCTCCAGCGGCTCGCCGTCGTCGCGGCGCTTGCCCAGCGCGGGATCGACCGTCGTGAACACGCAGCGCGTGCACGGCTTGACCGCGTCGAACGCGACCCCGCCGATGCGCAGCCGCCGCCAGCCGTCTTCCGCATGCGCGTCTGCGCCGGCGACGACGAGGTTGGGCCGGAAGTGCGCCATCGTCACCGGCGGCCGGCCGGCCGCGGCGAGGCGCAGATTGAGGCCGTCCACCGCGGCCTGCGAAACCAGCAGCAGCGGATAGCCGTCGGCGAAGCTGACTTCATCGCCGTCGCGGCCGTAGGCGGGATCGACCGGCCGCCGCACGTCGGCGTCCATCCACGCCAGCCGCACGTCGCGCTGCAGCCAGGCGGACAGCCAGGCGTGGGCCGCGGCGTCGGCCAGCGGCGCGTCGACCTGGTCCTTCCACACCGTGACCGCGATGCGCGGCGCGCCGGGCGACGGCGGCGCGACCGCCAGCGGCGGCAACCCTGGCGCGGACAGGCGCAGGCCGTCGCCGTCGGGCTCGGCGCGGATCAGCACCAGCTCCGGCACCGCGCGGGCGGTGACGAAACGGCCGTCGGCGTCGACCACCAGCCAGCGCCGGTCGAAGCGCGGGCCGCGCGGCTCGATCGCGAGCGCGTCGACCGACAGGCCGGCGGCGGATTTCAGCGGGTACAGGTGCAAGGCGTGCAGGTGCAGCGACGGCAGGCGCATGGCGGGCTCCGGTGGCCGGCGGCATTGTCGCGCGGACGCGATCGCGGCGGTGCATCTGGACCGTCGCCGCGTGCGTACCGTCTCAGAGACTGAGACGACCCCGCCGATAGAATCCGCCCATGCAGTTGTCCCGCAAACTCGCCCTGTTGGCCGATGCCGCCAAGTACGACGCCTCCTGCGCCTCCAGCGGCGCGGGCGGCCGCAACTCGCTGAAGTCCGGCGGCATCGGCAGCACCGAGGGCATGGGCATCTGCCACTCGTACACGCCGGACGGGCGCTGCGTGTCGCTGCTGAAGATCCTGCTGACCAACTTCTGCATCTACGACTGCGCGTACTGCATCAACCGCGCCAGCAGCAACGTGCCGCGGGCGCGGTTCACGCCGGACGAAGTGGTGCGGCTGACGCTCGACTTCTACAAGCGCAACTACATCGAAGGCCTGTTCCTCTCCAGCGGCATCATCCGCAACGGCGACTACACGATGGAGCAACTGGTCGAGGTCGCGCGCAGCCTGCGCGAGGACCATCGCTTCGCCGGCTACATCCACCTGAAGACGATCCCCGAGGCCTCGCCCGAGCTGCTGGCGCTGGCCGGACGCTATGCCGATCGCCTGAGCATCAACATCGAACTGCCGACCGAGGCCGGGCTCAAGGCGCTGGCACCGGAGAAGCGGCTGCCGGGCATCCGCGCGGCGATGGGCACGGTCCACACGAAGATCGAGGAGACGCTCGAAGCGCGCAAACCGGCGAAGCCGACCAGCGCCACGCCGAAGCGCAAGCGCCCGCCCCGCTACGCGCCGGCCGGACAGAGCACGCAGATGATCGTCGGCGCCGACGACGCCGACGACCGCAGCATCCTGCGCACCGCGCACGGCCTCTACGACGCGTACCGCATGCGCCGCGTCTACTACTCCGGTTTCAGCCCGATCCAGGACGCCTCGTCGCGGCTGCCGGTGCAGGCGCCGCCGCTGCTGCGCGAACATCGCCTGTACCAGGCCGACTGGCTGCTGCGGTTCTACGGCTTCGAGGTGGACGAGATCGCGCCCGTACCGGAGCAATCCGAACGCACGATGCTCGACCTCGACATCGACCCCAAGCTCGCGTGGGCGCTGCGCCATCCCGAGCGCTTCCCGGTCGATCTCAACACCGCGCCGCGCGAGGACCTGCTGCGGGTCCCGGGGCTGGGCACGCGCAACGTCGACCGCATCGTGCTGGCGCGCCGCCACGGCCGCCTGCGCGTCGCCGACCTCGCCCGGCTGCGCGCGCCGATGCAGAAGCTGCTGCCGTTCGTGCAACTGCTCGACCACCACCCGCGCCGGCGGCTCGACGACCCGGCGACGCTGCGCGCGCAGCTCGCGCCGAAGCCGCGGCAGCAGGACCTGTTCGCGGCATGACCCTCTACCGCGCCCGCATCGATCCGCCGTGGGACCTCGACGCCTGGCGCACCGCCGCGCGCGCCGGGCTGCGCGCGGGGCTGTGGCCGGAGGACATCGACTGGGACGGCGACGCGCAGGGCAGCCTGCTCGCGGCGCCGGATCTCGCCACCGCCGAGGCCGTGCATGCGGCGCCTGAAGTGCCGGCGGCGCTGTTCGAGCTCGCCGGTGCGGTGCTGTGCCATCGCGAGCCGCAGCGGCATGCGCTGCTGTACCGGATCGCGTTCCGGATCGCGCAGGGCGAGCGCCACCTGCTCGCGCGGGTGACCGACCCCGACGTGCGCCGCGCCGCCGAACTGGCGAAGGCGGTCGGCCGCGACACGCACAAGATGAAGGCGTTCGTGCGCTTCCGCGAAGTGCCCGGCGAGGCCGAGGCGTTCATCGCCTGGTTCGAGCCGGACCATCACATCCTCGACCGGGTCGCGCCGTTCTTCGCGCGCCGTTTCGCCGGCATGCGCTGGGCGATCCTCACCCCGTACCGCAGCGTCGCGTGGGACGGCCACGGGCTGTGCTTCGGTCCCGGCGCGCAGCGCGCCGACGCGCCTGCGGACGACGCCCGCGAGGAGCTGTGGCGCACGTACTACGCCAACATCTTCAACCCGGCGCGACTCAACCCGCGGATGATGCGCCAGGAGATGCCGCAGAAATACTGGAAGCACCTGCCCGAGACGCAACTGCTGCCCGGGCTGATCCGCGACGCCGGCGCCCGCGTCCGCGACATGGCCGAGCGCGAGGCGCAACCGCCGCGGCGGCGCGCCAGGGCCCCGGCCGACGACAGCGCTCCGCCATCGGCAAGCGTCCCGGAAAACGGCTGACACTCGTCACCTGACGCGGGTCGCGCACGCTCGCAGAATGCGCCGCACCTTCGCTCCGGGACATCCACATGGCTCCGCTCGACCTCCTTCGCGTCGATTTCGAGGCTCGCGTCAACCGCTCGCTGTCGCTGCCGCTGGCCGGCAGCGTCGTCTGGACCGCGGTGGGCGCGCTGGGGCTGTTCCTGCCCGAACGCGCGGCGACGCTGGCGCTGGTGTTCGCCACCGGCGCGATCTTCCCGCTGGCCATGGCGATCGCGAAGCTGCGCGGCGAACAGATCCTCGGCAATCCCAATCCGCTGGCGAAGCTGATGGGCGTCTGCGTCTTCATGGTCAACCTGCTGTGGGCGCTGCACGTCCCGCTGCTGCTGCAAGCGCCGCAGTTCGTGCCGCTGAGCCTGGGACTCGGGCTGGGCCTGCACTGGGCGGTGTACGCCTGGATCACCGGCCATCCCGCGGGGCATGTGCATGTGGCGCTGCGCACCGTCGGCCTGAGCGCGGCGTGGTGGCTGGCGCCGGACCATCGCGTGACCGCCTGCGCCGCCGCCGTGGTGCTGGCCTATGCCGTCGCGATCGCGATGATGGCGACGCGGCCGCTGCCCGCCGCGCCTGCCGCCGCCTGAAGCAGGCTCGCCTGAAGCGCGACGGCGCCCGCTACACTGCGCCTTCCTTTCCCCACCGGCCACCGCCATGCCCGGTCCCGCCCGCGCCGGCGTCCTGGTCTATGCCAGCGACCGCGATCGCCTCGAACGCTTCTACTGCGAGGTCGCCGGCATGCGCCGGCTGCACGCGGACGAGCACGTCGCGGTGCTCGAATCCGACGACCTGCAGCTCGTCCTGCACCGCATCCCGCCACACATCGCCGCCGACATCGTCGTCACGTCGCCGCCGCAGCGCCGCGAGGACGTCGCCATGAAATTCTTCCTCACCGTGCCCGACCTCGCCATCGCCGCCGAGCGCATCGCCGCCCTCGGCGGCGCCCTGTTCGACGAACGCTGGCAGGGTCCGGGCTTCACCGTGTGCAACGCGATGGATGCCGAGGGGAACGTGTTCCAGGTGCGGGCGTTCGATCCGTGATGGCCAACCATCGCGATCGATGGATCGCGCATGCGCTCCTCGCCTTGCTGCTGGCAGCGCATCTCCCGCTCGGCCTGGATTACGGCCAGTATCCGCTCGATGATCCGCGCTCGGGCCGTTCGTTGATCGTGTACACCCTCGTCACGCACGTTGCGCTCTTGGCGTGGTGTCTGCTGGATGCGAAGGCACTGGGCCGGCGCCCACCGCGGTGGCCATCGATCGCCACACTGGTCTTCGGCTGGTTCGGCGTCCCGTTCCATCTGCTGTCGACGCGCGCCAAGGGAAGACGATTGCGTGCGCTCGTCGTTGGACTCGTCTATTTCATCGTCTGCATAACGCTCTACAGCGAAGCGTTCCGGCATGCCTTCGAGGCCCGACTGCCCGCCTGATGGCATGTCAGGCCGGCGTCTGCGACAACGCGAACAGACGCTCCGCTGCGCGACGCAGCCGCGGCACATCCTCGAGATCGTCGATCGCCGCGGCCGGCAGCGCGTCGGCACCATGCGCCGCGCCGAACGCATCGCCCAGCGCAAGGCCGGGCAATCCACCGGCGATGCGGTCGGACAGGCGTTCCGGCGACATGGCACTTCCTTCGCGCTCCGGGTGCGAATTCCGGATTGTGTCGTTCGATCCCGGAACGCGGCGCAGATTCCCGGGTCTTACGCCAGATACCCCCCATCCACCGTCAGGCACGTGCCGGTGACATAGCTCGCGGCCGGCGACAGCAGGAACAGCGCGGCCGGCGCGATCTCGTCCGGCTGCGCGCTGCGGCCCATCGGGATGAGCTGCGACATCATGGCCATGAGTTTCGGATTGCCGGTGATCGCGGAGGCGAACTTGGTGTCGGTCAGACCCGGCAGCAATGCGTTGACGCGGATGCCGTGGGCGGCGAGTTCCTTGGCGAAGCCTTCGGTCATGTTGACGATGCCGGCCTTGGTCATCGAGTAGATGCCCTGCCCGTGCGCGGGGCGCATCGCGTTGACCGAGGCGACGTTGACGATCGCGCCGCCGCCGTGGTCCTTCATCCGCTTCGCCGCCTGCGCGCTGGTCCAGAAGTAGCCGCGCAGGTTCACTTCGACCGTCTTCTCGTAGCTGCCGAGGTCCATGTCGAGCATCGGCCCGAAGTAGGGATTGGCGGCGGCGTTGTTCACCAGCAGGCTGGCGACCTTGCCTTCGGCGTCGAGCGCCGCGAACAGCGCCTCGATCGCGGCGGGATCGCCGACGTGCAGCGCGCGCGCCTCGGCGGAACCGCCGGCGTCGCGGATGGCCGCGGCCACGGTCTCGCAGGCGTCGACCTTGCGCGAGGTGCAGACCACGTGCGCGCCGTGCGCGGCGAGCAGGTGGGCGATGGCCTCGCCGATGCCGCGCGAGGCGCCGGTGACGAGGGCGGTGCGGCCGGTGAGGTCGAACAGGGCATCGGGGGACGGCATGGTGGGCTCCGTGGCCGGAACCGCCGGCCTGATAAGCTGCGGAGACTACCGCAGGAGCCGCCCCATGACGTCCCCTTCCCGCCGCGTCCTGATCACCGGCGCCGGCAGCGGCCTCGGCCTCGCGCTGGCGCGGCGCTACGCGCGCAGCGGCGCGCGCGTGGCCTGCGTCGACCTGACCGTCGAACGCGCCGAAGCCGGACGCGCGTCGCTCACCGGCGACGGTCATCTCGCGCTGGCCGCCGACGTCGGCGACGACGCGTCGATGCAGGCGCTGCACGATGCGGTGGCCGCGGCATGGGGCGGCGTCGACGTGCTGGTCAACAACGCCGGCATCGCCTCGGCCGGCGCGCTGGTCGACACCACGATGGACGAATGGCGGCGGATCCTCGAGATCGACCTGCTCGGCGTGGTCCGCGGCTGCCGGCTGTTCCTCCCGCAGATGCTCGCCGACCGCCGCGGACAGGTGGTCAACACCGCCAGCTTCGCCGGACTCGCCGGCGCGCCCGGGATCATGAGCTACGGCGTGGCCAAGGCCGGCGTGGTCGCGCTGTCGGAGCAACTGCGCGCGGAGCTGCACGGCAGCGGGGTGTCGGTCAGCGTGTTCTGCCCGGCGTTCTTCCGCACCAACCTGATGGACACCGCGATCGCCGACGAGGCGACCAGGGCGAAGGTGCAGCGCTGGATGGACCGTTCGCCCGACACCCTCGACGGCGTCGCCGACAAGGCGTTCGCCGCCTGCGAACGCGGCGACTTCCTGATCCTGCCGACCCGGCGCGAACCCGGGCGCTGGCGGCTCAAGCGGTGGTTCCCGGGGCTGTATTTCCGGATGCTGCTGAAGCTGGCGAAGCGGCGCGCGCGCTGAACGCGGGTCAGCGCTTGTCGCGCATCGCCATCACCACGCCGAGCCCGGCGAGCAGCGACACCGCGGCGGTGCCGCCGTAGCTGAGCAGCGGCATCGGCACGCCGACCACCGGCAGCAGGCCGGAGATCATGCCGCCGTTGACGATGACGTAGACCGAGAACGCCATGCCGAGCGCGCCGGCGATCAGGCGCGAGTAGGTGTCGCGCGCCTCGCTGGCGATCCACAGGCAGCGGCCGATCACGAACAGGTACAGCGCGAGGGTGACGGCGACGCCGGCCCAGCCGAATTCTTCGGACAGCACCGCGAAGATGAAATCGGTGGTGTGCTCGGGCAGGTAGTCCAGGTGCGACTGGGTGCCCTGGCCCCAGCCCTGCCCGGTCCAGTGGCCGGAGCCGATCGCGATCTTCGACTGGATGATGTTCCAGCCGGCGCCGAGCGGCTCGTGCTCGGGGTCGCGGAAGGTGAGGATGCGGTCCTTCTGGTACGGACGCAGCATCCAGAACCAGTGGATCGGCGCGAAATACGCCAGCCCGGCGGCGATCGTGCCGCCGATGCCGGCCAGCGCGATCAGCCGCCACGACAGGCCGGCGAGGTAGATCACGAACGCGCCGCTGAGCGCGACCAGCATCGCGGTGCCGAAATCCGGCTGCAGCAGGATCAGCACCGTCGGCACCGCGATGATGCCGCAGGCGACCAGCAGCGGGACGAACTTCGGCGGCAGCCGCTGCTGGTGCATGAACCACGCGACCATCATCGGCAGGCTCAGCTTGAGCACTTCCGACGGCTGGAAATAGAACACGCCGAGATTGATCCACAGGTTGCCGTGCTTGCCCTGGCCGATCACCAGCACCGCCAGCAGCGGCAGCAGCGAGGCGGCGAAGAACAGCGGCGTCGCGCTGCGCAACTGCGCCGGCGAGATGCGCGAGACCAGCCACAGCGCGGCGAGGCCGACGCAGTAGCGGGCGCCCTGCGCGATCACCAGCTTCGGGTTCTCGTTGCCGGCGCTGTAGAGCACGGTCAGGCCGATCGCCATCAGCGCCAGCAGCGCGGCCAGCAACGGCAGGTCGAGCGTCCGCACGAAGCGCCGCAGCAGGTCCAGCACCCAGCGCAGGAAGGTCTTCATGGCGTCACCGCCGGGGGCGTGGCGACGGGCGCGGCAGCGGGCGGCGCGTCGTCGTCCGGCAGCGACGCGGCGGCCGCAGCCTGGCCGGCGGCGGCGGCCGGGTCGTCCGGCATCTTGCCGAGCAGCCAGGCGTCGAGCACCTTGCGCGCGATCGGCGCCGCGGTGCTGGCGCCGAAACCGCCGCCCTCGACGACCACCGCGACCGCGATGGTCGGCGCCTCCGCAGGCGCATACGCGACGAACAGCGCGCGGTGGCGCAGGTGCATCGGCAGCATGCGCGGGTTGAGGCTGACGTTGCCGCGGCGGCTGATGACCTGCGCGGTGCCGGTCTTGGCGGCGATGTGGTAGGTCAGGCCGCCGCTGATGTTGCGCGCGGTGCCGCCGGGCCCGTGGACCACGCGCATCATGCCCTCGCGCACCACCTGCAGGTGTTCGGCACTGTCGGTGATCCTGCGCGGCGTCGGCTGCGGCACCATCGTCCACGGTTTGTCGAAGTCGGCACGGGTTTCCTTCACCAGGTGCGGCGGCCGCAGCAGGCCCCCGTTGGCCAGCGCGCCCACGCCCTGCGCCAACTGCAGCGGGGTGACCTTCCAGAAGCCCTGGCCGATCGCGCTGATCACGGTGTCGCCGAGGTACCACGATCCCTGGCTGCGGGCGTGGGTGCGCTTCCATTCCGGCGACGGCAGGATGCCGCCGGATTCGCCGGCCAGGTCGATCCCGGTCGGCTTGCCGAAGCCGTACTTGTCCATGTAGCGGTCGATCAGGTCGATGCCCATGTCCAGCGACAGCTTGTAGTAGTAGGTGTTGACCGAGTCGCCGATCGACTTGCGCATGTCGGTCCAGCCCTCGCCGCGCGCGGCGTCGCGGTAGCCGCGCTTCTGGCCGGGGATGTGGAATTCGCCGGAGGCGAAGATGCGGTCCTCGGGCGTGCGCTTGCCGCTGTCGAGCGCGGCCAGCGCGAACAGCGGCTTGAGCGTGGACCCGGGCGCGACGCCGCCCAGCACGTTGCGGTTGAACAGCGGTTTCGCCGGGTCCTCGGTGAGCGCGCGATAGTCGGCGTGCGAGATGCCGTTGACGAACAGGTTGGGATCGAAGCTCGGCACGCTGACCATCGCCAGCACTTCGCCGGTACGCGGGTCCACCGCCACCACCGATCCGGTGAGGTCGCCGAAGGCCAGCGTCGCCGCGCGCTGCAGGTCGGCGTCGATGCTCAGGCGCAGGTCGGTGCCCGGCCGCGCGGGGATGCGCCCGACCCGGTCGATGATGCGGCCGTCGACGTTGGTCTCGATCTGCTCGTAGCCGATGCGGCCGCGCAGTTGCGCGTCGTAGTAGCGCTCCAGACCCGACTTGCCGGTGTGGGTGTAAACGGCGGTGTCGCCGCCCAGTTTCTCCAGGTCGCGCTTGTCGACGCGGCCGACGTAGCCGATGACGTGGGCGAACAGGTCGCCGTAGGGATAGCGGCGGGTCAGGTACGGCACCAGCTCGACGCCGGGATACTTCCAGCGATCGACCGCGAACCGCGCGGCCTCCTCGTCGGTGATCTTCAGGCGCAGGGTCACCGGCAGGAAGCTGCGGGTGGCGTGGCGGGCGTCGTTGAAACGCTGGATGTCGTCGGGAGTGAGCGCGATGATCTTCGCCAGCGAGGCGACGGTGGCGTCGACGTCGCCGGCCTCGGACGGCACCACGTCCAGCCGGTAGGCGGGCACGTTGTCGGCCAGCACCCGGCCCTTGCGGTCGTAGATCAGGCCGCGCGCGGGCACCTCGGGGCGCTGCTTGATGCGGTTGGCCTGCGACTTGCGGGCGTAGTCGCTGTGCTCCAGCACCTGCAGCCGGAAATACCAGGCGCCGAGGCCGCCGATCGCCAGCGCCACGCACAGGAACCCGAACGCGGCGCGCGCGCGGAAGCGCGCGGCGTCCTGCGCCGAGTTGCGGATGTAGCCGGGGCTGGCCATCGCCGCGTCAGCGCCTGCGGCCGATGCGCAGGCCGTCGAGCAGCACGAACAGCGGCGGCCACAGCAGCGCGCCGATCAGCGGCGTCAGCCAGTGCAGCCACGGGTCCTGCCGCAGGCCGAGGACGAAGTGGATGGCGACGACGATCACCCGGTCGTTGAGCAGCAGTCCGCCGATCGCCAGCGCCTGCTGCGCGGTCGGGAAGAACCGCAACTGCAGGCGGAAGCGCTGCAGCAGGAAGGTGATCACCGACAGCCGCAGCGCCTGTTCGCCGAGCACGCTGCCGAAGGTGACGTCGGCGATCAGGCCGATGGCGAAGGCCAGGCCGAGGCCGATGCGGTCGGGGTCCTCGAGCAGCCAGTAGGCCAGCACCAGCCCCAGCCAGTACGGCCGCAGCGGCAGGATCGCCGCCGGGAGCGGCAACAGCCCCAGCAGCAGCGCGACGAACACGCTGGCCGGGAACAGCCACGGGCGACGGCTGCGGCTCATCGCGACGGCGCCTGCGCGGGCGGCTGGGCCGCGGATCGGGGGGCGGCGGACGGGGGCGCAGCGGGCGTGGTCGAGGCGGGCGCGGTCGAAGCAGGCCGCGGCGCCGAGGACCGGGGCGTCGCGGACCGGGGCGCGAGCGCGCCCGCCGTCGGCGCAGCGGGCGTGGCAGCGTTCGCGGCGTTCCCGGCAGCCGCTCCGGCAGCCGGTTTCGACGGCGCGGGGCCCGCGGCCACGGCGCTCGCCGCGGCGGGGCCGGTCGTGCCGGCGGTGGTCGCGGCCGCGGATCCGGTCGGCGGCGCACTGGCGTCGCCGCCTGCCGCGGGCGTCGCGACCGCCGCGGCCGGCGTCCGCACGTCGCGCAGCAGCAGCACGTCGCGACCGCGATCGAGCTGGGCGGCGGGCTTGAGGTCGCCGACCAGGAAGACGCGGCTGTCGTCGCGGCGCAGGCGCACGACGCTACCGACCGGAAAGCCCGGCGGGAAACGACCGCCCAGCCCGGAGGTGACGACCTGGTCGCCGATCTTCACGTCGCCGGAGGTCGGGATGTTCGCCAGTTCGATGCGATCGCCGCGGCCGTAGGCGACCAGGCGGATGCCGTTGCGCGCGATCGTCACCGGCACCGCGTGGTCGGGATCGGTCAGCAGCAGCACGGTGGCGGTGCTCGGCCGCACCTCGATGACCTGCCCGAGCAGGCCGCCGGCGTCGATCACCGGCTGGCCCATGCGCACGCCCTGGTTGCCGCCGATGTCGAGGACCAGGCGCTGGCGGGTGGGATCGAGGGCGACGTCGAGGATCGGCGCCAGTTGCACGTCGAGGCCGCCGCGCTCGACCGCGCCCAGCAGCCCGCGCAGCCGCGCGTTCTCGTCCGCGGCCGCCTGCAGCCGCGCGGTCCGCGCGCCGCTGATCAGCAGCGCGTTGCGCAGGGTCTGGTTCTCCTCCATCAGCCGCGTGCGGGTCACCGCGTCGTCGCGCACGGTGTCGCCGAGCTTCGCCGGCAGCCCGGCCAGCCGCCACAGCGGCTGCACCAGCACTTCGAGCTGGGCGCGGATCGAGGTCAGCCAGCCGCCGCGGTGGTCGGCGATCATCAGCGCGACCGCGAGCGCCAGCGCCACCAGCAGCCGCAACGTCCCGGCGATGTCGTCGGAACGCGATGCGGAAGGGCCGGCGTAGGAAGGCACGTCAGGGGATCAGGGCAGGAATCGGCGAGGGGACGAAGTGCGGGACGACGGCCGTGGTGCGTGGCGATCCGGCCCACGGAGGCGCCGGCGCGAGCGGCCGCAGGCCGATCGCGGAGACGGGCGCAACCCACGCGCTTCGCCCGTCGCTCCGGACCGGCACGGGGATGCGCCGCGTCCGGACAAGGTCACTCCGGCGAGAAGAACTCGTTGCCGTGCATGTCGACCAGCTCCAGCGCGCGACCGCCGCCGCGGGCGACGCAGGTCAGCGGGTCGTCGGCGATCTGCACGTGCAGGCCGGTCTCCTCGCTGATCAGCTTGTCGAGGTCGCGCAGCAGCGCGCCGCCGCCGGTCAGCACGATGCCGCGCTCGGCGACGTCGGCGCACAGCTCCGGCGGGGTCTGCTCCAGCGCCAGCTTGACCGCGCTGACGATGCCGCCCAGCGGTTCGCGCAGCGCGTCCAGCACTTCGTTGGAGTTGAGCTTGATCACCCGCGGCACGCCTTCGGCGAGGTTGCGGCCGGAGACTTCCATCTCCAGCACTTCCTTCTGCGGGTAGGCGCAGCCGATCTCGAGCTTGATGCGCTCGGCGGTGGCCTCGCCGATCAGGGTGCCGTGGGCGCGGCGCACGTAGTTGATGATCGATTCGTCGAAGCGGTCGCCGCCGATGCGCACCGACTGCGCGTAGACGATGCCGTTGAGCGCGATCACCGCGATCTCGGTGGTGCCGCCGCCGATGTCGATGACCATCGAGCCGCGGGCCTCGGTCACCGGCAGGCCGGCGCCGATCGCGGCGGCCATCGGTTCCTCGATCAGGTACACCTCGCGCGCGCCGGCCTCTTCGGCCGATTCCTTGATCGCACGACGCTCGACATTGGTCGAGCCGCAGGGCACGCACACCAGCACCCGCGGGCTCGGCCCGAAGAAGCGCGCCTTGTGGACCTTCTTGATGAAGTGCTTGAGCATCGCCTCGGTGTAGGTGAAGTCGGCGATCACGCCGTCCTTCATCGGACGCACCGTGGTGATGTGGCCCGGCGTGCGGCCGAGCATCTGCTTGGCCTCGGCGCCGACCGCGGCGACCGAGCGGTTGCCGCCGCCGACGCGATCGTGGCGGACCGCGACCACGGACGGCTCGTTGAGCACGATGCCCTGTCCGCGGACGAAGATGAGGGTGTTGGCCGTGCCCAGGTCGATGGACAGGTCGTTGGAGAACATGCCGCGAAACTTTTTGAACATCGGATGGCGTGCCGGGGTGGGAGCGGACGGAGGCGACGAGGGGAGCGCCGGGGACGGAAACCCGCCGGACACCCGGGAAAAAAGGGCGCCGACGCGGATTTCGGGGGCGCGATAGCGTAGCAAAAAAACGCCGCCGGCCGCGGACTTCCGGCGCATTCCGGAAGCGCCGGCACAACTCGGCCGCGCCCCCGCCGTCACCGGCCGGGGCCGCTGGCTGGCCTCGGGGCCGGGCCGGCCGTACCCTATGCGGCCGGCCGCGCGGCCGGCCCCTCCCTTCCGGACGAAGACGACCCGATGGCAGCCCTGATCTGCGGATCCCTGGCCTACGACACCATCATGGTGTTCCCCGACCAGTTCAAGAACCACATCCTCCCGGACAAGGTCCACATCCTGAACGTGTCGTTCCTGGTGCCGCGGATGCGGCGCGAGTTCGGCGGCTGCGCCGGCAACATCGCCTACAACCTGAAGCTGCTGGGCGGCAATCCGATCCCGATGGCCACCGTCGGCGCCGATTTCGGGCCCTACCGCGAGTGGTTCACGGAGATGGACATCAACCTGGACCACATCAAGGAAATCCCGGAGCTGTTCACGCCCCAGGCGTTCATCACCACCGACCACGACAACAACCAGATCACCGCCTTCCACCCGGGGGCGATGATGCGGTCGTACGAGAACCACGTGAAGGACGTGGCCGGCGTCACCTTCGGCATCGTCAGCCCGGACGGCCGCGAGGGCATGCTGCAGAACTCCCGGGAATTCGCCGAATCCGGCATTCCGTTCATCTTCGACCCGGGCCAGGCCATGCCGCTGTTCAACGGCGAGGAGCTGCGGGCCTTCGTCGAGCAGGCCGACTACGTGACCGTGAACGACTACGAGTCCAACCTGCTGCAGGAGCGCACCGGCTGGAACGAGCAGACCATCGCCGCCAAGGTGAAGGCCTACATCGCCACCCAGGGCCCGCGCGGCGCCCGGATCTTCGCCGGCGGCAAGGTCCACGACATCCCGCCGGCCCACGAGCGCCGGGTCACCGATCCGACCGGCTGCGGCGACGCCTTCCGCGCCGGCCTGATCTTCGGCATCGAGAAGGGCTACGACTGGCCGACCATCGGCCGGATCGGCAACCTGATGGGCGCGCTGAAGGTCGAACACCCGGGCACCCAGAACCAGCGGTTCGACTACGAGGAATTTTCGGAGCAGTTCCGCCAGCAGTTCGGCTACGCCCTCTGAGGCCACGCCCCGGGCGCCGCCCCGGCGCAACGATCCGGTCCGTGCGACCCTCTGAACCGGGTGCGCCGCGCATGGCGCGCCTTCCCCTCGCCGGAGTCCACGCATGTCGATCGCCTACTGGTGCCTGCTCGTCGCCGCCGTCCTGCCCTATCTGCTGGTCCTGGCCGGGCGCGCCGGCTTCGCCGGCTACGACAACCGCGATCCGCGCGGCTGGAGCGCGGCGCAGACGCACCCACGCGCGCGCCGCATGTACGCGGCGCACCTGAACGCCTTCGAGGCCTTCGCGCCGTTCGCCGCCGGGGTGCTCGCGGCGCAGGCGGCCGGAGTGGACCCGGGCCGCATCGCGCAGTTGTCGGTCGCCTTCGTGGTCTGCCGCGTGCTGCACGGCGCGTTCTACCTGGCGAACGTGTCGACGCTGCGCTCGCTGGTCTGGTTCGTCGGCTTCGCCTGCGTGGTCGCGCTGCTGGCGCTGGCGGCGCTGGCCGCGGCGTGATCCGGCGGCCGGACCCGCCGCCTGCGCCGGCCCTGCGGGCCTTCCGATCCGGCGGCACTCCAGCCGGCGTGGCTGTCGGCGTGCCTGCCGGCATGCCCATCGCGGGCATGGAAATCACCGACATCAAAATCGCGGGCACAAAAAAAGAGCGCGCACATGTAGTGCGCGCTCCCGGAGAAGACCATCCTGACGTCACCCGTGCAGGTGCGTTCCCCCCCTTGCAACCTCCGTATTGCAGCCAGCGTCCCTACCGGCTGGAACGAGAATACGGATGCAGATGTCGCTGTGAAGACGGTCGCATGCCTGCCCCCGGCCACTTCCGGTGAGCGCACTTCAGCAGATACGGCTATCTCACTGATTCGCATGCTATTCATGGTGGCATGCCACCAAAAGCGGACAGTCTAGGGACAATTTTGATAACCTAGTGAACAAAACTGGCAATTCGCATATCTTCGACGAAAGTGATTGGATAGATCGAAACACCGGCCTTTCAGTGAACTGAATCACAAAAAACCATGCATTCCCAAGACCGCATCCGTCTCGCGCGCCGCCACGCGGGCATGTCGCAGGCCCGGCTGGCCGAAGCGATCGGCGTCCAGCGCAGCGCCGTCAGCCACTGGGAGTCGCCCCAGGGCAAGAATCCGAGCGTCGATCACCTGCGCCAGGTCGCGATGGTCGCCGGCGTAGCCTTCGAGTGGCTGGCGACCGGCCGCGGCAAGATGCAGTTGTCCGAGGAGGCGGTGCTCGATTCGGTCTCGGCCGCCAACGCGCTGCTGGTCGAGGACCCGCTCGAGCTGCGCCTGGTGCAGGCCTTCCGAGAGGCCTCGCCGCGGACCCGGATCGCGCTGGTCGAGATCGTCGAGGAACTGTCGGCGAAGCGCCTCGGGCGCACCCGCCCCAAGCGCCCCGGCGGCGGCGAGTAGGCCGTGGCCGACGCGGTGCTGCTGTGCCTGTGCACGTGCCCCGACCGCGACACCGCGCGCACGCTGGCGCGGGCGCTGGTCGAGGCGCGGCTGGCCGCCTGCGTCAATCTGCTGCCCGAGGTGGAATCGGTGTACCGCTGGCAGGGCGCGGTCGAAACCGCGCACGAGGTCCAGTTGCTGATCAAGACCACGGCCGCGCGCCTGGAGGCACTCGCGGCGCGGGTGCGGACGCTGCATCCTTACCAGGTGCCGGAACTGATCGCATTCGAGGCGGTCGGAGGCCTGCCCGACTACCTGCGCTGGGCGTCCGCACAGACGGCCGACGACACCGCTTCCGCACCCGACGACGCCCGCCATCCGGATTGACCCCATGCCCGCGCTGTTCCGCCGCCTGATCGCGGCCCCGACCCTGTCCCTCGTCCTGGCCCTGCTGCCGCTGTTCGCCACCGCCCCGGCGCGCGCGGTGGACGAATCGGACCTGCTGCCGGTCGACCAGGCCTACGTCCTCAGCGCCGAGGCCGCGGGTCCCGATCGCGTGCGGGTGCGCTGGAAGATCGCCGACGGCTACTACCTCTACCGCCACCGCATCGGCGTGACCGCGACCTCGCCGGGCGCGCGCAGCGGCGCGCTGCAGTTGCCCAGGGGCGCACCGCACGAAGACGAGTTCTTCGGCAAGACCGAAACCTATCGCGGCGAACTGGTCGCGATCCTGCCGGACCTCGCCGGGGTCGCCGGCAGCGTGGCGCTGAAGATCAAGTACCAGGGCTGCGCCGACATCGGCGTGTGCTACCCGCCGCAGGTGCGCACGCTCAACGTCGCGCTGCCGGCGGCGACCGCGACCGCCGCTGCGGACGACGCGGCCTCGGGCTTCAATCCGCTGGCGCGGCTCGGCGCGCCCGCCGCCGGCCTGCCGGGCAGCGACAGGGGCGCGCCGCTGCCGGAGGAACAGGCGTTCGGGTTCGAGGCCATCGCCGGCGATGGCGACACCCTGCTGCTGCGGTTCACCCCCGCGCCGGGCTACTACCTCTACCGCGACAGGACGCGGTTCCGGCTCGACGCCGACGGCATCGCGCCGGGCAAACCGCAGTGGCCCGCCGGCCGCACCCACCGCGACGAACACTTCGGCGACGTGATCGTCTATTTCCAGCCGGTCGACGTCGCCCTGCCGCTGCTGCGCACGAAGCCGGACGCGCAGACCGTGACCTTGCGCGCGACGTTCCAGGGCTGCCAGAACGACGGCATCTGCTATCCGCCGATGACCCGCAGCGTGCGCGTCGCGCTGCCGCGCGGCCACGTGCGCAGCGCAGCGGCCGCGGCCGACGCCGCGACGACGACAGCCGCGACGGCTGGCGCCCAAACGGCAGGCGCCGCCATCACAGCGGACCCGACCGCGGCGACGCCCGCCACCGAGGTCGCGACGCCTGCGGACGCAACGAGCGCGGACGCGGCGGCTCCGGCGACGACCGCGGACGCCGGCGCGGACGCCAGCGACGCCCCACCGGCGCAGGCGGACGTCGCCGGCGACGCGATCGCCGCCGGCCCGACCCTGTTCGGGCTCAGACCCAACCTGGTGCTGGCGCTGTTCGCCGCGCTGCTCGGCGGGCTGATCCTCAACCTGATGCCGTGCGTGCTGCCGGTGCTGTCGATCAAGGTGCTGGGCCTGGTCGAAAGCGGCGAGAGCGCGCAGCGGCGGCGCGCGCATGCGCTGTGGTACACGCTGGGCGTGCTGGTGGCGTTCGGCGCGCTGGGCGCGCTGGCGATGGCGCTGCGCCACGCGGGCGTGGCGCTGGGCTGGGGCTTCCAGTTGCAGCAGCCGCTGGTCGTGGCCGCGCTGGCCCTGCTGATGTTCGTGTTCGGGCTGAGCCTGTCGGGCGTGTGGGAAGTCGGCGGGCGCTGGACCGGAGTCGGCCACGGCCTCGCCAGTCGCGGCGGGCCGATGGGCGACTTCTTCACCGGCGCGCTCGCGGTGGTGGTGGCCGCGCCCTGCACCGCGCCGATGATGGGCACGGCGCTGGGCTGGGCCTTCGCGGCGAGCACCGGCGCCGCGCTGCTGGTGTTCCTGGCGCTGGGCCTGGGGCTGGCGCTGCCGTTCCTGCTGATCGGCTTCGTGCCGGCGCTGGGCCGCCGGCTGCCGCGGCCGGGCGCGTGGATGGACACGTTCAAGCGCGTGCTCGCGTTCCCGATGTACCTCACCGCGCTGTGGCTGGTGTGGGTGCTGGCGAAACAGCGCGGCGCCGACGCCGTGGGCTGGTGGGGCCTGGCCGCGCTGGCGCTGGCGTTCGCGGCGTGGGCGTGGTCGCACGCGCGCCGCACCGGCGCCCGCGCCGGCAGGGTCGCGGCGCTGCTGGCGATCGTCGCCGCGCTGTGGCCGCTGCATGCGATCACCACGCTGCCGGCGGCCTCCGCCGCGCGCAACGCCGCGCCGGCCTCGACCGACGGCCGCCACGTCGCCTATTCCGCGCAGCGCCTCGCCGACCTGCGCCGCGCCGGCCGGGTGGTGTTCGTGAACATGACCGCCGACTGGTGCGTCACCTGCAAGGCCAACGAGAAGGCGGTGTTCTCGCGCGACGGCTTCCGCGAAGCGCTGGAACAGGCCGACGCGGTGTACATGACCGGCGACTGGACCGACGTCGACCCCGAGATCACCGCGTTCCTGCAGCGCTACAAGGCGGTCGGCGTGCCGCTGTACGTAGTGTTCCCGCGCGGCGGCGGCGAAGGCACGGTGCTGCCGACGGTGCTGACCCCGGGGATGGCGGAGGACGCGCTGGCGAAGGCGGCGGGAGGATGATCGACCCGCAACGCGATCCGCTCGCGTGGGCGATGCTGATGTACGAACTCGATGATGCGCACGAGCACCTCGGCAACCTCATCCGCGACATGCGCGCGGACGAAGCCGATTTCCGTATCCAGCTCGCCCACGTCCATGCGCACCTCAACCGCGCCTGGAACCTGCGCCAAAAGGACGATGCGTGGCACGACGCGTTGACCAGGACCGACCCGATGCAGGACGCGGAATACGAAGCCGCACGTGCGTTCCCGACCGACCTCGAACCGATCGCCTGACGCCCGCGACCCCGCACGCCACGCCATGCACGCCACGCCATGAGAACCCGCACCGTCCTGCTCGTCGCCCTCCTCGCCGCACTGCTCGGCGGCGCCGCCGGCGTGGCGGTGTACGGGCCGGGCGCGCTGCTGCACACGCGGCCGGGCCAGGCGATCGCGCTGTGGCTGGCGGACCGGGAGCCGGCGCCCGCGGGCGTGACCGTCGCCCGCGAGGGCGACTTGGTGCCGCCGCTGCAACTGCCCGATCTCGACGGCCGCCCGGTCGCGCTGCCCGGCGCCTGGGTCGGCAGGCCGCTGCTGGTCAACGTCTGGGCGACCTGGTGCGCACCCTGCCTGCACGAGTTGCCCGAGTTGCAGCGCTTCGCCGCGACCCAGGGCGCGGACGGCGTGCAGGTGGTCGGCATCGCCCTCGACGATGCGGCGCTGGTCCGCGATTTCCTGCAGCGCGTGCCGGTGCGCTATCCGATCCTGATCGACGCCCCCGGCCGCGCCGACGCCGGCGTGGTGCTGGGCAACCCCAAGGGCGTGCTGCCGTACTCGGTGCTGATCGGCGCCGACGGCCGCGTGCTGCGTCGGCGCGTGGGGCCGTTCGAGCCGGGCGAACTGGACGGTTTCGTCGCCGACGCGCGCTGACGCGACCGCGACGGGCAGTTTCGACCTCCTGCGGCAGTTTCGATGCCGTCCTGCGGCAGGTGTCCCGGTCCGGCAGAAGGCCGGATCGACCGCGGCCGCGGTGGAAATCCGGACCAATCCTGCTGTTTTTTCGACAATTTCTCATTTGCGTTCGGCAGAAGTTTGACCGATGCCCACGTCGGCGGCCGCTTGGCACGAAGGATGCTTTCCTGAACCAGCGGGCAACGCTCGTCCGTCGCTCCGCCAGCGGGGCGCGCAGGCCTCACCCCTTCCACCCGGTCACGATCATGTCCGCGAATACCGTTCCGTTCCCGACCCAGAGTCGCCTGTTCGGCAAGTACTTCGAGTACGGCCGCTACAACGACGTGGTGCGCGCGATGCACGGCATGCTCGCCGGCATCCCGGACGGACACGCCTGCGTGCTGTCGAACACCGAAGGCCACCATCTCGCCCACGCCGCCGCGCCGATGCTCGACGCGCCGCGCCTGGCGGCGGTGGCCAGCGCGCTGGCGAACATGGCCGAGACCCTCACCCGCGACCTCGGCCAGCACGGCTTCACCGACATGACGGTGCAGACCGACGGCGGCCTCGCGGTGATCCAGCGCGTGCCGCGCCCCGGCCAGCAGATGGTGCTGCTGACCGCCGCCGGGCACGAATCCAATCCCGGCCTGGTGGCGAGCCTCGCCCGCCACTGCGCCACCACCATCGCGACGCTCTGTTCGGCGTCGTCGGAGCGCTGACCGGAGGCTCCCAGAACCCCGCGGCACGGACGCCCCGCTTCCGGACCGCATGTCGCCGCCCACCGGCCGCGACGATCCGTACAACCCGTGCAGGGCGACGGCCCCAGGCGGAAACGCCGGGGCCGTACTTTTTTGCGCGCATCGTCGGCCAACGCGCCGACACCGCCGGGCCGCCCGCGGGGCCGCCGCCCCGGCATGGCCAGCCCGCAGGCCCGTCCCCGCGGGCGGTTCGACCCCATCGCCGCTTCAAGCAAATGCTTGAAATGATCCAAACGTCGCCGATCTGGACAGTACTCCCGCTTTCGCGCAGACTGCCTCTCCGCACGACGGATCGTCTTCGATGGCTCGCATCCTGGTCCTGCACGGCCCCAATCTGAACCTGCTTGGCAGCCGCGAGCCGGAGATCTACGGGCACGCGACGCTGGCCGACATCGACGCCGACCTGGTCGAGCGCGCGGCCGCCCACGGCCACGCGCTCGAGAGCTTCCAGTCCAACGCCGAGCACGCCCTGGTGGACCGGATCCAGGCGGCCCGCGGCGACGTCGACGTCATCCTGATCAATCCCGCCGCCTTCACCCACACCTCCGTGGCGATCCGCGATGCCCTCGCGGCGACGGGAATTCCGTTCTTCGAGGTACACCTGTCCAATCCGCATCGACGCGAGCCGTTCCGCCACACCAGCTACTTCACCGACCTCGCGGTCGGGCTGGTGTGCGGTTTCGGCCCGCTGAGCTACGGCCTGGCGCTGGCCGGCGCGATCCGCCATCTCGACGCCCGGCTGCACGACACGTCCCCCTGACCGAGGCCGCCCCTCCGGCGCCGCGGACCGCGATTCCCCCATCCCTTCAAGACCGAGACCCACATGGACCTGCGCAAGATCAAGAAACTCATCGACCTGCTCGAGGAATCGAACCTCGCGGAGATCGAGATCAAGGAAGGCGAGGAATCCGTCCGCCTGGCGCGCGTGCCCAAGGGCGGCGTGGCCATGAGCCTGCCCCCGCCGGCGCCGCTGCACCTGGAACACGCCGCGCGCCCCGCCGCGCCGATGCCGATGGCCTCGCCGGTGGAGGCCGCGACCGGCGGCGCCGCGCGACCGGCGCCGGACCTGCCCGACGGCCACGTCGTGCGCTCGCCGATGGTCGGCACCTTCTACGCCTCGCCGGCGCCGGACAAGCCGGCGTTCGTGAGCGTCGGCCAGTCGGTGAAGCAGGGCGACACCCTCGGCATCGTCGAGGCGATGAAGATGTTCAATCCGATCGAGGCCGAGGTCTCCGGCACCGTGCTCGCGATCAAGTGCGAGAGCGGCCAGCCGGTGGAATTCGACCAGCCGCTGTTCGTGATCGGCTGAGGGCGCGACCATGCTGGACAAGGTCGTCATCGCCAACCGCGGCGAGATCGCGCTGCGCATCCTGCGCGCCTGCCACGCGCTGGGCATCAAGACGGTCGCGGTGCACTCCACCGTCGATCGCAACCTCAAGCACGTGGCCATGGCCGACGAGTCGGTCTGCATCGGCCCGGCGCCGTCGAAGGACAGCTACCTCAACATGCCGGCGATCATCGCCGCGGCCGAGGTCACCGACGCCCAGGCGATCCACCCGGGCTACGGTTTCCTCAGCGAGAACGCGGACTTCGCCGAGCGCGTCGAGAAGTCCGGCTTCATCTTCATCGGCCCGCGCGCCGACACCATCCGCATGATGGGCGACAAGGTCGAGGCGATCCGCGCGATGAAGGCCGCCGGCGTGCCGTGCGTGCCCGGCAGCGGCGGCCCGCTGGGCGACGATGCGAAGGAGAACATGCGCATCGCCCGCGAGATCGGCTATCCGGTGATCATCAAGGCCGCCGGCGGCGGCGGCGGCCGCGGCATGCGCGTGGTCCACACCGAGGCCGCGCTGGTCGCCGCGATCCAGACCACCCAGAGCGAAGCCAAGGCCGCGTTCGGCAACGAACAGGTCTACATGGAGAAGTTCCTGGAGAATCCGCGCCACGTCGAGATCCAGGTGCTGGCCGACGGCCAGGGCGGCGCGATCCACCTCGGCGAACGCGACTGCTCGATGCAGCGCCGCCACCAGAAGGTGGTCGAGGAAGCGCCGGCGCCGGGCATCACCCCCGAGCAGCGCGAGGAGATCGGCCGGGTCTGCACCGAGGCCTGCGTGCGCATCGGCTACCGCGGCGCGGGCACGTTCGAGTTCCTGTACGAGAACGGCCGCTTCTACTTCATCGAGATGAACACCCGCATCCAGGTGGAGCATCCGGTGACGGAGCTGATCACCGGCATCGACCTGGTCAAGGAGCAGTTGCTGATCGCCTCCGGCGAGAAGCTGTCGATCAGGCAGAGCGACATCGTGCTCAACGGCCACGCGATCGAATGCCGGATCAACGCCGAGGACCCGGACACGTTCCTGCCTTCGCCCGGTCTGATCAAGCATTTCCACGCCGCCGGCGGCCCCGGCGTGCGCGTGGACTCGCACATCTACGAGGGCTACACCGTCCCGCCGACCTACGACTCGATGATCGGCAAGCTGATCGTGCACGGGCCCGACCGCGAGACCGCGATCGCGCGGATGAAGGTCGCGCTCAGCGAGATGGTCGTGGACGGGATCAAGACCAACATCCCGCTGCAGCAGCGGATCATGTCCGACCGCGGCTTCCAGGCCGGCGGCCAGAACATCCACTACCTCGAGAAGCGGCTGGCCGAGCGCAAGGAAAAGACGCTGTCGATCCTGTGATCGACGCCCGCGCCCGCACGCCTTCGACCATGGGTCGCGAAGGCGTGCGGGCGCCGGGCAGGCGGGACGCGCTGCGGCGCGCAGGCCGCACGCCGGCCGTCATCCGCCGCGCACCTCGCCGGTCATCGCATCGACCACGACCTCCGCGACGCCGGGGGCGCCGCCGAACACGTATTCGGCGCCGCCCGCGCGCCCGCGCAGGACGACGGTGACGTAGGGATCGATCCACGCCGCCTGTTCCTTGAGGTTGTCGGCCTCGGCCAGCTCCATCATCACCGGCCACTCCAGCGACGGGCCTTCCAGGCGCAGGCTGTCGAGCCGACGCAGCGGGCCGAACTCGCCGTAGCCGGTTTCCTCCAGCGACAGCACGGTGCCGTCGACGTCGCGGAACAGCACGCGCAGGCGATCCAGCGCCATCGGCGTGGTGGTGGGGCCGGTGGACGCCGCAGCCTCGACGCGATGCACCTGGGCCTGCGGAAACCGGTCGCGCACGACGCCGACCGCGATGCCGGCGCGGGCGATGAAGCCGGGTATGGCCATGGGTCGGTTCTCTCCCTGTCCGCACATGCGGCTTCCGGCCGCGGGAATCCTGGGCCGGGCGGCCCAGCGGACGACGGGAACGGCGCGTCGCACCGCCGGCGATGCCGGTCGGCGCGACAGCCACGCCCCTGTCCGTGGCGCCCGACGGTCGTCGGGCTCTCCTGCGTGAACGCAATCGTCGGCAGTGACAGGCCATCGATCGCGCGGGCCTCGACGACCGCGGGCTATGATGCGCCCGTGACCGAACGGAGCGCCGCGTGACTTCCGAGCAGAACGGCAGGGGACCGGCCGACGCCGCCGACGGCGATCTGCGCGCACTCGAACAATCGCTGCAACGATTCTCGCGACGGATCGATCGCGGCCTGCGCGGCCATTTCGGGACCCACGGCCTGCGCCGCCTGCTGAAGCCGGCGCGCAGTCCGAACGAATACGGCCGCCGGGTCGCGCTGTCGACGCCGTCGCTGTGGGCGGTGATCGCCGCCGCGCTGGTGGTCGCGCTGGTCGCGACCCCGCTGATCGAACCGCGCCTCGCGCGCTGGCTGCCGCGCATGGGCGTGTGGGCGGGCGCGGGCTGGCTGGCGCTGGTGTGGGCGGTGGAATACCTCCTGCTGCCGCGCGTGCTGCTGCTGCGCTACCGCTTCCGGCTGATGCGGCTGGCGCACAAGGACGGCCCGGGCATGTTCAGCGACGTCTATGCCGTGGCCCGGATCGACGATTCGCCCACCGGCTTCGGCGTGCAGGAATGGAAGCCGCTGTCGGGCGTCGAACCCGGCGACCTGATCGTCTCGATCAGCGACGCCCACGATCGCGGCGTCGCGCTGGTCCCGCTGCGCAGCGAGGGCCGGCTGCCGATCCTGGTGTGGGACCGCGACCTGCTCCAGCCCAACGCCTTCGGCGCGCTGACCCCGCGTCTGCGCACGCTGATCCACCAGTTCGACCAGGCCTGCGACCAGAACGAGCGCCACGGCAGCCGCATCGACCGCGCGCGCACGCTGCGCTCGGGCCGCGTGCTGCCGCAGGCGAAGACCGTCGACCCGCAGTTGGCGTGGGCGAAGGTGGCGCTGGCGCCGGCGGTGAAGCAGCAACTGATCGCGCTGGCCGGCCACTTCGCCGCCGGCAGCGCCTCGGCGACCCGCGGCCTGCTGCTGTACGGGCCGCCGGGCACCGGCAAGACCACGATCGCGCGCACCTTCGCCGAGAGCATGCAGTGCGCGTTCTTCCCGCTGTCGCTGTCGGACCTGAAGTCCGGCTACATCGGCCAGAGCGGCGAGAACGTCAAGGCGCTGTGGCAGAAGGCGCGCGCCGAACCGCGCGCGGTCCTGTTCGTCGACGAATGCGAGGGCGTGTTCGGTCGTCGCGGCGGGGTGAACACCGACAGCTTCGTCGAGGAGATCGTCACCGCCTTCCTCGCCCAGTGGGACGGCTTCCAGAAGCAGAGCAACGTGTGGGTGGTCGGCGCCACCAACCGCCGCGACCTGATCGATCCCGCGCTGCTGTCGCGGTTCGAGGACCAGATCGAGATCGGCCTGCCCGACGACGCCATGCGCCTGCAACTGCTGGCCGACGCCTTCGCCCGGCTCGGCATCCCGCCGCCGCTGCCCGGGCGCACCGTGGCGCTGACCGCGGGCCTGTCCGGGCGCGACCTCGACGCGCTCGCCAAGCGCGCGGCCCGAGAGCACGGCACCCGCCAGGCCCTGTCCGACGAGGCGCTGGAGGCGATGACCACGGCGATGCGCCGGCAGGGGTCGACCAGCACCGACAAGGGCGCGCGCTGGGACACGCTGGTGCTGTCGGAGCCGGTGCTGCGCGAGCTGAAGACCACCGCCGGCCTGCTCCAGCACGCCGACACCTTCCGCAAGCGCGGCATCGGCGTGCCGCGCGGCCTGCTGCTGTACGGCCCGCCGGGCACCGGCAAGACCCAGATCGCGCGCACCCTCGCCAACGAGACCGGCCTGCGCTTCATCGCCGCCTCCACCGCCGACATCAAGCAGGGCTTCCTCGGCCAGAGCGGGCAGAAGGTGCGCGAACTGTTCGAGCGCGCGCGCGAGTCCGCGCCGTCGCTGCTGTTCATCGACGAGATCGACATCGTCGCCGCCACGCGCGGCGGCCAGAGCGACGCGATCCTCACCGAGATCGTCGGCCAGTTGCTGCAGGAGATGGACGGCGTGTTCGCGCAGCCGCAGGCGGTGTTCGTGCTGGCCGCGACCAACCGCCTCGACCAGATCGACGCCGCGGTGCTGTCGCGCCTGCCCAAGCAGATCGAGATCCCGCTGCCCGACCGCGACGGCGTGCGCCGGCTGCTGGCGGTGATGCTGCGCGACAAGCCGCTGGCCTTCGCGCTGGAGGACGGCGCGCGCATGCTGGCCGAACGCGCCGACGGCCGCAGCGGCCGCGACCTGCGCAGTTGGGTGGAATCGGCCGAACACCGCGCCGTCGCCCGCGCGATCGAGGCCGGCGACCCCGACGCGGTGTCGATCGCACTGCGCGACTTCGACTGAGCGCGGACGGCGCGGGCACGACCGGCGGCGATGACAGGCCGCCGGCGCCGGGCGCCGGGATTCAGACGCCGTCCAGCGCCCGGTGCACCAGCGGGTAGTAGCGCTCGGGCGCTTCCAGCGCCGGGAAGTGGCCGCAGTCGGCGAACGCCACGAACTCGGCGTTCGGCAGGTCCTGCAGCACCGACGCGGGCGAGGTCAGCGCGTGGGTGCGATCGGCGCCGCCCCAGACCACGGTGACCGGCTGGGCGAGGCCTTCCAGCGGCAGGCCGCGCTGCGCGAGCAGTCGCTGGTAGGCGTCGGCCAGGCAGAAACAGCCGCCGCGATCGAGCGCGGCGAAGGTCGGATCGGCGTACTCGGCGTGCCGCTGCGCGGTGTGCCCCTCCGGCAGCGCGGCGTGGTACCAGTGGTTGGCCACGACGCGATACAGCCCGCGCATCAGCAACTGGCCGACCCAGGGGGTCCGGATCAGCCCGCCCACGTCGGCGCGGCGCGCCCACGCCTGCGCCTCGTGGAACGCGGGCACCTGCTGCAGCAGCAGGCGACGCACCCGATGCGGATACGTCCGCGCGAACTGCAGGCCCATGTAGGCGCCCAGGCACGACATGTCGAGCACGGCGTCGCGGATGCCGAGCCGCTCGAACAGCAGCTCGAACGCGTCGGCCTGGCCGGCGATGTCGAAGCGGTAGCCGGCGTCCGGATACGAATGCCCGAAGCCGGGCAACTCGAACACCACCACCCGCGCCCGCGGCGCGAACGCCTCGACCATCGGCAGGCAGTGTTCGACCACGTTCGGCGGGTCGGGGACGATCACCAGCGTCGGCGCATCGGCGCCCGGCCCGGGGACGTCGAGCACGCGGACGTCGGCCAGGCCGGTCTCGACGAAGCGGCCGGGCAGGCCGTCGCGCGAGCGGCGCAGGCGCGCGCGTCGTCCGCGCCACAGCAGGCGCCCGAACGCATGGGCATCGAATCCCGCCAACGTCCCGGCCTCAGCCCTGCCGCAGCGGCGACGCCGCGGCCGCCACCGGCGGCGCGGGCGGCGGGCCGACGGCGCGGACCATCGATTCCACCGGCAGCGCGGAGAACGCGCAGGCGTCCGGCGGCGCGCCGTCCACCACCGCGCGCAGCCAGGCCTCGGTGTCGTCCCAGAACGCGCGCGGACAGACCGCCGGGTCGAAGAAGCCCGAATGCGCCAGCGACTTCACGCCGAAACGCCGCGGATGCACGTGCGCGCGCAGCACCGGCGCGTTGCGGTAGAACTCGCCGAACAGGCGGTCCACGGTCGGACGCGGCGCGTAGGTCGCATCGTCCTCGAAGCTCAGCGACAGGATCGGCGCCTCGAAGCGCGCGAAGTCGGCGTGCAGCGACTGCCCGCGCTCGTCCAGGTAGTCCGGGCGCAGCGTCCAGCGCGCGTAGTCCTCGGCCACGCCGCGTTCGAGCCGGTCGAGCCCGACCAGCCCCAGCGGCACGTGCCCGCGCAGCCGCAGGAAGAGCGGCACGTAGAGACGGAAGAACCCGTGGACCGCATGCCGGTGCCAGGTCGGCCACAGCCGGTACCAGCCCTTCTGCACCGAGACCGCGAGCATCGCGCGCACGTGCGCGAGGTTGTGCGCGAGCGGCGCAACCTGGCCGCCGATGCTGTGGGTGACCAGCGCGATGCCGGGGTCGCCGAGCGTGGCCACCGCCCAGTCGATCATCGCCGGCAGGTCCTCGCGGCCCCAGGCGCGCATCGACACCTTGTCGACCTGCTCGGCGGGCACCGCCGACTCGCCGATGCTGCGGTAGTCGAACGTCAGCGCATGCCAGCCGCGCGCGGCGAGGAAGCGCGCGTACGGCCCGAAGCGGTCCTGGGTCGCGCCGGTGGCGGCGAGGAAGATCGCCAGCCGCGGCGGCGTCGAGGCGTCCGCGGTCGGCGGGTAGTGCCGCGCCGACAGCGCGACGCCGTCGGCCGCCACGATCCGCAGCGGGCGGTAGCCGTCGGCGTTCGCCGTTGCGGCCGCCTGCGTGCCCGCGTTCACTGCTGTCGAAGCCACGCCAGGCTCTCCTGCCATGCCGGTTTGCCCGCTTCGCGGAAATAGCCGAAATGCCCGAGCGCGCGCGCGCCGACGTCCGCCGGCGACAGGGTCGCGATCTCGACCTGTGCGGCGTCGAAGCAGCCCATGAGCGCCTCGACCGCGGCGCGCGGCGCCATCCAGTCGTCGGTCACCACGCAGGCGCGGATGCGCCCGCGGTAGCGCCGGAAGTGTTCGCGCAGCGGGCGACCGTCGCGATCGACCAGGTAGTCCGGGTGCCGGCACCAGCGCGCCCACTCGCGGGCGACGCCGGCGGGCAGATCCTCGCCGAAACCGATCCGGCGCGAGGGGAAGTACGACAGCGCCGAGGCCAGTCCCGGCATCAGCACGTGCCACAGCAGCGCCAGGCGCCAGCGCGGCAGGCCGCGCCAGTGCTTCCAGTAGCCGCTTTGCGCGCTCACCGCGAACAGCGCGGCGACGCGGTCGTTGTTGTCGGCGAGTCCGAACATCTGGCCGCCGGCGCTGTGCCCGACCGCGAGCAGGCGCTGGCCGGGGTAACGGCGGGCGGCCTCGTCGATCATGCTGGCGACGTCGATCTCGCCCCACTGCCGCATGTCGCAGGTCTCGGCGCGGATGCCGCCTTCGAGCGAATCGCCGATCCCGCGATAGTCGTAGGTCAGCACCTCGAAGCCGTGGCCGGCGAGGAAGCGCGCGTAGCGATCGTAATAACCGCGCTTGACGCCGGTCGCGCCGTTGACGATCACGACCGCGTCGCCGTCGGCCCCACCGTCGCCCGCAGCCGGATAGCGCGTGGCCGCGAGGCCGCGGCCGTCGCGGGCGACGACCCGGAACGGTTCCGGCGCGACGGTCGCCGCCGCCATCGTCACGCCGCCGCCGCGTCCACGCCGGCGTCCGCGGCGTTCGCGGCCTCCGCCAGGGGCGGCGAGGCCATCGCCGGCAGTCCCTCATGGATCGGCTTCGGCCGGCGGAAGGTCATCACCGACTGCCAGATCGCGCGCCCCCAGCTCTCGCTGCGGTACGGATAGCCGTGCCTGTCGCAGAACGCCTTCACGTGCCGGCTCATCTGCCGATAGTGGCGCGGACTGATGGTCGGGAACAGATGGTGTTCGATCTGGTAGTCCACGCCGCCGCACAGGAGGCGACCGATCGGGCCGCCGCGGAAGTTGATCGTGGTCGCCGTCTGCAGCAGCAGGAAGTTCTTGCCCAGCGCCTCCTTGCTCACCATTTGCGCGTCGGCCGGGTAGTGGGCCGGCGCGAACAGGGCGAACATCGCGTACGACATGATCGCGAAGCGCGCCAGGGTGAAGAGCAGCACGTTCATGGGGTCGAAGATCATCACCGGCACGATCACCCAGACCACCCAGTGCAGCACGAGCGAGAACAGGTCCGCCCAGTGCGAGGCGTCGCGGGTCCTGGGATCGGCCAGGCGGCGGAACAGGAACACCCACGCATCGAAGCACACCGAGAAGAAATTGCCGACCAGCACGATCGGCAGGAAGTACACCTGATGGCGGTACCACCAGCGCTGGAACCCGCTGGCGCGCGCGTACTCGGCCTGGTCCAGCGCGAAGAACGGCGCCAGGTCGGCGTCCTTGTCCACGCCGACCACGTTCGGGTGCGGGTGGTGCACCACCAGGTGCTTGTGCCGCCAGAAGTTGGCCGAGACCTGGTGGAAGAACGGATAGCCGAAATACAGGAAGAAATCGTTCAGCCACTTGCGGCGGCTGATCGCGTGGTGCGAGGCGGTGTGCGCGTTGGTCGCGATGCCCATGCTGCCGAAAGTGATCAGCGCCATGCCGGCGGCCTTCGCCCAGAAGCCGTCGGCGACGATCACCAGCGCCAGGCCGGCCACGAACACGGACACGAACAGCAGCCATTCGGCGATGATCGCGTACGGCGTGGGGCGGTTGTAGCCGAGCTGGTTGAGTTCTTCGCGCAACCTCAAGAGGTCGCTCTTTCCCGGAGTGACTTCCATTTCCTTGTGTCTCCTCGCTCAGATCCGCTGGTAGCGGTAGTCGGCGTGATAGTCGTTGGTGAACAGCACCTGGTAGAGCGACTGCTCGCCCGCATGGGCCGCGGCGACGCAGCAGCACAGGTAGTACTCCCACATCCGCTTGAAACTGCGGTCGTAGCGGGCGGCGTCGAGCTTGCCGGCGTTGGCGCGGAACGCTTCCAGCCAGCGCTGCGCGGTGACCCCGTAGTGGCGGATCATGTTCTCCACGTCGAGGATCGCGAGGCGGTTGTCCTCGAGCTGCGCGGAAATCGCCGACAGCTTCGGGGTGTCCGAGTCGGGGAAGATGTACTTCTGGATGAACGGGTCGTGGCTGTTGACCCGGGTGTTGCAGCCGACGGCGTGCACCAGGCCGCGGCCGCCCGCGGCGAGGGCGCCGGCGATCTTGCGGAAGTAGCGCGCGTATTCCTTTTCCTGCAGGTGCTCGAGCATGCCGACGCTGACGATGCGGTCGAACGTGCCCTCGACCTTGTTGTAATCGTCGAGCACGAAGGCGACGCGGTCGGCGACGCCGTACTTCTTCGCGTTCTCCTGCGCGCGCTCGAAGTGGGCGCGGCTGTTGGTCACGCCGGTGCCGATCGCGCCGTGGTGCAGCGCCGCGTGGATCAGCAGGCCGCCCTTGCCGCAGCCGATGTCGAGCATGCGATGGCCGGGCGAGACCTCGAGCTTGCGGCAGATCCGCTCCAGCTTCTGCTGCTGCAGCGTGTCCGCGTCGTCGTCCGCCGAATGCGCGTAGCCGCAGGAATACACCTGGTAGCGATCGGTGAGGAAGCTGTCGAACACGTCCTCGCCGATGTCGTAGTGCTTGCGCACGCTGCGGGTGTTGCCGACCAGGCGGTTGCCGGCGAGGATCGCGCCGTAGCGCAGCAGGAAGCGCCAGTCCCCGCCGATCTTGTGTTCGAGCCCGGCCATCAGCAGCAGCCTGAGCAGATCGGGGAGCCTGCCGTCGTCGACGTCGAACTCGCCGGCCATGTACGCCTCGGCCATGCCGAGGTTGCCCTGGGCGAGCACGCGCCGGAAGAAGCCCGGGGCGTGGATGCGCAGCGTGCATTCGCCGGCCGCCGCATCGCGGCCGATGGTGTGGCGGCGACCGCCGCAGACCACGTGCAGCACGCCGCGATCGAGGTGTCTTTGCAGCAGTTCGAGGAACGCGCGTTCGCTCGCGTCCTGCCGAACCGGAATCGAGGCCACATCCGAGCCTGCCGTCATCTGGGCATCCGTACCGCGACTGTCCATGTCGTTCACCGTCTTCGATGGAGGGAAAGGCGCAAGCCGTCCCCGCTTTCGGCGGGGGCGTTTCCATGCATGCATCGAAGGCGCGGAGGCCATGATCCCTGGCCGTCGAGCTCGATCTGTGAAGCATGTCCTTGCAGAGCGCGGGCAAGTTTTGCCGATGTCATGTTGCATTTCAACTTCGGCGACCGCCACGGGGACAGCTTCGCCCACCGCGGTCGCACCGGCTGCGACCGCGTCCCGTGCCTGAACGCTTCGCAAAAGTTCCCGTACCGGCCGGTTCAGTATTAAGGAATCGTTACGCGCCAATGTCGAGAATGCGCATCACCGGGGCGGCCCCACCTGTCTCTCTCCCGCCCCGGCCCAATAACAACCAAAGAGGTCCACCTCATGAAGCGCACTCTCCTCGCCCTGACCCTGCTCGCCGCCCTGCCGTTCGCCGCCTCCGCGGCCGAGGGCGTGTCCTACAACTACGTCCAGGGCGGCTACGTCGCCACCAACAACAACGACGGCGTCCCCGACGCCGACGGCTGGGGCGTCAACGGCTCGGTCGCGGTGCACCCGAACTTCCACCTGTTCGGCGGCTACACCACCCAGAAGATCGACAACACCAGCATCGACGTCGACCAGTGGCAGCTCGGCGCCGGCTACAACTACGGCCTGAGCGACAAGGTCGACCTGGTCACCCGCGTCGCCTACGAGAAGCTGGACGCCGGCGCCGGCGCCAAGCTCGACGGCTACAGCGCCGAGGTCGGCGTCCGCGCCGCGCTGGCGCCGAAGTTCGAGGGCTACGCCATGGCCGGCTACGGCGACTACGAGAAGGTCGACGGCGACTTCTACGGCCGCCTCGGCGCGAACGTGAAGTTCAACGAGAACTGGGGCCTGAACGGCGACGTCAAGTTCGCCAACGGCGACGCCGAGTGGTTCGTCGGCCCGCGCTTCAGTTGGTGATGCATCGGCCGCCCCCGCGGCCGCACGGATCCCGTGCAGGGCAGGCGTGACCCCTTCCACGCCGTTCTCGCGACCGACCTCTCCCGGTCGCGACCTGGAAGCCCGGCGCAAGCCGGGCTTTCTGGTGTCTGCGCGGCCGCTGGACCGACGGCGGGGTTGTCAAATGTCAATATTTCATTAAGATGTCTCGGCCGCCGCTGGCGGCTTTTTTTTATTGAAATCAGGGGATTACATGAAGAAGTACCTTGCACTGGCGCTGCTGGCGTCCGCACCCTTCGCCGCCGCCAATGCCGCCGAGCTGCACTACAGCTTCGTCGAGGTCGGCTACAGCAAGACCGAACTGACCGACTCGGGCTTCAGCGCCAAGCCGGACGGCTACGCCATCAAGGCCCAGGGCGGCTTCGGCGACGCCTTCTACGGTGCGATCGCCATGCACAAGGACAGCCTCCACGGCGAAGACATCGCCCCGTGGGAGCTGACCGGCGGCTACCACCACAGCCTGGCCGAAGGCACCGACCTGCTGGCCGAGATCAGCTACATCGGCATGAACACCCGCCTGTCCGGCACCGACTACCACAACGACGGCTACCGCGCCGCGGTGGGCGTGCGTTCGGCGCTGGGCGAGCACGTCGAGCTCGGCGCCAAGGTGACCTGGACCGGCGTCGAGAACAGCGACAAGGTGGTCGGCCTGAACGTCAACGGCCTGGTCAAGTTCAACGACACCTGGGGCGTCTACGGCCAGTACCACTTCAACGAATACAACTTCATCGGCGCGGACGCCGACAACTGGCAGGTCGGCGTGCGCGCCAGCTTCTGACCGGTCCCGCCAGCGTCCGCGAGGATGCCTCCGGGATTGCCTGCCCGCGACGCCCGGCCCCGGCCGGGCGTTCGCGTTTCCGGCGGACGGGCGGCCGGGCGTCGGCTGCGCGACGCGCCGGCCTTGGGTACACTGGCAGACCGCGCCCGGCGTCCGCCGGACGCCAGACCACCGACACTACCGGCGACGCCGACGGCAACGCCACCGGCAATGGGGAGATTCATGAAGAAGCATCTTGCGGCCGCGCTCGTGCTGGCCTGTCTGCCGTTCGCGGCATCCGCCCGCGACAGCCTCGGCGGCTACACCTACGTCGAAGGCGGTTTCCAGCGCATCGTCGTCGACACCCCGAACCTGGGGAACGACAGTTTCGACTTCGACGGCGCCGCCGTGCGCACCTCGATCGAGATGACCGACGACCTGTACCTGTTCGGCGGCTACGCCTGGTCGCGCAACAGCGACCTGCCGACCAACATCAACGCCCGCCAGTCGAACATCGGCCTGGGCTACCGCCATACCATCTTCGACAACGCCGATTTCTTCGCCGAAGGCGGCTTCCAGCACACCGAGCTGGATTCGTCGGCCTACCGCGACAATTTCGACGGGGTGAAGGTCTCGGCCGGCCTGCGCAGCGCGATGGGCAACAACTTCGAAGGCTGGATCAAGGCCAACTACGTCAACGGCAGCGACTACGACAGCGAGTTCAGCGGCACGATCGGCGCCCAGTTCATCATCAACGAGACCTGGGGCATCGTCGGCGAAGGCGAATTCGGCGACCTGACCTCGCAGTACATGGTCGGCGTGCGCGCCAGCTTCTGATCCGCCGCGTCCCGACGCATGCGAAAAAGCCCGGCATCGCCGGGCTTTTTCCTTTCCGCGCAGCGTACGCGCGAGGGCCGCGCGACGGTCTCAGTCGCCGAACAGCCCGTGCGGGTATTCCGGCTTCTGTTCGCGCCCCATCAGCCGCTTGAGGCCTTCGCCCGGGGTGATCTCGCCCTTGAGCACGTCGCGGACGTTGGAGGAGATCGGCAGCTCGATGCCGTGGCGATCGGCCTGGCGCATCACTTCCTCGGCGGTCTGGATCGACTCGACCACCTGGCCGATCTCGCGCACCGCGGCGTCGATCGACTGGCCGCGGCCGAGCGCGAGGCCCAGGCGCCGGTTGCGCGACAGGTCGCCGGTGCAGGTCAGCACCAGGTCGCCGAGCCCGGCGAGGCCCATCAGGGTCTCGGCCTTGCCGCCGATGGCGAGGTTCAGGCGCAGCATCTCGTTGAGGCCGCGGGTGATCAGCCCGGCGCGAGCGTTGAGGCCCAGGTCCATGCCGTCGGCGACGCCGGTGGCGACCGCGAGGACGTTCTTCATCGCCCCGCCGAGCTCGGCGCCGAGCATGTCGTCGCCGGTGTAGGCGCGGAACGACGGCCCGTGCAGCACGTCGGCGACCTGCTGGGCGAAGCCGGGGTCGTCCGAATGCACGGTCAGCGCGGTCGGCAGGCCCTGCGCGACTTCCTTGGCGAACGAGGGGCCGGTGACCACCGCCAGCGGCACGCCCTCCGGCAGCAGTTCGCCGGCGACCTCGTGCAGGAAGCGCCCGGAACCGGGCTCGAAGCCCTTGGTCGCCCAGGCCACGCCCGCGTGCGCGGGACGCAGCGGCGCCAGTTGGCGCAGGGTTTCGGCGAACGCGTGCGAGGGCACCACCACCAGCACCAGGTCGCAGCCGGCGAGGGCCGCGGCGAGGTCGGTGGTGGCGCGCAGGGTTCCGGGCAGCGCAATCCCCGGCAGGTAGCGGGGATTTTCATGGCGTTCGTCGATCGCCGCGATCGTCGCGGCGTCGCGCCCCCACAGCACCACGGGATGGCCGTGGCGGGCGATCAGCGCCGCCAGGGCCGTGCCCCAGGAGCCGGCGCCGAGGACGGCGACGGCCGGGGCCGCATCATCGACGCGGTCGTTCATGCGCGTGGCCGACGGCCGACGCTCAGGCGTTGCCGGCGGTCTCAGCACCGGCCAGACCGGCGCCCTGCTGGGCGGCGCGCTGGCGCAGGCCTTCGGCGTACAGGCCTTCGAAGTTGATCGGCTGCAGCAGGAACGGCGGGAAGCCGCCGGCCGTGATCAGGTCGCTGATGGTCTGGCGGGCGTAGGGATACAGCACCGTCGGGCAGTGGATGCCGAGCATCGCGTCGAGGTTCTGGTCGTCGAAGCCGCCCAGCCCGAACAGGCCGGCCTGGCGGACTTCGGCCAGGTACACGGTCCGGTCTTCGAGCTTGCAGGTCAGGGTCACGCCCAGTTCGACCTCGAACAGCGCGTCGGCCAGGCGCTGGACGCGCTGGTTCAGGTTCATCTCGAGGGCCGGCTGGCCCTGCTCGCTGAACACCTGCGGGGCGCCCGGGGCCTCGAACGAGACATCCTTGACGTAGATCTTCTCGACGCTGAAGGTCGGGCCGTTGGCTTCGGCGGCGGCGCCGTTGGCGACGGGTTCGGACATGGCGGGTGCTCCTGGAAGGTTCGTAGCGCGGAAAGAGGTCGATTATGGCACGCACGCGCCCGCGGGACCGGCGGCGCGGCGGCGGGCGTCGACTGCGGAAGGGATGTGGGCGCCCGGGGCCGGGATTGCAATCCCGGCGGGGCTCAGGCCTTGCCCTTGACCAGCGGCAGGTCGGCCTGGCGCCAGGCGGTGATGCCGCCCTCGAGGATGTGGACGCGCTCGAACCCGGCCTTCTTCAGCCGCTTGGCGGCGCCGTTGACGGTGACCCCGTTCTGGCAGACCAGCACGATCGGCAGCGCCCGGGCCGGCGCCAACTGCTTGTTCTCGGGATCGAACTGGGCCATCTGCACGTTCTTCGACCCGGCGATGTGCCCGGCCTGGAAATCGCTGGCGGCGCGCAGGTCGACCACCAGCGCGTTCTCCTGGTTGATCAGCGCGGTGACCTGGGACGGCGCCAGCGCCTTGTAGCCGCGCAGCAGCCGCGCGGCCTCGTTGGCGATGATGGCCGCCGTCAGGCCGACGAAGGCGATGCTGTAGACGGGATTGCGGGCGGCGAAGGCCCAGAGTTCCTGGAAAGTCACGGGCGGCGGGATTCCGGAGGCGCGAGCGGGTGCGCGATCGGGCGCGCGGGGGCGGCATTGTCGCCCGCGGCGGCGCGGCTGGCAAAGCCGCCGGGCGGGCGGCCCGGCGAGGCGGTTACTGGCCCTGCCAGAAGTCCGGCAGGCCGGCGATCCACCAGTTCCTGGTCTCGGGGTCGTAGCGCCAGACCTCGGTGTAGCGCATCTTGCGCTCGCTCAGGGTGTTGCGGTTGACCAGTTCGATCTGGATTTCCCGCAGCACCGTGTCGTCGGGACCGGGCATCGTCGCCAGGTCGCGGTAGGCGGTGACCTGGATCTGCGCGTAGCGGGAGAAATCGACGTCAGTCAGCGGATGGTCCTTGCGGACCTTGGGGTCGACCATGCTGCTCGCGCCTTCGAAATCGCCCCAGCGGATCGCCGCGGAGTAGGCGTACTGGTTGCGGTTGAGCAGGTCGCGCTTCTTGGCGCCCTTGCCGGCGAAGGCGTTGCCGGCCAGCGCCACCAGCAGGACCACCAGCAGGCCGTGGGCGAAGGCGCGGAGGACGGGACGCGGGAGGCGGGAGGCGGAACGGGGCATCGGCATCCGGGGGTCGGCGGCGGGAGCAGTCGGCATCCTACCCCCTGCGTACCGCGGTATAGCGCCCCAGGCACTCCGCAGCCACCCCGCCTTCAGGCAGCGGGACGTGCGCCGCCACCGCGAACCGGGCCTTGCCGGTGTCGCGCAGGGCCGCGAGGAACGCCGCCCACGATTCGCCTTCGGCCGGTTCCGCCACCGCCGCCAGCTCGGCGTACAGCGGCGCGCGATAGCGCACTTCGCTGGCGGCGACGTACACGTCGGCGTCTTCGCCGGCCTCGGCCAGGCGGCGGACGATCAGGCCCCAGCCGGCCAGCGTCATCAGCGAGACCAGGCTGCCGCCGAACGCACAGCCCTTGTCGTTGACGTTGGCCGCGAGCGGCGCGCGCAGGCACAGGCGGTCGTCGTCCGCGGCCGAGGCCACGCGCAGTCCGAGCGCGGCGACCGGCGGCATCGCCAGCAGTTCGGCTTCGAGCGCTTGCAGGCGGGCGGTGCGGGCGTCATCGGTCATGCGGCGATCCGGAACGTGGAGAGTGCGGCGGGAAGCGCGCAACGGAAACGCGACGACGCGCGCGCTTGCGGAGCCCGGGGGCAGCGGCCAAGCTGGACGCATGCCGCCCCGCCGCCGCCCGCGAGGATACGCCACGCCCCCCGATGTCGTGCCCGTGGACGCCGCGCCGACGGTGGTGTCGCTGCGTCCGGTCGGCGATCACGCCGCGATGCGCCGCGCCGCCCGCGGCCTGCGGGTGCTGGCGCTGTCGCCGTGGCGGATCGCGGTGCGCGACGACGCCGACACCCTCCGCGCGCTGCGCGAGGCGCTGGGCGCGGCGGGCGTGATCGCCACCAGCCCCGCCGCGGTGCGCGCGGCGGCGACCCTGTCGCCGCTGCGCGCGCGCCGCGGACAGGCGTGGTTCGCGATCGGGACCGCGACCGCCGCCGCCCTGCGCCGCGCCGGCGT
>Ga0136846_1221139_pt1 | contig 115347 bp, 95 predicted proteins | sample HopSoiMetagenom2_FD_96841 | JGI IMG/M metagenome (GOLD analysis project Ga0136846, IMG submission 96841) | Grasslands soil microbial communities from Hopland, California, USA - 2 Assembly 2016 (version 4) | ecosystem: Environmental > Terrestrial > Soil > Grasslands | place: USA: Hopland... | reverse complement strand
TTCCACCCCTCGGCCCGCGTGCCGTCGAGGTTGGCATGGCCGGCGACGAAGAAGAGGCGCGCGGTGTCCGGCTGGGCGGGAGTCGAGCAGAAGCGGTCCTGGAGATAGGAGGGCGGAATGGCCTGATAGTAGAGCGTCACCCGCACGCTCGCGGGCTGGGCACCCTTGAGGTCGGCCAAGGGGATGGCGTAGGTCAGCGCGTCCCCGCCGCCGCCCAGGCCGCCCTGCGATTTCGGCTCGTACCAGGGATCGTGGACCTCGCCCCCGTGACCGTCCGGCAGGTCGGGCAACACCCGGCGCACCAGGTTCTCGACGCTCAGCTTGGCACTCCCCAGCCCTTCGCTCCGCGCCAGCTCCATAGTCGGCGTCCAGCCGCGGGGGAGCAGGCGGTTGTCCTTGATCACGTCGGCCAGCGACAGGAAGCTCGTGGTGAGCCTGCCGCGCGGATCGCGGATCAGCTCCTGGTAGATCTGCGCCTGGTCCTGGCGGGTGATGGTCTCGTAGTGGGGCTGGAACGTCTGCTCCGCCTTGGTCTTCGGCTGGCATTCGCTCTTCCACATGAATTCCCCGGCGATGGGCTGGCCGTTCGCGTCCACCAGCACCCCGGTGGGCGTCGCCCGGCCGGAGGCCCACAGGTCGTTGCCGCTCGCGTCCAGCACCTCGAAGGTGAGGAAGGCGCGGCGGAAGCCCACGCCCGACGGGAACTTGTGCCCGGCCAGGTTCTCCACCTGGACGTCCGCCACGAGCTGGTCCGGCGTCGTCCGGACCCTGGTCACCGACACGCGGGCCGTCGCCGTGTCCGCCTGCTGGATCATGGAGTTGAAGGTCGTCGTCAGGGGCGCGACACCCTTGCCCCCCAGCATCGGGTCCTGGATGCGGATGCCAAGAATATCTGGGAACTGCTGGGCGAACTGGTTGAAGAAGACGTTGAGGCCCACCAGCGTGTGCCGGCCGAAGGGCGAGCGGGGCTGGAGGTCGATATCCTTCTGCGGCTGCCGGTTCTCGGTCTGCGGCATGTTGCTCGCCTCCTGGATGGAGGCGATCTTGAAGTTGAGCGGCCGCTCCGGCGCGCCCGGGTAGGAGGTGCTCATGTGGCAGTCCTGGCAGGACTGGGCGTTGCTCCCGCCGTCCCGGAACTCGCTGAACACCCACTCGGGATAGGTCGCCTGCTCGATGATGACCTCCGGTTTCTTCGCCCCCGGCCGCACCCAGGGCTTGTCGCCGTCGAACACCGGCAGCACCACGCTGTGACAGCTCCCGCAGACCTTGGACGAATGGACCAGCGGGGGATACTCGATCGGATTCACGCCCAGGGAGTGATTCATCGGCACCTGCTGGGGAGTGTTGAACGGGCCGTGGATCGCGTCCGCCGCGCCCACCCGGAAGTCCCCCGTGAAGGTGTTGCCGATGGGCTCCTTGTCGTCGATCTCAATATGGTGGCAGGTCGTGCACGAGACGCCGTCCCGGGCCAGGCCGCCGTATTTCGCGTCCTTCTTCTGCTGCTCCGTGGTGGCCAGGAAGGGGATGGCCTTCACCATCTCGCGCGAGAAGAGCTGGCGGGGGACGATGGGCTGGGAGTCCTCATCGAGCCCCAGGAGATCCGTGTTGTTGCAGACCGCGTTGCCCTTCTTCGGATCGCCCTTGAATTGATCGAGACAGAACTGCCGCTGCCCCATGACGCCGTGGCAGTGGAGACAGAGGTCCGGCGCGAGCTTGGCGAGCGCCGGGTGGGCGGTCTGCTCCGTCTCGAGCTGCGAGAAGAAGATGGGATCACGCCCCGCGAGGCCCATGGGCGAGCCCCGCCACTCGCCATAGGGAGCGAGGTTCAGGAGATTGGCGTACGCCGGCTGCGCCATCTGCTGCAGCGTCATGTCGTAGTGCAGGCCGGTCGAGCCCGCGGCGTGGCACCCCACGCACTGGTCCGAGGTGAGGAAGAGGGGCGGCAAGTCCGCCCCCGAGAAAACGTGATCGTAAACCTCGGGCGGCATGAAGAGCCGGGTGATCTCCCGTGAGTCCGGCTGCGTGACGGCCTTGGCGCCGAACGTCTCCAGGAAGTCGTCCGAATAGCTGGAGAACGGCTGGCTGACGCGGTTCACCTGCGGGTTCGGCCATGGCACCTTGTTCCACGTCGGGCCGGCGCTGCGCACTCTCGACAGGAGGTCCTGGAGAGTCTCGAACCGCTCGTGGGCCGACAGCGTCTCCACCGCCGGCTGCTTCGGCTCGCCGAGGATGGGCGGCTGGTCCTGAAAGTAGAACTTGAGGAACGTGTCGGGATTGCCCAGGACGTTGTTGAGGCTGGAGAAGGTGAATTCGTCCCTGGCCGAGGCGTGACAGTTGACGCAGTAGTAGCCGAAGCCCATCCATGGATAGGGAAGGTTGACCGGCGGCGGCCAGTCGAGCTGCGAGGCCTCGGTCGCCTGGGGGTCCCACGAGCCCCAGTACCAGCCGTCCTTCGAGCCGTGGCTGTCGCGCACCATGAGGGCGAACATGTGCGGCTCGCCTTTAGGGACGGACGGCTGCTCGAGGCGCTGCGCCGTGGTGTTGCCGTACATCAGCTTGAGGATCATTGAGCCGTCGGCGATGGGGCGGACGGGCGCCTTGCCCTTCAGGCGGCAGTCCGGGCAGGCCTTGCGGCACTCGGCGACGAACTTTTTCTCGTGTGCCGCATCCTGCTCGCACATCCAGCGGTAGACGTCCGGCGAGTAGTAGACGACGACCGTGTTGTGGGTGCCGAGGGTGGTGGTGATCCATTGCGGCACGTGGGGATCGCTGCCGCCCAGGGCGGCCACGGTGGGGCCGGTGGGCCGGACCTCCTTGTCGTGGTGCCAGTCCGCGTAGCACCCCGCCCTGAGGAATCGCCCGAGGATGATCTCGTACTGCGACTTGGCGAAGGGAAACTGGCTGGGCAGAGGCAGCGGACGCCCGCAATCCGGAGCCGTCGCCGGCACCGGCGGACGCGCCTCCTGGGCGGCCCGCACCGGTGACGCCGGCCGCAGTGCGAAGAGCGCCACGGCACAAGCCGCGACAGGAACGACCAAGGACCACAAAGCCCGCCTGGAGCTCATCGTCACCTCCGCCAACTGGGGTTTGTTCAGCGGGGGGAGGATACACCAGGAGGATCGTGAAACCAACGAGGAGTAGGGCCCCACGCCCGCCGTATTAGGCGCCGGGAAACTGGCGCGCCTATACTCGCCGGATGGAGCTCGAATGGGACCCGAAGAAGGCAGCGGCCAACTTGAGGGACCACGGCGTTGCCTTCGAGGAGGCCGCCACGGTTTTCGGCGATCTACTGGCAGTGACCTTCGACGATCCAGATCACTCCATCGGAGAGCACCGTTGGCTGACCTTCGGCCTCTCCTCAGCCGGGAGATCCTTAGTGGTTTCTCACGTAGAACGCGGAGCAAAAACTCGTCTGGTCAGCGCCCGTCTTGCCACGAAACATGAAAGGAAGATCTATGAAGAAGGATAGCCTCCCCCCGAAGGACGAGCTGCGCGCCGAGTACCGACGCGAAGACCTTGGAGAGGGCGTGCGCGGAAAGTACTACCAGGCCTACACAAACGGCACCAACTTGGTTCTCCTGAGCCCGGACGTTGCCGCTGCTTTCCCGACTGCCGAGGCCGTGAATGAGGCGCTACGGTTACTACTGAAGCTAGCTCAGGACCAGGTACGCTTGAGTCCTCGAGCCAGGGGACGCGCCGCTAAAGCAACGACGCATTCTTGAGCTCGGGTCTCTTTGGCTCGCTCGTCAGACCTCCCCTGGCTCGTTCTGAGGCGCCCTACCCCGAGGACACCCGCGTCACCCCGGGAGGCCGGCCGAATCCTGAGCTTTCACTGACACACTGTGTCAGCCCGTTCTGACACTTTTTGGAGGAGTGTCAGAAACACAGAATCTGTAGCCGCTTGCCAGCTCTGACACGTCCAGAGCCCCTCCGCGCCGCCCTCTCCCCTCGGCAGGGGTGGTGGCACGCTGATTGCGAAAAAGCCCAGCGGGAAGTTGAAGTTACAGCTATGAAGGGCTGATCAGCACCGAGGAGGCGCGGTGCCGAGCTCCAAGGAGGGGTCCGATGACTACGCGAATCGAGAGTTTGGTGCTGGATCGCCGGGCTGGCGGGGCTCCGCCCAGCCCCCATGGGTATCCTCTGGTCGGGGCTCTACCCCGCATGCTGCCGGACGCCCCTCGGTTCTGTACCCGGATGATGCTCGAGTACAACGACCTGGTGCGCCTCGACCTGGGATTCGGCTCGATCTACCTGGTCACTCTGCCCGACCACATCCATCACGTCATGGTGGCGAACCATGACAATTATTGGAAGGGCGATGTCTTCGAGCGCACCCGGTTCCTCTTCGGCAACGGGCTGGTGGTCAACGAAGGGGAGAGCTGGCGGCGCCAGCGGCACCTGATGCAGCCGGCGTTCGCCCATCGCCGGGTCGCCGCCCTCCTGCCCATCATGGCCGGCGTCGTGCAGCAGCGGCTGGCCGCCTGGGAGGCCCCGAGCGCCGCCGGTCAGCCGCTGGAGATCGGCCGGGAGATGATGTCCCTCACCCTGGGGATCATCGTCAAGACGATGTTCAGCCTGAGCATCGACGAGCGGGAGCTCGCGGTGATGTCGCACTGCTTCAACACCGCCCTGGAACAGATCACGATCCGCATGGCCACCTACTTCCTGCCGGAGTGGTTCCCCCTGCCGCACAAGCGCGCCTGCCGCGAGGCGGTCGCGACGCTCGACGCGATGGTCTACCGCATCATCAAGGAACGCCGGGAGAGCGGCCAGGACGTGGACGACCTGCTCGGCATGCTGCTCGCGGCGCGGGACGAGGCGACGGGGGAGGGGATGACCGATCTGGAGATCCGGGACGAGGTCATGGTCACCCTGTTCGGCGGCTACGAGGCCACGGCCGACGCCCTGACCTGGACCTGGCACCTCCTGGACGAGCACCCGGCCGTGGACGAAACCATGCGCGAGGAGGTCGCCTCCGTGCTCGGCGGCCGGCCGCCGACGTTCGAGGAGATCACCCGCCTCACCTACACCGCGCAGGTGGCCCAGGAGTCGATGCGTCTCTACCCACCCTTCTGGTTCTACAACCGCACGGCCCGCAGCGAGGACGAGATCGGCGGCTACCGCATCCCGGCCGGCGCCCAGATCCTGATCTGCCCGTATGCGACCCACCGCCACCCGGATTTCTGGAAGGTGCCCGAGGCGTTTCATCCCGAGCGTTTCGAGCCCTCCCAGGTGGCCGGCCGGCCGCGCCACGCCTACGTCCCCTTCGGTACCGGCCAGAGGATGTGCGTCGGGCGCCACCTCGCCATGCTGGAGCTGCAGCTCATCCTGGCCATGGTGGCGCAGCGCTACCATCCGCGCCTCGCTCCCGGCTGCTTCGTGGTCCCCAAGGTGGGCACCTCGCTGCGGGCCAAGGGCGGGATGTGGATGATCCCGGATCGGGTGTGAAATCGGCTGCGGCCTCGCGGCCGGGTTGGGCAAATTTGCCATAGCCTTATGGCCAACATCCCTGCACAGCGGCGGCCCGGCACCGGAGCCGGCCGCCGCCTTCCGTTGCCAAACGCAAGAAAGATCAGGAGTTACCGGCGGCAAGCCGGCGGTCGCGCCAGCTTGGCAGGAGATGTGCCTTAGCCCTTCCTGACTCCGGATATGGTTCCGGAGACATTGGGAAGGGAACATCATGGTGAAAACAACCGCCAGCCGGATGAATCTCCTGAAGACCTGCAGGCCCGCCACCGCCTGCGCTTTCGCAGCCTTTACCTGCTTCGCCCTGCTCGCCTCGGCGCCTGCCTCGGCCATGGACAGCAACTCTCTGACCCTGGTGGGCAACGTCACCAGCGTCAACCAGACGACGTCTCCTGGCAAGCCCACCAAAACCGGGATGGCGATCGCCGTCCTGGCCGGAATGCCCGGCGGTGTGACGACCCCCCTGCAAGTCGCCATGGAGTGCACGGCGGCCATGGGCTGCTACGACTCCTGGTGGCTCTCCAGCGGCTGTACGCCCGCCTCGTCGTCCGCGTCGATCGACTTCAGCGGCGGCGTCTACAGCACCTACTACTGCTCCGCCCCGCACACCTACGGCGCCTGCGTCGAGGTGGTCGGGCACCTCTGGACGGACAGCCAGGGGTATCTCGCCGTCGTCCCCGAGACGATCACCTCCCTGCCGTCCAGCAACTGCTCTTCGAAGCCCTGAGGTGGAGCCGGTAGAGCGTCCGGCGAGACGCTCTACCCCCCCGTCCGCAGGCGCCGGTTCTCCATCATCTGCCGCCAGAGCAGGAGCCCCAACCCGACCAGCAGCACCCCGGCCACGGCGGCCACCACGACCAGGCCGCGGAGCCAGCGCCGCGTCTCGTCGATCTGCTCGTCCAGTTTCTGGAGCAGGGCCTTGCGTTCCACCGCCGCCACGTCGCCCGCGTCCCGGATCACCGCCCGGCGCTCGCTGCGGATCATCTCTCCGAAGGGGCCGTTCATCGCCTCGGTGACGGCCTGGAGGGCGCCGGCGGTCGCGGCGCGTGTGACCTGGGAGATCGCCGGCGCGTTGCCTTCCAGGGCCTTGCCCAGGGCCGGTGAGAGGTCGCGAGCGAGGATCGTCCGCACCGACCGCTCGATGCCGGAGCTCACCCCGTCCGAGATGGACTTCGCGACCTGCGGTCCCACGCCGTCCATGGCCTGGCGCGCGACCCCGGCCACGAAGGTGCCGGCCCGCCGCTGGTTCGCCTCGCTCAGAGTAGCCTCGAGGACTCTCTGGACGCTCGCCGTCAGCTCGTTCTCCACCCGCGGCAGGACGTCCTTGTCGAGCATCGTGCCCAGGGCCGGCCCCAGGTCGCGCACGAAGTCGGCCGCCAGCTTCTTCGTCCGCGCCTGGCGCTCGTCGCTGGCGAGATCGGCGAGGGCCGCGTCGACCGCGGCGCGGGTCAGCTCCCGCATCGACTTCTCGACCGGCTCGGAGGTCAGCAGCTCCTCGATCCGCTTGCGGTTCTCCGGCTCGTTGACCGCCTGCAGGCTCGCGCTGACCGCCTTGCCCGTCACGGGCCGGACGAGATCCGGGCCCGAGCAGCCGGCCAGGATCCCGCACGATCCCGCGGCGGCCCACAGCAGCAGGAAACTCCGCCATCCATTCCTAGTTCGCATCAGCCACCTCCGGGAACAGGTTCGCTCTTCCTCCATAGGCGTGCCAGCGACCTCTTTCATTACGAAGTAACAAATCCGGTGGGCGGATCGCCCAATGACCCGAGAGTTACCCAAGCCGTTCGAGATCGATGCTTGCAAGTGTAATACGGAAGCCTTAAAATGAACCGTCAGCCTGACAACGAGCCGTCAGCTTTTCGGCGTACCGAGGAGAGCTCCCCGATGAACGCTGCTGCGAGACCGTCCCGTCGCAAGTGGGCCAGGGCATTGCGGATCGCCCTCGTGGCCTGCGTTGCCCTGCTCGTCGTCGCCGGCCTCTACCTGGCCTGGCGGCTGACCCGCGACGAGCCCGTCGACTATGCCGACGACGCCGCCCATTTCAAGTATGGCTCCACCGGCGGCGACCGGCTGACGGGGATCCCCTACTGGCTCTGGGTGGCCCTCCCCGAGGTCTTCCCCGAGTACCTGCCGGACAAGAGGCCCGGCCACGGCTACGCCTCGTTCGGCATGGTCTACGAGGCGGGGAAGGACCCGCGCTACGACCTGCCGGCGGGCATGTCGCGGCGCAACGTGCGGGGCATCGACAGCGTGTATCTGAACTGCGCCGTCTGCCACACCGGCACGGTGCGCACGGCGCCCGGTGCGCCAGCGCGGGTGGTCCTCGGCATGCCCGCCAACACCTTCGACATCGGCGCCTGGGGCCAGTTCCTCACCAACGTCGCCCGCGACACGAAGTTCACGCCGCAGCGGCTGCTCGACCAGATCCGGGTGATGGAGAACGACTCCCACCGCCTGGTCGACAAGCCCGACCTGATCAACCGGCTGATCTTCCGCTACATCGCCGTCTATCGCATGCGCGAGCAGACGCTCAGCCTGCCGCAGCGCCTGAGCTTCATCGAGTTCGCGAAATGGGGTCCGGGCCGGGACGATACCTTCGGCCCCAACAAGGCGTTCTTCAACTTCAACATGACGCACGCCGATCCGGAGGAGCTCACCGGTTTCGCCGACTTCCCGTCGATCTGGAACCAGGGACCGCGGCAGGACGCGCACATGGCGTTGCACTGGGACGGCAACAACGACCACGTCACCGAGCGCAACCTGAACGCCGCCTTCGGCACCGGCGCCTACCCGCCGTCGATCGACGCCGACAGTCTCCAGCGCACCGCCAGGTGGCTGGAGACCGCCAGGCCGGTGCCATTCTCCGATCTCTTTCCCGTCGACGCGGCCCTCGCGTCCCGGGGCGCGCCGATCTATCAGCACTACTGCGCCGGTTGCCACGGCACCAAGGCCCCGCCCTTCGTCCACCAGCAGCGGCAGCCGGGCGAGCACGTGGGCGAGGTGGTGCCGATCGCCGCCATTGGCACCGACCGCCGCCGCCTCGACTCCTTCACCTGGGAGCTGGCGGTCAACCTGGGCACCAACTACGCGGGCTTCGAGCCGGATTGGGGCTTCGACAAACCCTATCCCCGGCGCTTCACCCGCTACCACAAGACCTACGGCTACGCCAACACGCCGCTCGACGGCCTCTGGCTGCGCGCCCCCTACCTGCACAACGGCTCGGTCCCCAACCTGCGCGAGCTGCTCGAGCCGGCGGCCGCGCGGACGAAAATTGTCTACCGCGGCAACGACGTCTACGATCCGCAGAACGTCGGCTTCGTCTTCAACGTCCCTGAGCAGGGCGGGCGCCGCTTCTTCAAACTCGACACCGGCCAGCCGGGCAACGGCAACTGGGGCCACGAGGGTGAAGCCTTCGGCACCTATCTTCCCGCCGAGCAGAAACAGGCCCTGCTCGAGTACCTCAAAACCTTCTGATCGATCCGGCGAGGACTTGTCATGGACGCCCGCAAAAAGAGAAAGATCCTGATCGCCGTCGCCGTCCTCGCCGTGCTCGGCGTCATCGTGGGCATCACGGTCTGGTACAAGATCTTCCGCGACGTGCCGCAGCCGGAATGGATCACGAAAAACCAGAGCGACAACTTCCTCTACGGCTCGATCGGCGGCGAGGCGGACGCCGGCATCCCCTACTGGATCTGGCTGGTGCTGCCGCGGATGTTCCCGGAGTACCTCCCGGGACCGGGCGGTTACGCCTCGCTGGGGATCTCCTGGGAGCAGGGCAGGGAGATGCCGGCCGGCTTTTCGAAGAAGACCATCGGCTTCGTCCGCGTGGGCGAAAACTGTGCCATCTGCCATTCCACCTCCTACCGCACCAAGGAGGACGAGGTGCCGAAGGTCGTCGCCGCCGGCCCCGGCCACACCGCCGACATCCAGGGGCTGATCCTCTTCTTCACCCGCTGCGCCGGCGATCCGCGCTTCACCGCCGACGACCTGCTGGCCCAGATCGACCTGGTGACCAAGCTCTCGTTCGTCGACCGCCTGATCTACCGCTTCGCCGTGCCGCAGGTGAAGAAGGCCCTGCTCGACCAGGGCAAGGGCTTCGCCTGGACGGCGCGCCTGCCGCAATGGGGGCCCGGCCGCGACGCGCCGATGAACTTGACCAAGTTCAACCTCCTCCAGATGCCCGCGGATGACACGGTCGACAACACCGACTTCCCGGCCATCTGGCACCTCGCGGCCCGCGAGCAGGCGGGGCGCACCTGGAGCGACAAGACGCCCAACCCCATTCCCGCCCATACCATGCTGATGAACCTGGACGGCGCCACGACCTCGTTCCGCTCGGTGCTCATCGACTCGGCGCTCGGCCTCGGGGCGAAGAACACGCCGTTCTTCAACCGGCGCATTCCGCAGCTCCTGGACTGGCTGCGGGAGTTCCGGCCGCCCGCCTACCCGCTGCCCGTCGACGCCCAGAAAGCGGCGCGCGGCAAGGCCGTGTTCGAAACCGAATGCGCGGCCTGCCACGCTTCCCAGCGCGACAACCGGATGGGCACCGTGATCCCCATTGCCGAGGTCGACACCGACCGCGCGCGCCTCGACGCCTGGACGAAGGCGGCGGCGGACGGCGCCAACGCCAAGGTGGCGTCGCTGGGAATCACTCGCACGCCGATGGTCAAGACCGAGGGCTACATCGCCGTGCAGCTCGATGGCACCTGGCTGCGCGGGCCCTACCTGCACAACGGCTCGGTGCCCACGGTGCGCGACCTGCTGGAGCCGCCCGCGCGCCGGCCGCAGACCTTCTATCGCGGCTACGACGTGATCGACGCGCAGAACCTCGGCTTCATCTCGAACCTCGCCCAGGTCAAGGGGCGCAAGTTCTTCCTCTACGACACCCGGCAGCGCGGCAACGGCAATGGCGGCCATCTCTTCGGCACCCAGCTCGCCGCGCCGGCCAAGGACGACCTGATCGAGTACCTGAAGACGCTATGAGACAAAAGAAACCTTTCCATAGGAGGCGTTCATGAAACGGGCCTCGACTTTCCTGGGCTTGATCCTGGTGCTCGCTCTCACGAGCACCGTCTCCTCGGCGCCCGCGGGCCCCGGGGACTCCGGCGCATACCGTGACGACGGCTTCGCCACCGCCGAAGCCGGGCTCTCGCCGACCGAGATCGCCGGCGCGGAGATCTGGTACAAGGCGACCGCCGGCTCGGCGCGCTTCACCACCTACACCTTCCAGCAGCGGCTGGGCGTGCTCATCGACTGGTACCGCGTGCTGCGCGCCGATCAGCAGGGCGAGCGGTTCAAGGCCTGGGGCCTGATCCACGACCCCGACTGCTGCGTCCCCGGCTCCGCCGGCTGCCCGGCGAAGAGCCTGGACGAGACCTACGGCTTCGAATACTGCCGGGGCGACGACCAGCTCCTGAGCCACGTCGGCAAGCCGGGCTACCGCGATCCGGCCTGCGATTTCAAGGACCCTGGCGGCCGGGGGGACAAGCAGAGCCCCTGCGACCTGCAGTTCGGCACCTCGACCGGGGCGCTCGGCCTGCGCAAGTTCCCCAACCCGCGCTTCGATGCCGCGAAGTGGCAGAAGGTCAACGGCGGCCGGCTGGGCACCTGGGAGGGCTTCACGAAGCGGCTCTCCGACGATCCCAAGCATCCGGACTTCAAGGTCAGTCACCTGGCCGACGCGTCGATCGAGCCGCCGTACCTGATCGGCATGGCCTGCGGCGTTTGCCACATCGCCTTCGACCCGCTCCACCCGCCCAAGGACCCGGCCAATCCGCGCTGGGAGAACCTCAAGGGGGCGGTGGGCAACCAGTACCAGCGGATCTCCGAGGTCTTCGCCTCCGGCATGCCCAGGGACAGCCCCGAGTGGCAGCTCTTCGCGCACGACCGGCCGGGCACCGTCGACACCTCGGCGATGCCCAACGACTCGGTGCACAACCCCGGCACCATGAACGCCATCATCAACATCGCGCAGCGGCCGACCTTCCCGAATGAAAAGGTTTTGAAATGGCGGCCGGTGGCGAGCTGTCCGGACAAGTCCGACCCCGACGTCTGCTGGTGCGAGCCGGGCAAGCCGGGCAAGTGCAAGGAGCGCAAGCTCCAGGTCGAGACCGTGCACCACATCCTGAAGGGCGGCGAGGACTCGATCGGCGTCCGCGAGGCCATTCAGCGCGTCTACTTCAACATCGGCTCCTGCGCCGAGCCGTGCTGGCTGAACCACCTCACCGACGCGCGCCAGATCGATCCGCAACAGCGCAACTTCGGGCAGACCGAGTTCGAGATCGGCCAGTGCCGGCGCGACTGCCCCAACCTGCGCGCCATCGAGGACCGCCTGGACGACGTGCTGCAGTTCTTCCTCTCGCGCAAGCCGACCGATCTCTGGCAGGCGCGCGGCCTCGAGGACCCGCGGGACCTCGTCGAGCAGCTCGACAAGGAGCTCGGCAAGGGCGCCGTGGACCGCGGCCGGATGGTCTTCGCGCAGAATTGCGCCCGCTGCCACTCCAGCCAGTCCGAGCCGTTCGACAACCGCGACTTCCTGGCCAAGGACGAGAAGGGGAATCGCATCGACTGGCTGGGCAATGACAAGCCGACCCTGGCCTCCGAGGTCGGCACCTACCGCTGCCGCGCCCTGCACTCGAACCACATGAAGGGGCACGTCTTCGGCCAGTACGGCTCGGAGAGCTATCACGAGCGGGCGGGCGACTCCAACGTCGCGGACACCACGGGCGGCGGCCGCGGCTACTACCGCAACATCTCGCTGATCAACGTCTGGGCCACCGCGCCCTTCATGCACAACAACGCCCTCGGCCCCGAGATCTGCGGCCAGCCGGCCGCCCCGGCCCCCGACTTCTATGCCTCCTCCTACGTCGAGAAGACGGCCGACGGCTACCGCCGGCTGCCGCCGGAGCAGGCCCCGAAGTGCTGGCCCTACGACCCCAGCGTCGAAGGGCGCTACGCGCTCTACAAGGCCTCGATGGAGGAGCTGTTGAACCCGGATCAGCGAGTGCCCAAGGTCACGCTGCTCGACGACGACATCCGCATCGAGGTCGGGCTGCGCTCGATCGGCAACCACAAGATCAAGACCCTCAAGCTCCAGATCCCCGAGGGCGAGCCGGCGGGCCTGCTGGTGAGCCTGGACTACAAGCGGCTGGTGGACGACCTGATCGCGGCCAAGGCCGACCCCGGCGCGCTGAAAGCCCGGCTCGTGGCGCACGACAAGGAGCACGGCGCCGCGGACGCGGCCCTTCTCGGACACTTGGCCGACGCACTGCCGCACCACCTGGACGACGGCGACATCTACAAGGTCGGCCGCCCGGAGGCCAGCAGGCTCCTGCGGCTCTACGGCAACTGCACCGCCGACTTTGAGAACGGCGGCCACCCCTTCGGCGGCAACCTGCCGCCGGCGGACAAGAAGGCGCTGATCGCCTACCTGGCCACTTTCTAGGACCGCGAGAGGAGACGAGCCATGCGAATTCGATCCTTCACTTTCTCCGTCCTTGCCGTCCTCGTCCTCGGGGTGGGGTGCAAGACGGCGCCGCCGCCCATCCCCTTCTCCGACTACAAGGCGCCCTACGCGACCAAGCCGGACTTCGCCCGCGTCGAGCTCGATCATCCGCTCTCGGCGGCCGACCGGGCGAAGATCACGCCGGAGAACCTGCGCGCCCTGCCGCAGGAGAAGGTCGACCAGATCTATGCCCGGCTGACCGCCGGGCCCATCCCCGACGGCGCCTACACCGGCGACCTCTTCTTCGCCGACGACGGCGGCCTGGAGCGCATCTCCAAGGTCATGGGCGGCGCCCGCGGCTTCGCCAACGACCTTGTGCTCGACCAGCTCCGGCTCGTCGTCCGGCTGCTGTGGAAAGGCAAGGTTTTCTACCGCGACAAGCGCGAGCTGCGCAACATGATCGACGACCGCGCCCTGGTCGCCAAGCTGTTCGACGTCGACGTCAACTCCTTTCGCACCGGCCAGTTCAACGGCAAGACGGTCGCGCTCCTCTTCCCCGCCAAGCTCTTCTGCGGCCAGAGCAATCTCGACAGCCGGCGCGAGTCGGTGATCATCGACTACGCCTTCGGCGACGACGTCGACGGCTATCTGCCCAAGGCCGACTCGGTCGCCGGCCGCAACGGCCTCCAGGTGCGTGACGAGATCCGCCGGGTCCGCCCCGGCTTCTACCTCGGGCGGGCCTACATGGGCAAGATCTTCGTCCTCAACTTCACGCTCTACAACGAGGCCGCGGCCAAGGCCGGCGGGGCTGCCGCGGAGGACTGCTGGAACGGCAAGGACAACCCGGAATCCCAGCAGGTGGCCGACGTCCACTGACGGCGATGTCTCCTCACCGCAGCAACTCGGGCCGGCGGCGCATCGCCGGCCCGTTCCATCTCCTGCTCCTCGCCGTGCTCCTCGCCCTCGCGGCGCTGGCCACGGCGGCGGGTCCCGCGCCGCCGCCCTGGGCCGTCGATCCAGAAGACCCTGGCGAGGACCTGCCGCCGGCCGGCCGGTCGCTGTTCGACTTCCTGGTCACCGTGCAACATGGCGGCGAGCGGGTCTACGACGTCCCCTTCCCCTTCGCCGCGCTGGTGAGCAGGGTCGAGCAGGAGCTGGGAGGGAAAGCCGATCCCCAGCCCTTCGAGCGCGTTCTCATCCCGCTCGGCCGGTCGCTCCAGCGCAACGCGGCCGCCCCGCACTTCTTTCGCGCCCCCCGCGCCGTCCTGGCGGTGACGGGGGATGCCAGCCGGCAGGGCGTGCCGTTGCTCAAGGACCGCCTTTACATGGGCTACCAGGAGACGGCGGCCATCCTCGAAGTGATCAGCTACAACGAGACGGCCGGCCGCTTCGAGTTCCAGGTGGTGCGCGACTACCGGCCGGGCGGCCAGCCGCGCGTGCTCTACGCCTCGCGCGCCCTCTGCACCGCCTGCCACCAGAACGCGGCGCCCATCTTCGCCCGCCAGGTGTGGGACGAGACCAACGCCAATCCGAAGATCGCCGGCCTGCTGCGCGACGAGAAGCGCGATTTCTACGGCTTTCCCATCGACCTCGGGCCCGACGCGCCCTACGCCGTGCAGGCGGCGGCGGACCGCGCCAACCGCTTCGCCCTCGATCAGCGGCTCTGGCGCGAGGGGTGCGCGGCCGCGCGCGAGCAGGCGCCCCGGTGCCGGGCGGCCCTGTTCACAGCCGCCCTCCAATACCGTCTCGGCAGCCGCTTCGACGAAAACCGGCTGACCCCCTTCGCGCCGCGCATCAAGGAGCGCTTCCCCCGCGGCCTCGCCGTCCCCGACCCCGACCTCCCCAACCGCGACCCCTTCGCCGGCGACGTGTCCGGCCCCCGCCAGGCCAGCGTGCCGGGGAGCCTCACGCCGGAGCAGACGACGCTCCTCGGCGGCGTCGTCCTCCACTCGTCCATCCCCGCCGTCTTCGAGCCGTTGAACCCCCGGCCGCCGCTGGAGACCTGGTCGCTCGACGGCGGATTCGAGCGTCTGGTCTCAGGCCTCGCCGCCTTCCTCGCCGAAAGCGACGTCCGGGACCTCGACGCGCGGCTCTTCGCCGCCGGCAGCGCCCCGGCCGCCCCGCGCCGCCGGCTGGCCGCCGACTGCCACCTCGTGGCGCGGCGCGGCGCTTCGGGGGAAACCGACCGTTTGAAGCTTGATTGCCAGGGCGACTTTACCCTCCAGGGTCGGATCTACCTCGCCGGCGGCCGGGTGACGGGCGGGGAGATCGAAAAGGTGACGATCGGCGGCGCGACCGAGCTCGCCGACCTCGCGGTCCAGGCCGGAGAGCCGGCAGCCGGCGGCATCCATCTGGCGCTGCTTCAGAAGGGTTCGGCCTTGAGGGCCCGGCGGCCCAACGGCGACGCGGTCGAGGGGCTCGACCTCACCTGGCGCGACTCCGGGGGCGCCGCCCAGAACGGCCGCGCCGAGCTGACCTTCCTCTCCGACTTCGCCGCCGTGGACCGGGCGATCGAGACCCTGGTGCGGAGCACGGCGGCGGGGGAGAGCGACGCCTTTGCGGACCGGCCCTTCCGCCGGTCGGCGCTCGTCCCAGCCCTCCTCGCGCAGCTCGGGGCCGCGCCCGCGACCCCACCCCGCGAGGCCGGCATGCCCCAGGCGATGCTCGACGTCCTGGGAGGCGGAGCGGGTCCGGAGGCGGCGGAGGCCGAGCGGCTGGCGGCGCGCTTCCAGGAGCCCGCCCTGCGCACCTTCTTCCGCTACTGCGCCACCTGCCATGCCACCGGGCAGTCGTCGCCGCCCAACTTCCTGCATGGCGAGCCGGCGGAGGTGCGCGGCCAGCTTGCGCAGTGCGCGGAGCGGATCTACTTCCGTCTCGGCATGTGGCAGCTTCCCCGCGAAGACCGGCCGAAGACCGCCATGCCGCCCGTCCACGCCCTGCGCCGCCTCCACCTCGAGCCCGTGGAGTGGCCGGAAAACCCCGACCTCCTCCTCCTGCGCCAGCACGCCGCCGACCTCCTGCGCACCCAGACCGGCGCGGCGCCACGGCTGGAGGAGCTGAAGGCGCGCGGCTACGAGAATCTGCGCGGGTGCCTGCCGGTGAGGTGAAGGGACAGCAGGGACAGTAGGGACAACAGGGACTTCAGGGACAGTGAAGAAAAGACCGGAGCCTCTCTGGCGGCTTTTTCGTCCCTGCTGTCCCTGCCGTCCCTGCTGTCCCTCTCTCCAGCCGCTGCGTCTCCAAGAAATTGGATTTTTAAGGTAAAATTTCGCTGCGCAATCCAGCGCATTGGATTTTTTGAGCAAATCTGGGCCAATCTGAGCAAATCACCAGAGATCTGAGCAAATCACCAGAGATTTGATCAGATCATCGGGTGGGCTGAGCAAATTTCCGGAGATTTGAGCAAATTTTCACCGAAATAGTCAGATCACCGGATTTTTGACTCAAATTTTGGCTGGGCCAGTCAGATCAACGGTTGGGCCGGGCAAATTTCGGCTGCGCCGCCGGCGCAGCCGATTTCCTGGCTGCGCCGCCGATCCGCCGCCGCAGGGGGCGGGCCCGTAGAATAGAAGGTGCGATGCCCGAGCCGTCCCAGGTCTACGACGTCTTCCTCTCCCACGGCAGCCCGGACCAGCCGTGGGTGGAGACCCTGGCTCGCGAGCTCGAAGGGCTCGGGCTCAAGCCGTTCCTCGATGTCCGCGCCATCGAGCCGGCGGCGAATTTTCCCCTCGTCCTGAGCGATGCCATCGCGGCCAGCCGGTTCCTGGTGCTCGTCCTGTCGCCCCACTCGGCGCGCGACTGGGTGAGCCTGGAGTGGCCCTCGTTCCTCGCCCATCACGGTCCCCGAGGGCGGCTCCTGCCGGTGATGCTGGAGCCTACCGAGGTGCCGGCCCTGCTCGCCGCCCTCCATCGCATCGACGCCACCGACCGCGACGCGGGGCGGGTGGCGCGGGAGATCGCGCGCATCGCCGGCCGGCCCGGGGAGCTGAAGGAAGGGGACGTCCGCCGGCTCGTCCTCGGCCAGGATCTGGCGTTCGTCCTGGGAAGGGAGGGAGAGGACCTCCGCATCACCGATCCGCTGGGGACCACGCGGACGGTCACGCCGCCCTGGAAGGTGGACAACCGCTTCGGCATCGCCCTCCATTTCTACAGCCGCCTCACCCGCGAGCCGGTCACCACCGACGCCGCGCGGGCCGATCTGGTGAGCCGCGCCACGACCCTGGGAAGCCTGCTCTTCGACCTCCTCTTCGACGCCGACGGTCTCGAGCGACTGCGCAAGGCCATGGTGCCGGGCCGGCCGCGGCCTCTGATCACCCTCCGCAGCGACGACGACCTCCTCCTCTCACTCCCCTGGGAGCTGCTGTACCACGAGAGCTCCTTCCTGTTGCGCGACGCCCGCGTAGACCTGGCCCGCTCGACGCCCGGGGAGGTCGGCCCCGAGGCCCTGCTGCGCGAGCCGGACGGCTATCTGAAACTGGTCGTGAACGTCTCGGCGCCGGCGGGAAGCGGTCTCGACTACGAAGGGGAAAGCTATCGCATCACCAAGGCCCTCTCCGAGAAGTGCCACTTCGTGCCCACGGAGCTGGGGACCCTGGAGGACCTGGCGGACACGGTGCGCGCCGAGCGCCCGACGGCCATCCACTTCTCCGGCCACGGCGCTCCCGGCGCGCTCGCCTTCGAGGACGAGGAGGGGCGGGAGGCCGTGGTGTCCATCCACGACCTCCTGTCCAAGCTGCGCCAGCGGATCGACGGCGCGCTGCCGCCGCTCTTCTATCTCGCAAGCTGCCACGGCAACGACCCTGGCGCGCCGCGGACCGCCGATCCCGAGGCTGGAAAAGCGGGCGCCGAAAGCTCAGCCGCCCGCCTGCACCGCGAGGGAGTGCCGCAGGTGGTTGGTTACTACGGCCCCATCGTCGACGAGCTGTCCACCCGCGCCGAGGTGGCGTTCTATCGCGCCTTGGCCGAGGGGGAGACGACGCGCTATGCCATCCGCCAGGCGCGGGAGGCGCTGGCCAGGCCCTTCGCGGCTCCGGACGCTCGCCATCGTCCACGAGCCGTGGCCGAGCCCGGGGAGGTTCGAGCGGGACTCGCCGTGGATCAACAGAGTCACCCCTTCGCCTGGGCTCAGCTCGTCCTCTATCACCGGGGACCGGATTTCTCCCTGAGCCTCCCCGCAGCCCAAGGAGTACGCCCGCCCGAGGCGGAGCTGCGCCGCACCTTCGAAGTCGAGGGCGACCGCCGGATCCTCACCACCGGCTTCATCGGCCGGCGGACTGAGCTCCACCGGGTGCGGCGGCGCATCCGCGAAGGAGAGCGAATCTACGTCTTCCAGGGCCTGGGAGGACTCGGCAAGAGCACGCTGTCCTTCCAGGTCCTGCCCATGCTCCTCCGCGGCGAAGGCCTGGCCATCACCCTCTGGTGCCAGGAGACCGAGGACCGTCCAGATCGCGTCGCAGCGCTCGTCGCCCAACTCCTCGACGCCTCTCGTAAAGAGTTCGGTCTGGAGTGGGAGCCGGTCGTGAACTACGTAGATCGCGAAGTAGGAGGTAATCCCGTCGAACGGTTCTCGGCATTCCTCCAAATCCTGCTGCAGAACCTGCCGCGCCTCGTCCTTTATCTGGACAACCTGGAGTCGCTGCTCGTCGGTCCCAAGGATACGAACGCTGAGAACGACGACACAGCGATCGGGGATTGGGCTTCGCCCGATCTGGCGCAGCTCTGGAAGATCCTCACCTCGTTGGCGCAGGACGGCGACGGGCTCTACCTCGTAGCGAGCTGCCGCTATCGGAATCCTGATTTCGCCGGGGCTCTGTTGCCGGTCTCACCCCTGCCGCCCGACGCCCTCTTCCGCCTGATGAGCTGGTTTCCAGCGCTGCGGCGCCTCGGCCCGCAGAATCGGGCGCGGCTCGTCGGGCTCCTCGCCGGCCACCCGCGGGCTGTGGAGTACGCGAACGATCTGCTCGCCCACGCTCTGGCCGTCTGGGAGGATCGCCATGGTCCCTGGCAAGAGGGCGAGGACCCCGAGCGGGAATGGGCGGATCTGATCGCGCCGGTACTGCCCAAGGTCCAGGACAAATTGTGGGCCAACCTGCTGCTGGGCGAGATGTGGGACCGCGTCCTGGACGACCACGCCCGTCGCATGCTCTACCGCATGACCCTTCTGCGGCGACCGTGGGAGTCGGATCTCATGGCAGTGCTGGGAGAGGAAGGAGAAGGAGAGGAAGCGGCCTTCGAGACTGCCGAGCGGCTACGGAGGACGTCGCTGCTGGAACAGGTGGATTTGCTGGTTAATAAACCTGGTGGCAAGGTCGCCCCGGTGCGCCACTACACGCTCCATCCGGCAACAATCCAATTCGTCCGCCAGCGCTTCGGGGAAGCCGAGCAGCTCCGGAAGGCGGCTCACCGTCGGCTGGGGGAGCACTTGGAGGCGGAGGCCGAAAAATCGTCTTATATCAACGTAGATATTGAAGCCGGGCACCACCTCTTCGAGGCTGGCGAGTACGACCGGGCCTATGAACTGCTGGGATCGGCGTCGGACTGGCTGCGGGACCATGGCCGGGTTCGGGAGGGTCTGCAGATCCTGGCGCCATTCCTAAGCCAAGAGGCGCGAGAAGCGATGTCGGCCGAACGTATGGGCCGGCTTCTAGGTACGATAGGTTCAGTCTATTATCGGCTGGGCGAGGTCGAGAAGGCCATTGGGTACTACCAACAGCGACTGGTGATTGCTCGCGAGATCGGTGACCGACAGGGGGAAGGCAACGCTCTGGGCAACCTGGGCCTAGCCTACGCGGACTTGGGCGAGGCCGAGAAGGCCATCGGCTACTACGAGCAGCAACTGGTCATTGTTCGCGAGATCGGCGACCGACGGGGGGAAGGCAGAGCTCTGGGCAACCTGGGTCTGGCCTACGCGGACTTGGGCGAGGTCGAGAAGGCCATCGGGTACTACGAGCAGCGATTGGGCATCGCCCGCGAGATCAGTGACCGATTGGGAGAAGGCCAAGCTCTGGGCAACCTGGGCCTAGCCTACGCGAACCTGAGCGAGGTCGAGAAGGCCCTCGGGTACTACGAACAGGCGTTGGTCATCCTTCGCAAGATGGGTGACCGGCAGGGGGAAGGCAACCTTCTGGGCAACCTGGGGACCGCCAATGCGCAGTTGGGCGAGGTCGAAAACGCCATCGGGTACTTCGAGCAGGCGTTGGTCATCAGTCGCGAGATCGATGACCGAAGGGGGGAAGGTAAAGATCTAGGGAACCTGGGGATCGCCTACGCGGCCTTGGGCGAGGCCGAGAAAGCCATCGGGTATCTGGAGCAGGGCCTGGCGATCGGGCGGGCGATCAAGGATCCTGGGATGGTTCGGGTCTTCTCAGGCCACTTGGACCGGCTCCGGAGATAGGGGCTCCAACTGCGGATACTCCGCCACGACCTGTTCGACCGTCATGCCATCCGCCAGGCTCCCCACGGTCATCCGCACAGGGATGCGGGTGCCTGCGATGCAGGGCTCCACGTGATGGATTTCGGAATCTGCGACCACTCGCTGCTGCAATGCGGTTCGTTTCATGACGCTGTTATCTCAGGGCTGGTATTCTTCCGCTGTAGGAAGCAGGGATAAAGAGGAACTGCGCTCGTTCCGAAGACGTCCCAGTTCCTTTTCCAGAGCCCGGATTCGCTCCTCGATTTCGCGCAATGCGGCGGTCTCTTCGGCGGCTCTCGCCTCCGCAGCCCGCCGTGCGGCTACATCTTCAGAGATTTTCGCCTCCGCAGCCTGCCGCGCGACGACCGCCTTGTTGGGCGCCCAGCGCTCCTCTGTCCACAGGATCGGCGCTTTCGTCTCGGCATCTACCAACCGCAATCCATCCCCCTCGGGCTTCATCCACAGGCCCGTGGTCCGGCTCAGCAGCGAGCCGTCCGCCTTCCGGGGGATGGGCCGATAATTCCCCTTGACGAGACGGTACCCCTGAAGACGCGGTATCAGATATTCCCCATAGAGATCGAAGAAGACGAGCTCCTGGACGCCAATCTGCTCGTAGAGCGACTTCTTGCGCTGGTCCTTCCGCCGGGTCTTGAGCGACGTCACCTCCACCACGAGGCTCGGCGGCCTTTCCTCCCAGAGGAGGTAATTGGGCCGGTCCCACTTCACCACCCTCTTGGCTACCAGCACGTCGGGAACTACACAGGCCTTGGGATTGCCCTCCTCATAGTAAAGGAAGAAGTTGCCGCTCACCCAGACGTCCGGCGCCGCGGCATAGCGCAGCTTCAAGCCGAAGATGAGATCCAACATCACCAGCACGTGATTCTGGGTCTCGGCCATGGGCTGGCCGTCGGAGGTGGGGTATTCGATTTCCCGTTTACGTGGAAGCGCACTCATGCTTGTATGCCCATTAGACCTTCCGCAGACGTTCCAGCTCCAACTCCAGAGCCCGGAGCTTGGCCTCGGTTTCGCGCCGCGCGGCAGCTTCTTCGGCGGCCTTCGCCTCCGCGGCCTGGCGCGCGCCGATCTCTTCGGCGGCCCTCGCCTCTGCAGCCTGCCGTGCAGCCGTCTCCTCCTCCGGCCACAGGATCAACTCCCCGGTGACGGCGTCCACCAGCCGCAATTTCTCCCCTTCTGGCTGGAACCGCAGGCTCGTGGTTCGGCTCAGCAGCGAGCCGTCCCTTTCCAGTGGGATCAACTGATAGCGCCCCCGCTCGAGCTGGTATCCCTGGAGCCGAGGCCGCAGGTACTCCCCATAGGGATCGAAGAGGACGAGCTCTTCGATGCCCAGCCGTTCGTAGAGCAGCTTTTTCTTGCCCTGGTCCTCTCGCCGAGTCTTCCGCGACGTGACTTCCACCACCAGGCTCGGAGGCGTCTCCTCCCAGAGGAGATAGTTGGGGCGGTCCCATTTGGTCACGCCCTTCGCCAGCAGAACGTCCGGCGCGACGATGGCAGCCGGATTGCCCCTCTCGTAGCAGAGAAAGAGGTTGCCCCCTACCCAGACGTCCGGCACCGCGGCATAGCGGCGCTCCAGACCGACGATGAGGGCGTTCATCACCTTCCGGTGCAGGGTGGTCTCGGCCATGGGTTGGCCGTCGGAGGTGGGGTAGTCGATCTCCTGTTCCAGCGGAAGAGCGCCCATACGTGCCTGCCTTTCCCCGACGGGTTGCGAGATCACACCACGAAAACCCGGTGCACGCAACTCCTCGCCCCTCTATGCTAACACGGCCAGCCCTGAGAGAGGGGCCGCCGGCAAACTCCTACCCGGATGATCCGGCACCACCCTCCTCGCCGGGTCGCGAGATCACACCACCCAGAACCCTCCCCAACGCAACTCCTGGCCCGGCTATACTACCAGGGCCAAGAGAGGGCCGCGGGCGCGTCCGCCCTCACCGGATCAGGCTGTAGCCAGATCTATACTGATAGCGTCGGCCGAGTTGGGGGGACTGTGCCAAGAAAGGTCAGAGAATTGGTCAGGGATCTGCTCGATGCCAACTTCTACGAGATTTCCGGCGGCGGGAAAGGATCTCATCGAAAGTTCACGCATATCAGGTATGCGGGTGCAGTCACCCTCAGCGGGAACCCTGGCGATGACGCGAAGCCCTATCAGGAAAGGCAAGTCGGGCGGGCGATCGAGGAGGTTCAGAAATGAAGCTGAGCGACCAATACCATAAGTGGATCGAATGGAGCGAGGAGGATGCCACCTACCTCGGCAAGTGTCCGGATCTGATTACGGGGATCCATGGAGAGGATCCGGTGAAGCTCTACGCGGAGCTCCATGAGGTTGTCGCGGACGTCATCCGTCACTTCGAGGCCGAAGGACGACCCCTTCCTGCTCCCCGCGTCCGGCCGATGCAAGAGGTCGCTTGAGCGAGAGGGGCCGCCGGCGCTTCCGGCGGCCCGGGGAATCACCCTACCAGCCGCATTTCTGGCCCTTGTTCTGCTCGTCGAGCCAGGTCTTCAGGGGGGCGAAGTAGTCGAGGATGGCGGTGGCGTCCATCTTGTCCTGGCCGGTGACTTCCTTGAGGGCTTCGGGCCAGGGCCGGCTCTGCCCCATCTCCAGCATCTTCGCCAGACGCTCGCCCGCGGCCTTGTTGTCGTAGATCGAGCAGCGGTGGAGGGGGCCCTTGTAGCCGGCCGCTTGGCAGAGGCCGCGGTGGAGCTGGAACTGGAGGATGTCCGCCAGGAAGTAGCGCATGTAGGGCGTGTTGCCCGGCACGTGGTACTTGGCGCCGGGATCGAAGTCCTTCTCGCTGCGGGCCACCGGCGGCATGATGCCCTCGTACTTCACCCGCAGGTCCCACCAGCCCTGGTTGTAGTGGTCCGGCTTGATCTCGCCGGAGAAGACTTTCCAGCGCCATTGATCGATGATCAGGCCGAAGGGGAGGAAGGCCACCTTGTCGAGCGCCTTCTTCATCAGCAGGCCCAGGTCTTTCGACGGGTCGGGCACCCGGTCGATGAGGCCGATCTGCTTCAGGTAGTCGGGCGTGACGGAGAGCGCGATGGTGTCGCCCACCGCCTCGTGGAAACCGTCGTTGGCGCTGTCCTGGTAAAGGAAGGGCTGCTTGTCGTAGGCCCGCTGGTAGAAATTGTGTCCCAGCTCGTGATGGATGGTGCGGAAGTCCTCGTCGTTGATCTTGATGCACATCTTGATCCGCAGGTCGTCCTGGAAGTCGATGCTCCACGCGCTGGCGTGGCAGACGACGTCGCGGTCCCGCGGCTGGGTGAACATCGAGCGCTCCCAGAAGGTTGCGGGCAGCGGTGCGAAGCCGAGGGATTTGAAGAAGCTCTCGCCGTATTTGACCATCCCCTTGGCATCCACCTTCTTCTCCTGAAGCCGTTGGGTGAGGTCGAAGCCAGGGTCGGCATTGGGCGGCGCCACGAGCCAGTAGACGTTGTCCCAGGTCTGCGCCCACATGTTGCCCAGCAGGTGGGCCGGGATGGGCTTGTCGAGCGGCACGACGTCGTTGCCGTACTGCTTGTTGAGCTTGGCCCGCACGTAGCAGTGGAGGGAGTCGTAGAGCGGCTTGACCTGTCCCCACAGCCGGTCGAGCTCGGCCGCGAAGGCGTCGGGCGGCATGTCGTACTTCGAGCGCCAGAGGGCGCCGGTGTCCTTGTAGCCCAGCTCGCGGGCGCCTTCGTTGGCGATCTCGACCAGGCGGACGTAGTCCTTGCGCATCGGGGGCGAGATCGAGTGCCAGCCGGCCCAGGCCTCCAGGAGCTGTTTGGGATCGTGGCTGTTGGTCATCACCTCCTCGAGGTCGGGGAGGGTCTTGCACGCGCCTCCTCCTGGCGGGCAATACTTTCCGGCGCCATATTGCCCGTCGAGGGAGGCGGCGAGGCGGGTCAGCTCGGCGGTCTTCGCGGGATCGCTGGGCGCCGCCAGCGTCAGGGCGCGCTTGAGCAGGTCGATCTGGCGCCGCACGTCGGCCGGGAGCTGGACGCCGTCGAAACGGGCAGCCTTCTTGGCGAGGTCGACGCTGACGCCGAGGAGGGCCTCGTTGCGCTTGGCGGCGAGGGTCTCGGTATCGTAGGTGATGAAGGTCTCCTGCACCCACTGGGCGCGGCCGGACTCGATGCTCAGGTCGAGCAGGCGCGTTGAGGCGTCGGCGAGGAACTTGCGGGCGTCTTCGACCGTGGGCTTTTTGGCGGTCGCGGTCTGGGACGAGGCGAGGGAGGGGATGGCGACGAGCGCCATCAGGAGCCCCGCGCCCGCCAGCATCGCGGCGGGAAGGCGGAATGATTCGAACGGATTCTTCATGGGTTCCTCCGCAAAAAGGGTGAGTATAGCGGAGCCCTCATCACCCCGGCCCTCTTCTCCCAGCCTCCCCCCCTTCCGCCGGGAGAAGAGGGAGTGGTTTGTCTGAAAAAGAAAAGGGCTGCCTACCGCGCCAGCGCCGCGGCGATCCGTTCCAGCCCCTCGGCCAGGGTGGCGCGGGAGCAGGCGAAGGAGAGGCGCAGGTGGGCTGCGGCGCCGAAGGCGGCGCCGGGCACGGTGGCGACTCCGGCCTCTTCGAGGAGGTATTCGGCGAGGGCGATCGAGTCCGCGCGGCCGGGGCGGAAGCAGGCCGAGACGTCGGGGAAGGCGTAGAAGGCGCCTTCCGGCGGCCGGCAGCGGAAGCCCGGGATGTCGTTGAGCAGCGGCACCAGCATCTCGCGGCGGGCGCGGTACTCGGCCAGCATCTCCTCCACCTCCGGCTCGGCATGGAGCAGGGCCTCCAGGGCGCCCACCATGGCGAAGGAGGTGGGATTGGAGGTGGCGTGGCTCTGGATGTTCTCCACCGCCTTGACCACCGGCGCCGGCCCCAGCAGGTAGCCGATGCGCCAGCCGGTCATGGCGTAGGTCTTGGAGAAGGAGCCCACCAGCACGACCGTGTCCGGGAACTCGGCGGCGAGGGCGGCAGCGCTGGCGTGGGGACCGCCGTAGACGAAGCGCTCATAGGTCTCGTCGGCGATCACCAGCAGGCCCCGCCCGGCGGCGAAGGCCACGAGCTGGCGCAGGTCCGGCGCCGAGATCACGCCCCCGGTGGGATTGCACGGCGAGTTGACGAGGATGGCCCGGGTACGCTCCGTCACCGCCTCGATGAGGGGGCCGGCATGGATCTGAAAGCCGTCCTCGCCGCAGGTGGGTACCATCACGGGCCGCGCGCCGGCGAAGCGGATCTGCTCCGGGAAGGTCACCCAGTAGGGCGAGGGGAGCACCACCTCCTGGCCGTGGTCGAAGACGGCGAGGGCGAGCTCGAAGAGGGCGGTCTTGCCGCCCACCGTGATCACCGAGTCCGCGGCTTGCCAGGGCGCGCCGTGGTGCCGGCGATAGGAGTCGGCCACCGCCGTGCGCAACGCGGGCAGGCCGCTGCCGGGGGTGTAGCGGGTGAAGCCTTCGGCGAGGGCGCGCCGGGCCGCCTCCACCGCCACCGGCGGGGAGGAGAAGTCGGGCTCGCCCGCCCCCAGATCCACCACTGCGACACCCTGGGCCCGCAACTCGGCCGCACGCCGGGTCACCCGGAGGGTGGCGGACTCACCGATGGCGGAGGCGCGGGCCGAGAGGTTCACGGGGGCGGATCGTATCATCAGCGAATAAAATCCCGTCATCCACTGTTTCCCGTCACAGACCGAGAGGGCGATCCCATGGCGAGCCGGCACATCCTGCGATCCGTTGTCCTGCAATTCCTCTGCTTGTCCCTGGGGCTGGCGCTGGCGACGGCTCCCGCCGGGGCGCAGCTCGGGAAACAGAAGAAGGCCTCGTTCGTGCTCAACGCGGACCGCACCGCCTACGACGCCGGCAAGCCGGCCCGCGTCGCCGCCCTGGTGAGCATCGAGCCCGGCTGGCACGTCAACGCGCACAAGCCGACGTTCGAGTACCTGATCCCCACGGTGCTGAAGCTGACGCTGCCCGCCGGCTGGCCGCCGGAGGAGACGAGGTATCCGAAGGCGGAGATGAAGACGTTCTCCTTCGAGAAAGTGCCGCTGGCCGTCTATGCCGGCGACGTGGTGATCGTGGCGCAGGTCCAGGTGCCCGCCGGCACGAAGGCGGGCACCTATCCGGTGCAGGCCGCGCTGCGCTATCAGGCCTGCAACGACTCGCAATGCCTGCCGCCGGTGACGGCGCAGGCGGAGGTCCAGCTCACCGTGGGCCCCGGCGGCAAGCCGCAGCATTCGGAGCTCTTCACGGGGGCGGCGGATGGCGGCTCGAGGAGCACGGCCGGCCCCAGGAGCGCCGCGAACGCTGCGGGCGGTACGAGCCTGGCGGTCATGCTGCTCCTGGCCGTGCTGGGCGGCCTCATCCTCAACGCCATGCCGTGCGTGCTGCCGGTGCTGTCGCTGAAGATCTTCGGCCTGGTGCGCAGCGCCGGCCACGGCCGCGCGGAGGTGACGCGCGGCGCGCTCGCGACCTCGGCGGGCATCCTGGCCTCGTTCTGGGCTCTGGCCCTCGCCGCCATCGCGGCGCGGGCGGCGGGCTCGGCGGTGGGCTGGGGGGTGCAGTTCCAGCGGCCGGGCTTCGTGGCCTTCCTGGCCGTGATCGTCGTCCTCTTCTGTCTCAACCTCTGGGGCCTGTTCGAGATCCCGCTGCCCGCGGCGCTCGCCAACCTCGCCGGCTCCGGCCCCCGCGAGGGCATCGCCGGCCACTTCGCCTCCGGTCTGTTCGCGACGCTGATGGCCACCCCCTGCTCGGCGCCGTTTTTAGGCACGGCGATCAGCTTCGCCCTGGCCCAGACGGGGCCGGTGGTGCTCGCCATCTTCACCGCCCTGGGCCTCGGCATGGCCTTCCCCTACCTGCTGGTGGCGGCGGCGCCCGGCATCGCCCGCGCCTTCCCGCGGCCCGGCGCCTGGATGGAGACGGTGCGGGGCGCCATGGGCTTCCTGCTCGCGGCTTCGGCGGTGTGGCTGTTCTACGTCCTGTCGTCGCAGGTGTCGCGCGAGCAGCTTGCGGCCATCCAGATCGGGCTGCTGGGGATCGCCCTCTTCACCTGGCTGCAGCACCGGGTCGCCAGTGGCCGGGCCGGCCGCGGCGCCGCCCTCGCCGGACTGGTGGCTGCGGTGGCCGTCACCCTGGTGGTGGCGGCCGGGGGGACCCGCAGCGAGGCTGAGTCGCGGCTGGCCGCGGCGCAACCCGCCGGCCTGATCCCCTGGGTGGCGTTCGACCGCGCCAAGGCGGAGTCGTTGAACGCCGGCGGCCAGCTCGTGTTCGTGGACGTGACGGCGGACTGGTGCTTCACCTGCAAGGTGAACGAGCGGCTGATCCTGAACACGCCGGAGGTGGCGAAGGCGTTCGCGGAGCACGGCGTGGTGCCGATGCGGGCGGACTGGACCAACCAGAGTGCCGACATCGCGGCCTTCCTCAAGGAGTACGGCCGCTACGGCATCCCCTTCTATCTCCTCTATCGTCCGGGCCGCGATCCCCACGTCTTCAGCGAGCTGCCCAGCAAGGACGGCCTGGTGGCGACGGTGCGCGAGGCGGCGTCGGCCTCACGGCCGGTGGCACAGCGGTAGGCCCTCACCGCTGGCCTTCATACGCGCTAACTTACTTGACCCCAGAGCGCCCCCGCCCGAGGGCCCTCACCCCTGTCCCCTCTCCCGCCCCCTCCCAACCCCCCTCCCCGGGAGAGGGGAACCCGGTTGGAGCGGTCTTGCTGGTCTCCCTCTTCTCCCGGGGAGGGGGGTTGGGAGGGGGCGGGAGAAGAGGGCCGGGGTGATGAGGGTCTTGGCAGGGGCCGTTCCGGGGTGAAGAGGGCCGCGCCAGCAGGAATCCCTGGAACAGGTCGATGCCGGCGGCGGCGGCGGCGGCGAGGTCCTCTTCCTCCTCGATGCCTTCGGCCACGGCCCGCCCTCCCAGGCGGCGGGCGAGGCCGGCGATCGATTCGAGCACGGCGCGGCGGTGGTCGTCGCGCCCGGCGCCGGCCACGAAGTGACGGTCGATCTTCAGCAGGTCGGGCCGGCAGTCGAGGATCATGCGGAAGTTGGACTGGCCGAGCCCCACGTCGTCGAGGGCGATGCGCAGCCCCAGGGCGCGCAGGCGGTCGAGGCTGTCCAGGAAGCCGCGGCCGGACCAGGGCGGCGCGTGCTCGACGATCTCGACGATCAGCCGCTCGCCGGGGATCTGGCTCTCGCCGGCCAGCCCGTGGAGCCAGCAGGGAAGGTCGCGGTCCTGCTCCAGCGTCGCGGCATGGATGTTGAGGCAGAGCCCCGGCAGGTCCCCCGAGCCCTGAAACGCCCGCGCCTCCCGCAGGGCCGAGGCGATGGCCAGCCGGTCCACCCGCGCCTCCCCGTGCTTGCGCCGCACGTATTCGAAGAGCACATCCGAGCGCTCGATGTTGGTGCCCCGGGGCCCGCGGGTCAGGGCCTCCACGGCGAAGACCGACCGCTCGCCGCCGTGGATCTCGAAGATGGGCTGGAAGACGGTGGTGAGCGACTCGGGCTCGAAGATGCGGTCCCAGAGCCGTCCGCTCCCCGCGCTTTCCGCTCCGCCCGCGCCCCCCGCGGACGTCATCCGGCGGTCCTCATCAGCTCTTCGGCGATCGACGCCAGGTGACCGAGGGGCTGGGGCTTCTGGAGGAAGGCGTCGACGCCGCGGCCCAGGGCCTCGGTCTCCACCTCCACCGAGCCGAAGCCGGTGAGGAGGATGGTGCGCGTCCACGGCGAGCGCTCGCGGACGAAGCGGACCAGCTCCAGCCCTTCGGCGCTCTGGCTGCCGGTCAGCCGCAGATCCGCAATCAGCAGGGCGTAGCGGACATGGGCGAGCAGGGCCTCGGCCTCCTCCAGCTCCCGCGCGCAGTCCACCTCATACCCGAGAGGCTCGAAGTACTCGCGGACCGCGGACAGGATGGGCTCTTCGTCGTCGACGACGAGGATTCGCGTGCTCATTGCGGCGCCCGGCGCAGAGGTCCCGCCGGACGATCCTCCTCTTCAGCTTTTCTGAGTTCTCTCTATCATCCCTCTATCGGCGTCCGGATACAAGGGGGAGCGTCACCGTCATCACGGCTCCGCCTGCGGGGCGGTTGGCCGCCGCCACCGCGCCGCCGTGCTGCTCGGCGATGCGTTGCACGATGGAGAGACCGAGGCCGGTGCCGCCCCGGCGGCGAGTGAAGAACGGCTCGAAGGCGCGGTCCAGGTCCTCGGGCCGGAAACCCGGTCCGTCATCTTCCACCGTGATCTCCACCGCGGCGCCGTCCGCCGCCCGGCCGGCCCGGAAGAGGACGCGCCCCCCCGGCGGCGAGTGTTGGATGGCGTTTTCGAGCAGGTTCTGGAAGATCTGGACGGCGCGGTTGCGGTCGAGCAGAGGCGCCGGCAGGTCGGGGGGCGCGTCGAGGACGAGCTCGACCCCCGCGCGGACGGCCAGGGGAGCGCAGGCGACGACGGCGGCCCCCATCACCACGCGGAGGACGGCCGGAGCGAGGTCCAGACGCGCCGGCTTGCCGTAGTCCAGGAGATGCTGCATCAGCTCGTTGAGCCGGCCCACCCGCTCCTTGAGCACGTCGAGGTAGCGCCGGTATTCGGTGCGCCGCTTGAAGCGGGCCTCGAAGGCGTCGAGCGTCGCCGAGATGCCGAACAGCGGGTTGCGCACCTCGTGGGCGACGCCCGCCACCAGGGCCCCCATGGCCGACATGGTCTCGCTGCGGCGCAGGGACTCCTGGAGCCGCACCCGCTCGGTGATGTCGAGGATGACGACGATCCCCCAGCGGTCGCCGTCGGGGCCGACCACGGGGCTGATGGCCACGTCCCACACCCGGCCGTGCTCTTCCCGCGTCTGGGTGCCGGCGCGCTCGCCCGTCGCCGCCACCTGAGAGAGGAGGAGGCGGAGGACGCTCCACGGCTGGCCGTTCCCAAGCACCTCCAGCAGGCGGTGGATGGCCTCTTCGAAGGTGACGCCGGCCAGGGCGCGGGCGGCCTCGTTCATGCGCACGATGCGGCCGTCCATTTCCAACAGCAGCAAGGGAAACTCGAGGGCGTCGAAGGTGAGACGCCACTCCAGGGCCGAGCGGCTGATCAGGGCCTGCAAGGTGTCGGTGGACATGGGAAGCCTCATAGTATAGCGGGGCGGGAGTATCTGGCGGTTTAGGGTAGGGGCGGGTCTGGACGGCGGGCGGGGGCTCGACCCGCCCTGGTTCGAGGCGGCACCGATCCTCAGGGCGGGTCGAGCCCCCTTCCACCCCTCCAGACCCGCCCCTACCCTAAGCAAGACACCTTCATGGAATACGAAGACGACGACCCTCTCCCGGATCCCACCGCCCCCGTCGAGCTGCCGATCACGGACGTCCTCGACCTCCACAGCTTCCGGCCGGCGGAGGTGGCGGACGTGGTGCGGGAGTATCTCGACGCCGCCTGGGCGAAGGGGCTGCGCGAGCTGCGGATCATCCATGGCCGGGGGATTGGCGTGCAGCGGCAGACGGTGCGCACGCTGCTGGGCCGCGATCCGCGGGTGGCGGGCTTCGGTGACGCCTCGGCCGAGGCCGGCGGCTGGGGCGCCACGTGGGTGCGGCTGCAGTGACCGGCCTCCCGGGTGGGGCGGTGGCCAGGACGGTCCGGCGGGGGCGCCGCCGTCTCGGCGAGCTTCTCGGGCGCTCGACCGTGGACTTCGTCCACACCCGGCGCTACCAGGTCGAGCTGCCGGGCGTGCTCTACGACCCGCGCCGGGGGGAGCAGATCCTCGCCTTCCTGGACTCCACGGGTCTCCTCGGCCGGCGCTCCCTGCACGCGCCATCGCCAGCCACCTTTCGCCAGCTCCGCCGCGTCCACACGGACGACTACCTGGACTCGCTCAACCTGCCGGGGGCCCTCACCCGGGTCGTCGGCCTGACGCTCTCCGAGGAGCTCGCCGACCGCGTCCTCGCCACCCAGCGGTTCATGGCGGGGGGGACGATCCGGGCCGCCGCCCTGGCGCTCAAATCGCGGGGCCTCGCCGTCACCCTCGGGGGCGGGCTCCATCACGCCTTCGCGGACAAGGGGGAGCGCTTCTGTGTCTACAACGACGTGGCGGCCGCCATCGCCGAGCTGCGCGCCCTGGGCTTCGACTCCCGCATCCTGGTGGTGGACCTCGACGTCCACGACGGCGACGGCACCCGCGCGATCTTCGCCCGCGATCCTACGGTCCACACCTTCTCCATCCACAACCGCACCTCCGAGAACGTCGAGGCCGTGGAGACCGTGGAGGCGACGACGATCGAGCTGGGGTTCGGTGTCGACGACGCCACCTACCTCGACGCCGTGCGTTCGCGGCTGCCGCCCGTCTTCGCGGCGTTCCAGCCGGCGCTGGTCCTCTACCTGGCGGGCGCCGATCCGGCGGCGGACGACCAGATCGGCGACTGGAAGATCTCGGCCGCCGCCCTGCTGGAGCGCGACCTCTTCGTGCTCTCTTGTGTGCGCGACGGCGACCGGCGGCTGCCGCTGGTGATTACCCTGGCCGGCGGCTATGGCCTCAACGCCTGGCGTTACAGCGCCCGTTTCTTTTCCTGCCTGCTCAATGGCGGGCGGGCCCTCGAGCCGCCGTCGACCGAGGAGGCCCTGCTCACCCGCTACCGCCGGCTGGCGCGGGAGCTGGAGCCCCACGAGCTGACGGGCGAGCCGCGGCGGACGGACGACTGGGGCCTCACCGCCGACGACCTCGGCTCGGTGGGGGAGCTCCACGGGCCGCGCCGCTTCCTGGGCTACTACTCCCCGCAGGGGCTGGAGCTGGCCCTCGAGCGCGCCGGCCTCCTCGACCGGCTGCGGGGGCTGGGCTTCGAGCCGCTCACCCTGGAGATGGACCTGGACAATCCGACCGGCGACACCGTCCGCCTGTACGGCGGCGCGGCCCGGCGTGAGCTGCTGATCGAGGCCCGGGCGCGCATCGACCGCGGCACTCTCCCCGGCCTCGCCCTGCTGCGCGTCGAGTGGCTGCTGCTCCAGAACCCGCGGGCGGAGTTCACGGCCGACCGGCCGCGCCTGCCGGGTCAAAGCCACCCGGGGCTGGGGATCTCGCAGGACATCGTGGCCCTGCTGATCCTGGCCTGCGACCGCCTGCAGCTCGACGGCCTGGTCTTCGTGCCCGCCTACTACCACAGCGCCTCTCAGGGGCGGAAGTGGCTGCGCTTTCTCGCGCCGCGCGACGAGGGCGTGTTTCGCGCCCTGCGCGAGGCCCTCCACGGCCTTCCACTCTCGGAGGCCACTCGGGCCGTGGCCGAGAAGCGGGTGGTGGACACCCGCACCGGCGAGCCCTTCGTCTGGCGCCCCATGCCCATGGTGATGCCCGTGACTGATCGCTTGCGCACCCTGGTGGAGGGCGAGGAGTACGAGGGGAAGGTGGTCACGGAAGCCGGGCGCCACGCCTTCCGGCTGGAGGCGTAGCGCTCCCCCTGGGAGCGCCCCTTCGGGGCGGACCCTCACTCTCCCAACCCTCTCTCTCCCAGCCTCCCCCCCGCCGGCCGGGAGAGAGAGGGCTAAAACAGCCGTGCTTGTTTTTAGACTAACCACTCCCTCTTCTCCCGGCGGCCGGGGGGGAGGCTGGGAGAAGAGGGCCGGGGTGATGAGGGCCAACGGCTCGGAAACGCAATCTGACGAAGCAGGCTGCTATCATCCCCTCAAGCCTTATGACCCGCCTCGTCAGCCTGCCTCTCTGGGTGGCCGTCCTGCTCTTCCTCCTGGCGGCCTGGGCGGCGCTGGATCGCCTGCTGGTGCCCAGCGCCCGCTGGTACCTGCGGCGGCGGGTGCAACGCGTCATCGACGAGCTGAACACCCGGCTGAAGCTGGAGATCCCGGCCTTCCAGCGCACCCGGCGGCGGGTGCTGATCGACCGGCTGGTCTACGACCTCAAGGTGGTGGAGACGGTGGACGTCCAGGCGCGGGAGCAGGGGGTCCCCCGGGCGGTGCTCGCCGCGCGGGTGGAGCGCTACGCCCGGGAGATCGTGCCGGCCTTCAACGCCTACTTCTACTTCCGCGTCGGCTACTGGCTCTCGAAGCGGGTGGCGCGCCTCCTCTACCGCGTGCGCCTGGGCTTCTCGGACGAGGCGGGGCTCGCCGCCGTGGCCCCCGGCTCGACGGTGGTCTTCCTGATGAACCATCGCAGCAACATGGACTACGTCCTGGTGGCCTACCTGGCGGCGGACCGCACGGCTCTCTCCTACGCCGTGGGCGAGTGGGCGCGCGTCTGGCCGCTCCAGACGCTGATCCGCTCGACCGGCGCCTACTTCGTGCGCCGCAGCTCGGGCGATCCCCTGTACCGGCGGGTGCTGGAGCGCTACATCCACATGGCGACCGCGGCCGGCGTCCCCCAGGCCGTCTACCCCGAGGGAGGCCTGTCGCGGGACGGCCGGCTGCGGCCGCCGAAGCTCGGCATCCTCGACTACATGCTCCGCTCCTTCGATCCCCGGCATGGCGACCGCGACCTGGTGTTCATCCCCGTGGGGATCAACTACGACCGCGTATTGGAGGACCGTACACTGCTGCTCGAGCTGGCGCCGGGAGCGGTGAAGCCCGGGCCTCTGCGCGCCGCGGCCACGACGCTGCGCTTCGTCCGGCGCAATCTCTCCCTGATGGCGCGCAGCCGCTGGCATCGCTTCGGCTACGCCTGCGTGAGCTTCGGCAGCCCGATCTCCATGCGCCAGCATCTCGGGGAGCGGGGGCTCGACCTGCGCAACCTCTCACGGGAGGAGCGGGCAGGCCACCTGGAGCGACTGGGGGCGGAGCTGATGACGGCGATCGGCGCGGTGATCCCGGCGCTGCCGGTGCCGCTGGTGGCGACCGTGCTCGTCCACGCCGGCGAGCCCCTCTCGGAGCTGGAGCTCAAGGCCCGGACCCTCCGCCTGATGGAGGAGCTGAAGACCGCCGGCGCCCACGTCTACATCCCCCGGGGGGATCAGGACTATGCTATCGACGCCGGCCTGAGGATGCTCACCCTGCGCCATCTGGTGGAGGAGAAGGATGGCCTCTACACCGCCCGGCCGGAGGAGATGCACGTGATGCGGTACTACGCCAACTCGATCGCGCATCTCAACGGTGCCTAAACCCTCAACCCGGCCCCGCGTATCTAAGAAGGAATGAGACGCTCCACCCCCGGCGCCGTCGAGCGCCTGCACACTTTCGTCCGCGAGTACACCGACGGGCTGAAACCCCGGGACGTGCGGCGCCTGTTCGACCGCGACGCGGGCCGGGCCTACGACGTGCTCACCCGCGAGCACCGCCAGGAGGCCGAGCCCGCGAAGGGGCTGCGGCGCTTTCTCTTCCGGGCCAAGCTCGCCTTCCTCGGCCTCTCCTACAAGCTCACACCGCCGCGCCGGCTCCTCTTCGCCGGCTCCCTCCTCGCCTTCGCCCTCGGCTTGGTCGGCAACGCCAACTTCTCCTATTCGCATCACCAGACCCGGATCTACGTCGAGTTCTCCCCGTTCTGGTTCGCCGTCAGCGTCGGCGGCCTGATCTTCCTCCTCGCCCTGGAGCTGGTGGACCGCGTCCGCGTGCGCGACGAGCTGGAGGTCGCCCGCGAGCTGCAGTCCGAGCTGCTCCCCCACGATCTGCCCACGGTCCCCGGTTACAGCTTCGCCCACTCCTATCGCACGGCCAACGAGGTGGGCGGCGACTACTACGACGTCATGCCCCTGCCCGACGGCCGCCTCGCGCTGGTGGTGGGAGACGCCAGCGGCCACGGCATGGCCTCAGGGTTGGTGATGGCCATCGCCAACGCCATCCTGAAGACGGCCCTGGACCTTGATCCCGCGCCGGAGCGGGTGCTCGCCGTGCTCAACCGCACCCTCTGCCGCACCGGGACGAAGCGCACTTTCATGAGCGTCTTCTACGCCGTGCTGGAGCCGGCGACCGGCGAGATGGAGTACGCCTCCGCCGGCCACCCCTACCCCCTGCTGCGGCGCGCCGGCGGCCGCATCGAGGAGCTGGGCAACGGCGGCTTCCCCCTGGGGATCCGCGACCCGCTGCCGCTCGTCACCCGCCACGTCACCCTGGAGCCCGGCGACCTCCTGGTGCTCTATACCGACGGCCTCCCTGAAGCCGTGGACAGCCTGGGGAAGACGGCCTTCGGCTACGAGCGCATCCGCGCCGCCCTGGAGCTCGGCGGCCCGCCGCAGGAGGTCCATGACTGCATCCTCCACGCCTTCGACCGCCACGTGGGGGACGAGCCGCTACGCGACGACCTGACGCTGGAGGTCATCGCGCGGCTGAGGCTGTTCAGCGCAGAACCGTCAGCAGCCAGCGCTTGAGGCTGAACCGGCGGCCGACGCCGGGGGAGGTCTCGACGTTCCTGGGCACGCCGAGCTCGGCGAGGATGGGCCTGGTGTGCTCGCCCAGCTCGGGGGTGGAGCCGCCGGGCCGGGGCCGCTCGCCATCGAACCGTGCCGGGAAGGCGACGCGGGGGAGGCGGTCCGGTCCCGTGGAGAGGAGGGCCCGCTCGATCGCCTGGGGATGAGAGCGCGCCTCGGCGGCGGAGAGGACGGGCTCGGCCGGCACGTCCACCCGGCCCAGGATCTCCATCCATTGAGAGAGAGTCCGGCCGCGGACCAGCTCCTTCACCTGCCGGCGCACCCGCCGGGAGGCGCTGTACTGACGCCGCGCGAGGTCTCCCCGGTCGACGGCGTGACAGAGGCGTTTCCAGAAATGGGGCTCCAGGGCGCCCAGCGCCAGCAGCCGGCCGTCCGCCGTCTCATAGAGGTCGTAACAGGGGAGGGCGCCGGTCAGGGGGAGCCGTTCCCCTACGCCCTTCGTCCCCCCGGCCTCCATCGCCCAGCCCACCAGGTTGGCGTGCAGGCCGGCATCGTAGAGGGAGGCGTCGATCCACCGTCCTTTCCGCGTCCGCTCCCGCTCCACCAGGGCCGCGAGGATGGCGGTGACGCTGCTCCAGGCGCCGATCAGGTCCACCACCGGCACGGCCGGCATGGAGGCCGTGGACGCCAGCGTCCCCGCCGCCGCCTGATACGTGACGTCGTGCCCGGCCCGGGCGGCGTAGGGTCCCGACTGCCCCCAGCCGGTCAGCGAGCAGATCACGAGCCCGGGGAAACGCCGCCGCAGCTCCTCCGGCGGAAAGCCCAGCCGCGCCAGGGTGCCGGGGCGGAAGCTCTCCAGCAGCACGTCCGCCCGCGCCAGCAGCCGCTCCAGCACCTCCTTGGCGCCTGAGTCCTTGAGGTCCAGGGCGAGGCTCTCGACCCCCGCCAGCAGGATCGCGCCCAGCGCGCCCACCCCCTCGCGCACCGGCGGCGACGTCCGTATCGGATCGCCCAGCGACGGCTCCTCCACCTTCACCACCCGCGCCCCCAGATCCGCCAGCAGCCGGCCGGCGAGCGGCCCGGGAAGATGGCGGGAGAGGTCGACGACGAGGGTGCCGGAGAGCGGAGAAGGCATTTTGGATTTTGGATTTTAGATTTTGGATTAAAAGAAAGGCTTGGATTTGGATCGGGAATCGCGGCCCGAGCCCCAATCCAAAATCCAAAATCTAAAATCATCTCACTCTCGCTCCACCACCATCGCGAACCCCACCCCGCCGGCCGCGCAGATCGTCAACAGCCCCAGGTTCTGGCCCCTGCGGCGCAGCTCGTAGAGGAGCTGGGTGACGACGCGGGCGCCGGTGGCGCCGAAGGGGTGGCCGATGGCGATCGAGCCGCCGGTGACGTTGAAGCGCTCGAAGTCGACGACGCCCACGGGCTCGGCGCGGCCCAGCTCGCGCTCGGCGAACTTCTTCGAGGCGAAGGCCTTCATGTTGGAGAGGATCTGCGCGGCGAACGCCTCGTGCATCTCCACCAGGTCGACGTCCTGGAGCTTCAGGCCCGCCGCGTCCAGGGCCGCCGGGGCGGCGTAGGCCGGTCCCTGGAGGAGCTGGTCCCCCGGGTTGAGGGCCGTGAAAGCGTAGGAGCGGATGTAGCCGAGCGGCGTGTAGCCCAGCGCCTTGGCCCTCTCCTCGCTCATCAGGATCACGGCCGAGCCGCCGTCGGTGAGCGGGCTCGAGTTGCCCGCCGTCAGGCTGCCGTAGCGCTTGTCGAAGACCGGCTTCAGCTTGGCCAGCGCGTCCAGGGAGGAGTCGGCGCGGATGCCGTTGTCGCGGGTCACGGCCTTGTCGTAGCCGGGCGGCGGGAAGGCCGGAGCGATCTGCGCCGTCAGCCGGCCGTCCTCGGTGGCCGCGGCGGCGCGGTGGTGGGAGAGGAGGGCGATCTCGTCCTGGGCGCGGCGCGAGATGTCGTTCTCCTTCGCCATCTTCTCCGCCGACTCGCCCATCGACTGGCCGGTGGTGTACTCGGCGATGGCCGGCGCCACCGGCGCCAGGTCCGCCGGGCGGAGCTTGGAGAGGGTGCCCACCTTCTGCGGCAGCGTCTTGGCGCGGGAGAGGTCCACGAACGTCTTCGCCGCCTTGCGCGAGAACTGGATGGGGACGTTGGACAGCGACTCGGCGCCGCCGGCGAGGATCACGTCCGCCTCGCCGGTGAGGATGGCCCCGGCGCCGAAGGTGATGGCCCGCGTCGAGGAGGCGCAGGCGAGGTTCACCGTCACCCCGGGGATGCGCATGGGGAGCGACGTGCGGAACACCACCTCGCGGCCGAGGTTCGGAGCGTGGAGCGCCGGCACCACGACGCCGAAGACGGACAGGCCGATCTCCTCCGGATCGATCGCCAGGCGCGCCACCAGCTCGGCGGCGGCGATGCTCGCCAGGTCGATCACGTCCAGGCTCTGGAAGTCGGTGCCGGACTTGATGAACGGCGTGCGGCAGCCGTCGACGATGGCGACGCGGCCGCGGGAGCCCTTCAGCTCGCGGCGGCCGGAGACCTCGACTTTGAGCGGCTTGCCCGCCTCGCGGGTCCAGACGGTATCGGCCCGCTCGGCGACCTCCTCCAGGGCCGACGCGATGTTCGGCGGCCGCAGCGGCGCGGGCGGTGGGGCTTCCAGGGTGGAGTTCTCGGGCATTCGCTTATCTCTCCTTCCTGGCGTTATATACCACGGTTACGCCGCTCTGCGGCAATGAGGGCGGGCGCCGCGGGCGGCCTCATCTTTGCTACGCTCCCGGGCATGGACGAGATCCGGCCCGAGAAGACCCCCGGCCCTGCGCCGACCGTCGAGAAACAGGCCGCGGCGGAGGCCGGTCAGGCGCCGCGGTGGGGCAAGGGGACCGAGCTCGCCGAGGACGGCCACTTCCTCGAAGGGCCTCACCCGCGGTCGTCCGAGCTCCGCCGGCTGCTGCGCATCGGCGCCGATTTCATCCGCGGCATCCGCGGCCTGCACTTCGTGGGGCCGTGCGTCACCGTCTTCGGCTCGGCCCGGTTCAAGGAGGACCATCGTTATTACGAGATGGCCCGCGAGATGGGCCGGCGCCTGGGCCGTGCCGGCTTCACCGTCATGACCGGCGGCGGGCCGGGCATCATGGAGGCCGCCAACCGCGGCGCCCGCGACGTGAAGGCCCGCTCCATCGGCTGCAACATCGTCCTGCCCCAGGAGCAGAAGCCCAATCCCTACGTCGACCGCTGGCTGGAGTTCCGCTACTTCTTCGTCCGCAAGGTGATGCTGGTCAAGTACTCCTACGCCTTCGTGGTCTTCCCCGGCGGCTTCGGCACCATGGACGAGATCTTCGAATGCGCCACCCTGATCCAGACGGGGAAGATCCGCCATTTCCCCCTCATCCTGATGGGCACCGACTACTGGCGGCCGCTGCATGAGTTCATCTGCCGTGGCATGGTCGGAGAGGCCACCATCCTGCCAGCGGACTGTGATCGCCTGCTGTTCACCGACTCTCTGGACGAGGCCATGGAACGCATCCTGAGCGCGGCCACCCAGGAGTTCGGCCTCGTCTGGGAGCCGTCGCCGCGCTGGTACCTGGGCGAGTCGGGGATGCAGAAGACGGAGTCGGCGGGGGCTACGAAGTAGGAACCTGCACCGGCAGACCCGCGACCCTCACCCCCAGCTCCTGCCAGAACGCCGTCTCCTCCTCGTTGAGCCCTTCGCCCACCACGAGTACCGTCCGCAGCCGCCCGAAGGGAAGGCCGCGCTTTTTTTTGACCCAAGCCCGCAGCGCAGCGATCTCCTCCCCCGTGCCGTGGAAGGCCGTGGGTCGCACCCAGGCCGCGGTGGCCATCCGCATTCCCGGCGTGGGCTCCAGGGCCACGGCGGCCCCCGTCACCGTCGCCCAGGTGAGCATCGCCCGCTCTGCGGGCTGCTCCAGAGGTCCGCCCAGAACCACGATCTCCCGCTCGCCCGCCCGCCGCGCCGGAGCGATCTCCGCCTGAACCCGCTCCGCCATCCCCATCAGCTCCCTGATCCCAACCTCCACCGGAGCCCCCCCGATCACCACCACCGCCCCGCCCGGGTTGGAGCGGTCTTGCTGGTCTCCCTCTTCTCCCGGGGAGGGGGGTTGGGAGGGGGCGGGAGAAGAGGGCCGGGGTGATGAGGGTCTTGGGAGTTCGATCCACCTGTACCCCCACGCCGCGACCGCCTCCCGCTCCCCGCTGACCGGCACCGACACCAGCCCCGCTCCCTGAATCGCGAGGTCGAGGGCGACCGATTCAGGGCGAGGTGCATAGAGGAATGCGGCGCGGGAGGCGGGAGGGAGCCCGGCGAGCTCGCCGGCCCAGGCGGCCGCCTGGCGGGCCAGCTCGCCCCAGGAGGACCAGCGCCAGTCCCATCCCTCGCTGCGGAAGAGCCAGGGCTCCTCGCCGGCGATCTCGCCGAGACCGGCGCGGCGCAGCAGGGCGGAGTATGGACTTGGGGCTGGGGGCACGGAGCGCGCCCGCGGTCAGAGATGCCCGGCGACCTTCTTCATCACGGCGGCGATCTTCTGCTCGATCACCGGCTTCATCAGGTTGGCAGGGGGCTTGAGGTGAGCCCTCCCGATGAGCCGGCCGTCCTCCAGGACGATGGTGGCCTGGGCCCCCGGGCCGGAGAGGTGCATGACGTCCTTCTCCCAGTGCCATTTCAGCATGCCGCCCGGAAAAGCCTCCTTGAGCGCCGAGTCGAGCGCCGGCCGGATCTCCCCCATGGACGCCTTGCTGGTCTTCACCTCGATGGTCAGGTCGCTCATGGGCGAAACGCTACCACACCTGTCTCCAGGCAAACCTCTCCCTCTCTCCCGGCGGCGGCCGCGCTACAATCCCCTGTCATGATCCAGCCCATGACGCGAAATCTCGCTCTTTCTCTGATCGTGTTCCTCCTCCCCGTGCTGGCGGCGGCCCAGACGGCCGACGTCATCCTCAGCCGCGACTCCGCGGCCGCTCCAAAGTGGGCCCTGGCCATCCATGGCGGCGCGGGCACGATCCCCAAGAACCTTCCCGAGGAGCAGAAGCAGCAGTATCTCAAGTCGCTGACCCGGGCGCTGGAGATCGGCCGCGACGTGCTGAAGGGGGGCGGCACCAGTCTCGACGCGGTCGAGAAGGTGGTGCGCTTCCTGGAGGACGATCCGCTGTTCAACGCCGGCAAGGGAGCCGTCTACACTCACGAGGGGACGCACGAGCTGGACGCCGCCATCATGGACGGACGGGACCTGTCGTGCGGCTCGGTCGCGGGCCTGAAGACGGTGAAGCACCCGGTCACCCTCGCCCGCCTCGTCAAGGAGAAGTCGCCCCATGTCTTCCTGGTGGGAGAGGGCGCCGAGGCCTTCGCCACCCAGATGAAGGTCGAGCGGGTGAAGAACGACTGGTTCGACACCCCCTTCCGCTACCAGCAGCTCCAGGAAGCGCTGAAGGAGGAACGGGAGAAGAAGGACAAGGATACGGTGGGGGCCGTGGCGCTCGACACGCATGGCAACCTGGCCGCCGCCACCTCCACCGGCGGACTGACCAACAAGCGCTTCGGCCGGCTGGGCGACGTGCCGGTGATCGGCGCCGGCACCTACGCCAACAACCGGACGGCCGCGCTCTCGGGCACCGGCATCGGCGAGGAGTTCATCAAACACACGGTCACCCACGACATCTCGGCGCTCGTCGAGTACGGCGGCCTGACGCTGCAACAGGCGGCGGACCGGGTGATCCACCAGAAGCTCAAGCCCGGGGACGGCGGGGTGATCGGCGTCGGCCGCGACGGCTCGATCGCCCTCGTCTTCAACTCCGAGGGGATGTACCGGGGGGCCGCGGACTCAGGCGGCCGCTTCGAGGTGAAGATCTGGGAGTAGATCGATCGTGGGTCAATCGAGGGCGAAGCGCAGGCCGCCGACGTCCGCCACCGCCAGCATCGGCGCGGTGGTGGCGCGGAAGAGCCCGGCGCCGGTGGCGATGGGGACCAGCTCCGAGCCGACGGCCAGCACCCGCGAGAGGACGCGCTTGAGGTCGTCTTCCCAGATCAGGTCGGGTAGCGAACGGCCGAGCGCGCCGCCGTCGATCCGGCGGACGCCGCGGGCCACGGCCCGGAAGCGCAGGTCTTGAGGATCGTAGACCTCCAGCGGCTCGAGGGCCGCCACCCAGATCCCGCCGTCGGCGGCGCGGAACAGCTCGGCCTCGGTAGACTTGCCGGGGAGCAGGAAGAGGTGGGTGGGGGCGACCTCATCCGTCGCCACCCGTTGCGCGGTGGGCGGCAGGTCGAGGGCGCGGGAGAGGCGGTCGTCGATCGCCGGGGTGATCGCGACCCCGCCGGCCACCAGGTCGATGGGACGGGTCGCGGCTCCCAACAGGTCGAAGGGGAAGGGGAGACCGCGGGGATCGGTGGGATCGTCGCGCAGGTTGACGGCGGGGTGGAACACCCGCTGCCCCAGGCTCTCGCGGAGGAAGGAGACGCCGGAGTGGAACGACTCGGACGTGAAAGCCTGCCGGTTGAGCGCCTCCAGCAGGGCGGCGGTGGCCTCCTGCGACAGTGCGAGGGGGGCCGGGCCCTCGGGCGGGCGCACCACCTCGGGCGGGCCGCTGCGCCGGCGGGCCCGCGCGAAGACCTTCTGGGGATCGAGCCCGGCCAGCGACCGGGACGCGGCCGCGGCGCGGCCGGCGCCGGGCTGGCGGGCGCAGATCACCTCCATCCAGCCGGAGGTGACGTCGGCGGCGCGCCGCAGGCCGCGGCTGTTGACCACGGCGATGCGCCCCTCGGACCAGCCGATGCGGGCCGTCTCGCCCCGGGCCGCCAGGCGCTGGAGCAGGTCCCGGGCCGCGCCGGGCGTCATCCGGGCGAGCTCGGGGTCGCACACCCCGCGGGTGTCCGCCGGGGCCGCCGGGGCCAGCGCGGCGTCGCCGCCGGGGATGGCCAGCAGGTCGGGGCTGGGCGGCGACAGGCGGGCCTGGGCGAGGGCGTCGCGCAGGGCGTTCTCCAGGTCCGAGAGGGTGGAGACACTGGTGCGGTGCAGTCCCGTGCGGCCCGACTCGCGGACCCGGAAGAGCACCGTCCGCTCGTGCAGCTCGTAGGTGTCGCGCCGGCGTTTGCCGTTGCTCTCCTGGCCGCGGCGCACCTCCAGCCAGGAGATCTCCGTCGCGTCGGCCGGCGAGCCGGCGAGCAGCCGTTCGAGGCGTGTCACGATCTCGGCGAGGGGGACTGGACCGTCGGGAAACACGCTGGCGAGTCTACATCGATTGGCGCGCTTGTCGCGATCGGCGCGATCATCGTCAAAATGCAGCGTTTACAAGGGTTTCCCCATGGCTTGGACTTTGCACCCCATGGCTTCTGCTGACCGGCATGGGGCCGGGAGAAAACGAGATGACACCGAGGCTTATAAGGTTATTTGGATTCCTGTTGCTGGCAGCCGCCGGGCTCGCCGGAGCGCGACCCTCCCTTGCAGAGGACAGTGCCGACCTCATCCTGGGGCACGGGGTCTTCTATCCGGTGGCGCCCCCGGGGCGGGTCGAGGGGAGCCTGGCCGTGCGCGGCGGGCGGATCGTCTACCTCGGCGCCGACGCCGGCGCAGAGAAGCTGCGCGGGCCGCAGACGCGGCTGATCGATCTCGCCGGGCGGGCCGTCACCCCGGGGCTGATCGACGCCCACTCGCACCTCGGCGGGCTGGGCCAGGCCCTGCAGCAGGTGGACCTCACGGGCGCGGCCACCTATGACGAGGTGGTGCAGCGGGTGCGGGAGGCGGCCGGCCGGGCGCCGGCGGGGGCCTGGGTCCGCGGCCGGGGCTGGGACCAGAACCGCTGGCCCGACAAGCGGTTCCCCACCCACGAGGCGCTGTCGGCGGCGGTGCCGGACCACCCCGTGTGGCTCACCCGCGTCGACGGCCACGCCGCTCTGGTCAACGCCCGTGCGATGGCGGTGCTGAAGCTCGACGCGAGCACGAAGGACCCGGCCGGCGGCCGTTTCCTGCGCGACGCGGCGGGGCGGCCCACGGGCGTGATGATCGACAACGCCAAGGGCGAGATGGAGGCGCGCCTGCCGGAGCCCTCGCCGGAGGAGCGCCAGCGGGCCCTGCTCCTCGCCGCCCGCCACTGCGTGGCGCTGGGGCTGACGACGGTGACCGACATGGGAATCGGCGACGCCGACTACCGGGCCTACGACGCCCTGCGACGGGCAGGGAAGCTCCCCCTGCGCGCCGCCGTGTTCCTCGGCGACGACCAGGCCCTCCTCGCCCGCTGGTTCGCGCGCGGCCCGGAGACCGATCCGCAGGCCCGGCTCACCGTGCGCGGCGTCAAGATGTACATCGACGGCGCCCTGGGCAGCCGCGGCGCCGCCCTGATCGAGCCCTACAACGACGACGCCAACAATCTCGGGCTGCTGGTGTCGACCGGCGCCCACCTGGAGGACGTCGCCCGCCGCGCCCTCGCCGCCGGTTTCCAGGTGGCCATCCATGCCATCGGCGACCGCGGCGGCCTGGTGGCGCTCGATGCTCTGGAGAAGGCCCTGGGCGGCCCCCGGCCCGAGGCGCGTTTCCGCCTGGAGCACTCGCAGGTGCTGCGCGTGGAGGACATTCACCGCATGGCCCGGCTGGGGATCATCGCCTCGATGCAGCCCACCCACGCCACCTCCGACATGCCCTGGGCGGGCGACCGTCTGGGTCAGGCGCGGCTGGCGGGCGCCTACGCCTGGCGCAAGGTGCTCGACGCCGGCGGCCGCCTGGCCCTGGGGAGCGACTTTCCGGTGGAGTCCGCGGACCCGCGGCTGGGGCTCTACGCCGCCGTCACCCGCCAGGACCTCCAGGGCAATCCGCCGGGGGGGTGGCTGCCGGGCGAGCGGCTGACCCGCGAGGAGGCCCTGCGGGGCTTCACCCTGGACGCCGCCTGGTCCCTGTTCCTGGACCAGGAGGTGGGCTCGCTCGCGGTGGGCAAGCGGGCCGACCTGGTGGTCTTCGGCCGCGATCCCATGACGCTGCCGGAGCCGGCGATCCCGCAGGCGGCGATCGATTACACGGTGGTCGACGGCCAGGTGGTCTTTCAGCGGGAACAGAGGGGGCGCGGCCGGTGAGACTGCGCGCCCTCCGGGGCGGCCGGACCAGCATCCCGCGGGGCCTCGCACTGGGGCTCGCGGTGGTGCTGTCGCTCGCCGGGCCGGCGCGGGCGGGGGAGAACCTCGACGGGCTGCGCCACTCCATGGTGGAGCAGCAGGTGAAGCAGCGGGGGATCACGCAGCCCGAGGTGCTGGCGGCCATGGAGCAGGTGCCGCGTCATCTCTTCGTGCCGGACTCGCTGCGCGCCGACGCCTACAGCGACCGGCCGCTGGTGCTGAGCCCCGGGCGCACGGTCTACCAGCCTTACATGGTGGCGCTGATGACCTCGCTGCTCGAGCTCAAGAAGGGCGACAAGGTACTGGAGATCGGCACCGGCTCCGGCTATCACGCCGCCGTGCTCTCCCGCATCGCCCGCTCGGTCTACTCGGTCGAGATCGAGGAGACCATCGCCAACCAGGCCAGCAAGCGCCTCTCCGTGCTGGGCTACCACAACGTGGAGATCCGGGTGGGGGATGGCTACAGGGGCTGGTCCGAGAAGGCGCCCTTCGACGCCATCCTCCTGTCGGCGGCGCCGCCCCACCCCCCCAAGCGGCTGATCGAACAGCTCCGGGTGGGGGGGAGGATGGTGGTGCCGGTGGGCGACCGCCTGCTTCAGGATCTGCTGGTGATCACCAAGGCGGCGGATGGCATCGAGAAGCGGACCGTCATCCCCGTGCGCCTGTCGCCGATGAAGGGGAAGGTGCAGGATGGCGGGTAGAAGGTCGTGGCCGGCGATCCTCCTCGTTCTGGCCGCGTTCGCGAGCACCGCGGCGGCGCCCCCCGATCCGCAGGGGGACGAGCTGGCGGTGGCCCGCCGGCGGATGGTGGAGGAACAGATCCGGGCCCGCGGCGTCACCGATCCGGCGGTGCTCGCCGCCATGGCGGCGGTCCCCCGTCACCTCTTCGTCCCCGAGAGCGAGCGCCGGGAGGCCTATGCCGACCACCCCCTCCCCATCGGCGACGGTCAGACCATCTCCCAGCCCTACATGGTGGCCCTCATGACCTCGCTGCTCGGCGTGCGGCCCGGCCAGCGGGTGCTCGAGGTGGGCACGGGCTCGGGCTACCAGGCGGCGGTCCTCTCGCGGCTGGCCGGGGACGTGTACACGATCGAGATCCTCGCCCCCCTGGGCAAGCGGGCCCAGGTCACCCTGGCGGATCTCGGCTACCGCAACGTCCACGTCCGCATCGGCGACGGCTACAAGGGCTGGCCGGACGCCGCCCCCTTCGACGCAATCATCGTCACCGCGGCGCCGCCGGCCATCCCCGATCCGCTCCTCGGCCAGCTCAGGACCGGCGGCAGGATGGTGATTCCCGTGGGCCACACCCTCCAGGACCTCCTCGTCCTCACCAAGCGGGCCGACGGCGGCTTCGACAAGGCCCAGGTGATGCCCGTGCTCTTCGTGCCGATGACGGGCGAGGCGCAGAAGCAGAAATAACAGCCCCCGCCCCAAGACCCTCACCCCTACCCCTCTCCCACCGCCCTCCCCCCGACCGGGAGAGGGGAACGCAGCCCGAGCCGTTCTCGCTTTTCTCCCTCTTCTCCCGGTTGGGGGGAGGGCGATGGGAGAAGAGGGTCGGGGTGATGAGGGGTCCACATTGACGCCCCGCCGGGGGCCACATACGCTAGGGGGCTCGGGGAAGGGAGCGGACCTACGTGGCCGAGATCCGGCGTGAGAGCATCCTGGGGCTGGACAACATCCGTCTCGACCTGCCGGTGGCGGGTCTGGGCAGCCGGTCGCTGGCGGCGTTCCTCGACTATCTCGGCCTCGGCGTCGTGGGCTTCGCCTGGATCGTGGTCTCGGTCGTCCTGGGGACGCAGGTGGCGAGGGGGTGGACCCCGGTCTTCGTCGTCGCCGGTCTCTTCCTGCTCGACTGGGGCTATTTCGCCGTGCAGGAGATCCTCGGCGGTGGCCGCACCCTGGGCAAGCGCCTGCTCAAGCTCCGGGTGGTCACGGCTGAGGGTGGGACACCGGGCGCCGGCCCCCTCCTGATCCGCAACCTGGTGCGCAGCCTGGACCTCTTCTGCGGCCCCCTGCTGATGGCTCTCGATCCCCTCTCGCGGCGGCTGGGCGACCGCCTGGCCGGCACCCTGGTGGTGCACGAGCGGGAGCGGGAGGCGGCGCCGCTCCTGGGGCGGGTGCCGCCCGGCTGGGGGGCCCGCGAGCTGGCCGTGGTGGAGGCTTTCCTCGCCCGCGCCCGCACCCTGGGGGATCCGGCCGTGGCGCGGGAGATGGCCGAGCGCATCCTCCTGCGCATCCGTCGCGACGCTCCCGAGCTGCTCGCCGGCCTCGACCCGGGCGCCGATCCCGTGGCCGCGGTCCGCCAGGCCCTGCAGGCGGAGGAGGGGTAGGGACTCATGGACTACGCCCGTTTCGTGCGCCTGCGGCGGCCGGTGTGGGAGGCCTTCGAGGCCCAGCTCGCCGATATCCGCGATGTCCGCGGCCGCCTGCGCCGGGCGGGCTATGGCACGCTGGAGGACATGGCCCTGCGCTACCGTCAGGTGCTCCACGACCACGCCCTGGCCGGCGCCCGCTTTCCCGGCACGGCCGCGGCCCGGCGGCTGCAGTCCCTGGCCCTCGAAGGCACCCGCCGGCTCACCGGCGAAGGGCGGCAGCGTCCGGCCGGGCTGCGGACCTTCTTCAATCGCACCTTCCCCAGCGCCTTCCAGCGCCAGCTCGGCCTGCTGGGAATCGTCGTGGCCCTGTTCCTCCTCGCCGCCGTGTGGGGGCTCACCATGGCGGCGCTGCGGCCGGAGATCGGCTTCGCCTTCCTCGGGCCCGAAGCCATCCGCGGCCTGGAGGAGGGGCAACTGTGGACGAGCTCCCTGGTGACCACCGTGCCGCCCGCGCTCTCGTCCTCGGGCATCGCCACCAACAACCTCACGGTGGCGTTGACGGCGTGGAGCGGCGGCGTGCTGGCCGGGCTGGTGCCGCTCTACGTCGTCCTGCTCAACGGCCTGATGCTGGGAGCGATCCTCGGGGTGACCCTGCACTACTCCATGGCGGGCGAGCTGCTGCGGTTCATCTCCGCCCACGGCATGCTGGAGCTGACGCTGATCCTGGTCTCGGCCACGGCGGGCCTCTCCCTCGGCCGGGCGCTGGTGGCGGCGGGCGACCGGCCGCGCGCCCAGGCAGCGAGGGAGGCCGGCCGCGACTCCCTCGCCGTGCTCCTGGGCTGCCTGCCGTGGTTCGTCGTCCTGGCGCTGGTGGAGGTCTTCGTCTCGCCGTCGCCGGAGGTGCCCGCCGGCGTCAAGCTGATCCTGGGCCTCGCGCTGGAGGGGGCGTTCCTGGCCCTGGCGTTGCGCCCTTCTCAACAGGAATCGTCGGAGCCGGCGATATGACCGATCTCGTCCCTGCGCGCCCGGGCCCCATGCCCTTCTTCCTCCTTCTCGACGAGGGGCTGCGGCTGACGCGGGCTCATTTCCGCGCCATCTTCCCCGCGGTGGCCGTGCCGGTGGCCGTGGTCTCCACGCTTGCCGGGGTCGTGCAGGCGATCAACTTCCAGAGCCTCTTCAAGGGCGGGACCCCCTCTCTGCTCTGGACGCCGCAGGTCCTCGTGCTGGCCCTCCTGCTGGGCCTCCTCTCCGCGGTGGCCTACGTGGCCGGCCAGGTGGCCGCCCTGGACGCCCTGGCCGGACGGCCGGTGGACATGGGGCGGGCCTGGAGGTTCGCGGCCCGTCCCGCCGTATGGGGGACGCTCCTGCTGTCGTTTCTGGCCCTCGTCGTCGCCTTGATCCTCTGCGTCCTGCCGGTGTTCTTCGTCGCTCCGCTGCTCGCGTTCGCGGTGCCGGTGATGGCGGAGGAGGACCGGTACGGTCCGGGGGCCCTCTCCCGCAGTGCCGAGCTGGCGCTCTTCAATCCGTCGCGGCGGCTGATGGAGCATCCGATCGTCAAGGTCCTCCTCCTCATGGTGGTGACCACCCTCATCAGCTACCTGGCGGGACTGCTGGTGGCGTTGCCGTTCCAGCTCCCCATGTTCATCGACCTTTTCCGCAAAGCCATGGCGGGAGATCAGGACGTCACGAGCGTCATGGCCCGCTGGATCTGGCTGCAGATCCCGGCCCAGTTCCTCTCCTCTCTCGCCCGCACGGCGATCTACGTCTACACCGCTTTCGGCATGGCGCTGCTCTACGCCGACGTCCGCGGCCGCAAGGAGGGGATCGACCTGCGCCCGGAGATCGACGCGCTGTTCCCCGCGTCGACGCCGCCCCCCGCGGGGGAGCCCTGGCCCTGATGCCGCTGGCCTTGACTTCGCTAACACCGGCGCTCGCGGTGGAGCGCGTCGTGCCCGCGGACCGCGCCCTGCTCGCACGGGTGCTGGCGTCGAGCGGCGTCGAGCGCACGCCGGCGCCGCCGGAGAGCTCGTACCTCGGGGAGCTGGTCCGCGCTGCCGTGGACGCTCTGATGGGGGCTGTGACGCGAGGCGCCAGGATGCTGCACCTGTCGCGGCAGGCGCTGATCATGGCCGCCCTGGTGGCCGCGGCCGTGGCCCTCTTCCTGGTGGCCCGGGCGCTGCTGCCGCGCCTGCGCCGCGGGCGCCGGCCGGGGACGTCGGAGGCGCTGGCCGGAGTGGCGGCGACTGCGCCGGGCCGCGAGCTCGACGCCGCCGGCTGGCGAGCCGAGCTCGAACGCCGCCTGGCCGCCGGGCGCACGGCCGAGGCCCTGGAGGCGGCCTGGTGGTGGCTGGCCCGCTCGCTCGCCGGCAGCCGTGCCGAGCCCGACTGGACCAGCCGCGACCTGATGACCCAGGCGGGGAGGCCGGACCTGGCCGGCCTCGTCCGCCGGCTCGACGCCTTCATCTACGGCCCCCGCCGGCCCGCTCTGGAGGACGTGCGGGGCCTCGTGGCCCGCCTGGAGGAGGCCCTGACGTGAGGCGACTCACCGTCCCCACCGTGGCGGGCCGCCGCTGGCTCGTCGTCTCGGCCGCCGGGCTGACCGTCCTGGTGGCCCTCGCCCTGATGGCCTCCCGCCAGAGCGAGGCGCGCGGCAGCGTCCTGTCGCGGGGGCCGGGCGGCTGGCTCGCCGCCCGCCGCTACCTGGAGGCCCGGGGTGTGCGGGTGCGCCTGCTCGACCGGCCGCTGGACCGGCTCGAGCTCGAGGGCCCGCTCGAGGGCCATGGCGTGCTGGTCACCACCTTCCCCTGGCAGCAGGGCCTGGCCGCGAGCGCCGGCGAACCGCTGGAGGCGCACCTGCGGCGGGGCGGCAGCCTCGTCCTGGCCTACTCGGGTGACCTGGAGAACCCCGCCGAGATCGTGACGCTGAAGGGCCTGGGGCTGTCCCTTCACGAAGTGCGGAAGACGACGCTCAATCCCCTGCGCTGGCGGCAGCAAACCCGCGAGGAGTGGGACCTCCGCCCGGCCCCGGGATTGGCGGGGCCCGGGGAGCCGGTGCGCGTCTGGGCCCCGCGCTGGGCGCCAGCGGTCCCGAAGCTGGCCCCGACGCTCTACCAGGGCCCGGGCGGCGAGCCGCTGGTGGCCGCCCTCTCCCACCGCCGGGGGACGATCTGGTTCGTGCCGGCCGACGCCTTCGCCAACGCCCGGCTGGGGAATGCCGGCAACGCCGATCTGCTGGAGACCCTGCGCCGCCGGCTGGGGGACGACTGGACCTTCGACGAGTATCATCACGGCCTGGCCGGCCCGTCGCCGGTGGAGACGGCGGCCCTCGGCCGTACCCTGGACCTCATCCTCCTCCACCTCGCCGTGCTCTACCTCGCCGCGGTGCTGACGCTGGCGCGCCCCTTCGGCCCGGCCTGGAGTCCACCGCCGGTGGTCACCGGCTCGGCGGGCGCCTTCCTGCTCGGGCTGGGGGCGATCCACCACCGGCTGGGGCACCACCGGGAAGCGGCGCGGCGGCTCCTCGCACGCGTCCGCGAGCTGGACCGTAAATTCGACCTTCCCGCCGATTTCGACGGCCGGGCCGAGGTCGCGGATGCCCGCGGCCTGGTGGCCCTGGCACGGGAGGTGGCGCGGCGGCGCCAGGGCCTGGGATCTGAGAACGAACGGGAGACCGCACCATGAGCCAGACCTCCGAGGCACCCACCCTCGCCACCGAGCGGCTGATCGCGGCCGCCCAGGAGCTCGCCGCCGCCCTCGACCGCGTCGTCCTCGGCCAGCGGCCGGCCGTCGAGACTCTGATCGTCGCCTACATGGCCGGCGGCCACGCGCTGCTCGAAGGCGTGCCGGGCCTCGGCAAGACGCTCCTCGCCCGGGCCTTCGCGGCCTGTCTGGGCGCGCGCTTCAGCCGCGTGCAGTTCACCCCCGACCTGATGCCGGCCGACGTCCTCGGCACCAACATCTACGACGCCGGCACCGGGTCGTTCCGCCTGCTGCGCGGGCCGGTGTTCACCGACGTCCTGATGGCCGACGAGATCAACCGCACGCCGCCCAAGACCCAGGCGGCCCTGCTCGAAGCCATGCAGGAGCGGCAGGTGACGCTCGACGGCGTGGCCCTGGGACTGGAGCCCGGGTTCTTCGTCATCGCCACCCAGAACCCCATCGAGTTCGAGGGGGTCTACCCGCTGCCCGAGGCCCAGCTCGACCGCTTCCTGGTGCGCATCGAGATGGGGCTCCCGGCGCCCGCGGCCGAGCTCGACCTGTACCGCCAGGCGGTGGCCGGCACCCTGGTGGGTTTTGGAGAGTACGGGGGAGAGCTCCCCGGCCCCGTGCTGCGCCCGGGCGAGGCCCTGGCGTTGCGGCAGGCGGCGCGGCGGGTCCATGTCGCCGAGGAGCTGCTGGGCTACCTCGCGGAGCTCGCCGCCGGCGTGCGCCGCTCGCCGCAGGTCGATCTCCCCGTCTCCCCCCGGGCCGCCCTGGCGCTGCTCGAAGCGGCCCGCGCCAGCGCCCTGCTCGAGGGGCGGGACTTCCTCACTCCCGACGATCTCAAGCGCCTCCTCGTGCCGTGCTGGGCGCACCGCATCCTGCTCACCCCCGAGTCGGAGCTCGAGGGGTTCAGCCCGCGGCAGGTGCTGGAAGCGGTCGCCGCCGCCGTGAGTGTTCCCCATTGAGGCCTCGTCCCTGCTGAGACCGCCGTGCCCGCCGCTCGCACCTTCCAGCTCCTGGGTCTGATCACCCTGCTGCTCGTCGCGTCGTTCCTCGACGCGCGCCTGGCCTGGACGGCGATGGCCCTGGACGTGCTGGTGGCCGTGGCGGCCCTGGCGGACTGGCGGCGGGCCGCGGCCACGCCCCTGACGGCGGCGCGGCGCTGGCCGCCCCTGCTGGTGCAGGGGGCTCCCGGCGAGGTGGAGGTCCGCGTGGCCTCGACAGCCGGCTCATTGACGGCGCTGCTGCGCGAGGGCCTGCACCCCGGGGTGGCGGACTCGCCCCTGCGCCGGCTCCTCACGCTCCGGGGCCCAAGCGAGGTCCGCTGGACGTACACGCTCACCCCCCGCCGCCGGGGCGAGCACACGACCGGGCCGCTGACCGCCCGCGTCCTGGGGCCGTGGCAGCTCGCCTGGGCGCAGCGCGAGCTGCTGCCGGGGCAGGCCGTCCGCGTCTACCCGCAGGTGCGCTGGGAGGGGAAGGTGGGGCAGCTCCTGGCCCTCGCCCAGCGCCGGCGCATGGGGCAGATCCCCCTGCGCCTGCACGGCGTCGGCACCGAGCCCTATGCCCTGCGCGAGTACCTGCCGGGCGATCCGCTGGCCAAGATCCACTGGAAGGCGACCGCTCGCCACGGTCGCCTGGTGACGCGCGAGGAGACCTGGGAGCGCAGCGCCCGCCTCGTCGTCCTTCTCGACTGCGCCCGCGCCATGGCTTCCATGGACGGCCGGCGCAGCAAGCTCGATTACGCCGTGGCGGCCACCCTGGCCCTCACCCGCGTGGCCGCGGCCCGCGGCGACCAGGTGACCCTCGTGGCCTTCGCGGACCGCGTCCTGCGCACCGTGCGGGTGCGCTCCGGCGGCCGTGGCGTGGGCCTCGCCTACGCGGCCCTCTACGATGTCGAGGCCCAGCTCGCCGAGCCGGCCTATGACCTCGCCGCCGAGGCGGTCTTCGAGGTCGAATCGCGCAGCGCCACCGCCGTGCTCCTGACCTCGGTGGTCGACCTCGCGGCGGCCGAGCTGCTGCGCGAGTCGCTACTGCGCCTCGGACGCCGCCACCGGGCGCTGCTGGTGAACCTGGAGGACCCCGAGCTGCGGGAGCTGGCGTCCACCCCGCCCGCCACTCCGGCCCAGGCTTTCGCCCAGGTGGCGAGTCTGGAGATGCAGCTCGCCAACCGCCGGCTGGCCCGCCACCTGCGCCGCGGCGGCGTCCAAGTGGTCAACAGCCCCGCCGACCGCCTGGCTCTCGAGACCCTGGAGGCCTACCTCGCGGTCTACCGCGGCACCTCCACCGCGCCGGCCCGGGTGTAACGAAACCTTCAGGGCTCACGCCCAAGAGGGTGAGGGTGTAAGATCAAAGAACTGCTATAGGTTTCCCGACTCGTCCATCGTTAAAGGAGGTTTGGCGATGAGTGAAATTCTCAGTTCAGGAAGGCGGCGGCTCCCCGCCATCTGGCTGGCGGTGTTCGCGTTCGCCCTGTGGCTCGCCCCGGCGGCCCAGGCCCAGCCGTTCAATGCCTGGCTGACCCTCACCGGGCCGGCGAACGGCTACGTCAACGTTCCGAGTGTCGCGGCGCTCAACCCCGTGAGCGCTTTCACCCTCGAAGGCTGGGTCAACGTCACCGATCTCGGGGGCTGCAGCAACATCGTCGGCAAGAACTACCAGCAGGCCTGGTGGGTCGGCATCTGCGGCACGACTTTGAGGTCCTACCTCAAGGGCACCGCCAGCCTCAAGGATGGAGGGACCCTTCCGGCGGGTCAATGGACTCATTTCGCGGTGGTCTACGATGGCGTCACCCGCAAGCACTACATCAACGGCGAGGTCGTCCTCAGCGTCTCCGACACCGGCTCTCTGCCGGCCACCGGGGATCCGCTGCAAATCGGCAGCGACGTCAAATACCCGAATCACACGCCGCACGGCGCCATCAACGAAGTGCGGTTGTGGAACGTGGCCCGCACCCAGGACCAGATCCGCAGCACCATCAACGTGCCCATCAACACGGCCCAGCCCGGGCTGGTGGCGGTCTGGTCTCTCCAGGCCACGGCCAACGACGTGGTGGGCGGGCACAACGGCGTCCTGACCGGCTCGGGCGTCGGGTATCTGAACTTCCCGGCCGGCCCCCCGTGCTCGGGGAGCACCGTGAACCAGCTCTGTCTGCAGGGCCGGTTCCTCATCACCACGACTTTTCGCACCGCGACCACGCCGGGTCCCAGCGACGGCACCGCGCACGTGGTCTTTGCCGGCCCCAACTCGGGCGTCTTCTGGTTCTTCAGCTCGGACAACTGGGAGGTGATGGTCAAGGCGATCAACGCCTGCTCCCTGAACAGCCGCTACTGGATCTACTCCGCGGCCACGACCGATCGCTTCTACCGCATGGAAGTCTTCGACACCAAGGCGTTTCAGAACAAGGTCTACTTCAACTACGCCGGTCCGCCCGCTCCCGCGGTGACCGACAGCAGCGCCTTCGCGACCTGCCCGTAGACGGAGCATGGGCGCGGCCAGGGACGGCAGGGACAACAGGGACAATAGGACAAGAGACGAAGAAGATCCGTCTTGGCGACATTCTTCGCGTCCTTGAAGTTCCTGTCGTCCCTGAAGTCCCTGCCGTCCATCTCGCCGCTGCGGTAACCTATCCCCTCATGCAGATCGGGGAGGAGGTGATCCGCGAACGGGCGGAGCGGGGGGCCCGGGCGGCCCAGTCGGGGCTGCTGGTCAACGCCAGCCTGGCCCTGATCAAGTTCCTGGCCGGTGTGCTGGGCAACTCCTACGCCCTGGTGGCCGACGCCGTGGAGTCGCTGGTCGACGTCTTTTCCTCCTTCATCGTCTGGAGCGGCCTGCGGATCTCGGCCCGCTCGGCCGACGAGCAGTACCCCTTCGGCTACGGCAAGGCCGAGGCCCTGGCCGCGGTAGTGGTGGGCCTCATGCTCGTCGGGGCCGCCAGTGGCATCTCGATCGAAGCCGTGCGGGAGATCCGCATCCCCCACCACTCGCCGGCGCCGTTCACGCTGGCGGTCCTCCTGGCGGTCATCGCCGTCAAGGAGGTCCTCTTCCGCCGCGTCTTCAAGGTGGGGGCCGAAGTGGAGAGCACGGCCGTCAAGGGAGACGCCTGGCACCACCGCAGCGACGCCCTGACCTCGGCGGCGGCCGCCATCGGCATCGGCATCGCCCTGGTCGGCGGCCCGAGGTGGGCCTCGGCGGACGACTGGGCGGCCCTAGCCGCGGCGGCGGTGATCCTCTTCAACGGCGTCCGCATCCTGCGGCCGGCCGTCGGCGACCTGATGGACCGCAGCCCCGAGGGCGAGGTGGTGGAGCGCATCGCCGCCGCCGCGATGTCGGTTCCGGAGGTGGCGGCCACGGAGAAGCTCAAAGTGCGGCGGGCCGGCCTGGGCCTGTTCGTGGACATTCACGTCCAGGCCGATCCCGCCATGTCGCTCCACGACGCCCATGTCGTCAGCGGCAAGGTCAAGAGCGCCATCCAGGCCGCGGTGCCCACAGTGCTCGGGGTCTTGGTCCACATGGAGCCGTTCGAGGGCGAGCCGGCTTGAAACATCCCCGCGAGCGCACCTGTTCTAAGAGGACGGACGGGGGAGGTCCGCCCCCGGATTCCATCCAAAGGAGGATTTCCAAATGGCCAACGCCATGTTCGGAGCGGGTTGCTTCTGGGGAGTTGAGACGGCGTTCCGCCGGGTGAATGGGGTCAAGTCGACGGCGGTGGGCTACGCCGGCGGGCATGTCAAGAACCCCACCTATCATGACGTCTGCACCGACACCACGGGCCACGCCGAGGTGGTGCGGGTGGAGTACGATCCCGCCGTGACCTCCTACGACGACCTGCTGAACGTGTTCTGGGAGAATCACGATCCGACGGCGCTCAACCGGCAGGGGCCGGACGTGGGCCGGCAGTACCGGTCCGCGATCTTCTTCGAGTCACCCGACCAGGAGGCCGCGGCCCGCGCGTCCAAGGAGCGGCTGGAGAAGAGCGGGCGCTTCAAGCGGCCCATCGTGACGCAGATCGAGCCGGCCGCCGATTTCTGGCGGGCCGAGGAATACCATCAGCAGTATCTGGAGAAGCGCGGGCTGGCGACCTGTCATATTTGATCCAATTGATCCCCTTTTTGCAGGTGAGGAGCGAGCGCGAACGCCGTGGCGGCGCCGGAGACGAGGTCGAGCTTTCGCGAAGTGCTGACGGTCCGGTGGCTGCCCTTCTGGGTGGCGTTCGCCGCCGCCCTGGCCTTCCGTCTGTTCGCGCTGGGGGATCGCCCTCTCCACCATGACGAGGGGGTCAACGCCTGGTTCCTGTACAAGATCCTGAACGGCTACCAGTTCAGCTACGACCCCGACAAGTTCCACGGCCCCTTCCTCTTCTACTTCGGGGTCCCCTTCGCCGCCGTGACGGGCGTGGGGGACCTCGCCCTGCGGGTGCCCATCGCCCTCCTCTCCTCGGCGATGGTGCCGCTGCTCCTCCCCCTGCGGCGCCGGCTGGAGGTGGCGGGGGTGACGGCCGCGGCGTGGATGCTCGCCCTCTCCCCCTCTCTCGTCTCCTATGGCCGCGACCTGATCCACGAGACCTGTCTGGTCTTCTTCACCCTGGCGCTGGTGGTGGCGGGCCTGCTCTACCTGGAGACCCGGCGGCAGCGGGACCTGGTCCTCGCCGCCCTCTGCCTCGGTCTGCTGGCCACCATCAAGGAGACCTACGTCCTGACGCTGGCCGTGCTGGCGATCGCCGCCGTCCTGGCCCGGGTCTGGGCGTACGGCCGGCCCAGGCTGGGCGCGCTGCTGGGGCGGCCGGCCCTGGAGGCGGTGATCTGGGCGGCGGTGGCATTCGCCGTCCCCTACGTCTTTCTCTATACGTCCTTCTTCACCAACCCGAATGGGCTCGCGGATTCCGTCCGCACCTTCTTCCTGTGGGCCAACAAGGGGATCGCGGGGGCGGAGCACGCGAAGCCCTGGCACTACTTCCCCCGCCTGCTCCTCGGGTTCGAGACCGTGACGGTGGCCTGCGCCGTGGCCGGCGGCTGGCTGGCGATCCGCCGGCGGGACGCCTTCGGCACCTTCTGCGCCCTCTGGGCCGGCGGCGAGCTCGCGGCCTACTCCCTGCTGCGCTACAAGACCCCCTGGCTGGACCTCAACCTCGTGCTGCCGGCGGCGGTCGCGGGGGGCGTGCTCTTCCGGGAGGCGTTCGCGAGACCCTGGTCGCGGGCCGTCAGTGCGGGGCTCGTGGCGCTCTTCGCGCTGGGGCTGGGCTGGGGGGCCTGGCGCTCCATCCAGGTCTCCTTCCTGCGCTACGACGACGACTCCCTGGCGCTGGTCTACGTCCCCACGGACCGCGACGTGAAGGACCTCCTCGTCCAGGTGCGGAGCGTCCTCGGCCGGATACCGCCGGGCGAGACTCCCTCCCTCCTCATGGTGGGCCACCACGCCTGGCCACTCCCCTGGTACTTCCACGACGTGAAGGACATGGAGTACAGCCAGGACGTCCCGGACGACGCGGACGCCGACGTCCTCATCGTCGAGGGGGACATGGAGGACCAGTTGCTGATGGCTCTGAAGGAGCGGTACCGCCGGCGGGAGTACGTGCTGCGTCCGCGGCAGAAGGTGGTGGTGTTCGTGAACGAGGGGCTGGAAGGGGGGCGCTGAGCTCGCGAATCCCGGTGGAGGGATTGCGAGCCCTGCCGCGAAGATCGGGAGCCCTGTTGCGAAACTCGCGAGACTTGTTACAAGGCTCGCGAGGCGTGCTGCAAAGTTCCCGAGCCCTGTACTGGGCTCGCGAGGCCTGCTGCAAAACTCACGAAATCTCGTAGAGGGCTCGCGAGGCGTGGACCGGGCCTCGCGAGCTCCGCAGCAGGCTTCGCGAGGCCGTACCAGGCCTCGCGAGTTTTGCAGCAGGGTCGTCCAATCCCGGGCGCTATCGGTGCCGCTGTCGAGACTTTTCAGACCCCCTCTTACACTGCCGCAGCCACCGCGTCCCGCGCTGGGTAGTCGACGTAGCCCTTCTCGCCGCCGGTGTAGAAGGTGGCGAAGTCGGGCGCGTTGAGCGGCGCTCCCTCGGCGAAGCGCTCGGGGAGGTCCGGGTTGGCCAGGAAGAGCTGGCCGAAGGAGATGAGGTCCGCCTGTCCCGCGGCGATGGCGGCGTCGGCGGTCGCGAGGTCGAAGCCGCCGTTCAGGATGAAGGCGCCGTGGAAACGCTCCCGCATCGCCTGGGCCACGGCGGGCGCTCCCGGCACGGCGAAGCGGCCGCTGGAAGGCTCGACGACGTGCAGGTAGGCGAGACCGAAGCGATCGAGCGCCTGGGCGGCGTGACCGAAGGTCGCCACCGGGTCTGAGTCGGACATGCTGTTGAAGGTTCCCGTGGGCGAGAAGCGGACCCCCACGCGGTCCGCGCCCCAGACGCCTACCACCGCTTCGACGACCTCGACGAGGAAGCGGACCCGGTTCTCCACCGGCCCGCCATAGGCGTCGGTGCGGTGGTTGGTGCCGTCGCGCAGGAACTGGTCGATCAGGTAGCCGTTGGCGCCGTGGATCTCCACGCCGTCGAAGCCGGCCTCCAGGGCACTCCGGGCGCCGTGGGCGAACTGCGCGACGACGCCGGGGATCTCGGCGAGCTCCAGGGCCCGCGGCGCGACGAACGGCTGGGGGCCGTCGGCGCTGCGCACCGTCCCCTCGGCCGCGATGGCGGAGGGCGCCACCGGCAGCGCGCCCTCCGGCTGGAACGAGGGATGGGAGACCCGCCCCACATGCCAGAGCTGGAGGAAGATCCGCCCGCCCTGCTCGTGCACGGCCGCGGTCACCCGCTTCCACCCCTCCACCTGGGCGTCGGAGTGGATGCCTGGCGTGTTCGGATAGCCCACGCCCTGGGGCGAGACCTGCGAGCCCTCGGTGACGATGAGGCCCGCCGAGGCCCGCTGGGCGTAGTAGGTAGCCGCGATGGGCGTCGGCGCCAATCCCTCGCCGGCCCGGCTGCGCGTCATGGGCGCCATCACCATCCGGTTGCGCAGCGTGTAGGGGCCGAGCTGAACAGGGGTCAATATCGGGTGATGTGGGTGCTCATGAGATTCGGTCATGGGTGTCTCCTCTGTCGTTCATCTAAGAAAGGTTTGTCCATCAAAAGTGCATGACTGAACAATAGGGCCAAAAAAAGAGGTCAGGGACTCCTCCCCAGTTGTGCGAGGACGCGCTGCAGGGTGGCGCGCTCGCCGTCGTCCAGGCTGGCGAAGACCGCGCGTCCTGCCTCCTCGACGATGTGCGCACCCTCGGCGTGGCGCTCGCGGCCGGCGGGCGTCAAGGCGGCGCGCACGGAGCGGCGGTCGCTGGGATCGTTGATCCGCTCCACGAGGCGGTCGGCCTCCAGGCGGTCCACGAGCTGGGTCATGTTCGATCGCACACAGCACGAGCGCTCCGCGAGGGACCCCAGGGCCAGAGGCTCGCCGGCCTCCACGAGCTTGGAAAGGACGCCGAACTTCGCCACCGACAGGCCGATGCGGTCCAGCGCGCTCTCCAGCCGCGCCTCCACCTCGTGCGCCGCGCCCAGCATCTGGAAGGCGAGGGAGGTGGGGCAGACGGCTGCGGGAATTTCGTTCATGGGTGAATCATACAGGGATGACGGAGTGAAGGCAAGGGGCCAGACAGGGACAGCAGGGACTCCAGAGACACGAGGCAGGAGCTTCGTCCCTGAAGTCCCTGGAGTCCCTGCTGTCCCTGTCTCCGGCTTTCTCCGCGGAGTACAATCCCTCCGTGAACGCGGCTCGCCGTACCCTCGGCCGCTGGCTCCTGGCGGCATTCCTGGAGCGTGGTTGCGATCCCCAGACGGCGCGTCCGCAACGGCGGGTGCTGTCGATCCGGCCGCTGACGCCGCGGGAGATGGCCGATCTCAACCCGCTCGCCGGATCGCTGGTGCCGCTTTCGAACCTCGTGCCCCTGCCCCTCCTGCGCCGCCGGTATCCGGGATATGCGAGCGCTCCTTGACACCCCCTGCCCCCGGCCATAGGCTTCGATTTTCAGCCCGAGGGAAACCGCCATGGGTCTCAAGGAAGTGCTCAGCAAGATGAAGCTCGTGGAGGTGTCGCCGGAGGAGAGCGCCGCCGCCATGCCGCCGCCGGCGAGCCCGCCGTCGCCTCCGGGGCCGCCCGCCGACATCCGGGACCTGCTCGGCACGCTCCCCGCGCCGCCGGCCATCGACGCGGCCAAGCTGCCCGCCGGGGACGGCGAGAGCGGCGACGACGTTCCCGACTTCGCGGCCATCTACCGGGCCGCCGGGGTGACGGACCCGCCCCACGGCTACACCGCCAGCAAGGTGCTGGAGATCTTCGCCTCGCCGGGCTTCGCCTCGCTCGACGCCCGGGCCAAGGCGGCGGCCCTCACCGGGTTCCTCAACATGAATCCCTCCGGGCCGGTGCCGGTCACCGACATCGTCCAGGACGCCGTGCGGCGCGACCAGGCGCTGGACAAGTTCGAGGAGTTCCTGCGCAACAAGCTGGCCTCCCGCTCCGATCAGCTCGACAAGGACAACGCCCAGCTCCAGGCGGAGATCGACGAGGTCACCCGCCGCAACCGGGAGAAGATGGAGGCCAACCGCATCGCCCTGGAGGCGGAGCAGGCCAAGCTCTCCCGCTGGCTGGTGATCAAGCGCGCCGAGGAGCGCAAGCTGTACGACGCCGTCAACCCGTTCGTCGAGGCGAACCCCATCACGACCGCGGAATCGCCCCGCCCGGCGGCCCCTGCCGCGCCGGAGGCGCACCCGAAATAGGGCTGGCCGCCCGCGCCGCCATGGCGCGGAGATGCCGCGGGCCCATCCCAGGAGAGATCGCCATGTTCGACCGCCTCGCCCGAGTCATCAAGTCGTGGATCGGCTACTTCATCTCCTTCGCCGAGGACCCGGAGGTCATGCTCCAGGAGTCGATCGAGGAGATGCGCAACACTCTGCCCAAGCTGAACCAGATCCTGATCACCACCCGTGCCACCGTCATCCGCCTGGAGCAGGGCAAGCAGGCCCTGGAGAGCCGGGAGAAGCAGCTCGTCAACTCGATCAAGGCCGCCCTCACCGAGGGGAGCCCCGAGTCCCGCCGCCTCGCCGAGGACGACGCCTCGAGCCTGCAGCAGGTGCGCCAGGAGCTGCAGACCACCACCGACCAGCTCACGGCGGCCAGCAAGGCCTTCGAGAACGCCCAGATCACGGTGGAGGACATTAAGCAGAAGCTGCGGCAGAAGATGGAGGAGAGCCGCAAGGCGATCACCGAGTCGAAGAACGCCTCGGCGCTCCGGAGCGCCGCCTCGGCCATCGCCGAGCTCGACACCTACGGCACCGCCGCCACCAACGACAAGTACCTGGACGAGATCCGGCAGCGCTCCGCCGAGGCCAAGGCCGCCGTCGAGGTGGCCACCGGCGGGCTCGACGTCGACCGCATCAAGAACGAGCGCAAGGCCCGGCAGCTCCAGGCCCAGAGCGTGCTCTCGGAGTTCGAGGTGGAGATGGGTCTCAAGAAGCCGGACGCCACCCGCGAGGCCGCGCCGTTCCCCACCCAGGCCACGGGCCAGGCGGCGGCGCCGCAGAAGCTGCCGGACGCCGGCTAGGGATGTCCGCGGGTGCCTGCGATGCCTGAAACCGCCGCTGTCTCGCCGCCGGTCTTCCTGGACTCGCTCCCGCCTTGGGCGTCGGAGCTGGTGCGGGCCATCACCGCGAAGCAGGCGAACACCTTCGTCATCCACGGCGTGCCGGCCGACCTGGTGCCGGTGCGCGGCTCGGCCGGGCTGCGCTTCCTGTCGCTCGATGACTTTCTGGTCCAGCAGCTCTTCGCCGGCTGGCCGTCCATCGTCACCTACAATCGCGCCGAGGGCCTGGGCTTTGCCACGCCCGCGGCGCGCAACCACTTCCAGGGCTTCGTGAAGGGCTACGACGCCGTACATGGCACGGGCTGGGCGGACGGCCTGCCCCGCGACGCGCCCAACTGCTTCGCCCTGCTCGACTCCTACTATCTCCAGTGCGCCTCCTGCCAGCCGGCGCGGCCGGTGGCGCTCCTGCTGCCCTTCGCCGAGACGATCGTCCCCGCCGCCGAGGTGGCCTACCGCACGCCGGAGGACCGGGCTGTGCTGGTCTATCTCCGCAAGTGGTCGCAGGACCCGGTGCTGCTGGCCAAGAACGTCGTCATCGTGATGGTGACGGAGAGCCTGGCCGAGCTGGACCCCAAGCTGGTGCGCTCCCATTCGACGCGGGAGATCGAGATCGTCCGTCCCGACCCGGGCGAGCGGCTCACCTATCTCCAGGCCGTGCGCTTCCCCGAGTGGTACGCAAGCAAGTCGGACCTGCCGCCCCAGCGGCTCGCCGAGCTGACCGCCGGCATGACCCGGGTGCAGATCGGGCAGCTCCTGGAGGGTGCCGACGCCAACGGCGACCACCTCACCCGCGAGCGGGTGCGGGCGATGAAAAAGGAGGTCATCGAGACCGAGGGGCTCGGCCTGCTGGAGTACGTGGAGCCGAAGTTCGACCTCTCGATGGTGGCGGGCATGCCGGCGGTCAAGGACCGTCTGCGCCGCGCCGCCCGGGCCATCGCCCGGGGGAACCCGGCCGCGGTGCCCATGGGCTATCTGATCTGCGGCCCGGTGGGGAGCGCCAAGACGTTCCTCGTCGAGTGCTTCGCCAACGAGATCGGCTTCCCGTGCGTGAAGCTGAAGAACTTCCGCTCCATGTGGGTGGGCGCCACCGAATCCAACCTGGAGCGGATCCTGAAGATCCTCGCCTCGCTCACCCCGGTGGGCGTGGTGGTGGACGAGGCCGACGCCGCGCTCGGCAATCGCGATCAGTCCGGGGACTCCGGCACCCAGAACCGCGTCTTCGCGCAGATCGCCGCCTTCATGGGCGACACCCAATACCGCGGCCGGATCCTCTGGTTCCTCATCACCGCCCGGCCGGACCTGCTGCCCATCGACCTCAAGCGCCAGGGGCGGGCCGAGGAGCACATTCCCCTCTTCTACCCGGAGACGGCGGCCGAGTACGACGAGATCTACCGCGTGATGCTGAAGAAGCTGGGCTTGAAGACCGCGGTGACCTCTATTTCCAGCGTGGCGACGGAGGACCAGTACCTGGGCCTCTCCGGCTCGGACCTCGAAGCCGTGCTGGTGCGGGCCACCCTGGAGGCCGAGGCGGCCGACTCCTCCGAAGTGAAGGCCGAGCATCTGCAGAAGGCCTTCAGCGACTTCATCCCGCCGGCCAACTCGCGGGAACGGGAGATGCAAATCCTCTGCGCCGTCCTTGAAAGCACCAGCCGCGAGCTGCTGCCGGAGCGCTTCCGCACCCTGGACCGTGGGGCGGTCCAGGCGCGGATCAACGAGATCAAGCGGGATCTGCGGCTGATGTAAAGTTTATGCGTATCAATCCTTCCGCAACCCGCAGGGACGACTTGGCCGAGGAAATTCGGAAAAGGAAGCGTGAGCTCTGGCTGGAGGAGAATCGAGAAGCGATCGAGACCTACAATGATCTCGTCGCCAGACAGGGTGTTTTCAGTGATGGCTTGCGGAGTTTTTGAATTTTGTCTCTCTTTCATCAACCGACCCGCTTTACCACCACCACCGTCGTATCGTCCTCCTGCTCGACACTGCCCCGGTAGAGCCGCCAGTCCGCCAGCAGCCCTTCGAGGATCTCCTGCGCGGATTTTCCGGCGAGGCCCTGGAGCACCTCCCGCGGGCGATCGTAGCCGTAGGAGATTCCCCGGGTGTCGGTGGCTTCGAAGAGGCCGTCCGAGGAGAAGACGAGGGCGGCGCCGGGCGGGATCTCCAGGGCCGTGTCGGCGTACTGGCGTTTCGGACCCTGGCCCAAGGGGAGGCCCGCCAGAGGGATCTCTGAAACCTGTCCCTCCGCGCTCAGCATGGCATAGGGATGGCCGGCGTTGGCGAGGCGCCCTGTACCCGTCCGCAGATCGAGGCGCAGCAGGGCGAGCGTGGTGAAGTGGCGGTGGGTGTTGCGGCGCAGGACGCGGTCCACTCGCTGCAGCACGCCGGCCGGGGTCTGGCTGGCGGCGACCAGGCTGGAGAGGGCGGCGACCGTCATGGCCTGAGCGATCGAGCAGGAGTAGCCGTGTCCGGCCACGTCGCCGGCGGCGATCCAGAGGTGGCCCTCATCGTCCTCGATGAAATCGTAGAGGTCGCCCCCGGCCTCGGTCGCCAGCAACGAGCGGGCAGCGATGTCCCAGCCTGCGATCTCGGGATCGGACTTGGGCAGCAGTCCCACCTGCATGCGGGCGAGCAGGTCCATCTCGTATTTCAGCCGCCGCTCCTCCTCGATGCGCTTCATGAACGCCGGCTGCTTGAGCTGCTCGATCTCTGGCTCCCCGGAGCGACTGAGCCCGACGAAGCCCAGGACGAGGAGGAGGGCCGGCGTGCCTGCCGTCACGGCCAGAGAGACGGGGAGCCAGGCCGCATAGAGCGCACAGAAGGCCGCGGCCTGGAGCAGGAAGGTGCAGAGGGCGGCGGCGAGCCCGGCGGCAAGACCGACGCGCTGGATCAGGAAGACGAGCACGGCCGCAGCCGCCACGCCGACGACCGCCTGGAACGGGGCGGGGTGGAGAGACGCGAAGGGGATGGCCAGGCCGGCGGCGAGTGCCGCAACGGCCCCGCCCCAGCGCGCAGGCACGAACCGCCAGGCGAGCCCCATCGCGAGGGCCACGCCGCCGGCGAGGATGACGCCGTCGTGCAATGGGGTCTGGACGTCGAACACCGGCAATCGCAGGCTCCCACCCCTGGGCCAGGCGTTGGGCAGGCGTGCCGCGACGGCTTCCGCGGCCAGCCGCAGCCCCGCCAGTGCGGCGCCGGCGGCGAGGCCCCACACCAGCGCGCGGCCTCCCCGGGGACCGAGCCGCCCGGTGCGCAGGGCGTCGAGGCCCACGGTCAGCCCCGGCTGCGCCGAGCGCAGGTACGACTCGCCGACCGACCAGACCAGGAATGCCCAGAAGGCGACGAAGAGCGCGCCGACGATCTTCAGCAGGCCCGCCCAGGTCGGATCGCCGCGGAGGGCCGCCACCGCCCCGGCCACGAAGAGGATCGTCCCCAGCCAGGCTCCGGCGACGAGGCTGATCCGGCGGCGCCCGAGCAGGACGAAGAAGAGGACGAGGGCGGTGCCGCACCCCGCGACCAGGGGCAACGCCGCGAGGACCGCTTGGGCGATGATGTCGGCGGTTTCGTTCGCTCTCTGTCCCGCGGGCTCGACGAGTTGCCGGAGCAGGAGAAGGGTACCTCCCGGCAGAGAGGTCGAGACGATCTGCTGGGCCGTCCGGCTCCCCTGGACCGGGTAGGTCGATCCTGCCGTGGCACCTTTGATTCCCCCCGGTCTCGGTGGGCCGAGGCTCTCCCCGGGGCGCAGGAGGAGGCGGGCGAGCCGGGCCTGCGACTCGGGCGCGGGCGCCGCCTCCCTGCGCATCGCGCTCGTGACCATCTCCTGCGTCGTCCCGAGTTGGAGGAGCAGGGGGTGTCCGGAGGCGGAGAAGTGGACGATCAGCTCGCGGGGACGGTCATGGCGGTCCAGCCACCTCCCGCGGTGCCTTACGTCGACGAGCAACCCTACCCCCACGTCAGCGGCCTTGTCCGGCTTCAGCCCATCGAGGACGGAGTCGTCCAGGTCCAGGTCCTTGTCGGGTCTGGCGAAAGCGACGTGGGGAGCGCCGGGGTCCAGCCGCATTCCCGCCGCCTGCGCCATCTCCTGGAAACGCTGAACGAAGACCGCCTGCGGGGCGAGGCGATCGGCTTGCCAATCGGGCAGCCATTGCCGCGCCAGGGTCACCCCCGTCGCGAAGACCAGGGCGCCGACGGCGAGGCCGACGGCAAGTCTAGGGAGTTGAGGTTGGCTCTTCATCGTTATACCTCAGAGTCTCTCTCAGGGATACGCGCTTCGCACGGGCAGGGTTGCTCTCTCCGCCTCCAGAAATTCTGTGGTAGAAGGGAGCAGGCCGCCGCCAACAGAAACCAGCTCCCGACATCATGACACCAGAAGATCTCAGGGATACGCTCGCTGGAGAGAGCGAGCGCGTGGAATGGAAACAGTCTGCGGCCGACGTGGGAGACATTCTCCGTGCCGCAGGCGCCTTGGCGAACGACCTTGGAGACAGCCGGCGTCCTGGGTTCCTCGTTATTGGTTTGGCCAATGATGGGCGGGTGGTCGGTGTAGAGGGCGATCTCGACGAGATGCAGCAGAAGCTTGCCAACCGCCTCTCCTCCGTAAAGCTCGTTCCCACCCCCTCCTACAGCATGGAGCCCATCCAGAGGGACGGTAGAACCATCCTGGTCGTCCGCATTGAGCCCTACCCCGTACCACCTGTCGTCACGGTCGACGGCACGGTCTGGGTGCGGAGAGGGACCGTCACGGAACGCGCCCGGGAAGCCGACCTCCTCCGTCTGCGGGAGAGACGCCCGGAAAGCCGCCAACCCTTCGACTACCGGCCCTTTCACGGGGCGAGGCTCGAAGATCTTCGCGTGTCCACTTTACGCGTAATGTACGAAACGGCGAGGGAGGGTAACCACGATTCCGAGAGCTTCCCCTCTCTGGAGGCCTGGCTCACGCGGAAGGACCTGGGGCGTACCATCGGCGAGACCTGGATCCCCAATGCCGCCGCCCTCCTGCTGTTTGGTCAGAACCCTCAGGAGTTCTTTCCGGGCGCCGTGATCGAGTTCGTCCGCTATGGCGGGACGGAGGTGGATGCTCCGGTCGCCGCGCGGAAAACCATCACCGGCACCCTGCCCGACCAACTGGAGGCGATCTGGGCTCAGCTCAGCGCACACCTCGCCAGCATTCCGGCGCCCGTCGAGGGGATCAAGACCCCTTATCGTCCCGAGTACCCCCTCGAGGCTCTCCGGGAGCTGGCGCGAAATCTCGTCCAGCACCGGCTTTACGAGGGCACGAACGCGCCTGCCCGGGTGGAATGGTTCGACGACCGGATCGTCTGCTCGAACCCCGGTGGTCCCTTTGGCCACGCCAGCGAGGGCGAGTTTGGGAGTCATGCCGATTATCGAAATCCCACCATCACCCGCTGGCTCGTCGAGTTGGGTTACGTCGAGCAACTCGGCCGAGGCGTCCGGTTGGTCCGGCGGATGCTGGCCCGCAATGGAAATCCGGATCTGGAAGTCGAAACGGACGGCTTCACGGTCGTCACCGTCAGGCGAGGTGCCTGAGCGCCGGTTTGCTAGAATCCCCCGCTCGCACAGCTCCGCCAACACTAACCCGGAACCCGGTCCCGATATGACGAAGATCCGCTCCCTGTCCCACGCCCTACTCGCGCTCCTGGTGCTCGCCTCAGCGCCTCTGGCCGCCGAGCCACCCAAGAAGCTCATCATCCTCGGCTTCGACGGCGCGGACGCCAAGCTGACCCAGCGGTGGATGGACGAGGGCAAGCTGCCGAATCTCGCCAGGCTGCGCGCGCAAGGGACCTTCTCCCCCCTGCGCCCCACCATCCCGTCGCAGACGCCGGTCTCCTGGTCCACCTTCTCCACCGGCTTGAACCCCGGCCGGCACGGCGTGTTCGACTTCCTGAAGCGCGATCCCAAGACCTACCGCCCCGACTTCGCCGCCGCCGAGAAGGGGAGGGCGACCTTCCTCTTCGGCAAGAACAACGGCTGGGGGATTGGCCTCATCGCGGCGGCGGCCGTGGCGTTGCTGCTCGTGCTGCTCCTCAAGCTTTTCCGCCTCCGCTGGCCGGTCGCGGCGGCGGTCGCCGGGGTCCTGGGGATCGCGGCCGGGGTTGGCGCGGGGATGGCGGCGGCCCGCCTGCTGCCCGTTTCACGGCCCATCGCCATCAACAACCAGCACGGCGACACCTTCTGGAAGCTCCTCGGGCAGGCGGGCAAGCGGGTACGGGTGATGCGCATTCCGGTCACCTTCCCGCCCAAAGCCTTCGAGCACGGCGAGCTCCTCTCCGGCCTCGGCGTGCCGGACCTTTCGGCGCGTATCGGCAAGCCCTTCTACTTCACTTCCGAGCTGTTCTTCACCCCCAAGGGGGGCGGCGATTTCTCCGTCGAGGTGGTCGAGCTGGTGGACAACAAGGGCACCGTCGAGACCGAGATCAAGGAGGTGCCCAACGAGCTGTTCCCCAAGCCGGACGGCTCCACCGATTACGTCAAGATCCCCATGGCCCTGACCGTGAGCCCGGACCGCCAGAGCCTGCGCATCCTGGTCTCGGGCAACGACCTCACTCTCAAGCCGGGCCAGTGGAGCGACTGGGTTCGTTTCACTTTCCCTTTCAACTCCCTCCTCAAGGTCAAGGGGATCGGCAAGTTCAAGCTGCTCTCGCTCGATCCGGAGATCAAGCTCTACCTCTCGCCCCTCGACTTCGACCCCGAGCACCTGCCGCCCGGCTTCGACGTCACGACGCCCGCGAGCTTCGTCCACGACCTCACCCGGGAGCACGGCTTGTTCAAGACCCGGGGCTGGATGATCGACACCTGGTCGCCGAACACCGGCACGGCGGACGAGCAGACTTTCCTCGACGACGTGAAGATGACGGTCGACAAGGACAAGGAGATCCTGAACGGGGCTCTCGCCAAGGACGACTGGGACGTGCTCGTCCACTACTTCGAGTTCACCGACCGGGTGCAGCACATCATGTTCCGCTTCTTCGATCCCAAGCACCCCCTCTACACGGCGGACGGGGCGGCGAAATGGGGGGGCTCGATCCTCCAGGCCTACGAGGACATGGACAGGATCGTGGGCGAGACGATGCAGAAGCGGCCGGACGCGGCGATCATGGTCCTCTCCGACCACGGCTTCGCCTCCTTCCGGCGCGGCATGAACTACAACACCTGGCTGGTGAAAAACGGTTTCATGACCCTCAACGGCCAGGACGCCAAGCGGATGAACCTGGAGGACCTCTTCGACAAGGGCAACTTCTTCGTCAACGTCGACTGGTCGAAGACCAAGGCCTACGCGCTGGGCCTCGGACAGGTCTACGTCAACCAGGTGGGCCGCGAGGCGAAGGGGATCGTCAAGCCCGGCGAGGACTACAAGACCGTGACGGCCCAGATCAAGGCGGGTCTCGAGGCCTTCGTGGACCCGGCGACGGGCGAGCACCCGGTGGCCCACGTCTTCACCCGCGACGAGGCGTACGACGGCGTCTACGATCCGGTGCTGATCCCGGACCTCATCCCCTCCAACAACGAGGGCTACCGCGTGGGCTGGCAGGACAGCCTGGGCGGCGTCGGCAAGGAGATCGTCGAGAACAACACCGAGGTCTGGAGCGGCGACCACTGCTCGGTCTACCCGCCCCTGGTCCAGGGCATCCTCTTCTCCAATTTCAAGCTGAACGCCCCCAACGGCGCCTACATGGGCGACGTGATGCCGACTATCCTCGACCTCTACGGCGTCAAGCCGACGACGAACCTGGACGGAAAGAGCCTGCTGGTCAAGCACTGACCCCTACCGGCCGGACCGGCCCAGGGCGTCCTCCGCCCGTTTGCGATCGTACTCGGAGCCGATCGAGCGGGCAGCTTCGAGATAGGTGTCGCGCGCCGCGCCCGAAAGAGAATACCGGTGGGCGATCTCGACCAGGAGGGTGGCGCGGTCATAGGCCGCATCGATCCCCCGAGCCGAGTGGAGGACCGTGAGCAGAGCCTCCGGTGAGAGGTCGCCGCGCTCCACGGCGGCCGAGAGGGCCCGCCGGCGGTCGTAGGCGGAGCCGATGCCGGCCGCGGCCTCGGCATAGGCATGCTGGACTCCGGGGTCGCCGAGCGCGTCCTTGTGAACGACCTTCACCAGCAGCTCGGCGCGGTCGTAGTTGGCGCCGATCCCCTGCGCCGCCCGCAGCAGCGCGGCGAGGCTCGCGGGGCTGAGCCGGGCTTTGTCCACGAGCTCGGAGAGGGCCCGCCGCTGATCGTAGTCGGAGTGGATCGACCGCGACGCCTCGCTGTAGGCCTGGACCGTAGCGTCGTCGAGCGCCTGCGAGCGGGCCGCGGCGACGAGCGTCTCGGCGAGGTCGTAGTCCGAGTGGATCTCGCGGCCCGCCTGCCGCAGGGCGCGCGCCATGACGTCCGATCCCAGGCCACGGTTGGCGAAGAGCTGCGCGAAGTAGAGCCGCTTCACGTAGTCGCTGGGAATCTGCGAGATCTCGGCGAGGACGCCGTCCGGCCCCTGGCGCTTCAGGATCGCGGCCACCCGCTCCTCGGCGGCGTAGCCGGTGCCGCGGACGAAGTCGAGGAGCATGGCCTGCAGCCATTTCCTCCCCTCGGCGTCGAAGGCGCGCTCCTTGCCGTCCATCTTCCAGGTGTAGACGGGGCGGCCGTCGCTCCCCGGCTCGACGTCCAGCCGCCGCTCGGTGTGGCCGTCGCTCTCCTCGAACCGCAGCTCGGCGCCGTGGTCCAGGCGGGCGATGCCGGTCCAGTCGTCGGTGAGCTGGAATTTGCCGTCCGTGCGGATCCGCACACGGTGGCCGTTCTGTGACCACTCGTAGGTCTGGTCGCCGTTGTTGCTGAAGATCGACCGGTGCGTGGACCTGCCGGCCGGGGCCGACGGAGCCGCGGGAGCTGACGGCGCCGACGGAGCAGACGGTGCAGACGGCCTGGCCGGAGGAGCGGGGCGCGCGGGCTCCGCTCTCCGGGCGGCCGGGGCCGCGGGAGCCGGGGGAGCCTGGACCACCGGGGCCACCGGCTCTGCCGCCGGAGCCAGAGCAGCCAGGGGGATCACCACGCAGGCGGCCGCCAGCCAGGCGGGGAGGGCGAGGCGGCGGGAGATGCCGCGGCGATCACGCCGGGCGTCGAGCACCGCGAGGAGGCGTCCCGCGAGCTGCGAGGGACGGGCCATGGTGAGCCCGGCGGGGGCGGCGGCACGGACGGCGCGAAGCGAGCGGGCGATGTCCAGCAGGTCCCCGGCGTAGTCGGCCGCCTTGGCGCCGGCCGTGAGCACCTGGTCGTCGCAGGCCTGCTCGCTTTCGAGGCGCAGCTTGCGGGCGGCTGTCCAGACCAGGGGATTGAACCAGTAGAGGGCCCTCACCACCTCGGCCGCGATCTGCGTCGCATAGTCGCCGCGGGCCACGTGGGCGAGCTCGTGGAGGAGCACTGCCCGGCGCCTCGACTCGGGCCAGGCCGCGGCCCCGGCCGGCACCAGGACCACGGGCCGGCGCCAGCCCCAGGTCATCGGCATCGCCTGGGCGTTGCCCTGGACCAGCTCGACCGGCCGCCGGACGTCCAGGTCCGTGCAAGCTTGACCGAGGAGACCGGTCCAGTCCTCGTCCTGGATCGATCGCGCGAGCCGCTTCTGCCAGCGCACCCGCAGGAGAGCGACGGCGAGGGAGCTCAGCACGGCGAGGCAGCCGGCGAGCCAGACCCCGAACGCCGCCGCCTGCCAGGAGACGGTCCAATTCCGCGTTTCCGGCTCTGGGGTGACGCGAGTGGGGGGGACCGGGTCCGGGACGATGACAGCGGCGGATTGTGCCGGCGGGACAGGAGATCTCGGCGCCATTTCGATTCTTACCGGCACCGGCACCGCTGCCTTGAACACCGGGAAGGGGACACGCCAGGAGGGGAGCAGAGCCGCCAATGCCGGGAGGGCGAGCAGTCCGGCGAGGGCGAGGCGCCACACCAGGTGCCGGGCGGCGGCGGAAGAGCGCCGCAACGCGAGGGCCGCCGCTACCGCGGCCAGGCAGAGGAGGAGCCCCTTGAGCGACGAGTCGAGGAGCGTGGCAAGCCAGAGATCGAGCATCACTGTTCCCCTTTCTTGGCCTCTTGGATCAAAGCGGAGAGACGGTCCAGCTCCTCGTCCTTCATCTCCCCGGCCGACATGCCGAGGAGAGCGGTGACCGCCTTTTCCGTCGAGCCGTCGAAGAACGTCCGCACCAGCCGCGCGAGGGCCGACTCGCGGGCCTCTTGGCGCGGGACGGTGGCGAGGTAGAGATAGCGCGGGCCTTCCTGCCGGTGCTCGAGATAGCCCTTGGACTCGAGCTTGCCGATCATGGCCCGCACGGCCGAGTAGCTCGGCGGGTCCGGCATCTCGACGATCACGTCCGAAACGGTGGCGCTGCCCAGGCGGTAGATCGCGTCCATGATCTGCCGCTCGCGGCGGCTCAAGTCGAGTTGGGCGCTGGCGTTCATGCTGCGAAAGTAGCAGAGTGCTACGAAAATAGCAAGGGCCTGCCCGGTTGGCGTTCTCCGCGCGGCGAGATAGATTGGAGTCCTCAGAGGAGAGGGAGATGCCGAGACTGATCGAGCAGCCCACCGTCATCGCGGCGGCGGGCAACAAGCCGAAGAAGATCGAGGAGTACGCCGGCCGCGTGAATTCGGGCCACGCCGGGGTGAGCATCGCCCGCATGATTTCTCCGGAGGGTTGGCAGGAGCCCGGCCAGCGCCCCGAGTTCGAGGAGATCACCGTCATCCTCAAGGGCATGGTGCGCGTCGAGCACGAGGGCGGCGTCCTCGACGTCAGGGCGGGGCAGGCGGTGGTGTCGGTCCCGGGCGAGTGGGTGCGCTACAGCAGCCCCGAGCCGGGCGGGGCGGAGTACATCGCGGTCTGTCTGCCGGCGTTCTCGCCGGCGATCGTGCACCGGGACGAGTGAGGATGGGGCTATGAAACGGCTCGTGGTCCTCGCGCTTCTGCTCGCATCCATGCCGGCTCTCGCCGCGCCGGCCGCGCCGCCGGCTCCCGCTCCTCTGCTGCTCACCAGTGCGCGAGTCCTCGATCCCGCCGGCGACCGCCTCCTCGACGGGCGCGACGTGCTGATCGAAAACGGCCGGATCACCGACGTCGGCCCCACGGGCACGCTCCCGGCCCCGGCGGGAACGCGGAAGATCGACCTCGCGGGGCTGACCCTGATCCCCGGCCTGATCGAGATGCATTCGCATCTCCTCCTCCATCCCTACGACGAGACCCCCTGGGACGACCAGGTGCTCAAGGAGCCGCTGGAGCTGCGGACGATCCGCGCCGTGGTGGCCGCCAAGGCCACCCTGGAGGCGGGGTTCACGACCGTGCGTGACCTTGGCACCGAAGGGGCGGGATTCGCGGACGTGGCGCTGCGGGATGCGATCACACAGAGGATGATCCCGGGGCCGCGCGTGCTCGCCGCCACTCGCGCGATCGTGGCCACCGGCTCGTACGGTCCTGCAGGGTTCGATCCGCGCTGGGACATTCCGAAAGGCGCGCAGGTGGTGGACGGCCCGGTCGAGATGCGCAAGGCGGTGCGCCAGCAGATCGCCGCCGGAGCCGACTGGATCAAGGTCTACGCCGACTACCGCCGCCGTCCGGGCATCACGACGCCCACCTTGACGCAGGAAGAGATGGCCGCCGCGGTGGACGAGGCGCGGAGCGCAGGGCTCCTCGTCGCTGCCCATGCCTACACCGAGGAGGGGATCCGCCGCGCCGTGCTCGCCGGGGTGAAGACGATCGAGCACGGCACGTCGGTGACCGACGAGCTTCTCGCCCTGATGAAGCAGAAGGGGGTCGCCCTGATCCCCACCCTCGCCGCTACCGAGGCGGTCTCCCGCTACGCCGGCTGGAAGCCGGGCGAGCCCGAGCCGCAACGCGTCAAGGAGACCCGCGAGATGTTCGCCCGCGCCCTCAAGTCGGGCGTGACCCTCGCCAATGGCAGCGACGTCGGCGTCTTCGCCCACGGCAAGAACGCCCGCGAGCTGGAGCTGATGGTGGCCTACGGCATGTCGCCGGCGCAGGCCCTGCGGGCGGCGACGATCACCGCCGCCGCCGTCCTGCGCAAAGACCAGGAGCTGGGGCGGATCGCCCCCGGCTACTTCGCGGACCTGGTGGCGGTAAAGGGGAACCCGCTGGCAGACATTGCGGTGATCGAGCAGCCGGCCGTCGTTCTGAAAGAGGGGCAGATCGCTCTGGATCGGCGATGATCTTTCCGCAGCGGGTTCAATCTTCAACAATCCTTTACGGCTGCCAGGTATCGTTCCGAGTGCCCGCGCCCGAAGTCGGCACCGTGTAGTTGCGGTTCGCGCTGCCCTCGTAGGTGGTGGTGGCGCCCTGCTTCCAAATATATTTGTACTGAATGGCCGCGCCCTTGCTGGCGAAGAAGAAGACCGGGCCGCTCCACTGGCTGCTGCTCACCCAGTTGAGCTTGATGGCCTTCGTCGTATCCCAGTTGCCCAGCTCGGGAACGCTCCCCACCACGTAGAGGTCCTGACCCGATACGGTGGTGAAGCCGTTGACGGTGAAGTCGACTCGGATGGCTTCCGAGGAGTTGCACGGCCGCGCCGCGAGGACCAGCGTCGAGCGGGCCTGGACGCCATAGGTGGTGCCGCCCATCCTCGGCAGCGGCTGGGAGTTCCAGGCCGCGACCGTGGGATCGTAATAGACGTTGCCCGTCCCCTCGGCCCAGTCGCCGGTGTCGGCCACGAGCCACCAGCACTTGCTGTTGGGAGCGGTGGGGATGGTGAAGGTCAGGTTTCCGAAATAGGCGTTCGAGGCCACGTAGAGGTCGGGCGCATCGGCCGGGCCCCCGGTCTCGGCGGCCGAGCCGTCGATCAGCCATGCCAGGGAGTGGGAGGTGCTGCTCCAGTCCGGCATGTCGGGCGTGGTGCCGTGCCAGGTGAGGTCTTTATAGCCGTCGCCGTCGTGATCGGCCCCCGCCACGGCCACGGAGCGGCGCAGGCCGGGATGGGCCTTGCGGAAGGCGAGCAGTTTGCGGAAAAAATCGTAGGTCTTCTGGTTGGTGGTCTGGAGGCTCCAGTCGATCCAGCCGCAGGCGTTGTCGGCCATGTAGCCGTTGTTGTTGCCGCTCTGGGTACGGCGGAATTCGTCGCCGGCCAGGAGCATCGGCACGCCGTGGTCGAGAAGCATCTGGGCGGCGAAGTTGCGGATCTGCCGGCGGCGCAGCACCTCGTCGCCACCGCTGTCCCAACTGAGGTTGGTGTCGTTGCCGCTGCTTGCGTCGGCACCGGTGGGGTTGCAGGGGCCGGTGCCGTTCTGCTTGGTGTTGTAGGAGACGAGGTCGTTCAAGGTGAAGCCGTCATGGGCGGTAACGAAGTTGACGCTCTCCGGCGGCGTCGAGAATCCCGACCAGGTGCCGGTGATCGAGGCGCCGAGGTTGCCCAGCTGGCTGTTGTCCCCCTTCTCGTACTGCCGCAGGTTGTCGCGATAATTTCCATTCCACTCGGACCAGCCGGCGGGGAACTGGCCGACGCCGAAGCCGGAGGTATCCCACGGCTCGGCGATCACCTTGAACCCGTTGTTCGAGGCGGCCTGGGCGATCGAGACCAGGGTCGTGGCGTTGTTGTTGAACACCCGGCCGTCGGTCCCCTCGCGGCCCAGCTCGTAGGCGAGGTCGAAGCGGAAGCCGTCAACGTGCATGGTGTTCGCCCAGTAGGTAAGGCTGTCGACGATGAGGTTGCGCACCGCGGTACGGCTGGCGTTCAGGTTGTTGCCGGTGCCGGTCGAATCCCAATAGCAGGTCTTGTCGTCGGCCAGCGTGTAGTAGCTGGCGTTGTCGATGCCCCGCAGGTTGATATAGCGCAACGCGTTGCCCGAGCAGGCGCCGCCCTCCCAGGTGTGATTGAAGACCACGTCGAGCCACACCTCGATCCCCTGGGCATGGAGAGCCTTGACCATGTCCTTGAACTTGGTGACCTGCTCGCCCGCGACGAAGGAGCAGGAATTCGTGTCGGTGCACAGGTATTCGCGGTTGGGGGCGAAGAACTGGGTGGTCATGTAGCCCCAGTAGTTGATGCGGTCGGCAGTGGCGCCGCCCACGGGATCGTCGAACTGCGGATACTCATGGATGGGCATCAGCTCGACGGCGGTGACGCCCAGGGTCTTGAAATAAGAGGCCTTGGAACCGAAGCCGTCGTAGGTGCCGCGCGAGGCGGCGGTCACGCTGGAGTCGTTCTTGGTGAACCCTCGCAGGTGAACCTCATAGGCGACCGAGTCCTTCATCGCGATGTTCGGCTTGACCTCGGTTCCCCAGGAGTAGGTGTCGCTGACGACGATCGACTTGGGCATCGCCCCGGCGCTGTCGACATAGGCGTAGGTGTCCGTGCCGCCGAGGATGGCGGTCGAGTAGTGGCCGCTCACCCGCTGAGGCTCGCCGGTCACCGCTTTGGCGTAGGGGTCGGTGAGCAGCTTGTTGGGGTTGAAGCGGTTACCGTTGGCGTCGACGTGTGAGACGAAGCCGAGGCTGCTCCCCGGCGTCCAGCTCGCGTTGTAGGTCCAGTTGGGACCCCAGACCCGGTAGCCATAGAGCGTGCCGGCGCCGAGGCCGGAGACGGTGACCGTCCAGATGTGGTTGGGCACGTCGGTTTGGGTGAGCGCGTACTTGGCCGTGGGGGTGGAGGCCGTAGAGGTCGCGAAGGTCCAGACCTCGACGCGGGTCGCGTTGGCGGAGAACAGGGCGAACTGCACGCTGCTGCCGACGATGGTGGCCCCGAGCGGGGTGACCGCCTGGGCTGGCATGGCGAGCAGAAGCAGCAGGGTGAAACAGGCGAGGAGGCCGGCCGCGAAGCGGGCCGGTCGGGGAATGCGAGAGGAACGGGGGCTCATGTCGATCTCCTTGAGGGACGCTGCAAGGCTGAGGCTCGGCGGGACGTATCGAAGCTCAGCAATGGAGATTGTACCTGTCCTTGGTGGCCTTCGGAGGTTGACCGCGGTCCGCCCGCCCCTATCTATAAGGACGCTCCGGCCGGAGCTGGCGGGACAGGAGGCTCGATAGGTGGGGCCGTCCCTCAGCTATCCTTCCTCTCCATGTCGCGACGCGACCTCGACGCTCTGCTCTCCTACCTGGCGGAGAACGCCGGCCGCTTTTCCCTGGACGCGCTGCGGGCGCAGATGGTGAAGGCCGGGCACAAACCCGCCGCGGTCGAGCGGGCCCTCCGTGTCTTCCAGGGGACGGAGCCGCCGCCCGATCCGCCCTCCTGGCCGGGGGCGGTGACGGTGGCGGTCATCGATCTCGTCCTGGTGGGACTGTTCGCCTGGCTGTTCACCCACGCCCACAAGCAGAGCGGCTGCGCGATCCTCGGCCTCCTGCCCGTGCTCTGCCTGCTGGAGTTCATCGTCGGCCTCACCCTGCTCGCCTCGGAGGGGCGTCAGCGCCTGGGCCGGGCGCTCTTCTTCGGCGTCCTGCTCTTCTTCGGCGTCAGCCTCGCGATCGTCTCCGTGTGGGGAGCGACCAAGATGGGTGGGCTCTCCGGCTCGTGAGGCGTGCCGAGGCTCAGGACCGGCCGCGGTTCGGGTTGGCGAGGAGGAGGATTTTTTCGAGCTCCCGGTGGACGATGTCCAGTCCCTCCCGGACCGCGCGCTGATAGGGATCGTCGGCAGCGGCGCGCGGCGCCTCGTCCGCGGTCCGAGCTTTCTCCTCCTTGCGCAGCCGCTCGTTGCGGCTCACCAGGATCTCTTCTTCGAGCTTGGCGAGGGTGACCCCCAGCCCCTTGGCGAGCAGGATGCTGGTCTCCGGGTTGGGCATGCGCCTCGCCTTCTCGTAGTGAGTCCAGGCATTGGCGTTGATTCCCGCCTCTCTCGCGCACTGCGCCTTCGTGCGGCCGCCTCGCAGGCGCTTCAGGGTTTGGGCGACGTCCTCTTTCGTGACCACGCCGGAATCATAGAGGTTTTTTTCCTCCCGGGCAATCCAAGTCCCACGTAATCAATAGGTTACGCGCGATGACCAGAAATGGTGAAGGGCCGTAACCAAGCCGCAGAAAAGTGACGGCCTTCGCTACGAAGATGGAGCAGGGGCGGAGAGATCGTGGCCGGGCGCGGTAAGGAACGGCAGACCGCGATTTGATGCAAGGGAGACGCGATCCCGGCGCTGGCGGCTCCGGGACGTGGCGCTGCCCACGGCAAGAGCGGACCCCGGAAGGAAAGGTGAATGGTGGAGCAGAAGGGATTCGAACCCTCGACCCCCACGTTGCGAACGTGGTGCTCTCCCAGCTGAGCTACTGCCCCACGGTGCGGGAGGGCGGTATTGTACCCGCGGGGGCTCCCCCCGGCAAGCGCGGCGTCTCGCACGCCTCGCAGCGGTTCAGCAGGCCGGTGAGGGTGAGGCCGGCCAGGTGCCCGCCCCGGACCGTGGCCAGGTCGCCGATGATCTCGTCCAGCCGCCGCTCGATCTCCCCACCGGCCAGCTCCGCGCCCCGCTTCGCCCGGTGGTCGTAGGCCGCCAGCACCTGGTCCACGGCCAGCTCGCTCGGGTCGGTCGCCAGGCCGTACTCGTCCTTGCCGTGGATCTTGAGGAGGTCCTGGGTGACCAGCGGGTGGAGGATGCGCTCCAACTCGCCGTTGGTGAGACAGAGCCGGTCGGCCAGGGTGTCACGGGAGAGGGACGTTTCGCCCCGGGCGAACCGCCGGGCGATGAGGAGGAGGGCCGCGAGCCCTACCCAGCTCGCCTGCACCGGCGGATGGCGGTGCAGGCCCCGGGCCAGCAGCGAGAAGTGCTGCGCCGTGTAGGCCGCCTCGCCGCCGAACAGGATGATGGTCCACATCAGCTCGAGGGAGATCATGAACAGCAGGGCGAAGGCGAAGCTGCCGTAGACGATGCTGACGTTGCGGAACACCTCGACATAGGAGCCGAAGCCTTGGCGCAGGATCTCGAGCAGGATGCCGGCGAGCAGCCCGCCGGCGAGGGCGTTGCGCAGCCGCACGCGGGTATACGGGACGACCCAGTAGAGGGTCGTCAGGCCGACGACGGTGGCGGCGAAGGGGACCACGTTGAGCAGGAACGAGCGCTCGAAGAGCAGGCGCAGGGCCGGCGTCTGGCGCAGCAGGATGAGGCTCGAGAAGGTCGCGCCCAGCAGCAGCGGCCCCCAGAACAGGAGGAGGATGAAGGAGAGGAGCCGCATCCGCAGCGGCCGACCCTTGGAGACATTCCAGATCTTGTTGAGCGACTCTTCAATTGTCGAGAAGAGCAGCAGGGTCGTAGCGAAGAACATGACGATGCCGAAGCCGCGGATGGTCTCCGCCTGATCGAGGAACTCGGCGATCTTGTCGACCACGCTCTTGTCGGAGTAGGGGACGATCTGGACGAAGACCTCCAGGGTCCGCTGCGGGTACTGGCTGAAGACGCGGGCACCGATGAAGGAGAAGACCGACATCAGCGGCACCAGCGAGAGGGCGGTGACCCAGGCCAGCGCCGAGGCCGTGAGCAGGATCGAGTCCTCGTAGGACTGGCGGAAGGTGAGGTGGAAGTAGCGGGCGAGCCGGCCCAGCAGCGACGGCCCCCCCTCGTCGCGCCGGCTGGGCCGGCCGACGAGGGTCAGGTCGCCTGACGTCTCGACGTCTACCATGTCGGGTGCGAGTCTAGCACCGGGGAAATCCCGCTCGGGCGGCACGATTTCTGCTAGGTAGTCTGTAGTTGCTCCTGCCGGACGCCGGCAGATTCCTTTGAATTTCCCACCATCCCTTCTGGGATCATGGAGGTAGCGATGGCCGACCTCAAGTCCGAGCTCAAAGACACTGCCGAAACGGCACACGAGACGATTTCCGACGGCGTGGATGCCGCGCGTCAGCGGTTCCAGAAGTTGGGCGACAACGTCCAGGACCGGTACAAGAAGGTCTCCGAGGACGTCCGCCGGGGCGCCGAGCGCGCCTCGAAGGAGATCCGCCGCGGGGCGGAGCGGGCGAAGGACACCTACGACGAGGTATCCAAGAAGGCCGAGAAGAGCTACCGTCGCGTCAGCTCGCAGGCCACCACTCTCTCGCGGGAGGTCAGCCTCTACGTGCGGGACAACCCGGGTAAGTCGGTGCTCATCGCCGCCGGCGTCGGTTTCCTCCTCGGCCTGCTGAGCCGCCGGGGTGGGCGGGACGACGAGTAGACCCTCATCGCCTGGCCCTCAGTGGCTTGTCAGAAGAAGTTGTCTGCTTGCTTTTTTAGAGGAGACCTGCATGGAAGTCATAGAGCGGGATTCGGTCGTCGACGAGCTGGTCGACGAGCTCGTGCCGGCAGAGCTGGACTGGGAACGGCTGGTGGAGAACTATCCGCTGCCGGCCCTGGCGCTGGCCGCGCTTGGCGGCTTCTTCCTGGGCCGCCGCCACGGCCGCGAGATCCTCGCCGCCGTCTCCACCTTCGCGGCGGCCCAGGTCTCGGCGAACGTCCATCAGATCCTGGGCCGGGAGCTCGGATGATCGGATAAGCGGACAAGGCCCTGCGCACGATCCTGCACATCTCCGACGTCCACTTCGGACCGCCGCACCTGCCCCGGGTCTCCGAGGGGGTGCTGGAGCTGATCGACCGCTACCGGCCCGACTTCGTCGTCGTCTCCGGCGACCTGACGCAGCGGGCCAAGCCCGAGCAGTTCCAGCAGGCCCGTGCCTTCGTGAACCGCTTCCCGGTGCCCAGCCTGGTGGTGCCGGGCAACCACGACGTTCCTCTCTACCGCGTCTGGGAGCGGGTCTTCGACCCTTTCGGCACCTACAAGAAGTACTTCAGCCCGGAACTCGAGCCGGTCTACCGCGACGACGAGATGCTGGTGGTGGGGATCAACACCGCCTTCGGCTGGACGCTCAAGGACGGCCGGATCACCCTCCGCCGCCTGCTGGAGGTGGAGCAGATCCTGAAATCCGTGCCGGACGAGGTCTGCAAGGTGGTGGTCGCTCACCACCACCTGATCCCACCGCCAAATTTCGGCACCCAGCGGGTGCTGGCCAACGCCTATGAGGCCATCGACCTGTTCTCCAGCAACGGGGTGGATCTCATCCTCTCGGGACACCTCCACCAGGCCTACATCGGCAACTCCGAGGAGTTCTACCCCAAGGGCCGGCCGCCCGTCGTCATCCTCCACTCGGGGACGACGACCTCCAACCGCGGCCGGGGAGGCGAGCGGGAGAGCAACACCTGCAACTGGATCCAGGTGGACGGCAAGTCCATCGTCGTCTCCCACTTCCGCTGGCACCACAAACTGGACCGCTTCGCCGAGCACAGCCGGCACTGGTACCCCCGCCAGGAGCTCGTCCCCTACACCCTCGACGGCCTCTCCCACCAGAGTTGGAAGCCGGACCGTGCCGCGGCGAAGACCGAAGACCCGGTCCCGGCGCATCCGCCGGCGGGGCGGTAGGGTCGTCCTCCCCTGCTCCCTCTTGTTGTTCCTCGGAGCGATTTTCAGGACTGGCTCTTGCTTGGCCCAAGGAATGCACTATCATACGGCGCGGAACGAAGATGATCTTCGGTCCAATCAGGGAGAATCCTACAGTGCGTAAGACCGCTCTTTTCGCGACCCTCTGCCTCGCTCTCTCGACCGCCGTGTTCGCCGCTCCCCAGACCACGACCCCGGCTCCGTCGACCAGCCCGGCTCCGACCAAGCCGGCCACCACGACCACGAAGAAGAAGACCACCCACCACCGCCGCCACCACAAGAAGCACACCACCGCCACCCCGACCCCCACTCCGAGTCGCTAAGCGGAACTTTCAGGCAGACGATCGTAGTAATTCCTGGCGGGGAGGGCGAGAGATTCGTCACTCCCCGCCAGGTATTTTGAAGCAAGCCCTGAGCGGCCGGCCGCTCACCCCTTCTTGACGTCGCTCCCCTTCAGGTACTTCGCGAGGAAGGCCGTCGTCCGCTGCCAGGAGTCCTTGGCCGGCTCAGGGCGGTAGAAGCCGGCGGCGGAGGGGTTGGCGAAGGCGTGAGGAGCGCCTTCATAGATGTGGATTTCCACCGGCTTGCCCAGCTTCTTGAGGTCGTTTTCGAAGGCATGGATATCGTCGAGGGGGAGGCTCTTGTCAATGGCACCGAAGAAGCCGATCACCGGCGACTTGAGCGTCGCCAGCCGGGCCTGATTGGTCTCCAGGTGCCCGTAGTAGATGACCGTGGCATCGATGTCGCTGGGGGCCAGCAGGGCCGTCTGAAGCGACCAGCCGCCGCCGAAGCACCAGCCGATGACGCCGATCTTCTTCACCCCCTTGGCCTTGAGGTAGGTGACGGCCTGCTTGAGGTTCGCCGCCGCCGGCGCCGTGTCCGCCAGCACGACGTTCATCAGCTTGATGGCCGCGTCGGGACTGGTCGCCGTAGCGCCGCCGTAGAGGTCGACGGCCAGAGCCCGGTAGCCCTCGCCCGCGAGGCGCCGGGTCATGGCGCGGATGTTGTCGTTCAATCCCCACCACTCGTGGATGACGATCAGCCCCGGCAGGTTTCCCTTGGCCTCCTTGGGGGCCGCCAGGTAGCCGCGGGCCGGCTTGCCGCCCACTTCGGCGTAGGTCACCTCCTCGGTCGACACCGGGTGCGACGGCTCCTGCACGGCCGCCTGGGTCGGCGCCGGCTTGTCATGCTTGTGCTCCTGGGCCATGCGCGCGGCGTCCGTCTTCGCGTCCGCGGCATGGACGGCGGCAGGGATCAGGACCAGGGTCAGGACGGTCAGAAGGACATGTTGTCTCATCGCGGTCTCCTTGTCGTTACAGCGTCGTCAGCACCCTCTCCAGCCGCTCCACCGCCCAGTCGATCTCGTCCTTCTTGATGACCAGCGGGGGGGCGATGCGGATGACATGGTCGTGCGTCTCCTTGCAGAGCAGCCCTTCCTTCTGCAGCGCCTCGCAGAAGCGGCGGGCGCCCCCCGCCTCGCGGTGCAGCTCGATGCCGATCCAAAGCCCCAGGCCGCGGACCTCCTTGACGTGCCTCGACTGGATCTGGCGCAGCCGCTCCAGGAAATAGGGGCCGAGCTCGGCGGAATTCTCCACCATCCTCTCCTCGACCAGCACCCGCAGGGCGGCCTGGGCCACGGCCACGGCGAGGGGGTTGCCGCCGTAGGTGGAGCCGTGCTGGCCGGGCTTGAAGACGTCCATGACCGGATCGTCGGCGAGGATGCCGGAGACCGGGTAGAAGCCGCCCGACAGAGCCTTGCCGACGATCACGACGTCGGGCCGGATGCCCTCGTGCTGGTAGGCGAAGAGCTTGCCGGTGCGACCGAGGCCGGATTGGATCTCGTCGGCGATGAGCAGGGCGCCGTGCCGCCGGGTGATCTCCCGCAGCCGCCCGAGGTAGCCGGCCGGCGGCAGGACGATGCCCGCCTCGCCCTGGATGGGCTCGACGAGCACCGCCGCCACGTTCTCATGCATCGCCTTCTCCACGGCGTCGGCGTCGCCGTAGGGGAGGACGCGGAAGCCGGGGGTGAAGGGGCCGAAGCCGTCGCGGTAGTCCGCTTCGGTGGAGAAGCTGACGATGGTGATGGTGCGGCCGTGGAAGTTGTTGTTGAAGGCGATGATCTCGGCCTTGCCTTCCGGCACGCCCTTGACCTTGTAGGCCCACTTGCGAGCGGTCTTGAGGGCCGTCTCCACCGCCTCGGCGCCCGTGTTCATGGGCAGGAATTTCTGGAAGCCGGTGAGCTCGCAGACCTGCCGGTAGAAGGGGCCGAGCTGATCGCTGCGGAAAGCCCGCGAGGTGAGGGTCACGCGGTGCGCCTGCTCTACCAGCGCCTTCAGGATCTCGGGGTGGCAGTGCCCCTGGTTGACCGCCGAGTAGGCGGCGAGGAAATCGAGGTATCTGCGGCCCTCGACGTCCCAGACCCAGACGCCTTCCGCGCGGCTCACCACGACGTCCAGAGGATGGTAGTTGTGGGCTCCGTACCGCTCTTCGAGGGCGATCAGGTCCGTGGTCGCGGCCTGGTTTTCCAGCACGGTCGTGCTCATAGGGTTGCCTCCGCCGCCTTTCTACCATAAACCCGTGCGGCCTCCCAGCGGTGTAGGGCTCGCGTTTCGATGCTGCTATGATCGGCGTCCTCCATGGTCGACTACTCCAATATCCCCCGCGATTCGCGACGCGTGCCCCTCGAGACGCGCGTCCAGTTCAAGTTCGACCGCTTCAGCGGTTTCCTGAGCGACTTCTCCGCCAACATCTCTCCCGGGGGGATGTTCATCCGCACCCGTACGCCGCAGCCGCCGGGCACCGTCCTCGAGTTCGAGTTCCGCCTGGGCGACGGCTTCGAGCTGATCAAGGGGCGCGGCGAGGTGGTGTGGGTGCGGCCGGAGGACGAGGGTCCGGCGCGGCCGGCGGGCATGGGCCTCCGCTTCCTGGAGCTGAGCCTGGGAAGCAAGGAGCTGATCTACCGCATCGTCGACCACCACATTCAGCAGGGGGGCACGCCGTTCGACGTCACCCAGCGTCCCTCGGATCCGGTGCCGGTCCCGCCGCCCGTGGCGGCCCCTCCGGCCGTCGCCGCTCCCTGGCTCCCGTCCCCGAGGCAGGAGCCGGAAGAGCCAGGCGGTTTCGATCCGTCGCCCTATGAGCCGTCCCGGGACGACTGGATGAAGGCGCGGGAGCCGCTGCCGGCGGAGCCCCTTCCCGGGTTCCCTCCGGGCGGGCCGGAGCCGGAGGCCACGCCCGTTCCCGTGGACGACGATCCCGCGGCGGCGCCGCTCTTCGCGTCCACCCTGGCCGGCGGGCCCCCACCCCGGACCCGCCGGGCCCTGCCGTGGGTCCTGCTGGCGGTGCTGGTGGGGCTGGCGGCGGGCGCCTGGCTGTTCCGCGATACGCTGTTCGGCCTCGCGGGCCTGGGCGGCGGCAACGAGGTCGCCCAGGCATCTCCGCCCGCCGTGCGCCGGCGGCCGGGGCGCCTGCGGACGCCGGCCCTCCCCGTGGCCTCGCCCGCCGCCACGCCGGCGTCGGCTCCCCCGCTCGATACCGCGGGCGCGCCGGCCGGCCCGGAGACCGAGGTGAGCCCGGTACGTCCCGCGCCTCCCGCAGCGACTCCTGCGCCTCCCGCTCCCGTCGCCCAGACCACGCCGGCGAGCCCCAGGCCCGGTCCCAAGCCGCAATCCGAGAAGCCGGCGCCGGTGCCCGCCATCCCCGAAGACAACGGACCGGCGGCCACGGGCGTGGAAAAGATCACCTTCGAAAAGGCCTTCGGCGGCACCGACGTCATCCTGTGGGGCAACGGCGCCATCCACTCCGGGAGCTACGTCCGCACGCGGATCGACGGCAATCCGCCCCGCGAGCTGATCCGCATCTCCGGCATCAGGCGCCCCGCTCCGGCGGCCCGCCTGGTGGTGGGGACCCCGGAAGTGCTGCAGGTGCGCACCGGTCTCCATGCGGGCGACGAGCTCCACGTCGTCCTCGACCTCGCCGGTCCGAAGGTGACCGTGACGCGGGTGGAGGAGGGGGAGAACCGGCTGCGGATCCACCTGCAGAAGCAGTAATCGGCGATAGCCGGCGCGCCTGTAGTAGAATGCATGCCCCTGAAATTCGCCGGGACGAAGTGAAGTACGTGGCCAACGTGGACCGTATCAAGCGCCAGCTCCTCCGGGACCTGGTGCAGCAGAACGTCGACCTGATCGAAGGCCGGCCGCCGCGCGTCCTGCGCCGCCGCGATACCCTGCGGCTGGTCCTGCGCTTCGCCTCCCTCGCCCTGCTCTCCCTGGCCCTGTTCGGCTCCTCGCGGCTGCTTTCGACGCTGGCCGAGCCCCGCCCGGCCGTCGCCGCCGCGCCGCGTCCCGCGAAGGTGCCGGCGAAAGCGCCACAGCCCATCCTGGCGGCGTCGGCGATTTCGGCGAACGGGACGGCGCTCGCCGGCCTTTCGGCCCCTCGGCCCGTGGACGCCGCGATCTTCCCCCTCGCCGTGCGCAAGATCGTCATCGACGCCGGCCACGGCGGCACCAGCGTCGGCACCAGCACTCCCCGGGGAGTGCTGGAGAAGGACCTGACGCTCGACATCGCCGTGCGGCTGAAGCGCCTGCTGGACCAGGAGTTCCAGGTGGTGATGACGCGCGAGAGCGACCGGGACGTCTCCCTCGAGCAGCGGGGGGCGCTGGCCAATCGCGCGGGGGCCGACATCTTCGTTTCTATCCATCTCAACTGGATCGAGAATCGCCGCTCGCGGGGGGTCGAGACCTATTATCTGGGTCCCACGGACGACCCCTACCTGACCCGGCTGGCGGCGGCGGAGAACCGGGAGTCCGGCTACTCCATGGCCGACATGCGCCACCTCCTCGACCGCATCTATGCCGGCGTGCGACAGGACAAATCGCGCAAGCTGGCCGAGGTGGTGCAGGGCGCGCTCTTCCAGTCCGTGGGCAAGCTGAGCCCGGAGGTGGCGGACCGGGGCGTCAAGGCGGCCCCCTTCATCGTGCTGCTCTCCACCGAGATGCCCGCCATCCTGGCCGAGGTCTCCTCCCTGTCCAACGCGGACGAGGCCCGGCTGCTGACCAAACCGTTGTACCGGCAGTACATCGCCGAAGCCCTGGCGAAGGGGATCCGCGCCTATGCGGAGGCCGGCGAGGGCGCTTCGGAGACCGTGGCCGGCGAGAAAGGAAGCCCGATCCATGAGTGAGAAGAAAGAGGTCCTCCACGTGGGGATCGACCTGGGCACGTCGCGGAGCTCCATCTCGGCGTCCAACGGCCAGCGCCACGTGGTGGAGAGCTACGTCGGCTGGCCGCTGGACATGGTGGCTCGCAAGGTCCTGAAGAAGCCCGTCCTCGTCGGCCGCGAGGCCTTGGACAACCGCTCCATGCTGGACCTCCACCGCCCCCTGGAGCAGGGTCTGATCAAGGACGGCTCGGAGAAGGACGAGGCCGCCGTGCGCGAGCTGCTCTGGCACCTGCTGTCGCTGGTCGGCGTCGATCGCGAGGCGAAGAACGGCGTGAAGGTCCGCGCCGTGGTCGGCGTTCCGGCCGAGGCGCTACGGGTCAACAAGCAGCAGGTGCGCAAGGCCCTCCAGGACGCCGTCGACAGCCTGATGATCGTCTCCGAGCCCTTCGCCGTGGCCTATGGTCTTGAAGAGCTGCTGCACACCATGATCATCGACATCGGCGCCGGCACCACCGACATCTGCGTGATGAACGGCCGCCTGCCCACCGAGGAGGACCAGCGCACCCTCACCCAGGCCGGCGACTTCGTCGACGACCAGCTCATGCGCCTCACCCGCGAGCGCTACCCGGACGCCAGGTTCTCCATCCACATGGTGCGCAACTGGAAGGAGGAGGGGAGCTTCGTGGGCACCACCAAGGCGCCGGTCGTCGTCACCGCCCCGGTCAACGGCAAGCCGACCCAGCTCGACATCACCCGCGAGATGCAGCAGGCCTGCGAGAGCATCCTGCCGTCGCTGACCGAGTCCATGCTCGACCTGCTCTCCCGCGTGCAGCCCGAGTACCAGGAGCGGGTGCGCAACCACGTCGTCCTCTCCGGCGGCACGGGCCTCATCCGGGGCCTGGGGCAACGCCTCGAGCAGGAGCTGCAGGCGGTGGGCGGCGGCAAGGTGAAGGTGGTGAAGGACCCGATCTTCGTCGGCTCGGACGGCGGCCTCGCCATCGCCACGGACGCTCCCGACAACGACTGGGAGCGGCTGTCGGGCTAATGGAGAGACGGCGCTCCCAGCTTTCTCGCCACGACGCTCCCCAGCCCGTAGGTCAGGAACGCCCAGACCACCCCGGCAGCCACCGCCAGGGCGGCACCCCCCCAGGGGGCGCCTGCCGCTGCCGCCAGCTCCGAAACCCTCTTCCCCAGGTCGTCGCCCCGCAGCAGCCCGCGAACGGCGGGCGTCGCCCAGGGGGGGAGATGGGTCACCAGAATGGAGCCGATCTCGTAGGCGTCCCCGGTGAGCGACAGGAAGGGCGCGAGGGCGAAGGGGAGCGACGCGCCAAAGAGGAGCGGCCGGCGGGCCGCCGCCGCCCGCCGCAGAGCCCAAACCCCCGGGAACAGCGTCAGCACGAACGGCCCCAGGTCGGTCGCCAGGTAGATCAGGTCGCTGCCGCGGGTGTCGAACCCCGAGAGGCGCCCGGCGTAGTCGCTCGCCGGCACCACGAAGGGGAAGACGCGCGCCAGGAGGGCGCCGCCGTAGGCCGCGTCGATCTCCAGGCGAGTCACCCGGCCTCCCGCCGCCCGGCAGGCGGCGGCGTGGAGGAGCTCATGCAGGGGGACGTAGAGCCACCAGCCGGCCACGAGGCCCAGGGCGGCCAGCGCCAGGCCGCGCACGCCGGCATGGAGGCAGCGATCGAGGCCGTGGACCGTGTCCCGCAGAGGAAGAGCGAAGAGGTTCTGACGCATCCCGGGAGGACTTTACATGAACCCTGAAGCGCCGAAGGGTTGGGTTAAGCTTGCCGCCGGGAGTCCGCACCTCTGGCTCCGCCGGGCAGTTGCTGGTAGTATGGATGGAAGCAAGAACTTAGCAATGGCTACACATCCTGAAGAGCGACGCATCGCCGGCTTGCTGCGCGAGCTGATCGTCCAGAGCGGGATCCCTCTGGAGTCGGTGGAGCAGCACCTCGGCTGGGAGCCGGGGCGGCTCCGGGACCTGCTCGACGGGCGACACCGGCTGAGCTTCGAGGACGTGCTCGACGTCCTTCCGCTGCTGAACACCACGCCCCCGGACTTTTTCGCTTGGCTGTACGGCTTCGAGCCCGGGGCTTCCGTACCGGGCAACGGGGCGCACAAGGCCGCGCCCGGCGCCGCGGCTCTGAGTCAGCGGGCGCTCGATCGCCGGTTCGACCAGAGCCTGCGCGTCGTCAAGAACGCCATCGCCCGGCGCCGGCTGTGGAAAGAGGAGCGCAGCCGGACCTGAGCCCCTCCCCAGCAGGGCCGGAGCCTTTGGCGAGGGGAAGAGGGGCCTCCCCATTGGGGAGAGAGGCATCCCGACTGGGTAGAGGGGCCTCCCTACTGGGGCGAGAGGCCGTCCCCACTGGGGCGAGGGGCATCCCCATAAGGGGCGAGGGGCATCCCCTAGGGGCGAGGGGCGTCCCCACTGCGGAGAGAGGCCTCCCCACTGGGGAGGGCGTTCGTACGAGTGGGGAGGACGCACGAGGACGCCTTTGCGCTAGCCGGTCTTCTCCTCGGGCGCCTCTGAGGCGGCCTGCTGGAGTCGGAGCAGAGAGGCGACGACCTCTCGATCCACCTGGAGCGCGCGGAAGATCGGAACCGCTTCCGCAATCGTCTGCCGCAGCTTCGCGGTGAGACCGAGCTTCGAATATACCTCTGCGAGGTCGAGGGAGACCGATCCCGCTTCGTAGGCCAATCGATGCTCCATGAATCCCTCCCGGGCGCGGAGCAAGGCGGCCTCCGCGTTATGCAGGTGGCCGATCTCCCGCAGGAGTTGTCCCTCCTGCCAGATCGCCCGCAGGAGGATCAGCGGGTCCGGGCATTCTCGATAGAGCTCGCGTGCATTGAAGTGTACGGCAAGGGCTTCCTCGGGCCGATCGAGATCGATATAGCAGCGGGCAAGGTTGTGCTGGGCGGCCAAGAACAGCCGGGGGTCCTCGCTCCGGTCGATCCCGGGAATCGCCCGCTGGAGGGTCTCGACCGCGCTCTCCACATCTCCACAGTAAAGCAGTGCAGTGGCCTGCTGCACCATGACGCCTGCCACGAGATGGTCTTCACCGAGCCCACAGTAAATCGTCGCGGACTTCTCGGCGAGCTTGATCGTGTCCTGGAAGTGTCGCTGAAAGAGGCGTAGTGAGGAGAGTTGGGACAGCAAGAGGGCGCGTAGGCGCGGAGCGCCGGTTCCGGCCTTCTGAAACTGGAAAGCAAGAGCAAAAAATCTCTCCGCCTCCGTCAAGTTGCCGCAAATCCGCTCTGCGTTGGCGAAGGCCCCGCAGGTCTCCGCCCGTAGATCCGCGAGCGATCCGACACCGCCGGCCGCCTCCGGTGTACACGCCTCCGCTGCCGCACGCGCCAAATGAGCCAAGTGCAAGGTCTTCCTAGGGCTCTGGTAGCGCGCCGCATGGCTGCGTTCAAGCAGGCAGTGGATGAGGTCGGGATTGGCGAAACGGTCGTTGGCGCCGACTCGCCGCAACTGTTCTCTCTCCGGCAGGCTGGCCAGCTCCGCCAAACGCTCGGGCAGGTGCTCGGGAGGGCGGCCGTGGGCGAGCAGGGCAGCGAAAGTACGTTCGGCGCGGGCGAAGGCCCAATCGTAGTTGAAAGGTTGGGAGGCCGGACTCTCCGGATTCTCCTGGGGGAGCGGCACCTCGAGGAGACGGGACAGTAATGCGCGCCCGCCGCGCAGCTCCTGGAGCGTCCGGCCGCAGGCCGGACAGTCTGTAAGCAAGTGACGGACGATAAGGGCGTTGCTTTCAGCGTGGCTCGGCTGCGGGCAGCGCCCGAGGAGACGCTCGAAGTCTTCAGCGCTGAGATGGTATTCCACGGCAGTGCACCCGTTCTCCAGGCTCAAAGGAGACGGTTTACCCTCATCTAAGAGGATACTCCAGCGGTTGCCGTGATGGAGGAGGGTTCGAAGGGAGGACCGAAGACCCGGGGCGGTGCGATGAGCCGCATCGCCCCGGGAGCGGAGATCAGGAAGAGCGCTTGGCGAGGGGCTCGATGCGGGAGCTCAGGACCCGGATCAGCTCCAGCGCCTGGTACTCCTGGTCCGCGACCTGCTGGAGTTGGAGCAGCGAGGCGATTGTCTTGCGCTCTACCTGCAAGGATTGGAAAACGGGCAGGGCCGTGGCGACCGTGGCCTTCAGGTCCTCGACCAGACCGAGCTTGACGTAGACCGAGGCAAGGTCGAGGGAGACCAGCGCCACCTCGTAGATCAGGTTTTCCTCCAGGAAGCCCTTGCGCGCCCGCAGCAGGGCCGTCTCCGCCGCCCGCAGGTGGCCCAGATCGCGCAGCAGTTGACCCTCCTGCCAGAGAGCCCGCAACAGGATGAGAGTGTCGTCGAGCTCGTGATAGAGGTCCTGGGTCTCGGAGTAGAGCAACAGCGCCTGATCCGGCCGGCCGAGGTCGATGTAGCAGCGGATGAGGTTGTGGCAGGCGGCCAGCAGGAGGTGGGGATCCTCGTCGTGATCGATGAGCGGGATGGCCTGGTTGAGGGTGCGGATCGCGCCCACGGTCTCCCCGGAGTACACGCAGGCGACGGCCTTCTGGACGAGCGTGCTGGCCTGCAGGTGTCGCTCCCCGAGGTCCTGGTAGATCTGGCCCGCCTGCTCGCAGAGCTCCACGGCCTCTTCGTAGCGCTCGCGGAAGATGTACAGCGGCGTGATTTTCTCGAAGAGCCAGGCCCGCAACGCCGGATCTCCGGTCCCCGCGAGCCGGTGGCCCTGCGCCGTGGCGAACGCCTCCTCGGCTTCCCGCGGCCTGCCGCAGACGCGGAGGGCATTGCCGTGCTGGCCCCAGGCCCGGGCTCGCAGATCGGCGAGCCGCAGCTCGTTGCCGGCCTGCTCGGGAGAGCAGGCCGTGGCGGCGAGCCGCGCCAGGCCGGAGAGGCGCAGCATCTCCTCCGTGTTCCGGTAGCGGGCGGTGTGGCTCTGGTCGATCAGCAGGCGAACGAACGGCGGGGAGCCGAAACGGTCGCCCTGCCCGGCCACGAGCTCGGCCTGGCGATCTGCCGGCGACGCGAGCAGCTCGGCCATCAAGGCTTCGGCCGAGATTTCCGCCGGTCTCTCCTGGGTCAGCAGGGCGGCCACGGCGCGATCCACCGCGGCAAAGGCACGATCGTAGTCGTAGCTGTTCCTGATCGCGGCTTCCGAAATCTGCTCACGGAAGGAGTCGCCGTCCCGCGGCGTCAAGAGGCGCAGGCGCTGCTCACTCCAGCCGAGGATGCCGAGACTGACCCGGCAGACCGGGCAGTCCGCAAGCAGATGACGCAGGATCTGTGGGTTACGAGTCGAGCCTGCCGGCCGGGAGGAGCTCCGCAGGAATCCCTCGAAATCTTGAGCAGTCGGGTGATGATCGAACATAGGGCACCTCCCAGCGACAGAACAAATCAAAAGACGAGAGACCTGCCGGCTCGACTCTGACGCCTAACCTCCGATCCCGATGCACGGCCGATCGCCCTGAGGGTCGATGCACGATCCTCCCGGTCTGTTGGCGGGCGGTGGGGGAGGAGGATCCGCCGTCTCCCAAGTGCTGGCCAACGCTCCGGTGGAAGGGTGACCGCTCCCCTGACCATGGTGGGACAGGCCGCCCTGAAGCCAGTCGAACGCGGCATTCAGCCAGCTCTCCGCGACCCCAATCGTGGGATGCGGAGCCTTCAGCCCGCGGGCGCCGGCCGTCATCGGTAGCACGAGAAGGATCGAAAGTGCGGCAACAGGGGCAATGAGGGAACGAGACTTGCGATACATGGCCATCTTTCCTCCCAATCAGCGAGATCCAGGCAGGACGAAAGGCCCTGCCACTCGCGAATTTCCGACCTTCAATATATGTCTCTCTATAGAAGATGGTGTTCAGACCCGGACAAACGTGACAAGGCCTGATGCCAGGGAAAGAGACATCGCAGAAGAGCGGTCGGGAGGGGATGGAGACGGGGGCGCGCACCGGCGTCAAAGGGGGCGAGGCCGGCGGCTGCAAGCCGGCCGGCCTCGCGGTCAAGGCTATCGGAGCAGTCTCCGCTGGGAGAACGGCTCGATACGCGCGTTAAGGAAACGAATGAGATCCAAGGCCTCCTGTTCCTGGTGCGCGACCTGCTGAAGCTGAAGCAAGGAGGCGAGGGCCTCGCGGTCTACTCCCAGGGCACGGAAGATGGGCACGGCTTCGACCACGGTCTGCCGCACGTCATCGATGGCGCCCATCTTGACATAGAGCGCCGCGAGGTCGAGGGACACCACGGCCACTTCATAGATGAGCCCTCGCTCCATGAAACCGGAGCGCGCCTGGATGAGCACCATCTCAGCCGCCCTCAGATGACCCAGGTCACGCAAGATTCGCCCCTCCTGCCAGCCGGACCGGAGCTGAATGAGGCTGTCACTGAACTCCTTGTACAGCTCCCGGGTTTCGGAGTAGATCGACAGCGCCTGCTCGGGCCGGTCGAGCTCGATGTAGGAATGGACCAGGTTGTGGCAGGCGGCGAGGAGGAGATGCGGATCTTCCTCGTGATCGATGAGCGGGATCGCTTGGTTCAGGAGCTGGACCGCGCTCTCCGGGTCGCCGGCGTAGAGCGAGGCGATGGCCTGTTGCACCAGGGTCCTCGCCAGCGCGTGACTCTCTCCGAGCTGGCGGTAGATCTCCGCTGCTTCCTCGAGGCTGGCGATGGCGGCGTCGAAACGCCGTTGAAACGTGTGCAGCGATGCGACCTGCTCCGCGAGCTTGGCGTGTAGGGCGGGCTCTCCCGTTCCCCCCTCGCGGTAGCCCTGAGCCGTAATCATCGCCTCCGAGGCCTCCCGCAACCGGCCGGCCACGCGCAGCGCGTTGCCATACTGGCCCCAGGCCTGGGCCCTCAGGTCCGCGACCTTGGCGGCGTTGCCCAGAGTCTCGGGCGAGCAGCGGGTCGCGATGCTGCGGGCTACGCTCGCCCAGTGCAGCATGGCGTCGGGGTCCGAGTAGCGATCCTCGTGGCTGCGCTCGATCAGACAGTGAACCAACCGGGGGCTGGCGAACCGTTCATCCTCCTCCACCAGCGCGACCTGCCGGTCGCGAGCCGTCCGGTCCAGCTCCTCCAGGAGCTGACTGGGCGGGACCGCCGGCTGCGGAGTCGCAATGAGGAGATCGGAGACGGACTGATCAGCCCTCGCAAAGGCGTTTGCATAGTTGAAGCCGCCGGTGCCCTGGGGTTCGGCCTGCCCGTTCTGGGCGCCAGGGAGGTAGACCAGCCGCTCCAGCCTGCGGGCCGGCCACCCCATCGCCTGAAGCTCGCCACGGCAGGCCGGACACTCGGCCAGGAGGTGACGCAGGATTCTGGCGTTGCGCGCGGCGTGGCCCGGTCGAGAGGCGTCCTGCAGGAAGCCGGTGAAATCCTCGACAGTCGGATGATCTTCGAACATGGTCATACCTCCCTAGCACATGAAAGAGCAGCTCAAACCAACCGAGAGCCCAGACCACTGCGGCCGGAGCTAGTGGCCGCAGTAGATCCCATTGGGGCCGATGATAAAGTGGCCGGGTAGGCCGTTGGGATCGATGCACGCCCCCGTCATCGGCACGATCCCACCGCCGCCAAGGCCGTATCCGCCACCGGTCGGAGGCGGCGCGGTGCTGCTGGCCGCGACCGAATGGAAGCTGGTTGGCGGCGGCGCGACCCCGGCGAGGCGGGTCAGCCAGGTCACCGCGGCCCCCAGCCAGCTCCCTCCCAGGGAATGGAGGGCCGGCTGTGGCGCTGCGAAGGACCGGGCCTGCGCGGCGGGAACGGTGACGATGAGTAAGACGAGGGCCACCACGACGACGGTGAAGGTACGGGTCAGGCGCATGATTCTCTCCTCTCAAAAAGATCAGTTACATATCAATGTGGGTGTGGCGGATTCGCCGGCGCCCACGATCGCCAACATCAGCTTTCAGAACCGGTTCAATGATTAGGTGTGACGCGGCGGGCGAAGCGTGACAAGGGAGTGACGCGCAGTAGCCGGGAAGACGAACTTCGCTAGCGCTGTGGGTTCGCCTCGGCCTCCCGGGGCTGCCGCTGCTGGCGGAACGTGGCCCGGGGGTCGCGGGCCGAGGCCTTGCCGGCGTGGAAGATGGCGAAGCGGAGAGCGAGGGCGCCGGCCGTGCCGAGGAGCCCGCCCGCGGCCCGCTTCGCCCGCGAGCGGCCGGAGAGGAGGGAGAGGGCGAGGCTGGCGCCGGTGAGCACCCGAGCGGCGGTCCACAGCGCCCCGGAAATTCCCTCGCGCAGGGGGCGCCCCACGGGCTCGATCCGGTCCGCCTCGTGCTCGACCACCGTCATGGCGGCAAGGTCCGCCACCTTGCCCATCATGCCGAAGCGTTCGACGATCCTCACCTCCCGGGGGGAGAGGTCCACGGGGAGGAGCCCGAACAGCGAGGCCGCTCCCGAGACCGCGCTGCCGATGAAGAGGTGGGGGAGGCTGCGCCGCGTCGCCTTCCACACCGGCACGGCGGTGTTGCCGAGGAGCACCGCCGTGTAGCCCGCGAGGGGCATGCCCAGGAGGCCGGCGAGGGAACCGGCGAAGTGGCCCAGCCGGCCGGGCAGGCCCCCGTGGTCCGAGAGGAGGGCCGAGCCCATAGTGGCCGAGGCCGCCCCGGCCAGCACCCAGGAGCCGAGGCTCATGGCCGACGTGGGGCGGATCACCCGCAGCATGTGGAGGAAGCGCTCCGGCCGCCCCAGGTCGCGGATCAACAGCGCCGAGCCGGCCGCGCCGCCCACGGCCGCCACCCACCGGCACGTCCTGACCAGGCCGTGCAGCTCGTCGCCCGCCAGGGCTTGAGCCGTGGCCGCCAGCACCGCCGCGGCCCCGGCCGTGCCGCCGGCGTAGAAGTAGAGGGGGACGGCCCAGATCCACACCGGCTCCTTGAGCACCGGCCGCTCGTAGTAGGTGGGCTCGTCCTCTGAGAACGAATGGGACGGGAGGTCGCGCCAGACGAAGGTCATGACTCTCTCCCCATCAGCACCGCTCCCACCGCTGCCGCCGCCATTCCCAGAACGGCGAAGGCCATGGAAGTCCAGGCCGGTTTCGCCTCCATGGCGGGGGCCACCGGGTCCGGCGGCAGGTTGTAGACCTCCGGCTTGTCCAGCAGGAGGAAGAAGGCGTTGAGCCCCTCGGTCCCGGGCTGGCCGGCCGCGTCCGCCCCATAAAGATACGCCTCGGTCACGCCGTGGCGGTGGAGGCGCTCCAGGCGGCCCCGGGCTCGGTCCTTCAGCTCGTCGAGATCGCCGAACTGGATGGAGTCCGTGGGGCAGGCCTTGGCGCAGGCCGGCTCCATTCCCCCCTTGAGCCGGTCGTAGCACAGGGTGCACTTCCAGGCCCGGCCGTCGTCCTCCCGCCGGTCGATCACGCCGAAGGGGCAGGAGACCACGCAATAGCCGCAGCCGTTGCAGATATCCGGCTGCACGTAGACGGAATCGAATTCGGTGCGGATGATGGCCCCGGTGGGGCAGGCCTCCAGGCACCCTGCCCGGTGGCAGTGCTTGCAGACATCGGACTGGAGGAGCCAGGAGAAATCTCCCAGCCCCGTCTCCTGGCCGGTCAGCGGCACCGGCCGCTCGATGAAGGAGACGTGCCGCCAGGTGGAGGCGCCGAGCGCGGCGGTGTTGTCGTAGGACATGCCGGTGAACCGGAGGCCGTCGTCCGGGAGCTGGTTCCACTCCTTGCACGCCACCTCGCAGGCCTTGCAGCCGATGCAGATCGTCGTATCGGTGAAGAAGCCGACCGCTGCCATGATCGATCAATCCCCCTCTTGCGTTCGCGATTCGGAGATGCCGTGGGGACCCACGGGCTTGTGCCCCACGACGGGCAGGTCCCGCTCGTGGCCGCCGGAGCTCAAGGCGGGCACGAGCGGACCGCTGGTCACCACCCGCCGGCCGCGGCTGCGGCGGCCGGCCTCGATGGCGCCGGTCAGCGCCTTGGACTCCTGGATGGAGACGTTGGGGTCCGCCACGAAGGAGATGAGCTCGTTGGCGGCGTCACCCCGCACCCGGCCCTTCGAACCCCAATGGTAGGGAAGGCCGATCTGCTGGATCCTCCGGCCCTTGATCCTGAGCGGCGGGATGCGCTCCGTCACCAGCACCCGGGCCTCGATCTCGCCGCGGGCGGTGGTGATCGTGGCCCAGCCGCCGTTGGTGAGCCCCTTCTCCCGAGCGAGCTGCGGCGAGACCTCGCAGAACATCTCCGGCTGCAGCTCCGAGAGCCACGTCAGCCACCGCGACATGCCCCCGGCCGTGTGGTGCTCGGTCAGCCGGTAGGTGGTGATCAGGCAGGGGAAGCGGGGGTCGTCCCACGGCCGGTGGTAGGGGTTGTCTCGCCGCAGCCACTCCATCCTCCCCGGGTTGCACTGCTGGCCGTAGAGAAAATTTTCGACGACCCCCTCCTGGGGCTCGTAATGAGTGGGCAGGGGGCCGTCCGCCAGGCCGCTGGGGGCGTAGAGCCATCCCAGGCCGTCGCCCTGCATGACGAAAGGGTTGTCGCCGGCCAGGGTGTCGATCCCCTTGGCGTCCTTCCCCGGACGGTACGATGGCGGCCGGTCGGCAATGAAATCGGGCGTGTCGTGGCCCGTCCAATGCTTCTTCTCCTCGTCCCACCAGACGTAGCGTTTGCGCTCGGACCACGGCCGCCCCTCGGGGTCGGCAGAGGCGCGGTTGTAGAGCATGTGCCGGTTGGCCGGCCACGCCCACCCCCATTCGAGGGCCACACACGGCTGCTCGCGCCCAGGCTTGCGCCGGGCTGTCTGGTTCACCCCCTTCGCGTAGCTGCCACAGTAGATCCAGCAGCCGCAGGCCGTCGAGCCGTCGTCCTTGAGATCGGTGAACTGGCCCACCGGCTGCCGGTCCGCCACCCGGAAGCCGTTGATCTCCTGGAGCACCGCCTCGGCCGACGGCTCCTCGCTCTCGCCGGATACGGGGTAGTCCCAGGTGAGGGTGAGGAGACCCTGATCGCTCGGTTCCATCGAGCCGGCGTAGAGCTCCTTCAGGCGCCGGCCCAGGTGATAGGTGAAGTGCAGCTCGCTGCGGCAGTCGCCCGGCGGCTCCACGGCCTTGTGATGCCATTGCAGCAGGCGCTGGGTGTTGGTGAACGAGCCGTCCTTCTCTGTGTGGGTGGCCGCCGGGAAGAAGAAGACCTCGGTGGGAACGTCCTCCGGCCGCACCTCGCCGCGCTCGATCTCCGGCGCATCGCGCCAGAACTCCGCCGACTCTGTCAACGCGAAATCGCGCACCACCAGCCAGTCAAGCTTGCGCATCGCCTTGCGGTGGAGGGCGCCGTGCATGGAGCCCACCGTGGGGTTCTCGCCCATGAGGAAGTAGCCCTTCACCTCGCCGTCGGCCATGGCGGAGACCGTCGTCATGTGCGAGTGGTCGCCCGAGAGGCGAGGGAGGTCGTCGAATCGCCAGCCGTTCTCCTTCGTGGCAGCCGCCCCGAACCAGGCTTTGAGGAGGGAGACGGCGTACTTGGGAAACTCGCTCCACCAGCCGGAGGGCGAGCCGTTGAGCTTCACGTACTGCTCGAAGCTCGTGTCGTGCTTGTCCTTCGGCATGGGTAGATAGCCGGGCAGGATGTCGTAGAGGGTCGGGATGTCCGTCGAGCCCTGGATGGAGGCGTGGCCTCGCAGGGCCATGATGCCGCCCCCGGGCCGGCCGACGTTGCCCAGCAGGAGCTGGAGGATGGACGCGCTGCGGATGTACTGCACCCCCGTCGAGTGCTGGGTCCAGCCCACGGCGTAGCAGAACGCCGTCGTGCGCTCCCTCCCCGAATTGGCGCAGACGGCTTCGGCCACCTGGAGGAAGAGCTCCCTGGGGACGCCGCAGACCTCCTCCACCAGCTCCGGCGTGTAGCGGGAGAAATGACGCTTCACGATCTGGAAGACGCACCGCGGATGCTGGAGGGTGAAGTCGAAGCGCTCGGCGCCGCTCTGGGTGCCCCGTTCCGAGTAGGGCTGACCGGTGAAGTGCTCCCGGTTGCCGGCGGCGGGGCCGACGTCCGTCCCCTCATAGGCCCAGGAGGCGGGATCGTATTGGCCATCCTTCTCATTCCAGCCGGAGAACAGGCCATCCAGGTCCTCGGTATCTTTGAAGTCCTCGCAGATCAGCGCCGGAGCGTTGGTGTAGTGAAGGACGTACTCCAGGAAGTACCGCTCGGTTTCAATCACGTGGCGGATGAGGCCGCCGAGAAACGCGATGTCGCTGCCGGCGCGGATGGGCACGTGGAGGTCCGCCACGGCGCTGGTGCGGGTGAAGCGGGGATCGACGTGGATGACCTTCGCCCCCCGGCTCTTTGCCGCCATCACCCAGCGGAACCCCACGGGGTGGCACTCGGCCATGTTGGACCCCTGGATGACGATGCAGTCTGAAAATTGCAGGTCTTGCAAGAAGGTCGTGGCGCCGCCGCGGCCGAACGAGGTCCCCAGACCGGGGACCGTGGAGCTGTGTCATATCCGGGCCTGGTTCTCGACCTGGACGATCCCCAGAGCCGTGAACAGCTTCTTGATGAGGTAGTTCTCCTCGTTGTCCAGGGTCGCGCCGCCGAGATGGGCGATGCCCATCGTGCGGTGGACGCGGCGACCCTCCTTCGTGGTCTCCTCCCAGGTCTCCTCGCGCGTCCGCTTCACCCGCTGGGCCACCTGCTCCAGGGCCCAGTCGAGAGGCACCTCCTCCCACTCCGTGCCGTGCGGCCGGCGATGGAGCACTCTCTGCACCCGGTGCGAGCCGGTGACGAGCTGGAACGTGGCCGCTCCTTTGGGACAGAGGCAGCCTTCGGAGATCGGGGAGTCTGGGTCGCCCTCGATATCCAGGATCTTCTCGTCCTTGACGTAGACGAGCTGACCGCAGCCCACCGCGCAGTAAGGGCAGATGGACTGGACCACCCGGTCGGCCCCTTCGGTCCGCGGCCTGAGCTGCTCGCTGCGAGGGGATCTGGCCGTCTCCCTCAGGGCGTGGACGTCGCCTTTGCGGATCTGTTGGAGGACCGGCCAGCGTGACAAGGAACTGAGGAAACCCATCCGCACCTCCCAGTCCGGAAGGACGTCTCCGGGGTGGCTGCGATGTCCTGCAAATCCGGTGCACGTTCCACCGTCGTCGTCCCGCCCCGTGATCGTATAAAGTCCCCTCCGTGTCCGCCGCCGTTCGACCGCCGATCCGCCGGCGCCGCTGGAGCGCCATCACCCTGATCGTCACCCTCGTCATTCTCATCCTTGCCCTTGCGGCGCGGGGGCTGCCGGGAGCGCGGGCGCGGGCCACCCTGGCCACGAAGGACGCGCAGTGGATCTGGAAGGACGTCAACTGGGACGATCACCAGCCCACGGCCTTCTACGTGCTTCGCGATTTCGACGTCGCGGCCCCGCCTGCTGAGGCGCGGCTCCTGATCACGGCGGACGAGGAGTACGTCCTCACCTTGAATGGCCGGACGATCGGCGCCGGCGCCTTTCATCCCGGGGCGATCCTCGACGTCTATGAGGTCGGACCGCTCCTCCTCCCCGGGGCCAACCGGCTGATGGTCGAGCTGCGCAGCTCCCGCGGCGCCGGCGGGCTCCTTGCCAGCCTGGTGGACGGCGCCGGCCGATCGCTGGTGGGCACGGACGACCGCTGGCGGATCTTTCCGAAATACGAGTTGGGTCTGGAACGGGGGTGGCTTCCCCTGACCGGCGGCGCGCCGGTCTACTGCTGGGGCTATCCGCCCATGGGCCGCTGGGGCCGGCCGCGGCCGGGGCCCGTCAAGCCTCTCTTCGGCGGGCTGGGTGAACTGGATTTTCTGAGCAAGGCGGCCGTGCCGGCAGCCTCATCCTTTCCTCTCCCGCCCGTCCTGCCCGTCGCGACCGGCCGGCCCCCGGGCTCGCCCGTGCTCTATGACTGGGGACGCGAGGTGACCGGCTATCTCTCCGTGGAGGTGCCGCCGTCCGCGAAGCTGGGAGTGGCCCTGCTGTTCACCGGCGACCAGCCGCCGGATCCGCTGCGTTCCGAGCCCGGCGGCTCCATCCTCGTCGTGCCCGGCCGGCACCAGTGGATGGACGCTCGCCCGCGCCGTTTCCGCTACGCCGTGATCCTGGGGCTGGTGCCGCCCGCGTCGCTGTCGATGCTGCCGGCGCCCGTGCCGCCAGTACCGGTCCGCGAGGAGAAGGGGGTGTTCGGGATCGAGCCGCCGCCGCTACGAACGCCGGTGGAGGACGAAGTCTGGGGCAAACTCCAGCGCCTCTCGGGCGTCGCCGGGCGGAAAGAACTCTAGCTCGCGCTTCGCCTGGGTCGCGTACTCCTCGGCCATGGCGGTGACCTCCTCCAGCGTGCCCTCGGCGCGCACCAGGTCGAGGATCTGCTGCGCCGAGACCCGGGAGAAGCTGCGGTCCTCCAGCACCTGCTCGACCAGACGCCGCTGGGCGCGGTCGACCCGGGGGAGGAGGAGGATCAGGGGGAGCGTCAACTTCCCCTCCTTCAAGTCCGAGAGCACGGCCTTGCCGAGCTCGCTCTCGCGGGCCGTGAAGTCAAGCAGGTCGTCCACGAGCTGAAAGCAGATCCCCAGGGCGCGGCCGTAGCGCGCGAGCACCTGCCCGGCCTCGGGGCGCTGGGGCGGGATGAGGCTGGGGATCGAGCAGGCGGCCGCGAAGAGGTGGGCCGTCTTGCGGTCGATGATCTCGAAGTACTCCTCGATCGTCAGGTCGGGGGCGCCCAGGCGCTGGAAGGCCAGGAGCTCGCCCTCCGTCATCTTGAGCGTCGCCTGGCAGAGCCGCTGAATGACCTCGATCTGGCCGTGCGAGAGGGCCATCTGCATGGCCTTGGTGTAGATCCAGTCGCCCAGCAGCACCGTGAGGTTGTTCCCCCAGAGATGGTTGAGCGTTCTCTGGCCGCGGCGCAGCGTGGCGTGGTCGATGATGTCGTCGTGAATCAGCGTCGCCGTGTGGATGAACTCCACCACCGCGGCGTAGGTGACGGCCTCGTCGCCGTCATTCCCCAGGTCATGCCCCAGCAGGCGGGCGGCCAGCAGCAGCAGGGCCGGACGCACCCGCTTGCCGCCACCCTGCGAGATGTACTCGCCGGCTTTGTGGATGAACGGGACGTCCGAGTCGAGGTGGTGGCGGAAAACGGCCTCGGTGGCGACCAGCTTGTCCGCCACCAGGTCGATGAAGCGGCCGGCCAGGGCGGAACGGCTCCCCGCCGCGAGCGCGGCGCGGGCGGTCGCGGTCTCCGGGGGGTGGGGATGGGGGTCGACGAGGGGTTGGTCGGGCACCGGTCCGGTCCTTTTCTTGCGGAGAGGGTTCAAAGGCCGCGCACCGGATCGAAGGGTACCACCTGCTCCAGTCGCCCATCGCGGAAACGGTAGACCTTGCCGCTCTCGAAGTACCACCAGGACGACTCCAAGTAGCCGGGATACTGGACGTTGCGGACCCGGTCGGGCTTGCCCATCTCCTCGTACACCCGGCGCTGGTCGTCCGTCTTGATCGAGGCCAGGAGCTCCCGGAGATGGTCGATGAACTGGCGGTTCTCGACCGTCATGGCCACCACCGCCGGACTGCCCGCGAGCACCCGGCGGGTGACGTCCTGGCGCGCCAGCTCCTCCAGCCGCTCGCCCGTCTTGACCCGCACCGGCACGCCGACCGCCACCTCGAAGTGGTTGAAGTAGCTGTCCCAGGGCCAGGTGATGGTGTACTGGCCCGCGGCGTCGGTGGTGGCGCTCACCCGCCGGACGTCCTTGTCCGCCGTCCGGTGCAGCTCACGGAGGCTGAAATAGGTGCGGCTGCCCTCGAACACCACCCGCACGCCGGAGAGCGGCTGCCCCTGAGCGTCGAGCACGACGCCGGTGACCTGGATGCGCTGGCCGTCTTCGTAGCGCGCCGCTCTTGCGGGCACGGCGGACAGGCAAGCCAGGGCGAGCAGGACCGGCAGGAACCTTCTTGGGATTGGCATACGGGCTTCTTCACTGGGAGCGATAGTTGGAAAAGGTCAGGGGGATGTCGAGGTCCAGGGCCTTGAGTGCCGCGATGACCGTCTGCAGGTCGTCGCGGTTCTTGCCGGAGACGCGCACCGTGTCCCCCTGGATGGCGGCTTGCACCTTGAGCTTCCTGGTCTTGATCTCGGCGACGATCTTCTTGGCCGTCTCGATGGGGATGCCCTGCTGCAGGGTGATCCGTTGCCGGGCGCGGCTGCCGCTCGCCGGCTCGACCTTGCCATAGCGCAGCGACTTGAGGTTGACGCTGCGCTTGACCAGCTTCGACTGCAGCACGTCGAGCGCCTGCTGGACCGAGAAGTCGTCCGCGGCCTCCAGCACGATCTCCTCCCCCTCCAAGCGCAGCACCGCCGCCGCCTTCTTTAGGTCATAGCGGTTCGCGATCTCCTTCTCCGCCTGCTGCACGGCGTTGCGGACCTCCTGGAGGTCCACGGTGGAGACGATGTCGAACGAGTTCTCGGCGGCGGCCATAATCTTTCCCCGGCTGGTCCGGCTGGGGCATTATACCCGGGGCCTACTGCTCCTCCCACTTGATCCCCGCCGGCGGCGTGAAGCGGCCCTGCCGGGGGAGGTCCTGGTAGTCGGCGATGTCGAAGCGGGTCAGGTTCCCCTCGCGGTCGTGGTAGGCGATGCCGGTCACCCGCCTGGTGGCGGGATCGACGGTCAGCGTCGCGTCCGTCAGCTCCGCCGTCTTCGCCTTGTCCCCCTTGGCCTCCTTGGGTGAGAGGGCGATCTCGACTTTCCCGCCGGCCACCGTCTGGCCCTTGGCGCGGTAGCGCTCCTTGAGCTCGTCCACTCCCAGGAGGAGCAGGTCGAGCCCGGGCTCGTTCTTGCGGTCCACCCGGTAGCGGCGGCCGGTCTTGTCCTCCTCGTTCCAGGCGTGGAGCACGCCGCCGCAGATCAGGAAGCTCTTGGGATAGGGCGCCGTGTAGTCCCACCGCAGGCAGTCGGGCAGGGCCAGGGCCAGCTTCCCCGACTCCTTCTCGCCGGACGAGAACCCGGACGGGATGTACGTCTGGACGAAGCTCGCGCCCGTGGGCCCGGCATCCACCAGGCTCTGGCGGACCGTCTTCAGCGCCGCCCAGGGATCGACCTCCTGGGCCGCCGCCCGGCCCGCCCCCGCGAGGAGGCCGAGGGTGGAAAGGAGAAGGATGGCTCGCTTCATGGTCGGGTCTCCCATGCTGTCCGTTTCAAACAGGGGGCGGAGGGGAAAGCTTCCACCAAGACCCTCATCACCCCGGCCCTCTTCTCCCACCGCACTCCCCCCGACCGGGAGAAGAGGGAGAAAGGCAAGAACCCTTCAGCCGGGTTCCCCTCTCCCGGTCGGGGGGGGCGATGGGAGAGGGGACAGGGGTGAGGGCTCAATGCCGGAAATGCCGCACCCCCGTGAACATCATCGCCACCCCGGCCTCGTCCGCTGCCGCGATCACCTCGTCATCGCGCTTGCTGCCGCCGGGCTGGACGATCGCCGTCACCCCGGCTCGGATGAGGACATCCGGGCCGTCGCGGAAGGGGAAGAAGGCATCCGAGGCGGCCACGGTTCCCGCTACTGGGAGTTGGGCCTTCTCGACCGCCAGACGGCAGGAGTCCACCCGGCTCATCTGGCCGGCGCCGATCCCCACCGTCTGATCGGCGTTGGCGACCACGATGGCGTTCGACTTGACGTAGCGGACCACCTTCCAGGCGAATTCCAGGGCTCGCCGCTCCTCGGGGCTGGGCTGGCGCTTCGTGGGGACGGTCCAGCCCAAGGGGGCATCCGGATAGCCGTCCGGCGGCTGGGCGAGGAAACCGCCGTCGAGCGCCCGCAGCTCGATCTCCCGGGCGTGGGGACGGTAGAGCGGGCACTCGATCAGCCGCAGGTTCTTCTTCGCCGCGAAGCGCTCTCGGGCTTCCGGCGAGAAGCCGGGGGCGAGGAGCACCTCCACGAAGAGGTCCGCCATCGCCTCGGCGAGCACGCCGTCCGCCTCGCGGTTGAGGGCGATCACGGAGCCGAAGGCCGACACGGGATCGGTCGCCACGGCCCGGCGGTACGCCTCCGCCAGGTCCCGCCCCCGGCCGATGCCGCAGGGGTTGTTGTGCTTGACGATGATGACTGCCGCTTCTGGCGCCTCGTCGAACATGCCGGCCATCTTGCGGGCGGCGTCGGCGTCCAGCAGGTTGTTCCAGGAGAGCTCCTTGCCTTGGAGGGCCGCGAAGCCGCCGAGCACCCCGGGGCCGCCCTCGATCGAGTAGACCGCCCCGCCCTGATGGGGGTTCTCGCCGTAGCGCAGCACCCTCTCCCGCCGCAGCTCCAGCGTCTTCCACTCGGAGAAGACGTCCGGCGGCGACTGGAAATCCTGAGCCGCCAGCCACTCCGAGATCGCCGCGTCATAGCTCGCCGTGTGGCGAAACGCCTTGACCGCCAGCTCCCGGCGCAACGTCTCGGGAGCCACCCCGCCGCCTTCCAAAGCTCTAAGGACCCGTGGATAGTCCTCCGGATCGACCACCACCACCACGTCCCCGGCGTTCTTGGCCGCGGCGCGGACCAGGGTGGGGCCGCCGACGTCGATCATCTCGATCGTCTCCTCGAACGAAGCGCCCCGGGCCACCGTCTCGCGGAAGGGATAGAGGTTCACCACCACCACGTCGACGAGGTCGATGCCATGCGCCGCGAGGGCCTCCAGATGCTCCGGCACCGCCCGGTTCGCCAGGATGCCGCCGTGCACCTTGGGATGGAGCGTCTTCACCCGGCCGTCCAGGATCTCCGGAAAGCCCGTGACGCCGGACACGCCGGTGACCGCGATCCCCTTCTCCTCCAGGAAGTTGAGCGTGCCGCCCGTGGACACGATCTCGACGCCGAGGCGCGACAGACCGCGGGCCAGCTCCTCGAGCCCCCGCTTGTCGTAGACGGAAATCAAGGCACGCCGTGCCGGCAGCATTCGTGATCTCTCCTTCGGGTGGTGAGGGCTTAGCGGGCCGTCCGGGGCAGCACCGTCAACCGCGTCCCGCCGGCCGGCAGATTGGCGCGATCGTCGATGCCGCCCGCCGCGAGCCAAATATAGCGCAGCACCAGGGTGACGTCCGTCACGGCGTGGCTGAAGGCGATAGAGCCCACCCCGAAGGCGGTCGAGCGGTCATCGAACACCCCGACTGCCGACCCGAAACCGATCCGCCGGTACTCGCGGCCGATCATCGGGTAGAGCTGGCGTCCCCGGCGCAGTGCGGCGTCGAGGATGGAGGAGATGCCACGTCCGTCCGCGGCTGGCTGGAGACCATAGAAGACCAGGGGGAACCGGGGCTGGGCGGTCTCCACGTAGCGGAGATAGTCGGCAAAATAGCGCCCCTCGTCGGGGTCCGCGGCCGAAGAGGCGAGGGGATTGTTGGCGTCGGCCACGAAGTGGGAGACCACCCCCAGGCGGCGGACGATCTCGTCGAACGGCTGATGGCCGCGGATGGCCAGGATGGCGGCGTCCACGGCGTCGAAGGCGGCGCGATCGAGGCGGCCCGAGCCGTCGGGGTTCTTCGCGTGGCGACTGGCGTCCGTGTCCGCGAACGGGGCGTTGACCCCCTCCGCATAGGCGCGGTGGTGCTTGTCGATCTGGCGATAGAGATCGGGAGGGGAGAGTCGGGCGGCCTCGCGGGCGATGGTCACCTGGGTGGCCGGCGTCCAGGCGGAGGCAGGGGGGCCGCCGAGGAAGATCAGGCTTATTGCGAGCCGGGTATATAATCTAGGGTGCATCTCCGCCTATTCTAGCGGCACTTTGCACCGCCCGCTTGGGGCGGGAGGCCCGCACTTGCCTGCGAACCGGCACATCCTGGACGTCACCGGCACCCTCTGCCCCCTGCCGATCCTCTTGGCGGCGCGGGAGATGCGCAAGCTCCAGCCGGGGGACCTCCTGGAGATCCTGGGGGACGACCCGGGCATCCGGGAGGACATGCCCGTCTGGTGCGAGCGCGCCGGCCACCGCCTCCTGGAGCTGAAAGAAGGGGAAGGGGGCCACCTCCGCTCCCTGGTGGAGAAGGGACCGCCCCGCCGCCCCGCGCCGTGACTCCGCACCCCTCCCCTGGGACCGCCGGCGTCCCGCCGGCCGCGGAAGCCGGCCCTAGCCGGCCTCCGTTCTGCCTTCAGTCCTCTCCCCTTGACTACGCTCCCGCCCCTCTGGGATACTCTCCCTCCCTCGGAGCCGCCAGGCTCCCTGTGCCCAGGTAGCTCAGTTGGTAGAGCACGTGACTGAAAATCACGGTGTCACTGGTTCGATTCCGGTCCTGGGCACCAATAAACCCTCTAAAATCAATAGTTTGGCGCGGTAGGCAAAAGGCGGCCCTGCCCGCTTTTTTGCGCTGGGGACGCTCTGGGGAGCAATTGGGGCCGTCTCGTGTGGTTGGGGGACAAGTCCGACGTAGGCGGGCTTCAGCCCCGCCTTGTGTCGCCTTCCTTCACAGGACTCTAAGAACCCTCGCGCTGCTCGAAGAAAGCCAGCTCCGGCGGATGCCCCAGGGTTGGCACCACGAGGGAGCGGTCGAGGTAGCGGTTGAAGCGCTCGCAGGAGGATTCGGCGACGAACAGGCAGCCGTGACAGGCGGCGCCTTCGAGGAATCTCTCCGAGTGATCGTTCTGCGGCGAGTGGCCGGCGCAGACCGGATCGTTGGAGCAGAGCTCTCCCAGCCGCAAGGCTCTCCTCAGATGCCGGCGCAGGTTGCGGCCTTGCTCTACGAGGCCGCCCAGGGTGCCCTCGGTTCCCGGGCTGCCCGTGGAGAGGAGGATCGCCGCCATGGGCGTATCGCTATCGGCCCGCGAGCAGTAGATGCGTTCCCGGATGGCGCTCGCCGCATAACCGCATTCCAGAGAGATCGCCGTCAGCAGCAGGTGCGACAACGAGTGGAGGAGATAGAAGCGCACGCCCGGGAACGGCGGCGCTTTGTCTCCCGTCAGCGTCGAGAGCCAGTCGCGGTAGCCCGCCGCCAGCTCGCGCTCCCGGGCCTGCACCTCGGGCCGCCGCTCCCAATCCCAGACCGCCTTCTCGTCGAGCTGAATGAACACTCCCTCGCCGCGCACCTCGCTGGCCGGCAGCCAGTCCTGAGTGAGGGAGAGCGGTGCCGACTGCACGGCCAGGTCGAACTCTCCCTCCAGGTCCGGCATGACCGGCTCCAGCCGCGTGAAGCCGATCTGCACCCGCACGTCCCGCAGCTTGGGGATGAGGACCAGGCGCGCGATCTTGGGAATCGGTCCGCCGTCCGGTGTCGCCTCCCGGGCGAAGAAGTCGCCGCCGTCCGGTGGCAGCTCGCCCGGGGTCTCGCGCTCCACGGCGACGAGCTGGCGATACTCCGCCGTGCGCAACGGCTCCCGCACGGGCGTGCCCCCAATCCGGATCTGCTCGATGACGGCCAGCACGTCGGCGTCCGAGGCCGTGCCCAGGGCGTCTTTCACCTGGGGGATGCTGCGAAACGCCGGCAGGCTTGCGGCGTCGGCCACCTGGAGGATGTGCCACACCTGCCGCGCCGCGGCCTCCAGCTTGCGGCCTCGCTCGGGAATGGAAAGAGCGCTCACCTCCTGGCCGAAGTAGGCGTTGCTGGCGCTGCGCACCAAGAGCCGCAGGTGCTTCTCCTCGCAGCTCTCGCGCCCCGCCTCGCCCAGCCACGGCCGGTGTCCCTCGCAGTGCGGCAGCGAGTTGGGAATCAGCGCCGTCGAGAGCCTCTCCTGGGCGCCGCAGGCGCACTTCACGAGGATCTCGGAGAAGTCGCCGGTCGCGCCCTCCTGGAGCTTGAGGCTGGGAGCCGGGCAGACCGCCTCGACGTTGCGGTGCGCGAACCAGACCCAGGGGAACTCCTCGACGTGCCCCCTCCGGCAGGTGGCCACGAAGCGCACCGGCACGGATTCTGAGCCTTTCGGCCGGATGCACTCATGACGGTAGCGCGACCCTCTTTGAGCCAATCCATCGGCGTGGACGAGGGCGCGGCACGCCGGGTTCTGGCAGACGAACCACCGGGGCAGCTCGAGGACTTCGATCCCCGAGTCCGGCGTCGCCTTCTTTTCTTCCCCCAGGGGCGGCAGCCGGAAGCATCCTTCCTGCGCGAGGCGGCGGCCCGCCTCGACGAAGCGCGGCTCCAGCCGGTCCCGCAGCCGGGGCTCGGACAAGGTGCACGCCGTAATGTCCTGCGGAGCGTAGCGCCAGAAGTCGAGCCCGCCGACCATCACGGCGTGGTCCACGAGATCGATCATGGCGCCGGGACCGTTGGTGCGCACCACCTGGCTGCGCCGCACGGTGCCAGCCGGCTTCTGGTAGGCGACGGGCTTGGAGTTACCGGGGCCTCCCCGGCGCGGCGGACGCCCGGCCATCAGCCTTTTCCTCCCAGCCGGCTGCGCAGCCAGAGGTGCGTGGAGGGCTCCACCTCCCGCATGGAGGTGGGTGCCGTGAACAGCTTCGCCTCCGGTGGCGCCTGGTCCTCCGGCCGGTCGAGCACCTGGCGCAGCATCGTGCGGTCCGCCGCGGACTTGCCACGGTCCCACGGCGAGTAGACCCGCCGGTAGCCGCCTTCCGTCGCGATTTGCGCCAGCCGCTCCCACGCGTCCACCAGGCCTTGAGCGCGCAGGGTCAGGTTGGCTCTCACGGCATCGCTCTGCCCCGGCGTGAGGCCGGGCTGGCTGGCGCCCCTCTCGGCCAGGCCGCGCACCGCCTCGCCGGCCAGATCGAGGTGCTCGCGGATGTGCATGGCCGCGGTGGACGGTGTGAGCGTGGGATCGTTCTGCCGCGCCATGGCGAGCAGGGTGCCGGCGAGGCCCCGGTCGAGCGCCGGACCCGAGAACGGCGTCAGGCTCGACACCTCCACGAAGCGGTAGAAGCTCTCGTGATACGCCGGAAACCGCTCGTAGTGAGAGCGGTCGCGCGGCTTGTGCAGATTGAAGCAGGTGACGACCAGCCCCGGCCGGTCGCGTTGCCGGCCTACCCGGCTGGAGGCCTGAATGTACTCGCTCGTCGACTTCGGTTGCCCGGCGACGACCATCAGGCCCAGGCGGTCGATGTCCAGCCCGACGGAGATCATGTTGCTCGCCAGCACGACATCCACGTGCTCGGCATGGCGGAAGGGGTGAGCAAGGCGGGCCTTGGCGCTCTTGACGCTCCCCACGTCCTCGCGGCTCGTCAGCTCCAGGGGCTCGGGCGTCACCTTGCGGTCGCGGAACCAGGGATTCGGCCCCGCCGAGCCCTCCGGCCGGCGGTCCTCGGCCTTGTCGCAGCGGGTGCGGACCTCGTCCTCCACCAGCCGCCGCATCCCTCCGAGCTCGCGCAGACTGTTGAAATAGCCCACCAGGGTCATCCAAGCGTCCGAAGTCTGGTCCTCCGGTCCCGTGGGATCGTAGAGCGCGTTCGCGGCGGCGAGCAGCGCGACGTAGACGCGCAGCAGAATGGCCTTCATGGCGCGGCCCGTGGCGGCGACCCCCACGTAGAGCCGGCCGGGCGAGTCGTGATCGACGCGGGCGAACCAGGTCTCGCCGTCGTCCACACCGGGCGGCGGAAAGATCGCCGTCCTGTCGCGCCCGAAGAGGGAGAGGATCTGCTCCCGCGCCCGCCGCACCGTGGCGGTCGAAGCCAGAATCTTGGGCCGCACCACCGTACCGTCCTCCAGCGTGCGCAGGCAGAGCGCCTCCACCGCCGTTTCATAGAGGCCGGTCATGGTGCCGAGGGGGCCGGAGATGAGGTGAAGCTCGTCCTGCACGATCAGCTCCGGCGGCAGGAGGCCCTCCGGAAGGGCCGTCCGGGCGCTGCGCGGAATCATGCCGAGCGCGGCGTCCACCGGTCCATACAGACTCCGGCCGTCGCGGGCGAGGGCACGGCCGAAGAGCAGCCCGACCTCGCCGCGCCAGGGGAGCATGGCGAGCTTGTCCACCGTGGCGATCAGGAACGCCGGCAGCTCGCGATAGATCTGCTCGTCCACGAAGAGCACCGGCAGGCCCTCGGGGAAGCGGCCGGGAGCGAAGTCGCAGAGGTGATTGCCGCAGCCCACGATCACCTGTCGCGGCGTCTCGCGCGGCTCCAGGGTCAGGCTGTCCCGGCCCAGCGGCTCCGAGCACCAGGGGCAGACCGTCAAGGGAAAGGGGCTCGGGAACCGGGCCGAGGAGCTGTTCTTGTAGTCGAGAATCTGCGTCTTTGCATCCTCCAGCTTGTTGGGCGTGGCGCTTCCGCCCACCCAGAGGCCGGCGGCGAAGCGCACGGTGCCCAGGCGGGCCGGGTCCTCCCGCCGCAGAACCTCCAGGGCGCAGACCAGCGTCGCCGCCCGAGAGAGCTGATCGAGCGTCAGCAGCCGCAGGGTGTAGCGCAGCATGACGGCCACGCCGAGGCCGGCGTCCGGCCGCTGCTGGCCCCGCATGCGGCGCAGCAATAGCACGAAGGCGATGACGCCCAGGTAGGCCTCCGTCTTGCCGCCACCCGTGGGAAAGAAGATCAGCTCCACGTCGTCCCGGTCCTCCCGGCGCGGATCGTCCAGGGCCGGCAGGTTGAGCAGGAGAAAAGCGAGCTGAAACAGAAACCAGTGGGGCGCCGAGCCGTCCGCGTAGCGCTCCGGGCTGCGCTTCCGCGCCGACAGTGCCATGGCCCGGTTGGCCAGCCGGAAGGCGTGGCGCACCTCGGCGCTCCGTGCGAGGAGATCGATGCCGTCACCGATGCGCCGGCAGGCCCGCCCGGCTTCGTCCATCAGCTCGTCGCGGGTGGCTCGCCGGCTGGCATCGCTTCCGGGATCGATTTCGCGCCGCCCCGCGATCCAGGCGCCGTAGGCGGCGGGAATCGGCTCCAGGGCCCGGCGGAGATCCTCGGGATTCTCCAGCCCGGCCAGCTCTTCCATATTCGTGATTCCTACCGCCGGACCCGTGATCACCCGGGGCACCTCGGCGCAGGGAATCCAGGCCGTCCGTACCGTCGTGACCGGTCCGCCGTCCTCTGGCAGATCGGCGGCCACGGAGACGCCGTGTCCCACCGCATACTCGCAGCGGTCGCGGAACTGGAGATCGGCCACCCGGGCATCCCAGTCGGCCGCGCCGCCGTCCGCGCGATTGGGGCGGGCTACGATCCCCTTCCCGCAGGTGATCTCCAGACCGGCCTGAAAAAGGCATCGCTCATCCTGGGGGCCGCTTGGAAAAGGCTGGCGGCCGCGGTGCGCTCGGGGCATGTGCTCGCTCTGCGTCGTGTGGGCTCCCCGGCGAAAGCTGCGCACGTGGCTGGCGACGCGCCGGCTCTGGGTGAAGCACTCCACCGTTTGGGCCGTCACCCGCAAGTCCAGTTGCTGGCTCACCAGACTGGTAGGGCACGCTGTATTAGTGGCCGTCGACCTCGACGTGGTAGTCGATTCCCACCCGCGCCTTCTTCCACTCCGCGTAGAGAAAGCGCTGTGAAGGCAACGCGCGCAGCACCGGTCGCTCCAAGCTCTCGAATAACGACCGACGCGAGCCCGGCAGCTTATGGAAGGGCCGCTCGTTCAACCGCACCAGCAGCTCGCCGAGGGCCTGGTTCAGCTCGGCCAGCGAAAAGAAGCGCCGATGACGCAGCCGCGCCAGAATCCACCGTTCCACCACCTGGACCGCCACCTCGACCTTGGCCTTGTCGCGCGGCCTTCGCACCCGCGCCGGCATCACCGCCACCCCGTAGTGCATCGCCAGCTCCTGGTAGGTCGGGTTCAGCTCCGGCTCGTACCGGCACGGCCGGCTGACCCCCGACTTCAGGTTGTCCGGCACCACCATCTCCGGCAGGCCGCCGGCGAACTCAAAGGCGCGCACGTGCGACTCGATCCAGTCCGAAAGTCCCTGGCTCCACGTCGCCTCCGCATAGGTGTAGTTGCTCGCCCCCCACACCGCCACGAAGATCTGCGCCGCGCGCACTTCACCGCTAGGGGCGTCCGTCACCGGAATCGTCGACCCGCAGTAGTCGACGAACAGCTTCTCACCGGCCCGGTGCACCTGGCGCATTGACAGGTCCGACCGCCTCCGCCACTGGCTGTACAGCTCGCAGTAGCGGCTATAGCCATAGCCGCGAGGCTCCTTCTCGCGGTACTCCTCTCACAGCAACTGCAGCGTCACCCCCTTCTTCTTCAGCTCCGTATGCACCCCACCCCAGTCCACCGGCGGACGCTCCGAGACCGGCACCGGAACCGCCGGCGGGTAGAGCCGCCGCTCCAACTCCTCGTCGCTCAGCCCCAACGCCGTGGACCAGTCCAGACCCATCCGTCGGGCTCGCTCCAGGCACTCTCCTACCGTCGTCTTGCTGATCCCGCAACAGCTGGCGATCTGGCGCCGGCTCAAGCGACTCTCCGAGGACAGTCGCAAAATCTCTCGTATCTTCCTCACGCTGATTCTCCATGCTGGCATCTGGCTCCCCTGTTGAAGGGGAGCCAGGATGCCAGAGCTAAGAGCCACCGCGAGTCGTCAACGCTGTCCGTCGACTGGATTCCGATCCAAGGCGACCACCTGTTCCAGGCGATTCCGACCACCCATTCCGACGAACCGGAAAAAGTGGCCGCCTTCAGCCTGGAATGGGTGGCCGCCTTCCCTCGGAATCAGTGGTCGCTTTCGCCCGGAAAACGCAGACAGGCCTTGCATTGTTCAACAGACATCAGCGTCCTGCAGTAGTCCGAAATCAACTGCTGGCTAAGCTGTCCTCGGAGGGCGCGTAGCCGCTCGCATTGGGTCGGGCGAGGGGCGGTGCTGAGCGGCTGCGGTACCGATAAGTCGAACTCGCACTGAAAGGCGGCATCTGCGAGAGCGCTTCTGAGCCTGCGGAGCTGTGACTGAACCTCCTCTTGGGCCGAGTCTAGACTGCTCTTCGCAGAATCGACGTCCCACTGCTTCGATCTGCAATGGTCGCCCATTAGGTCGTAGACATCGGGATAGGTTCTGCAGTCGCGCAGGTCGTCCCTTGCTTCGTTCAACGTCCCAGCCGCATTCTCGGCCTCCGAAGCGGCGTCTACAGCCCGAGACGACTGTGACTTGACGTTCTCAAGGGCACTCTGGCAGCTTGCCCAGTCGTCGACGGCCATCGAGGGAACTGCGAGGAATGCAAGGCTTAAAAGAATGAAGAGGAAACGCATTTCTTCTCCTGTGGCTGCTGCAAGTACCTCATCGCCTTGGCGTCGCCGAACGTTACGCGACGGGCCTAACCGGCGGTGCCGCGTAGCGGTGCCGTCCGGTTGAGGCCCTGGTTAGCTGTCTGGCTTCCCAAGTCGCCGAGTTTGTGCCGGGTCCTGAACTCTTCTCAGGTGCACAGGAATATTGATTGTGGCCGTGGCGGGTTCGTTCCGCCAAAGGCCTCAGCGGCGGAACCGCGCAGTATGTGGTTTCCGTCCTCAGGCCCGGGGTTATACGCATCCCGCGGACTCGCCAGTGGCATCTCATAGCGGTCGAAGGGCCGAGTCAATTTTTGCCCCCGACAGCAGACTGATTCTAAGTGCGATGGCAATCACGACAACCGCGATTTCGGCTGGCCTATTAGATTCGTCCGTCCCAATCTTCAGAGAAGAAGCATCCTTATCCAAGCGGCCATACGACACGATTACGCCCGCTGCATTGGGATGAGAAATTTCGCTAAGCTCATCATACATATCTCGCAACTGCGTCTCGTTGAACAATTTAACCATACGGTCGATCTGACTTAAAATATTAGTAGCCTCCACCGTAGTACCTGTGCGTCGGCTTCCAAGCAGCAACTTTTCTACTGCCTCTTCGAGTTCGGTCTCCTTGCCTTGAGGAGAAAACTCTGAAATTACTTCTTGTAGCTTTACGAGCACGGAAGTGGTCTCTAGAACCGATCGCGCCAGGATCGCAGCCCCTACAGGATGCTCAGCCAAAAGCAAATGCGCGGCTTCAGATAGATCGACGATCCTGGCCAGCAGCGTACACCGCGAGGCTAGCACCTTGTGGAGAAGCCATGAGGGTGAGTCAGAGCTGGCACCTTCCAGTTCATATGGAAGGGAACTCCTATGGGTTATCCGTCCATCCTTGTAGTCCAGATATTGACCTTCCTCAAGTTCCCTCAGGACAGAGTCAAGGTCGGATGCGGACAAACGATCATCCTCCAAGAGGGCATCAAGGAGTTGCTTCGCGGTCGTGAACTTCATACAGACTGAATGTCTCTCTGCGGCTAACCTCAAGATCAACTGTATCCGTCTCCTCCCCAATGCCTTCCCGACAGTCTCCATTTCCTCCTCAGGCTGCCGGGTGAAAAGATGTATGCCATTCATTCTATGGAACTTAGGATATGCTACACCGGTCCCTATTCCTCGTCAACATCGATAGTGCAGTCGGGTTTGGGCCTGGCCGGCGGCACTCCGACTCCAAGCGCCGCATGCACAGTGAGCATGCCCTCAAGCGTGCCGTAAAGCCTGTCTCTGAGTCCCCCTCTCCGGCACTCGCATGCCATAATCTCCGCGTGAGGCCGACGCCACTGAGCCGAGCCGGGAAGGAAGAGAATTTCCAGTAGCTCGACAGGGGGAGCGTCGAGACAAATGCATGACACGGCTCACAAGGAACAATTCAGCATAGCTTATGTCCGCGCAGTCGCCGCGTTGGCGAGGTGTTCGGTCTACGTGCCAAGCGTTGATAACGAGAGCATCGGCCTTGGCATCTCATCCGGAGATACCGGTAGGCTACAATCTCCCAGGCTAGAACCTGCAGATCAAGTGCACAGCTGTGGCCTCGCTCGGGGATGTCACCCTCTTCGCCGTCCAGATCGACGATCCGCTCCCTGCCGGCGTGACCGCCGTCTCCAACACGGCCTGCGTCGTGGGCCAGCCAGGCGCCAGACCGCGACCGCCACCACCGGGCCATTCGGCCGATGGCTCCTCCAAATCCGTAATCCCTGGCGGTCTCGCGGCTCGCAGGCGCGGATCGCGATCTGGTAGGCCCACGGTCCCGCGGGAGACAGGCAGCCCTCCGGCCAGAGGCTCTCGACCCAGAGACGGCGGAGGGTGAGGATAGCGGTGCCGTCGCACATCGCCCTCGCTCTCGCGGCCGGCATGTTCAACGGGAGTCCGACAACCTCGTCGCCCTTCTATTCGCGCTCGAACGGAGCAAGAGCCATGAGGAGATCGACCGCAGAGTGGCCCGCTTGGCGGAAGTGTTGCGCGGGCCGGACGACCTGGAGCTGCGGAGGGCCTTCACCGCGTTCCTGCGCCGTTCCCTTCTGCCCGCCCGGTTTCCGGGCGCCAGAATCCCAGCCATCCAAGATCTGGAGGAGGTGAGACCGATGTTGCGTGAGACCGTGCAGGAGTGGACACAGCAGTGGCTTGAGGAGGGGCGGCAGCAGGGCCGGCAGGAAGGTCGACAGCAGGGACGCCAGGAAGGCCGGCAGGAGGGCCGGCAGGAAGGCGAGGCCGAGCTCCTCCTGCGGATGATCGAACGCCGCTTCGGTCCTCTGTCCGCGGCCGACCGGGCACGGATTCAGCGGGCGGATGCCGGCGCGCTCCTGATCTGGGGAGATCGGCTCCTCAGCGCCCGGTCGTTGGCCGAGGTCTTTGTCGACTGAGCGCCTGAACCACGGCTCGCGTGCGCTGGACGCGGGGGCTCTGGCGCGCCCGGATCGTCTATCATCTCTGTTTCCCCATCGCGGCAGGAGCTCGCGAGGAGAGATGGACGACCGATGACTCAAACGCAGAACAAG